>WNFV01019747.1_pt1 | contig 14503 bp, 15 predicted proteins | sample 5400101 | NCBI WGS metagenome assembly WNFV01 (sample SAMN13153361, study PRJNA577476) | soil metagenome | isolation source: 115 cm soil or saprolite under grassland replicate 1 | place: USA:California | collected 2016-06-15 | reverse complement strand
CAGCCAAATTGGCGGGCAGCCGCGATCGCAAATGGGGTTGCGCGATCTGCTCGCGTGGATCAACGAGTTTCCGGAAACTCTCGTCATCCTGAACCACCCGCTCTGGGACATGGAATTCATCGGCGGGCAACAACACGCCGTGGCGCTGGGGAGTTTCCTCGGCGAACACAAGGCATGGGTTCACGCGCTCGAAATCAACGGCTTCCGACCCTGGCGCGAAAACAAAGCGGTCATGACGACGGCGAAAGATTTCGGCCTTTCAGTGGTGTCCGGAGGCGACCGTCACGGCTGCCGCTCCAACACCTTGCTCAACCTGACGCGCGCCGCGAACTTCGCCGAGTTCGTCGCCGAAGTTCGCGAGGACGGGCGCAGCGACGTTCTGCTGATGCCCGAATACCGCGAATCGCTCGTTCTACGCACATTGGAAGTGGTCGCCGACGTGCTGCGCCATTACCCGAGCCATCCGCAAGGCCAGTTCCTCTGGACCAACCGCGTCTTCATTGACCTCGAAGACAAAGGCGGGCGGCCGCTGTCGGATTACTGGAAGCGCGGCGGCCCCGTCTGGGTGCGCGCCGCGCTTTTGGGGTTGCGGGCGGTAGGAAGTCAGCGCATCAAACCGGCGCTGCGCATGGCGTTTTCGCGCGAGTCGTTAATGTCGCAGTGAGCGACACTCTGAAAGAATGAAAATCGCCCCCGGGTACGCGTCGCTTGGGAGCGCGCAGTCTCGGCGAAAGACCTATTGATCGGAATAAGACTCTCACGAACTGGAGGCGATGGCTCTCAGGTCTGGTTCCTATAAATTCGTCTTTCGCCGAGACTGCGCGCTGGAAGCGACGCGTCCGCGCGTCGCGTTCTTTCCCGATTCGTTCGCCGAGGTCAACGGCGTCGCGCACACGAGCCGGCAGTTTGTGGCTTTCGCCGAACGGCGCAATCTGCCCATGCTCTGCGTTCACGGCGGCGGGCGCACGGAGCGCGTCGAAGAACTGCGCGACCTGCTCGCGCGAGAGACGGGCAAACCGACCAAGTTGATGCGGCGCGGCGTTGACACTTCGCTGTTCTCTCCGGCCAAACGTCTGCGCAACGACGGCGCGTTCCTGATCGGATACGTCGGGCGGTTGACGCCGGAAAAGAACGTGCGCTCGCTGGTCGAATTGGAGCGGGGCCTGACAGGGGCCGGCGCGGGCGATTTCCGCTTCCTGATAGTGGGCTGCGGCAGCGAACGCGAGTGGCTGGAGCGACGGAAGCGGCGCGCCGAATTCACAGGCGTCTTGCGCGGCGAGGCGCTCGCCCGGGCATACGCAAACCTCGACCTGTTCGTCTTCCCCTCGCAGACCGACACGTTCGGCAACGTCGTGTTGGAGGCTCAGGCGTCAGGCGTTCCCTGTCTAGTCAGCTCGCGCGGCGGCCCGAAGTCCATCATTCGAACCGGGCGAACCGGGCGAACCGGGCGAACCGGGCGAACCGGGCGAACCGGCGCCGATAACGGCGGGAGGCGGCTCTTGCAAGGGCGCGCGAGTTTTCTTGGGACGGCGTCTTCGAGCAAGTCTATCAGACCTATGAAGATTGCCTGCGGCGGATAGCCGATGTCTCAACCGATTCGATCCTGTCGCCGCAGCGCGTGGCGATCACAGACGTCAATGCAGCGATCAGATAAGACTGAAGCCCCGTCCGTGACAGTGCCGGAGGCGCTCGCCGATTTGCTCCTCAATCCGAAGCAGCGGCTCCTGAGGCTCTGGAACTGGAAGGCTGCGCTATTGAGCGCCTGCGTTCGCGGGACGGTCTTTTTCTGCGTCAATATCGGGGCGCGGATGATGATCCCACTTCAAACGATGCAGGAGGCGCTGGGCGCGGCCGGGATGTGCTCGATGTTCCTGGTCAAATGCGAGAGGCCGGAGGAGCAAGAGGAAGTCGCGCGCCGCCTCGTCGAGCGCCTGCCCGATTCCCGCATCATCTTCACACGCGACCTGCCGGTCTTGTTTGCGCATGGCTTCGCGGCGTTCAATGTCTTCCTCGAAGCGGTGGCGGCGCTGGCGATGACGATCAGCCTCCTGATCATCCTCTTGACGACCTATACGACGGTGACCGAGCGCACGCGGCAGATCGGCATTCTGAAAGCGCTCGGCGCTTCAAAACGATTCATCGCGATGGTTTTCATCAAAGAGTCATTGCTAGTCAGCGCGATGGGCGTGGCCGGCGGCCTCCTTATAGCGCTGATTGCGCGACCGGCGCTCGCCGCTTGGGCGGGGCTGAATATTGAGATCGAGGCCGGTTATACGCTCTGCGCGACGCTCGGCGGTCTGGCGAGCGGTTTGATTGGCGCCATCTATCCGGCGCTGCGGGCGGCGGGACAGGACGCGGTCGAGGCGCTGAGCTACGAATGATCTCGCGCTTAAGCGGTCAGACAGAGATTTTGAGGCGGTTTCATTTTCCATTTTGCATATTACGTTTGTCAGTTGTCATTGCCGGAACCAGGCGGCGAGCGTCAATGACAAATGACAAACGTAATATGCAAAATGGAAAATGAAGAATGAGCCGGAGCGCGCGATCACTGTCGTGACGCGTCGCGCTCCGGCTCTTCAGTTATTTGAGTTAAGTCCCAAAGTCGTCATCAGCGTTTACCGCCGCCATGCGCCTGCCCGCCGCCTTGCCCGCCGCCTTGTCCGCCTGCCCTGCCGGCCTTAGAGGCGTATTGCTGCGGCTGTTGATCGAACTTCCGCTTGCACTCGTCCGAGCAGAAGTAGTAGTTCGTGCCTTGAAATTGGGACTTTGCGGTAGCCTTCTGGTCGTCCACCTGCATTCCACAAACAGGATCAGTTTGCATTGCCATTTTGTTTTCTCCTAGAGTTGAAAAGCCTGACGATGCTTCAAGCGCGCCAGGCGAAGTTGCGTGATTATTCGTCCCCAGCAATCATAGTCCGTGGCGTCACGGCCCGACTGTTATGGGATGATGACAAGAATCCCCCAGCGGTTTGTGGTCAGTGTATGCAAGCGCCATTGTTATCTATTTTCCGGTTCTTGCTTCGCGGCTCCACAGAATCTCTCTCCAAACCAGCCTCTCGGCCGCATCAGCCGGCTCCTCCAATTCCTTCAGGAGCGCGTCTCGTAGGCTCAGGCGCCGCTGCATCTCCGGTCCGACGTTCGCGTATCCGTATTGCCTGCCGTACGAGAGGAACAACTCATTGGTCTCTTGAACCACCTCTTTAACCATGCGCGCGCGCGCCGGGTCGCTCAAAATGTGGACCGCATGCGCCAATTCATGTCCGAGCACTTCAGCGTAACGTTCTTCCTTGCTGAGTCCTTGAAAGGGGATAAACCCCTCCGCGCCGGCTGTCGGCCCTACGTAAGCTCGGTCAATAGTCTCCGGGTAGAGCCTGATGATCGCCACGTGCCTCAAGCCTTCGGGGTCGAGTCGTTCAATGTGAAAGACGCCGGCGGTGTTGGAGATTGCTCGGCCCATGCCGCGCATTTCGATGTAGATGACGTGGCCGCTCCGCTCGAGTTTGTCCCACAAACCTCGCAGCGTCGGGTGCAGTGGCTGGCCTTCGAGGTCTTCTGCAAAGACGATGCGTTTGATCGCCTCCCAACGCCGCAAATCTTTGGCCGTGAGGCGATCTGTAATGATGTTCGTAGCGGCCGCGCTGTTCATGCGCGACGAATCTTGCGCATTGACAGCGCCCCCCGCCAGACCGAACAGCATCATCAATGCAATTATCCCGGCGACGCGTTCAATCCAAACCGGCAAGCCCTACTCTCCGAAACGGGGAGTACAGATCAGTACGTGACTTACTCTCGTTGTTCGGGACCGCCGGAATGGGCAGCAAAGCTTATGCCCGCTAAAGGCGCGCCGTCATAAGCTCTCTGCCCAACCTTCTTTTAATGAGCGCATCGGCCACACGCCTATCCAAGCGCGATGACACCGTCGTTGTTCAAAGCTCTTTCACTCCATGATCATATGTCCGAGCATTTCAATCGGTCGGTACGCTAGGGCGCCCAATTAGCGAAAACCTAGTCAGGGGCAGGGCTTTTATCCATGTCGAAGGAGCAAAAGGATTTAGGCTGAGCGCGCGCGGAGTTTGACGCCCCATCATTGTCACGGCTCGCAGTTTGCCAGAGGTTTGTGTCTGAATTTTGACGCTGAATTTCGGGAGGCGGTGTTGATTAGGAAGCTTAAGTCAGGCAAGTATCGGCTCTACTCGCGCAAGAAAGACCCGAAGACCGGCAAGCGCCGCAACCTGGGCACATTCGATACGCGCGAGCAGGCCGAGAAACATGAGCGCGCCGTGCAGTTTTTCAAGCGACACGGTTAGCCGCTGTGAAGTGGGGCGGACTTTAGTCCGCCCGGCTCATGGGCGGACTAAAGTCCGCCCCACTTTTTCGGAGGAGGAGTTAGACAATGCTTTATTCAATCAACAAAAGAAACATCGGATTGAAAAAGATCGGGGCTATATTGCTCGCGGTCATGTTTCTGATAACCATGATGGCGCCGGCCGCCGACGCGCAGTGGCGTAACCATGACCATCATCGTCCGAGCAAGACCAAAAACATTGCCGTCGGAACGGCCATTGGCGCGATAGGTGGCGCGTTGATTGGCGGGAGAAAAGGCGCGCTCATCGGCGCAGGCGCAGGCTTCGGCACAGGCTATGGCGTTTACAAGTACAAGAAGCACAAATACAAAAAGCAATACTACTAAATCAGGCCACACAACATTGGGACGCCGGTACAGTACCGCGCGCGACTGCTGCGCGGCCGTCTCATCAGTAGGCCGCTTGCTTACGCGCGCGGTACTGTACCGATCTTGCGTGGTTCGATTTAGATCGGTTTTCAATCGTGTATACGGGATCAGCAAGTGATGTTCGAAACAAAGAACGCGTCAATAGAACGCGGATGACACATATAGAGCGGATTGACGCCGATCTTTTCTGGCTTTATCCGCGATGATCCGCCGCATCTGCGTCATCCGCGTTCTATTAACCCGTAAACCGATGTGAAAACTGCTCTATTACCAGTAATTGGCGATAGTCGCGTCTGATCAGGGGAATGTGAAATGCGAGTAAAGTTGGTCTCAACTCTGATTTGCCTGGCGTTGTTTTGCCCCGGCTGCGGATCGCCGCCGCCGAGGCGCGGCGAAGGCGAGATAGGAGCCGCGCGGGGGGAAAATGGGCAACCTGTGCAATTCCGAGTCGAGATGGTCGCCTCCAATCTGGAGGTCCCGTGGGCCATCGCCTTCACCTCCGACGGACGCGTCTTCGTCACCGAACGCCCCGGGCGTGTGCGTGTGATTGAACAGGGCAGGCTGCGTCCCGAGCCGGTGGCGACGATTCGTGAGGTCGCGTCGGCCGAGGAGAGCGGCTTGATGGATTTGACGCTGCACCCGCAATTCGAGAGCAATCATTACCTCTATCTGGCTTACGCCTATCGCGGCGACGGTCAGCGCGTGCGCGTCGTGCGATTCCGCGAGACTGCGGGCGCGCTCGCCGAGCCGCTGGTCATCATCGAGAACATCCCGGCGGCGCGTTACCACGCGGGGACGCGAACGCGGTTCGGCCCCGACGGCAAGCTCTACATCACGACGGGCGACGCGACCCAACGGGAGTTGGCGCAGCGGCTGGATTCACTTGCCGGCAAGACGCTGCGCCTCGACGACGACGGAGGCGTCCCACCGGACAACCCCTTCGTCGGGCGGCCGAACGCGCGCCCCGAGATTTGGTCTTACGGCCATCGCAACGCGCAGGGCGTCGCCTGGCAGCCCGGTACGGACGCGCAGTTCCAGACCGAGCATGGGCCTTCGGGCTTCGACGGCCCACGCGGCGGCGACGAAGTCAACGTCGTCGAGCGCGGCAAGAACTACGGTTGGCCGGTGATTCATCATACAGAAACGAAAGAGGGCATGGTCGCGCCGTTGCTCGAATACACTCCTGCGGTCGCCCCCGCGAGCGCGCTCTTCTATCGCGGCGCGGCGTTCCCGCAATTTCGCGGCGATTTCTTCTTCGGCAATCTGAGGGGCGAGCGCATAATCCGCGTAAAGCTCGACGGCCGGCGCGTTGTACATCAGGAGTCATTATTGCAAGGCCGGTATGGGCGCATCCGCGAAATGGCCGAAGGGCCTGACGGCGCGATCTACTTCTCGACCTCTAACCGCGATGGTAGAGGCAATCCCGCAGCCAATGATGACCGCATCCTGCGGCTCGTCCCGGTGAAAGGAGGGAACCAATGAACGGAGATCCTGAAACTACTCCTCCGGAGCCGGATTACCCGGTCCCGCAGCCAGAGCAGCCTGTCCCACGCCCGCCCGATTACCCTGTGCCGAAGCCGGGCGACCTGCCTGATTATCCCGTGCCGGAGCCTGAAAAGCCTCCGCCAGGCCCCGATGAGCCGTGGCTCCGTCCGACGCCCAATACCAGGTTTCAAATGTATGAAGACTGTTAGCCACAGAGGTCACAGAGAACACAGAGGGAATTTAGTGATTTCTCTGTGTTCTCTGTGACCTCTGTGGCTATTCATCCATATGGAACAAAAAGGCGGCTCCGGGCTTCCGGAGCCGCCGATTCAGTCAAGGAGTGAAAGTGAAATTGGAGGCTAGAATTATGATTGCAATTCCTTGCCAGGTTTGAATCGAATGGTTTTACCCTCAGGAATGGCCACTTGCGTGCCGGTGCGCGGATTGCGGCCTATGCCGCGCTTGCGCGGCTTAACCACGAAAACGCCGAACCCGCGAAGCTCGATGCGCTCTCCGCGTTTCATAGCCTCTTTCATAGCTTCAAAAAGAGCTTCGACGGCGACTTCGGCCTTCATTTTCGGAACGCCGGTTTTTTCCGCGACGTTGTTAATGATGTCAAGTTTGATCACAAATCCCCCTGTACAGAAAACGTCTATTCGATTTTGCGTCTGTTTGTATTTTATGAAGTTTGCAAAAAAGCAGGGCGAATTATAGGAACGGCCTTCATGGGTGTCAAGCTCGCAAATCAGAAACGCGATGCGGTATCCGTTTGACGGGTCAGAGGATATCAGCGAAGGCCTTCTTCGTCCTTTGAAACCACCAGTAGCCGAAGACGAAACAAACCAGCGCGAAGGCCGTCGTCACGCCCAGCCCCCGCCAATCCGGCGCCCTTCCCTCCAGTAATATTCGGCGGTAACTGCGGACGAGCGGCGCCATAGGGTTCAGATTGACCACCCACTGATACTTTGGCGGGATGATGTTTTCAGGATAAAAGATCGGCGTCAGATACATCCAGGTGGTCAGGGTGAGTTGGTTGATCTGCGGCATATCGCGGATGAAAACGCCGAAGCTAGCCATCAACCATCCCAGGCCGGCGGTCACGAGGAATTGCGGCACAAGCAGCAACGGCAGCAGCAGCGCGGTCGGCCGAATCGTGTGTTCGAGAAGTAGAGTCCCGGCCAGCAACACGACCGTGCCGATCAGTTGCTGCGCAATGCCCGAAAGAGCCAGGTTGACGGGCAACGCTTCGGTCGGGAAGACGACCCGTTTGACGAGATTGACGTTATCGATCAACGAGGTGGTCAGCGCTGGACGCCCTCGCTGAAAGCGATCCACGGCAACAGGCCGCAAAACAGGTATACCGCGAAGCTCAAATGGCCTCCCTGGGCGCCGAAGCGTACGCCGAAAATTCCCGAGAAGATCGTCGTGAAGATGATGATCATCACGGCCGGCGTGATGATCGCCCAGGCGGGACCGATGATGGAGCCTTTGTACCGAGAGGATCGAGGATCGAGGATCGAGGATCGAGGATCGAGGATCGAGGATCGAGGATCGAGGATCGAGGATCGAGGATCGAGGATCGAGGATCGAGGATCGAGGATCGAGGATCGCGTCATTAAGCGTAAGGCGATCCTCGATCCTCGATCCTCGATCCTCGATCAAGGAATGTTTTCTGTCGCGCTTTTCGCCTTGGGAGATTCCTCAGCATAGAGCGGGTAAGATCTGGAATCGGCCGGAGCGGGTCTGCCCGCAGGGATTTTGACGCCGGCGAGCCGCGCGAGCAATTCTTCATACCGATCCGTGATCCGTTCCCAGTTGTAGCGCTCGATCACGCGCGTCATCGCGCGATGTCGGTATTCGCCGATGATCGTGGGGTCGTCGATGACGCGCTGCAAACAGACGGTCAGATCCTCAGCCGATTTATAGATGACGCCGGCGTCGCCGACGACTTCCATATTTTCAGGGGTGGCGAGCGTGAGCGCGCAATTGCCTGCGCCCATCGCTTCGATCAGCGCCGGGTGCGCGCCTCCGACCTCCGTGGCATGCACATAGCAGTAAGCGTTCTGCTGCAACGTTCGGTAGTCTTCGCCGAAGACAAACCCCAGGAATTTGACTCGATGATCTTTCGCGCTCTTCAACCGCGCGATGTAGTCCTCGGCGTAAGGAGCGTCGCCTACAATCACCAGAGGCTGGTCGGTCTTCACCCGGCCGTACGCCTCAATCACCAGGTGCGCGTTGTTCTCAGGCTCCAGGCGGCTGACGTAAAGCGTGTAGCGGTTGGGCTGCAAGCCGAACTTGAGCAGTCTTTCAGGGTCGGCGCGGCGAGCAACCTCGGCCCCGTAAGCGATCATCTCCGACTCTTTCTTGTAGCGCGTCGCGTAGTATTCCTGAATGACCTGCGCGTCGGTCACGATGGCCGTCGGCAGGAAGGTCGAAAGCCATTCGGAGATCAGGTAGTACTGTCGCCCGATCCAGTTCCACTTCTTGCGCTTGCGCTCCAACCCGTCGACGTTGACCAGGGTCGGCGTTCCGAACAGGCGCGGGATGAAAGCGAAGACGCTGTTCGCCGCGTTGCAGATCAGAATGGCGTCGTAACGGCGCGGCGTCGCATGCAGAACTGAAAGAAAGGTATGAATGACAGTGTCGAAATATTTATGGCGGATGGTCGGAAGAATCACCAGATTTACGCCGTTGTACGTGGGAGCGCTGGTGGTCGAGTAATGTTTGCGCCCGTAGACCGTTATCTCGTGTCCTCTGGCCGCCAGCCTTGTCCCGAGTTGCTCTGCGAATGTTTCAAATCCGCCGTAGTTCGCCGGAATTCCTCGAGTCCCCAAAATGGCTATTTTCATAAGAGTGATATTCGGTTTCGTATATCTATTCCGGTGGTCAGGAAACGAAAATCGCGTGCGACGCTGTGGGGCGGCGCAAAAGTATACTTGCGCAAACTGGAATTGCCCATCCCAAATTCGCTGATTTTCAAGGCCTTTCCCGCAGTATTTGATATTGAAGCCGCTTGAATGGACTTTTTTTGTCGCGCCTTTTAATTTTTCGAGCTACAAATTAGAAACCAGCGGCATAATACATGCTTCCCTTTTTAATCCCTGGCAGTCTGTTTCTTGGTGTTCAACTTGTTCGCGTCCGGTTTGAACATTGCCAAAGCTGGCGCCTCCCCCCCCACGCCAATCACTTCCGGCGGTTTCATCGAATACAGCCCAATCTACACTAAAGAGATCGAATCAACCTTATATGAAGCGATCAGCAGCCGTCTCGGCTTACCTTACCGTTGGGCGGGGACTGACGATAACGGTTACGACTGTTCGGGCTTTGTATGGAGAGTCTTTCGGGAAGCGGGAGTCGATTTCGATCGAGCCTCCACGCGCAACCTCTGGCAGAAGTTGCCTGAAGCCAGCCAGGAAGAGCCTACGCGCTTCGGCACGCTGGTATTCTTCCAAGGATTGGACCACGTCGGCATCATGCGTGACGCAGATTCGTTTTACCACGCCTCGACCTCAGGGGGCGTTATGCTGTCGTACTTCGATAAATCCGATAAATATTGGAGAAGCCGGATAATCGGCTACAGGCGCATCTTCGCGCCAGTCCGAAGAAGAGCGGCGCCGGGAAGAAAATGAGTCGGCGGCCACAGCGCGTCCGGCGAAAACACCGGGCGCGCCCGAAGCCCGCGCCGAAAACGTTATTTAGATTGCGAAATGAAGCCCGGGGAATGAGCCTTCTTCTCCTGCGAATCCCAAACGATGATGATCTTTTCAATGTTGACGTAAGCCGTCACACCGTCTTTTTCCAGGTGAAGGACGTTGCCTTCGACCTTGGTCGCTTTACCGCTTACCGTAATCCCCTCGCAACAAACCTCGACTTCTTTGCCCAGGCGGTTCTCAAGAAAATTTCTCACAGCCATTATTCCTCCGTAAATTGGGTTTCAACGAGGCCCAGATTTTACCCTATCGATTTGCCGATGCGAAACTTGATGACGGCTTGAGGATTGGGGCAAGATACCGCCAGGCTCTTATGTGGCAAAGACGTTCGACACAGTGGCTGTTCATTTTCGGCGCGTGGACGCTGCCCGGACTCTATTTCGCCATTCAGGTCTACCTGCAACATGCCTACGAATCCCGCCCGATCACTCTGACTCAGGCGCTGCTGCGCGGTGTCGTCTTCTGGCTCCTGTGGGTCGTCTCTTCTCCGTTGATTCTGTGGCTGGCCCGCACGTTCCCGATCCCGCGCAGGGAATGGATGGACGGACTGCTCTTTCATATGCCCGCCGGATTCATCTTCTCATTCGCCCACCTGCTCCTTTACGTGGTCATTTCGTCGCGGCTGAGCAGGGGCGTGTGGCCTGATTCGGTCTCGGCGCTGCTCGCCGAATTTCAACCCGTCTTCCTCTCGAGCTTCGCATGGTGGAGCCTGATCTACTGGACGATCCTCCTCGCGAGCTACGCTTTCGATTATTACCACCGCTACCAGGAGGGCCAGCTAAGGGCCTCGAAGTTGGAAACGGAGTTGGCGCAATCGCAGCTCGCGGCGCTGAAGATGCAATTACACCCGCATTTTCTCTTCAACACGCTCCATTCGATCTCGGCGTTGATGCGCGAGGACGTGGAGGCCGCCGACCAGATGATCGCCCGCCTGGGAGAATTTCTCCGAATGACCTTGCGAAATTCCGGCGAGCAGGAGACGACCTTGGAGCAGGAGTTGAAGTTCCTGGAATGCTACCTGGAGATCGAGAGGCTGCGTTTTCAAGACCGCCTGACGACGCGGATAGAAGCCGAGCCGGACGCGATGGACGCCCGCGTGCCGAACCTGTTTCTGCAACCGATAGTCGAAAACGCCATCCGGCACGGCGTCGCCCGGCAAACGAGCGAGGGCGTGGTTGCGATCAGCGCGCGCCGCGCGCCGGGCGAGCGCCTGCGCGTCGAAGTGCGCGACAACGGCCCCGGATTGGCGCCGAAAAACGGCGTGGCCGACGGCGTCGGACTCGCCAACACGCGATCACGTTTGCAGCGGCTTTACGGCGACGACCATAATTTCGGAATGACGAACGCGGCGGAAGGCGGACTGGTCGTAACACTGGAAATTCCTTTTCACAATGAAAATCTCATCCACCAAGCCACACGAAGAGACACTAAGGATTGATTTCATCTTCGTGATCCTATGTGTGGCTTTGTGGATGATTTTCTGAGGAACACAATGACCGATTCCAAACCGCTTCGAGTCCTGATCGTCGACGACGAGCCGTTGGCGCGCAAACGCCTGCGCGAATTGCTCAAGGCCGATTCCGAAATCGTCATCGTCGGCGAATGCGTGAACGGCGCCGAAACCCTGGCGGCCGCGCGCGAACTCGCGCCGGAACTGATCTTTCTGGACGTGCAGATGCCGGGAATGGACGGCCTGGCCGTTTCCGAAGCGCTGAACGAGAGGGGAAGTCCGCTATTCATCTTCGTCACGGCTTATGAGCAGTACGCCGTACAAGCCTTCGACGCGCAGGCCGTAGATTATCTGCTCAAGCCGTTCGACCGCGCGCGGTTCGCGCGGGCTTTGCGGCGGGCGAAAGAGCGGCTTCGGGAAAAAGACCGCGACGACGTGAACCGGCGGATCCTCGGCCTGCTCTCAGAAATCAAGGACAGGCCGCAATACCTCGACCGTCTGGTAATCAAAAACAACGACCGGGTCTTCGTGCTCAAGACCGACGAGATTGACTGGATCGAGGCCGAGGGCAATTACGTCCGCATTCACTTCGGAAAACAGTCGTCGCTGATGCGCGAAACTCTCACCCGCCTCGCCGCGCAGCTCGACCCTCGCAAATTCCCACGCATCCACCGTTCGCGGATGGTCAACATCGATCGCATTCAGGAGTTGCAGCCGTGGTCGCATCGCGACTGGCGGATCATTCTCCGCAGCGGCGCCGAGCTGCGCCTGAGCCGTAATTACCGCGACTGGCTACACCAACTCCTGGGAATTCAAGCCCGCGGAGCGGGCGGCAGAGTAAAGCCTGGGGTGGAGCCGAAGGCGGAACCCCAGGTCAGGTTCGGAGCGCCATCAAGCCCGTGAAACGGGCGGCAGCCATTGGCTGTCGCCCACTTCGTGGGCTCTGATCTTTTTGCTGCCGCTCTCCTGGGGCTTACGCTCCAGGCTTTATGCTGCCGCCTGCTCCGCAGGCTCAAAGCAAAGGTTTTAAAACACAGAATATCAAATAACTTAGTTATCGCTGTATTCAGCCTGTCTATGCCGAATTATTTTTGCTCCGGCGATAAGTTCCTGGCCCCTGTCCGTTCCACTTTTTAAACGCCTTACTGAAGGCGGCCTCACTTTCGTACCCGACGAGTGAGGCGACCTCGGCGGTCGTCAGCCTGCCTTCTCGGAGCATCTCAATGGCTTTGTGCATGCGCCAGCGCGACAGATATCGAAGCGGCGGTTCACCGACGAGTTCGGTAAACCGGTTAGCGAACGCCGAGCGCGACATCCCGGAAAGGGTCGCCAATCGCTCGACAGTCCACTGGCTCTGCGGCGTCCGGTGGATATTGGCGATCGCTTCGCTGATCTGCGGATCAGATGCCGCGGCGAACCAGTTCGGCCGCTCGCCGGAGGCCGCGTTCGCATATGCCCGAACCGCCTGAATAAATAGGATGTCCGAGAGCCTGGTAATGATCGGCTCGGCGCCGGGTTTGCGCAAAGCCGCTTCGGTGATGATGAGATCTAGAGTCGTTCCGAACCAGTCGACTACTTTGCTATCTCCTCCGGTCTTTCCAGGCGTCGCCGAAAAATGAAGGAAGGGCGGCAAAACTTTCAGCAGCGGATGGCTCTCGTGGTTTTCGAAGAAAAACGTCCCGCCGATAAAATTCGTGATTTCGCCGCTGCCCTCGACCTTATATTTCCCGTCCGGTCCGGGAGGGTTGCGCCGCAGCCATTCCTGAAGGTCTATGACTTCCGACCGCGGCGAATCCGAGACTTTACACGCGCATTGTTTCGTTATGATGATGAAATCGCCGGCCTTCAGGCGGCGGCGGATATTCAACTCCTCAATTACAAGAAAGGCCGACCCTTTGACCAGAATGAAAAAAGGCGCGCCGATCTCTTTCGCAATATAAAGCCCCCACGGCGCGCCGATCTCGACCGGGCAATAGACCGTGCTGCGGACACGAACGCTGTTCAAGACTTCGGTTAAAGCATCCATTGCAAATTCAAATTGGACGATCTGACATAAAATCGAGCGAATCTCACATAGAAACTCCGCCCACGCGATTATATTCTCCCCTTCGTTGGTCAACAAAATAGTAACGGAGTCGTTCATGTCGCAGTGAGCGACGCGGGAGAAACAATGAAGATCAACCACGAAGAAACGAAGAGTACGAAGATTTTTTCTGTTCTTTCTTCGTCTTCTTCGTTTCTTCGTGGTTGATCTTCGGAGGAGCAAAGATATGTCAATTGTGATTACAACGCCGACAGGGAACATCGGTAAACACACTTTACGACAACTTCTGAAGGCCGGAGCTGACGTCTCCGTCATCGTTCGCCAACCTGAAAAACTCTCCGATTCCATACGCGGCCGGGTCAAAGTCCATCAAGGATCGCTGACGGACTCGGATTTGGTGACGAAAGCATTCCAGGGAGCCAAGGCCGCGCTCTGGGTAACGCCGCCCAGTCTCACGCATCCGGATGTCGCCGCTTACCACAGCGAACTGGGCGCTGTGGCCGCGAAGGCGATCAAGGAAAGCCAAATTCCTTATGTCGTCAATGTTTCGAGCACAGGCGCGCATCTGGAAAACGCCGGCCCTATCTCCGGCCTCGCCGACATCGAGCGCCAGATGAACGCGGTTGCGGAAAATATCGTCCATCTGCGCCCCGGCTTCTTTATGGAAAATTTTCTCCAGCAGATCGAGCCGATCAAGAACGACGGCGCAATCTACGAGCCTCTGCCGGGCGACATACCGTACCCAATCGTTGCGACCAAGGACATCGGCGCCGTCGCGGCGCGATTGTTACTCGAAACGAACTGGAGAGGGCGTCAGGTTCGCGGCTTGCACGGGCCGGCCGACCTGACTTTCGCTGAGGCGACGAAAATCTTGAGCGATTCGATCGGCAGACCGGTGAAGTATTTTCAGATCACGCCGGATCAAGCCTATCAAGCGTTTCTCGGCATGGGGGCCAGCCCCGGATTCGCGAAGGCGCTCGTGGAAATGTATCAGGCTCTCTCAAAGCCGAACGCCATTGCGGAATCGCGGACGCCGGAGACGACCACACCGACGGCGCTGCGAGAGTGGAGCGACGAGGTTT
>WNFV01013757.1_pt1 | contig 14514 bp, 12 predicted proteins | sample 5400101 | NCBI WGS metagenome assembly WNFV01 (sample SAMN13153361, study PRJNA577476) | soil metagenome | isolation source: 115 cm soil or saprolite under grassland replicate 1 | place: USA:California | collected 2016-06-15 | reverse complement strand
TCTACGGCTCAGCCGCCCGGGAGCAGGGCGCGGGGAGCGGGGAGCCGCCTGCGATGAACACCCTGATGATCGCGGACCGTGTCGATACCGACTTGTTCGCCCGCATCGCGGCACCGGTGCGCGATTGGGTCGCCGCAAAACACCCGCCGCCGCTCGTCCTGACGGACCAGGAGTGGCGCGATTCTGCGGATGCTTTTCCGATCGAGTACGAAGACATCCGAGCCCATCATCGAGTGCTCGCCGGTCGCGACCCGTGGCGCGGCATCACCGTTCAGCACGAGCACGTCCGCCGTCAGCTCGAGCAGGAGCTCATGGGCAAGCTCATGCACCTGCGGCAGGCGTATGTCGCCGATTGGGATCGGCCCAAACGCCTGGCTGATGTCGTGCGCGACACGCGTGCCGGTGTTCTCACCATGCTGCGCGCCGTACTGCGTCTTGCCGGCCGCACGCCTCCCGCCGACGCGGCGGCTCTGGTGCGCGACGCGGCTGCCCTGATAGGATTCGCCTCGGATGGCTTCACCGAGCCCGCCGCGTATCTCGTTGCGGTGACGCGCACGGCAGAGTACGTGAACCGTATGGAAAGGAACCATTTGTGAACGCGCATCGACGCCGCACTGCTTTGGCCCTGCCGCTCGCTTTCGCTATCGTCGCCGGCTGCGGCTACAACACCATTCAAACGATGGATGAGAAGGTGAATGCCGCCGAATCCCAGATCAAAGTCCAGCTGCAGCGGCGCGCGGACCTGATTCCCAATTTGGTGGAAACCGTGAAGGGATATGCAAAGCAGGAGCAGACAATCTTCATCCAGGTAGCGGAGGCGCGCTCCAAACTGGCGGGGGCAGTGCAGAGCGGCGACCTGCAACAGATGGCGGCCGCCAATGCGGCCCTCACTGCGCCGCTCGGTCGCCTGATTGCCATCGCCGAGAATTATCCGCAGCTCAAGTCAAATGAGAACTTCCGTGCCCTGCAGGATCAGCTCGAAGGGACGGAGAACCGCATCGCCGTCGCTCGCCAGGACTACAACGAAAGTGTAAATGCGTATGACGCGTACATTCGCCGCTTTCCCCAAGTGCTGACGGCGAAGGTTCTCGGAAAAAAACCGCGGCCGTACTTCGAGTTACAGACACCGGGAGCGGCAGAGACACCCAAGGTCGATTTCTCGCACTGACCAGTTTTAGCCAGCGTGGCCACGGATGGCGATCGGATCGGTCACCCGATAGTGTGCGTCGAGCCGCTGCAACTCCGTCTCGAGCCGTTTATTGACGGCGCGGTTTTGCACCGGGCTGTCAGACACGACGAGGATTTGCGTGCTGCGCTGCTCGAGAATGAGCTGTGCCGACCACGCCCGCGCATGCTCGAAGGCAAACGCGTTCTCGGAATCGAGAAGTTTGCGGATTTGACCTAACCCGTCTTTCGGCGGAGGCGGCACGACGCGGTATGCGTACGCCCACAACTGTCGCATCCTGCCACGGTGGTCCGGCGCACGGCGGCCGGCAATCCAGCTTTCGGGTTAGCTCTAGCGGACGAACTTGCGGCGGTCGCCCTTGGGCGGCGTCTTCTTGTGCGCGTGGGCCGCGATCTGGAGTCGGCTGTGCAACGCGAGTTTTTCCAGAATGTTATGCACGTGGCTCTTCACCGTGTAGGTCGCGATGTTGAGCCGCTGGGCGATCTCCTTGTTGCTGAGGCCCTCGGCGATGAGATCGGTGATCTGCTGTTCGCGCTTGGTCATCCGCACCGACGCCATCATCGGCGTGTTGCGCAGCACGGAAGCTTGCTTGGCGATGTGGGAGAGCAGCGTACCCGTCAGGGCCGGCGGGACGACGTCGCCCCCATTGGCCACCTGACGGATCGTATTGACGAGCTCTTCCAGCGCGGCGTCTTTCGCGATAAAGCCGTTAGCGCCGCGCTTGATGAAGTCGATCACGTCTTCTTCTTCGGGCAGCATGTCCATCATGATGATGCGGGAGTGCGGCGCCGCTTCCTTGATACTTTCGACCAGACGTTGACTGCGATTGCGACCCAGTGCCGCGTCGACCAGCACGACGTGGGGCCTGGTCTCCTGCAACCGCTGCAGCGCCGCCGATCCGCCTTCGGCGCATGCGACGACTTTGAATTCGGTTTGAGAATCGAGGAGTGCCGCGAGACCATCACGCAACAGGCGATTGTCTTCGATGACGAGGATTTGGATTTTCTTGGTCATTGTTGCTGACGGCCTCGTTCCGGGCGTAGTCCGAGGGTGAGGAAATAGGTTGGCCCGTTCCCCGGGTATTAGTCAAGTCGGCCCCCAAGGTTCCTGTATCATCCTTTAGGATGAGGGGGGAAAATCGGCGTCTAACCCTCCCCTTGGGCTCCGGCCGGGAGCCGAAAAAGTTGCGCAGTCGGGGGGGTCGGGTGAATGGTAGGGGGCGCTCCCGCGCCCAAAGGGAGGGTGGTCTGTGTCACAGATTCATTGCCACTTCTGTGGCGGCATCATCCAGGACGCCGCGACCATCGAGTATCGGCCGCCGCGAGCCAGCGCCCAGTTCGCCATGCCTCAGCCGACCCCTTGTAGCTGCTCTCCCCCCGTGGTCTACGAGCACCCGCCCGTTCTCGGCGGTCCGGAGGAGGATCAGACGCCGGACGGCGAAGCGGCCTGAGAAGCGTGGCCCTTCGCTCGCTCGAAGCAATCGTTCCTTGGTTGAACGAATGCGCATCCGGATGCAACTTAGTCGCCCATGCGCTCCCTCCTTCTTTTGGTCGGGTTGCTCGGCGTGGCCTGCCACCCGCATCGCACGAACACGACGCCGGTGCGGGCGCCGCGCGATAGCGCGCGCGTGCGCGTCCCGCCGCGCAAACCGGTCGCGGCGCGCGACACGGCGCTGGAGCAGCGGACGGCGCGCCTCGAGTTGAAAGTGCTGGAGCAGGAAGCGCAAGTGGATGAGCTGCAGAGCCGGCTCGACGATGCGCGCCGTGAGGTCGTGCGAGCGATGGCGAAACTGCAATCGCTCGCGACACGGGCCGAGGCGGCATCGGGCATGGCGGAGGCCGAGATCGCGCTGCAGGCGCTGCGGACCGCCAATGGAAACAGTGCACCGCCGTCGCCCGAGTACGGACAGGGCAGCCAACTCCTGCAGCTGGCCACGACAGAATTCGACCAGCAGAACTACGCCGGCGCGTTGTATCTCGCGACCGAAGCGAAGAACGCCGCCGCGGCGGGCCGGGGGCGCGTGGCCAGTGACGACCGCTCGACGACGCGCCGGGGCGAGGTGCCGTTCGCGTTGCCGCTGCGACTGCAGACGACGGGCCGCGCGAATGTGCGCGAAGGGCCGGGCGCCGGATTCAAGGTGCTGTACACGCTGGAGACCGGCGTCCCGATCGTCGCGTACTCGTATGTGGATCAGTGGGTGCGGATCAGAGACGACAGCGATCGGCCCGGCTGGATCCATCAGACGCTGATCGACCGTCGAGAATGACCTTCGCGCCTACGTCGCGCGAACCTTCGCACGCGCCGCCGGGACGACTCGATCGCCGCCGGCGCGTTTTGCCAGATACAGCGCCGCGTCCGCCTCGCCGACCAGCTGGTCGGGGGTGTCGCCATGGATCGGGAACGCGGACACGCCGAGGCTGAGCGTGATGCGGCCCGCGGGTAACTGTTCCTTCGCCAGTTTCTTCCGAATCCGCTCCGCATACTCCGTGGCGCCTTCGAGCTCCGTCTCGGGCATCATGATCAGAAACTCTTCGCCGCCGTAGCGCGCCACGAAGTCGACATCGCGGCTCGCCTCACGCATGATCGCCGCGACGCGCTTCAGCACGACGTCGCCGGCGGGATGGCCGTGCTCGTCGTTGTAGCGCTTGAACAAGTCGACATCGGCCATGACGACGGAGAAGTGGTGACGCAGCCGCCGGGAGCGGCGCACTTCGTTCTCGAGCACTTCCATCATCCGTAACCGGTTATGCAGACCGGTCAGGGCATCGGTCACGGAGAGGCGCTCGAGCTCGGTGCGGCTTTCGCGCAGCCGCGCCACCATGTTGTTGAACACCTCGGTCAGGTAGCCGACTTCGCCGCCCGTCGTGACCGGGAGACCGACGTCGAGATCGCCCTTGGCCACTGTCGCAGCCGCCTGCGCCAGGCGGTCGAGCGGCCGTACGATCAGCAGGCTCAACAGGTACGCCAGCGCGCCGACGACGGCGAGCAGCAGCGTGACAATTCCCAGGGTGACGTTGCGCAACCGCGCCACCTGGCTGAATGCTTCGCTGGACGGGATCTCCGCGACGACCACCCAGTTGAGCGCCGGCACGACGCGCACACTCCCCACGACGCGGTTGCCCGTGAAGCTGCTGAACTGGATCGCGCGTCCTTCGCGCACCAGCAGCCAGTTGGCGGCGTCGCGCGCATACCCCTGCCGCATCAGCTCCCGCGAGCTGCCGGCCGAACTGACGATGAGCCGGCCGGTGCGGGTCATCAGGTAGATCTGGCCCGATTCGCCGGGGACGAACCGCTTCAGCGTATCCGCGACGGCGTGTAGGTTGACGCGTGATGCCAGCGCACCGAGCAGGCGCATGCCGCCCGCGCCGCGCCCGGCGCGCCGCGCGGATTCAATCGGAACCGAGACGAGCATTTCGGCATGGGTCCCGGTCGAGTCCCAATACGGCGCGCCGAGCGCCCAGTCGTTCTTGGTCAGCTCGCTCGCCCAGTCGGGCGGGAGCGGAACCGGTCGCGGCTTCGCAGCACTGGTCGCCACGACATGGCCGTGATGATCGAGGACGAGAAGCTCGGCATAGTCGGGGAAGCGATCGCGCACCGAATTGAGGTAGTCCGTGAGCCGCTTGAAGTAGATCCCGGAATGGACCGTCTCGCCGTTCGCCAACGGGATGCGCTCGAGGTTTTCCGTGACCTCATAGGAGCTCGAGAACACGCGCAGGTCGTAGCGCAGCTCCTTGGTCCAGAGATCGACTTCGCGCAGTGCCTGCGCGCTGACACCCTGCAGCTCTTCCGACGCCTTCGCCTGGAGGGCGCGCTTGTTTTCGATGTAGGAAATCCACACGGTCGTCAGCGACGGCAACAGCGTCGCGACGACCGCGAACATCAGCATCTTCGTCCGGATGCTGGCGAATCGAAAAAAGCGCAGGAAACTCAGGGCTCGCGTCCCTTCCAGGGCTGCCACAAGATTCATGCGGCGCAACTTACCGCAAGATGCCCGCTGTAACCGTGGGCAGAATCACAGCTAACCGGAGACTCACATGACGGATCGCCTCAGCCGCCGTTCGTTCCTTCAGTATGGTGCTGCGGCAGCAACCGGAACGGTCATGGTCAGATCAGTAGGGGCGCAGCATGCTGCGCCCCTACCTGTACATACCGATTTCGAACTGGAGGAGGCGACCGTCGCGCAGCTGCAGGATTCCATGCGCAGCGGCGCCCGCACGTCGCGCGCAATCTGTGCCGCCTATCTCGCGCGTATCGCGCAGCTCGATCCGCAGCTCCATGCCGTGCTCGAAACCAATCCCGATGCACTGGCCATCGCCGACCGGCTCGATGCCGAGCGCAAGGCGAACCGCGTCCGCGGGCCGCTCCACGGGATCCCCGTACTGGTGAAGGACAACATCGCGACGGGCGACCGCATGATGACCACGGCCGGCTCTCTCGCGCTCGCGGGCGTCACCCCGCCGCGCGACGCGCCGCTCGTCGCGCGGCTGCGCGCCGCCGGCGCCGTCATCCTCGGCAAGACGAACCTTTCGGAGTGGGCGAACATCCGCTCGACGCAATCGTCGAGCGGCTGGAGCGCGCGCGGCGGGCAATGCGCGAATCCGTACGCGCTGGATCGCAATCCGTGCGGCTCGAGTTCCGGCACGGGGGCGTCCATCGCGGCGAGCTTCGCGGCGGTCGGCATCGGGACTGAGACCGACGGCTCGATCGTGTGTCCGTCCAGCGCCTGTTCGCTCGTCGGCGTGAAACCGACGCTCGGCCTCATCGACGGGGCCGGCATTATTCCGATCGCGCACAGCCAGGATACGGCCGGACCGATGGCGCGCACCGTGGCCGACGCTGCGGCCCTGCTCGGCGCACTCACCGGCCGCGAGTATGGCGCGAACCTGAATCCCGCGGGTCTGCGCGGCGCGCGGATCGGCGTGGCGCGCAAGAAGTTCTTCGGCTACAGCCCAGAAACGGACGCGCTCGTCGAGGCGGCGATCGACGTGCTCCGGCGGGAGGGCGCCGTGATCGTCGACCCCGCCGACATCCCGCACGCGGGCGAGTACGACGACTCGGAGCTGATCGTCCTGCTCTACGAGCTCAAAGCCGACCTCGCGGCGTATCTCGCGGCGTGGGCGCCGGGCGCGAGGGTCAAAACGCTGGCCGACGTGATCGCATTCAACGAGGCGAACAAGGCGACCGAGATGCCGTACTTCGGGCAGGAATTGTTCCTGCAGGCGCAGGAGAAGGGACCGCTCACCGATCAGGCATATCGCGACGCGCTCGCCAAGGATCAACGACTCTCGCGGACCGAAGGACTGGACGTGGTGTTCGCGCAACACACGCTCGACGCGATCGTCGCGCCCACCGGCAGCCCGCCATGGCCCACCGATCTCGTCAACGGCGATCACTTCCTGGGCGCGAGCTCCACACCGGCCGCGGTGGCGGGATATCCCAGCGTCGCCGTGCCGGTCGGATACGCGTTCGGATTGCCGGTCGGGATGTCGTTCCTCGGGCTGGCCAACAGTGAAGCGAAGCTGCTCACGCTGGCCTACGCGTACGAGCAAGCCGCGAAGCCACGCCGCGCCCCACGCTTCCTGCGGACAGCAAACCTCACGCCCTGATCGCGCTCCTTGTTGTCCTCACCCCCTGACCCCCTCTCCCTTCGGGAGAGGGGGAACTACTCGAACGAGTTTGGAGCGTTCTGCGCAAAAGCCGCTCAAGATGCGGGCGGTTTACGTCTTTGTTCCGAACCCGAATAACCCGGTAGCCTGCGGCCTCTAAAACGTCTGCACGTGCGCGATCGTAGCCCCGTTGTTCGGTCGAGGTGTGCACCTTGCCTTCCAACTCGACCACCAATCGTTCGGAACAACAGAAGAAGTCCACGATGAATCCATGGAGAACGTGCTGTCGACGGAACTTTAGTCCTAGGACGCCTCGATTTCGGAGGATGCTCCACGCGTGACGCTCCGCGGGAGTGCTGTGTCGTCGGAGGTGTCGCGCAAGCGCGAACCGCTGGGCCGGAGCGAGGCGGCGAAGTGGATCCATGTTGAGAGGATGGCGTTCGCAGCTCGCTGATCACAACCAAAACCACGCGGTTCGGTGCACAAATTCCCGGCCCTATCACGAGGTCCCCCCTCTCCCAACGGGAGAGGGGGATAGGGGGTGAGGACTACCGCAGTGGCGCCCCGCCTGAGATCCAGCGCGCGAGGAGCGCTCGCTCCTCCTCGGTCATGCCGGTCTTGTTGGCGAGCGGCATGGTCTTGGTGTCGACGGCCCGGACGCGAATGCGCTCGGCGAGACGCGCGATGCTTTCCGGCGTGTCAAAGGTGACGCCGCCGGGCGCGGGGCCGAGCGTGCGGTCGCTCTGATATTGCGAGTGACACGGCAGGCAGCGTTGCGCGATCACCGCGCGCACCGCGTGAAATGGCGGCACCGCCTCGGCTGCTGCGGCGGTTGAGGGCGCGGCAACTCCCTTGGGTGTCGACAAAAACATCGCCGCCGCCAACGCCAATCCGGCGGGGACCAGGGCCCAGCGGCTCGACGATCCGCGTCCGATCATCGCGTGCCGCACCGACGCCCCGGCGACGAACAGCAGGAGCAGCACGAGCCAGTTGACCGGGCTCGCGTAGGTCGCGGGGAAGTGATTCGACAGCATGATGAAGAGAACCGGAAACGTCATGTAGCTGTTGTGCACGGACCGCCGCTTTGCCTGTTCCCCCAGTGCGAAATCCGCCGGCCGGCCCGCCCGGGTGGCGTCGACCATCTGTCGCTGCGCCGGGATGATCCGCTCCCACACGTTGGCGACCATGATCGTTCCGAGCAGGGCGCCGACATGGATGAACGCGGCGCGGCCGGACAGGAGACGGCACAGGAGGATCGTGACGCCGGTGAGAAGCGTAAGGGAAATCGCCGCCGCGATGGCCGGACGGCGGGCCAGAGGCGAGCGCCACAGGCCGTCGTACACCGGCCAGCTGAAGATCACAATGGCGACGCCCAGCGCGATGGCGGTGCCACGGCCGATTCCAGAGATGCCCGGATCGAGGAGGTAGGCGCCGCCGAGATAGAAGACCAACACGAGCAGGGCGATGCAATCGCCAAGCCAACTGGTCATGGGGGCAGTAATTTCACCGTGAAACCGTGCCCGGCCAGCCCCCGTCGTAAGGGCAACCCCCAACCGCCCCGAAGGGCCCCATGAAGCCTGCGTTTGTCCTCGCCGCTGTCGCTTCCTGTATCCCTCTTGTCGCGTGCAGCAAGGCCGATGCCGACGACGGCTCGAGCCGCCCCTACAAAGTCGGCGTGGCGGATCGCGGGGAGGTGCGAGTCATCGTCGAAGAAACTGGCGTCGTGTCTCCCGAACGCAGCATCGTCGTGAAATCCCCCATCTCCGGTGTCGTCCAGCAGCTCTACGTACGCGAAGGCGATCGCGTGCAGACTGGGCAGGTGCTGGCGCGCATCGTGCCCGACATGGCCCAGGCGAACAGCCTCGCGCTACTGCGCAGTGAGATCGCCGCGGCGCGTATTGGGCGGGACAACGCCAAACGGGATTTCGATCGCGCGCAGCAGCTCTCGTCGATCGGCGGGATTACGCAGGCCGACCTCGACCTGCGGCGCGTGACTTACGAGCAGGCCGAAAACCAGTGGGAGACGGCCCGGGATCAGCTGCAGTTGGTGCAGCGCTCGGGCGTCACGGCCGGGGACTCGACCGGATCGACGGTCCAGTGGGCGCGCATCACGGCACCCGCCGCGGGTGTCATCATCGGACGCGGCGTGGAAGAGGGAGAGACCGTCGTGGGAGGGACGAGCGCGTTCGGCGGAGGCACCGAGTTGTTCACGATGGCCGATCTTTCGACGCTGCTCGTCAAGGCGGCGATCAACGAGGTGGACATCGGCAAGGTGAAGAAAGGCGATCACGTCGCCCTCACCGTCGACGCCTTCCCCGGCGACACGGCGCAGGGGGTCGTGCGTCTGGTGCCGCCGGCCGCTCGGTTACAGGACCGCGTACGCGTCTTCGATGTCGAAATCGAAGTGACGGGCGGTGCTCGCGTGCTGCGGCCCGGCATGACCGCGAACGTGCGCATCTCAGGTCCGGTCCGCAGCGGGACCGTGCGGGTCCCCGTGGAGGCGGTCCTATTGAAGGAAGGGAAGCCGGTCGTCTACAAGCTCAGCGGCAGCGGGCCGCAGCCAGTGCCGGTGACCCTCGGTCTTTCCGACCTCTACTACGTTGAAATCGTGCAGGGTCTCGCCGCGGGCGATTCGATTGCACTGGAGGATCCCGTGGCCGCGGTGGATCGGGCTCGGAATCCGGCCCGGCGTCGCTGAGCCACGGATCACACAGATATGACGCTGATCGTCGCAGAGGGTCTCGAAAAGACCTATCGGCTTGGTCAAGTGGATGTGCTGGCGTTACGCGGTGTCGACGCGCAGATCCTGGCGGGCGAATACGTCGCGATCACCGGTCCGTCGGGGTCCGGAAAAAGCACGCTGATGCACATCCTCGGCTGCCTCGATTCTCCCACCTCGGGCAGCTATCGGTTGGACGGCGAGGACGTTGGGACTCTGTCGGGCAAGCGGCTCGCGCACGTCCGCAATCGCAAAGTGGGCTTCGTCTTCCAGACATTCAATCTGATGCCGCGGCTCACGGTCGAAGAAAACGTGGCGCTACCACTCAAGTACCGCGGCGGCGTGCCCCGCAGCGAGCGACGGGCGCGCGCGCACACGCTGCTCGAACGGTTGGGTCTCTCGGACCGCATTGGCCATCGACCCGACGAGCTGTCGGGCGGTGAGCGCCAGCGCGTCGCCATCGCCCGCGCGCTGATCGGGGAGCCGGCCATTCTCATGGCGGACGAGCCCACCGGCAATCTCGATTCAAAGGCAGGCGGTGAAGTGATGAAGACGTTCGCGGAGCTGCATGCGGCGGGGCATACCATCGTGCTGGTGACGCACGATCCCGGCGTCGCGGCGCGCGCCGAACGCGTGATCCAGATGAGCGATGGGCGCGTGGTGTGAATCTCGTCGAGTCGTTGCTCACCGGGCTCGACGAAGCGCGCCGCCACTGGGGCCAGACGTTGCTCTCGCTGCTCGGCTTGATCCTGGGCACGGCGAGCATCGTCACGGTGCTGGCGCTGTTCGGCGGCCAGACGGCACTCACCGAGCAATTCCTTAGCGAAGTCGGGGGCCGCGGCACGATCATCGTATCCGATCGCGAGCCGTCCGCGCATCCTGGCGCCCGCGAGCTCGCCTCGAAGCGCCTCACTTTTCGGGATGCGCAATATCTCCGCGACCGTGCCAATGCGCTCGCGGCCGTGAGCCCCGGATGGGCGCAGCAGCTCTCCTATCGCGTCGGCAACGCCAGCTTCACCGGCCAGGTCATCGGGACGGTTCCGGCGTACATGGTCATCAACGACATCAAGCCCCTCGTCGGGCGCTACCTCAGTGATCTCGACGTGCAGCGCCAGGCCCGCGTCGCGGTGTTGGGGTGGAAGTACGCCGATTCGTTGTTCGGCCGCGCCACGGCGGCCCTTGGCCAGATCGTGAGCATCGGGGAGAAGAGCTATCGGGTCGTCGGCGTCCTCGAGCGCGAGGAGTTCTACTTCGCCGCCTGGGAAAATAACGCGCTCGAGTACCGCAACGAGCGGGCGTACATCCCGATCTCGACCGCGATCACACAATACAGCGCCAGCGACCACCTCGACTTCCTGACTCTCAAGGCGCGCCCCGGCGCGGGCGCGGAGGCGCAAGTGCGCAGTCTGTTGTATGCGCGGCACGGAGTCGAGGACTTCGACATCCGATCGTCCGGCCAGGGCGCCGGGCAACAGGCGGGCCAGTTCCTGCTGCTCTTCAACTTCATCTTCCTGGTCGTCGGGGTCGTCTCCCTCGTGACCGGCGGGATCGTGATCGCGAACATCCTGCTCGCCTCGGTCGTCGAGCGCGTGCGCGAATTCGGCACCCGCATGGCCCTTGGCGCGACGGCGGGCGGGATCTTCGCCCACGTGCTCGCCGAGGTCCTCGTCGTGACGCTGATCGGCGGTCTGCTGGGACTCGGCCTCGGTACGGCGCTCACCGGCCTCGTCGCCCACGTGATGCAGATGCCGGCGGTGGTGAGTCCGTTCATCGCGACCGTTTCGCTGACGACGGCGGTGAGCGTCGGACTGATCGCCGGCGTGTTCCCGGCGGTGCGCGCGTCGCGGCTCGCGCCTGTCGAGGCGCTGCGCTATGCGTGACTGGCTCGAGCTGATCGGCGACGCCTTGCGCGAGATCCGCGGGCACAAGCTACGCTCCCTCTTGACGCTGTCGGGCATCGTGTTCGGCGCGGCATCCGTCGTGTCGATGACGTCCCTGGCCGCTGCCATGAAGACGCTGGTGTACGACGACCTCATCTCGATGGGAATGTCGCGCAGCTTCTTCATCAACGATCAGGGGCCGCGCTCAGACGCCAAGGGGGCGGCCGCATTGCGGCATACGGGGATGCGGATCACCGACCTCGACGCCCTGCGCGGGCTTCCCGGCGTAGCGAGTGTGCAGGGCCGCAACTGGGGGGACGAGCAGGTCGTGAACGCACCCGCCGATCGCCGGCGCGTGCGCATCGACGGCGTGGATGCCGGCTATCTCGAGCTCCGCAACTGGCGCGTCGTCGCGGGGCGCAGCATCCGGCCGCTCGACGTTGAGAACCGCGCGCGCGTGGCGGTGATCGGGGAAGAGATGTCCCACAATCTGTTTGGAAACGCAGACCCGCTCGGTCAGACGATCACCATCGACGGCGTGCGGTTCGGCGTGATCGGTCTCGTAGCGCCGATCGAGTTCGACATCATTCCGGCCGACTTCAGCTTCGTCGGCCGGCGGATCTACATCCCCTATACCTACATGACGCGCTACGCCAAGGGCGAAGGGCGGCTGGATCAGGCCCTCGTCACCGCGAGCGGCGCCGCCGATTTTGGCGACGTGCTGCGGCGTGGCTCGGCGCTCGTCCGGCAGCGTCATGGGGGCACCGAGGACTTCACTATCGACAACCAGGCCGCCGAGGTGCTGTGGTTATTCAGCGTGCTGCTCATCTCGGTGCGCGAGCGCGTGCATGAGATCGGTATCCGGAAGGCGCTCGGCGCCGATGACGGCGCGATCGTCAAGCTGTTTCTGGCTGAATCCCTGACGCTCGCCTTCCTGGGGGCGGTGCTGGGCATCGTCGGCGGCGCTGGGCTGACCGTGATCACCGAGCTGATCGGCAAGCAGTTCGGTAAGCCGTTCGTGATTCCGGTGAGCCTGCCCGGCGTGATTCTCGCCGTCATCTTCGCGTTGATCGTTGGGTTGGTGTTCGGATGGTACCCGGCGCGGCGGGCGGCGCGGCTCGATCCGATCGAAGCTATTATTGGGGCGTGAACGGGCTCCTCCTCGCTCTGCTCGCGCTCCAAGTCCCCGATACCGTCGTCCTGCCGCCGATCACCGTGACGGCCACGCGTCAGATGATGAGCATCTTCGCGGTCCCGCTCGCCGTGACGCAGGTCAAGAGGTCCGATCTGTTCGGGACGACGGCGTACGGCCTTGACGAGCCGCTCGCGCTGGTACCCGGCGTCGTGGCGCAGTCGCGCTACGGGAATCAGGACGTACGCATCGCGATTCGGGGATACGGGGCGCGCGGCGCCGGGGACCGGTCCAACGCCGGGACGACCCGCGGGATCCGCGTGTTGCTCGACGGGTTTCCCGAGACCGAGCCGGACGGCCGAACGTCGTTCGACGGCATCGATCTCGCGGCTGCGCAGGCGGTGGAAGTCGTGCGGTCCAATGCATCCGCGGTGTGGGGCAATGCCGCGGGCGGCATCGTCAGCATTTCCACGCTCCCCGATGCCGCGGCGCCGCGCCTCGCGCTTACGCCGCTGTTCGGATCGTTCGGCCTGCGCCGCTATAGCGCGACCACCGGCATCAGCCTGGGCGCGGAGGGCCGGCTGGGCGCGAGCTTCGTTCGCAGCGACGCCGACGGCTGGCGGGCGCATTCCGCCAGCCAGCGCTCGCTGCTCAACATTTCCATGCTCGCGCCGGTCACCGACCGTACTCGTATTGGTGTCTACGCCGTTGGATCCGACAACACATTCCGAATCCCGGGTCCCCTGACGGCTGCGCAGGTCGCCAGTGATCCCCGCCAGGCGAACGCGACCTATTTTGCCCGCGACGAGCGGCGCGAGAACCGGATCGCACGGCTGGGACTGACACTCGAGCATCAGGCGACCGAGCGGGTCGGCATGACCGGGTTGCTGTATCTCAATCCTAAATCGTTGCAGCGCTCGGAGCGGGGGACGTTCCGCGACTTCACCCGATATCATGTCGGCGGCAGTGGGACGGTCCGCATCGCGACGCCACTGTGGAAGATGGCGCGGGGTACGCTGCTGGCCGGGGCCGATTACGCACTGCAGGATGGCGCGATTCTGTTCTACTCACTCACCCCCCAGGGCGCGCGCGGCGACACGCTCCGCGACAACAAGGCCGAGGGCGCGCGCAACACCGGCGTGTTCGTGACGGAAGAGCTGGCGTTCGGCACCGCTGATCGCTGGAGTCTGGCGATCGGCGCGCGGTACGATGACATCACGTACGACTACCGCAGCTACATCACGCCGGCCCTCAACGCGCGCCGTTCGTTCACCGGCGTGACGCCGAAGGTGGGCGTGACCTACCGGCTCACGCCCCAGCACAGCGTCTACGCCTCGCTCGGTGGAGGAATCGAGGTTCCGGCCGGGAACGAGACCGACCCCGCGGGCACGTTTGGTCAGGACACGGTCACCGCGATCAACCCGCTGCTGTCCCCGATCCGGTCTACCACCTATGAGATCGGGACCAAGCGGCTGTGGAGTCTCGGAGACGCCTCGCTCATCCGTGAGGTCAGCTACGACGTCGCGCTCTATCAGACGGCGGTCACGGACGAAATCGTGCCGTATCGCGGTGGACGCTTCTATTTCACGGCCGGCCGGGTGCGGCGCCGCGGCGCCGAGTTCGGAACGCGGGTTGCCGCGCGTGCAGGTGTCGTGCTGCAGGCCGCGCTGACGTGGACCGATCACCGCTACACGCGCTATCTCGTGGATTCGGTGCACTACGGCCGCCCCGGTAGCTTCGCCGATTACAGCGGCAACCGCGTCGTGGGCGTTCCGTCCTTTACCGGAGCATTTGCGCTCGATGTTGCCCCGGCGGCCGTCCAACCGTTGCGCGTGCGATTCGTGGTCGAGAGCATGAGCTCCTTCTTCACCGACGATGCGAATCAGGTGAAGGTCCCGTCCTATCGCTTTGCGAACCTGACCTTGGGGACCGACCACCCCGTCGATCTGGGCAACGGCGTGGGCATGAATGCGTTCCTCACGATCCACAAT
>WNFV01008091.1_pt1 | contig 14515 bp, 14 predicted proteins | sample 5400101 | NCBI WGS metagenome assembly WNFV01 (sample SAMN13153361, study PRJNA577476) | soil metagenome | isolation source: 115 cm soil or saprolite under grassland replicate 1 | place: USA:California | collected 2016-06-15 | reverse complement strand
AGCCCATTGGGGTGGCCCGGGCCAGCGGTTGCGCCGGGGGACGAGGTCTCTACTCAAGAAACCCGGATTCGGTGGGCTGCAGGGCGGAACCTCGCGACATGGTCAACCCGTTCGAACGTCGCCCAGCCTACCGACAGCCGCGGCGGCCCGTTCCACTGGCTGGGCTCCGGCGCGCAAGCTGTCAACCACGGGGGCCGAGTTCGCGCGCTCGTCCGCCCACGCGGCGACGCCAAGCGTCGTGGACGCTGGCTGCGGCCCCGCGGGCCTGAGACAGCCACCTCGGATCGGGCGGACCGGGCGTTGTGCCCGCTCGCACACGGCCCGCCAGTGGAGCACGACGCGAGGTGCGCCGGTTCCACGGCCGCAGACCGACCGACCGCCCACCCGCTACCGGGCGGTCCTGTCTGCCCGTGCGTCGATCCCGTCAGCGGGTGCCGGCCGACGGTGGGCGGACCCGGCCGGCTCGGGGACCGGCGGCTCGCAGGGCTTGTTGAATAGCAGGCTGAGGGCCCGAGCAGCCTCCCGCAGACCGCTGGCCATGGCGAAATAGGCCGTCGCGTGCTGGGGCGAGGCCTCCAGGTTGTCCTCGAGCATGTCGGTGGCCTCAAGGAGCTTCCCGATCAGTTCCTCGGGCGTGCTCGCCTGGTGCAGGATCTGCCGGGCAGATGCCATCGCGCACCTCCGCGTTGTGTGTGCGGCAGGGACCTACCTTGGATTCGGTTCCGGGAGAATGAAGAGGATCCGCCTAATTGCGGCTTGCCCCGCTCGAGGTCATAAGGTTGGACTGGCTGGCCTGGTGGATGGCCTCGCGAACGTCCAGGGCGGCGAAGACCAGCCCAAAGGCGACCACGGCCACCAGCACCCCTCTTGCGCTGCCGACGAGCGTTCGCCGACGTCCAGTGGGTTGACGCCCTTGGCTATGGGAGCCGCTGCACGCGGATGTTGCGAAACGCGACCCGCCCTGTGTGCGACTGCACGCCGAGGAAGCCGGTGCTGAGATCCGGGGTGCCGGGTTGGCCTCGTGCTGGGTTGGTGTTGGTGAAGGTGCTGGTCTGGTTGCCGTCCAGCCCGACGGTGTACTGGTCTCCGGCGACCCGGATCTCCAGCGCGTGCCAGGTCAGCGGCGTCAGGGGTGGGGGCTTGGTGTAGGTCTGCTGGCCGGCGCCCGGACCGATGGGGATGCCGTAGATGGCGCCGGTGCGATGCAGGTCGAGCCCGTCGGGGATGCCGCGGGCCGGGTCGCCTCGCGCCTGGTCGTCGTGCTGCACCTCGAAGCCGGTGTCGACCGCGACGAAGGCCTTGTTGGCGTACACGTAGCTGTTGGCCGGGTTGACGGGATCGGGGACGCGCCGCAATGGGTTGCGGAAGCGCACGAAGACCCCGGAGTTCTCGTCGCCGCTGTGGATGCGAACGTCGAGCCGGAGCACGAAGTCGGCGAAGTTGTCCGCCGCGTAGTACAGCAGTCCCAGCTCGGGTCCTGGTTGGGCGACGATCATCCCATCGACGAGTGAGAAGCTGCCCCCACCGACCGGCTGCCAGCGGGCGAAGGTGGTGTCGGTGCCGTCGAACAGCGCCGTGAACCCGGGCTCCACCGGCGGGGGCGGCGTCGTGGTCAGGGGCACTCGGTTGGCGGTTCGCCGCGCGAGCGCTACTCCTGACAGCACGGGGTTGGGGGAGCCCATGGTGGGCAGCAGGCACGGGCCGAGCGCGAACAGGTTGCGCACCTCGTGGAAGCGGCCGAGGTTGTCAGTGACCGAGGCGGTGGGGTCGTCGCCCATCCACAGGGTTCCGGCCTCGTGGTGGGTGGAGCTGAGCGCGTCGCGCCGCTGGTCGGGGCCGGGCGCGTTGGCCTGCCAGACCGCTCCCTGGCTCTGATCGGACAGGAACTCGATGGGGCCGCCAGCGGCGAAGAGCTGGGCGATGGCGTCGCAGGCGGCGTCCATGGCGTCCCACAGCCGCCGCTGCCGTGAGCCGGCCGGGCCGACGTCCAAGCGGACCATCGCGCGGGGCATGCCGAAGTCGAACGGCCCCTGCTGGCCGCCGGTGGTGACCCGGTTGGGGGTGGCGGCGGTGCGATCGCCGCGGATCTCGCCGATGCCCCGCAGGGTGACGACCACCCAGGCGTCGGTGAGGCCTTGGAAGCGGTGCAACAGGTCGATGTCGGGGACCTTCTTGAACAGCTCCACCTCGGAGTTGCGGCCCATCTCCCCGACGCCGGAGGCGGTGACCTGGACGTGGAAGTAGCCGGTGTCGCCGCCGCCGAGGTCGTGCAGGCCCTTGACGAACAGCGCCGAGACCTGCAGCTCCCGTGTCTCGGGATGCAGGTTGACGTCCAGGGCCTGGCCGAAGGCGCTGCGTGGCACCCGGAAGGTGAGATTGGAGCGCATGTGCGCCATGAGGTTGCGGCCGATGAGCTGGTTGGGGTCGTAGCCGCGGGCGCGGTCCAGGGTGTTGCGCGCCATGCGGGTGTTTTCGATCGTGCCCAGCCCGAGGAAGACCAGCCCGTTGGCGGGCACGTCCAGGTCGCCGCGGCTGGTGCGGATGCGCGTGATCCGGTCGCCAGCGACGTCCAGGGCGATGACGTGGGTGTTGTCGAGCGCCATGAGCCGCTTGCGGATGTTGTTGGGCAGCACGTTCTCGTCGTTGGCGAGCCGGCTGACCCGGACCAGCAGTGGCACCACGCTGAACTTGTTGAACGGCAGGAACCCGGGTCGGGGTGAGGTTGACTCCACCGCCAGCGGCGCCTCCAGGTCTGCCTGGCCGGCCAGCGCGCCGCGGCTGCCGGTGAGCGTGGTGGCGCCGGCCGGGCGGCCAGTCAGGCCGGCAAACAGCCGGTCACGCATGGCGTCGTGCAGCGCGCCGGAAATGAAGTCGTTGGGGTCGGCCGCGCCAATCTGCTCGGCCGCCAGGCCGAGGTAGGACAGGGTCCGCACGCCGCCGGCGGCGGGGATCGTCAGCACCGGCTGGAGCAGGTCGTCGCGGGTGGTGGTCGGCCAGGGCGGGGTCGGGATCTCCTCGGGCAGGAAGTGCGGGGACCACCCACCCCAGAAGATGGAGCGGCCGCCCAGGCAGTAGGCAAGCCCGGGGAAGGTCCGATCCTGGGGTTGGGGGCTGTCGGAGTTCCAGGGCACCCCCCAGACCTCGTCGGTGCCAAGCGACGGCAGGTTCTGGACGTGCTCGGGTAGCGCCAGCGGGCCGGCCTCGATGAGCAGGATGCGGCGGGCCCGGGTGTGGTCGTTGGAGAACAGCCGGGAGGCCACCGCCGGCCCGAACGTGCCGCCACCGAGGATGAAGACATCAAACGGTCGGGCGTGCGCATCGAGCGCCTGATCCGTGCTGTCGATGACCTCCTGCCAGGTGTTGGCGGTGTAGCGGCCGAGGACATCCAGGGTGAACGTGGTCCGTTCCGTCAGCAGTGCCATCGCCGGATTCCTCCCAACCGCGCCCTGGATAGCGCAGCCATGCCGAAACGTCCAAGCTGGGAGCATCCCCCAACTGGCCCGTCTTGCCTACCCATTGCAAGGCTTTGCCCGAGATCGTTCGGCGCGGGGCTACCCGGGGTTCTCGCGATGGCGACCAGCCGACCAGCCTGCGGCCACGTCGGCCGGTCAAGGGTGTTGGTTGCAGCTCCCGGCGGGGTTGGGCCTTCGCGGATGGACCGTCTTCTGCAGAAACGTCCGAATGGCTGGATGGCGTAGTCAGCGGACTGCCATGCCGGCGGCGGTGACGGCGAGGCCGAGCAGGGCGCACACCGCCAGGGTGCGCGGCACCGACCACCGCAGCCGGAAGATCATCACCAACGCCGCCACCGTGATCGCCAAGGGAACGGGCTGGAGGCTGGCCACCTCGGGCAGCTCCAGCCGGACCGGCCCCCAGCGCCGCGGGTGGCTGCTGGCGAACAGGGTATGCACGGCGAAGTACAGGGCGAGGTTGGCGATAACCCCGACGACCGCGGCGGTGATGCCGGCAAGCGCCGCCGAGATGGCGTGGTTGCCGCGCAGCCGCTCGACGTAGGGGGCGCCGAGGAAGATGAACAGGAAGCAGGGGACGAAGGTGACCCAGGTGGTCAGCAGTGCCCCCAGCAGCGCGGCCGCCCAGGGACTGAGCGGGCCGGGGTGGTGGTAGGCGCCCAGGAAGGCGACGAACTGCACCACCATGATCAGCGGCCCAGGGGTGGTCTCGGCCAGCGCCAGGCCGCGGACCATGTCGCCGGCCGACAGCCACCCGTAGGTCTCCACCGCACGCTGCGCGACGAAGGCGAGCACGGCATAGGCGCCGCCGAAGGTGACCAGCGCGGCGCCGGAGAAGAACAGGCCCTGGGCGGTGAAGGTGCTGCCGGTGCCGGTGAACGCGGCCACGGCGGCCAGCGGCGCGGCCCACAGCAGCAGCCCCACCAGCAGGATGCGGACCGCGCGGCGGCCGCTTGGGCGCTCGGCGTGCAAGGCGTGGTCGGGGATCAGCGGCGCCGGCCCCCCGATGCCGTCGTGGGCGCCCTTGGCGTTGCTGGCGATGGCCTGGGGGGCGAGGCGGCCAAGCAGCCAGCCGACCACCGCCGCGGCGGCGACGACCAGCGGGAACGGGACCGCGAAGACGGCCAGGGCCACGAACGCTGCGGCGGCCAGGACGACCAGCGCCGGGTGGCCGAGCGCGCGGCCGGCGACCCGCAGCAGCGCCTGGGCGACCACGGCGACCACCGCCGGCGCCAACCCGGCGAACACCGCGGTGACCGCGGTGGCGTCGCCCCAGGCGACGTAGACGGCCGACAGGACCAGCAGGGCGACGGCCCCGGGCAGCACGAACAGGATGCCGGCGGCCAGGCCACCGCGCACGCCGTTCAGCAGCCAGCCGATGTAGACGGCCAGCTGCTGGGCCTCGGGGCCGGGCAGCAGCATGCAGTAGTTGAGCGCGTGCAGGAATCGCTGCTGGCCGATCCAGCGCCGCTCCTCCACCAGGGTGCGCTGCATGACCGCGATCTGCCCCGCCGGCCCGCCGAAGGTCTGCAACGAGATCGCGAACCACGCCCGCACCGCCTGGCGGAACGGCACCAGATCGCCGCCGTGCCCGCCGGCCGGGGGCCGCGCCGGCGGCTTGGCGTGCGGGAGCGGGTCGGGCTGCTCGGCGGAGCGTGCGGGGCTGGCCGGTTCGGTCATGGCGTGGTCCTCGGTCATCGGGTGCTCGTCCCGGGTTGTGGCTGTGTGGTTATGGGTGTGGCTAGCTGCCGCTGGGCTGCCCGGCATGCGCGTGGGGAGCTTGAGCGCTGGTCTGGCGCCGGCACCAGGCGTACAGGGCGTCGTACACGAAGCCGCCGCGTTCCAGTAGCCGCTGGTCGTCGGCCTCGACGTCCAGGCCGCCCTCGCCGACGGCCAGCAGCCCCGGGCCAAGCGGGTCGCTGTTGAGCTCGCCGACGAGGTCGGCGGCGTGCACGATGCGCGCCAGCCGCACCAGCGCCGGATCACCGCCGAGCTGGAAGCGGTCAATCAGGACCTCGAAGGTGCACCGGTTGCCCTGGTGGGTAAACTCGGCACCGGGCGCATCAAACGAACGTGCACCCTCCCGCTCAGCGACAGCCAGGACCTGGTCGGCGGGTACGTAGCCGATCTCGGCGTCCGGGTCGATGAAGCGGCGAACCAGCCAGGGGCAGGCGATCCGGTCGGTCTTGGGACGCTCACGGGTGACCCATTTCATGGTGCGCCTCCGGGAGTGCTGGCGGTGTCGGTGGGGAGCGGGACGGGGCGGAACAGCCGCCACAGCGTCAGGTCGTAGGCGCTCTTTGTGGCCCCGGCGACCAGGAACGGCAGCGCCATTCCCACCGGTTGCAGCAGCCCCGCCAGGGCCGGCCCGGCCGGGCGGACCAGGTAGCGGGCGGTGTTGGTGGTCGCCGCCGCGGCGGTCCGCTCCGACGGTGGGACCAGCGCCATCACGTACGCCTGGCGGGTCGGCACGTCCATCTGCGACAGGCAGGTCCGCGCCAGCAGCAGCCCGACCGCCACCGGCAGGGTGGGAGCCAGCGGCACGGCCGCCAGCAGCAGGTTGGACGGCAGGTGCGTGAATACCATCGTCGTAAGCAGCCCGACCCGGGCGGCGATCAGGGGGGCGGCCAGGAACGAGGCCGCCTGCAGCACGCCGATGGCGGCGAACACCCCGCCGATCACGCTGGTGGGCGCGCCGTAGCGGGCGCCGAGCCAGTAGGCGATCCAGGCCTGGACGACCAGGCCGCCCGCCAGGCTGTCGACGGCGAACAGCGCCGCCAGCCGGGCCACGATCGGCCGGGAGGACGCCAGCGGCTGCCGGGCAGCCCCCTGCTCGGGCTGGGGCGCCTCGACGCTGCCGGGCAGCCGGGTGGCCAGCAGCGCACCGGCCACCCCGACCACGGTCAGGGTCCCGCCGAGCAGGCGCCGGTCGGGCGGGAGGCTGCCGAGCAGCGCCCCGGCGGCGCCGGCGAGGGTGGCCACCGCGTTGTAGACGCCGAAGCCGCGCACGACGGTGGCCTGCGGGGCGCCGGTCGAGGCGAGCATGACCTGCTCCAGGGTGGTGAACGGCCCCGACTCCACCACCTCGGTCGCCAGCGCGCCCGACAAGGCGACCAGCGCCAGCAGCCAGGCCGGCCCACCAGCAGCCAGCACCACGCCAGCAAGCGCCAGCGCCGCATACAGCAGCCCGTAGGCGCGCGCGCGGCCCGCCCGGTCGCCCCAGCGGCCAAGCGCCAGGCTGGCGGCGGCGTTGCCGGCCACGATCGCCGCCAGCACCACCCCGACGGCGGTGGCGTCCAGCCCCTGGCCGCGCAGCAGCGCGCCCAGCTGCACGGCGGCCAGCCCGTAGCCAATGCCCCGCAGGCCCTGCGACGCGAGCACTACGGCCAGCACACGACGGCGGTCGGTGGCGGCGGAGGTGGTCATGCGGGCTCTCGACCCAGCAGCATGGCCCGCCTGAAGTACTCGTACAGCCCGTCGAACAGCGGCCCCGAAAGCTCCAGCACCCGCGCGTCATCGCACACCATCGACAGCCCGCGTAGCGCCACGTCCAGGCCGCGGGCCTCCGGCGTGTCGAAGCGCTCGTCGTCCAGGTCGGCCTCGTGCACCAGCTCGGCCAGCTTCCACAGCACCGGATCCTCCAGCTGGTAGCGGCGCAGAAAGGTCTCGAAGGTGCACTCCCCGCCGTGGTGGCCGAGCTCGACCCCGCGCATGTCGAAGGCGGTCGTCTCCGCCGGCACCTCGGCGGGGTCGTCGACGAACACGAAGGTGGCGTCGGGGTCCAGGTGCCGGCGGATCAGCCAGGCGCAGGCGGCCCGGTCGATGTGCACCCCGGCCCGGGTCGCCCACCTCATGGCCCCGCCTCGATCACCGCCGGGGAGCCAGCGGGGGCAGCAGCGGCGGCCAAGGCGGCCACGGCGGCCCGGGCACTGTCGCGTTCGGCCGGGGGGAAGAAGTCCCGGCGGGCGATGCGGCGCAGCTCACCGCGCAGCCGCCGCGCCGCCCGCGCCCGCTCTGCGGCGCCGGTGCCGGCTGCGTCCCGGGCTTGTTCGGCGACCGCGCGGTATTCGGCGGCCCGGGCGGCGCGCATCGCCTGGGCGATCGCCCGTTCCTGGGCGGCGCTGCCCGGAGTGGCCAGCCACACCGTTGAGGTCCCGCCCACCTCGGCGATCTCCTCGGCTAGCCAGTCGATCTGCTCGCGGGTGCGGGCGTCGGCGGGCAGCGCCACCAGGCCGTCGCCCAGCCGGGCCACCCCGAGGCGTTCCAGCTTGCGCCACACGCCGATCCGCGGGGTGGAGGGCTCGCGGGGTAGCCGGTAGGCCAGCAGCACCCACCGCCCAGGCGACGGCCCACGCGACCCTGACCGGGCAGACCCTGGGCGCTGCACGGCCGCTCCAGACCCAGCCACGTCCTGGTGCTGGCTTCCCATCCGATGCATGATCATCATAGTGTAACCATGGTTGCATCCGGCGTTCCACGCCTTCCACAAAGGGAGCCGACCCGCATGCTCAACTGGGCCTCAATCCTCTACGGCGCAGCCGTGTCCGCCGTCCTGGCCGGCGCCACGCTCGCCGCCTTGACCCGTCCCCGCCAGCCGGCGGTCATCGTGGCCGGCATGGTGGCGACCGCCGCCGGACCGGTCGCGTGGAACGCCATCCTGCGCGCCACCCACGCCAGCCAGTTCTTCACCGACGCCCCACTGCGCGTGCTGCCGGCCAGCTGGCAAGACACCGGCTCAGGCGTGTTCGCCCTTGCTGCGACCGCGGTGCTGCTCGGCGTCGGGCCGCTGGCCGCCGGGCCGGCACGGCGCACGATCGGGCTGGCAGGGCTGTGCGGCCTGGCCGCGTTCCTGGTCGACGTCTACCTGTACTGACCTACCACGCTCGCGCCTTCACGCCACTGGCCGGGTCAGTAGTTTCGGCTGGTCGCCCGATCGGGTGGAGGCCGAACGAGGCCAGCCCGCCGATGGCGGCGAGTACCGGCAGGCTCAGGGGTGCGCCTGTCGCCGGCGGACGGCACGGGCGGCCAGCCACAGCAGGGCCAGGATCGGGGAGGACGAGCAGCCACATGCCTGCTACCAGAGCGAGCAGCCGGCCGGGTTGCTGCTGGGCGAGCCGGTTGACGAACTCGGCGGCGGACCGGTCAAGCCCGGCCATCAGCCACCTTCCTGCCTGCGCCGGGCCGGTTCTTGACCATTGACCGGCGCGGCCACCCGTGGTGCCTTGGCCGGCTGGCCGCCGGATGGCGGTGGGTGTGGGTCTGCGGTCCGGCCGTGCAGCGCGCGGACGGTACGCGTGGCGGTGAGCAAGACAAACAACCAGGCGGCGCCCAGAGTGAGCGCTCCGAGCACGTCGGTCAGCCAGTGTGCGCCCAGGTACAGTTGTGACAGGCCGACCAGGCCGGCCAGCAGCAGCGCGGCGGTCCACAGGGCGACCTTGCGGCCCCAGTAGGGGGTGGCGGCGGCCAGCAGGGCGGCGAGCATCCCGTACACCGCGGTGGCCTTGGTGGTGTGGCCGGAGGGGAAGGCGTAGCCGGTCCAGTGGCCGATCGCCTGGGCGGCCGGCGGGCGAGCCCTGTGGGTGAGGTCTTTGATGGTGTCCGACAACACCCAGGCGCCCAGGTAGGCGCCGGCCAGCAACCATAGCGGCCGCCAGGTGCGCGCCCTGGCCCACCAGGCCAGCCCGACCAGCAGGATCAGGCCGAGCAGAACCGCGGCGTTGCCGAGGTTGGCGACGCCCCGCATGAGGAGGGTGAGCCAGGCCTCCCGGTGGGTGAGGAAGAACCGCTGCAACGGCCCGTCGAGCAGGGCGCCCTCGTCGCCGGCGAGCACGTCCTGCAGCACCGCCCCGAATCCCCAGCCGGCGGCGACCAGGGCGAGGACGCTGACGGTCAGCGACAGGCCCAGCGCCCCACCGGGCCGCAGCCGCTCGGCCAGGAACGCCAGCTGCCGCTGGTAGCGGGCCCGCAGCCGCGCGACCCATGGGCGCTGGAGTTGCTGGTCGGCGACGGAGCGGAGCCGCTCGGGATGGCGGGCGACCCAGCGGGCGGCCACCACCACCCCGCCGATGAGGACAAGCAGGATGAGGAGCAGCAGGCTGGCGCGGCCAGCTATCCGCTCGACCCGCTGGTAGGAGCCGCCGGCCAGGTAGCCGAGCAGCACGAACCCGGGTGCCCAGATGACCCCGCCGGCCACGTTCCACGGCAGGAACGTCGAGGGCATGCGGGACATGCCGGCCAGCGCCGGCACCAGCGCCCGTAGCAGGCCGACGAAGCGGCCCAGGAACACCGCGCGGCCGCCCTTGGCGCGAAGGTAGGCCTCGGCCCTGGCCCAGCGGTCCTGGCCGACCCGGCGGCCAAGGCGGCTGCGCTTGAGCGGCTCGCCGAACAGGCGGCCGATCTCGTAGCCGACCGAGTCGCCGACCACCGCCCCGACCGCCCCGGCCGCCATCATCACGCCGAGGTCCACACGGCCCTGGTAGGCGAGGAACCCGCCGAGCAGCATCGCGGTCTCCCCAGGGATGGCCAGCCCGACGAACGCCGCCGACTCCGCCGCGGCAAGCAGCGCCAGCACGATGTAGGCCCAGGGGCTGGCCAGGCTGGCGGCGGTATGGAGCAGCCCGCTCATCGGCGCCCATCCCAAACGGTCCGCATCAGCAGCGCTCCTCGCAACAGGCCTCGACGCCAGTGTGTGATTCGCATGCTATTCTTCCAATTGCTGTGCGGAGACCTGGCCAAGCGGCCGATAACACTCCGCTGGATAGGAGGGGTTATGGGCCGCTTGCGCATATTTGTTCAGGTTCTTGCAGCTCTATTGCTTGGACTAATCCTGATTCCACCGACGAGCTGATTGTGGGCGGAAATCTCGTGCCTGCCCCAGGCTTGATCGGACTGGAATGACCAGATCGATGGGACTTGGAGGCGATCCTTGAGCGGTGTCGGCGGTCACGGCGTCGGTACTGGGCTGGGCAGCGCTGACGAGGCCGAGAACGGGCAGGCTACCGCCAGGCCGTGTGGACCGCAGGACAGCACCGGGACGGCCGCAGGCCGGGTCGGTCAGGTGGGGTGTGGGATGCAGCGCAGCCGGGCCAACGCGAACTCCCACCGCCACTGCCACGGCCACCGGGCGGGCAGGTGCAGGGTGGGGCGGCGGGCCGAGACGGTCAGCCGCCCGGGCACCTCCAGGTAGCGCACCCGCAGCGTCTTGGTGGTCATGCGCGCCTCGTCCACGCCCAGCCGACCGGTCCAGCGGGCCAGGTTGTAGGCGATGCCGACCAGGCCGAGCCAGGCGGCGTTGGCAGCGAACCTGCCCGAGGGCAGGTGCTCCAGGCCGGCGCCGTGCTTGAGGTCACAGATGGCGGGTTCGACCTCGGCGTGGCGACGGTGGTCGGCCTCCAGCTCCAGCGTGGAGCCCTGCCGGTCGGTGATGAACGGGTGGTAGTCATACTCGGTGAACAGGGCCAGCTGGCTGCCCGGGGTGGGCCGCACCCGGCGCACGATCAGCCTGGTCAGCGGCCCCTTCTTGCCGAACGGGCGGTAGCTGGTCTCGGCCACGTCGGCGCCGCCCTCCAGCCAGTAGTCGATCGGCGTCCAGGCGTCCTTGGGGATCTGCTCGATCACCCTCCGCACGGCCTTGGTGAGCTTGGCGGTGATCGAGAAGCGAACGTCGTGCCGCTGGCAGACCGCCACGACCGTGCGGTTGTAGAAGCCCGAGTCGGCCCGCAACGTCAGCGGCCCGCTGGCCCCCGCCGCCCGCACCCGGCCGATCGTCTCGGCGACAAACCCGGCCGCGCCACGCGCGGTGTAGGCGCTGCCGCCGCGCAGCCGGGCGTGCAGCAGGTCCCAGGTGCCCGCGGTGAACGCCAGCAGCGGGTGGTAGCCGCGCACCTTGGTGTGCCCGAACGCGGCCCCCTGCTTCTTGACCCCGTAGACCTCGCAGATCGTGGAGTCCACGTCGATGGTCAACGGGGTCGCGCCTGGGCCCGCGCCGGCCTGCCAGGCCCGCTGAAGCACCTGGCCGCTGACGGCGTCCAACTGGCGGGCATGCCCGAAGGAAAACGAGCGCAGGAACGTGCCGATCGTGGACGGGGCCAGCACCCGATGGCCAAGCAGCTGCCCGGTCGCCCCGGCGCGCAGCCGGTCGCAGTCGTCGATCCAGCTCCCGCCGGCCAGCGCCGAGTGGACCAGCGTCATCGCCTTGTCGCCGGCATGGGCGGCCCCAGGCGCGTTGCCAAGATCGACATGGGTGTCGAGCAGCTCCCGCAGCCCCAGCCCAACCGCCAGCGTAGCCGGCAGCATGAGACCGGCGTCGGCCACAAGCCGCTCGTCGTCAAAGGCGACAGTGATTTCGTCGGGGTTGTAGCATCGCACCCGGGGTTGTAGCATCGCACCTGACAGGTGTCCTCCTGCGCGCGTCGAATGGTCGTCTAGCAGCGCCATTCTCGCAGGTCAGCGGGGCACCTGTTGCCGTTCCAGACAGCCGAGGTCAATCCGTTACCGGTGGATCAGGGGTAAGAGCGCTTGCTTTGCATGCAGGATGTCATCACGATCATGCATACAAGAGCGAAGTGACACTCAGCGAGCCCCCGGTGGACGTGACTATCACACCATGGCTGAACTATCCGCCATCGAGTCGGCGCTGGCCGAAACCTTAAGTCCCTGGCCAAACGTTCTGGCGGTGTGGCTGGAGGGCTCGCAGGCCACCGGCGTTGCCAGGGCTTCGGCGTTATCTCGTGATGTCCGGTTCATCCGAGGGAGATCCCGAGGGTGGCGAGCGGGCGGCTAGGGTCGCGGGCGTGGTAGCGGAGCGCGGCCGCGAGGTTGACCGGCCGCGCCCGGCTGAGGACACCGATGACGAGGCTGCGCAGGCATGCCATGACCTGCGGGCCGGTCCCGACCCGGATTTGGGAGGCGTCCTCAGCGAAGGTCACGTCGCGCACGTAGTGCAGGCCGTTCTCGATCGCCCAGTGCCCTCGGATGAGGTCCGCGAGCCGGGCCGAGCTGGCCTGCTCGAAGGCTGGTGATCGCGTACACGGTCATGGTCCGCCACCGCCGGGTTTGCAGATCCCGGGTCTTGCGCGTGACCTGGATGACCTGTGCGGCGTGCGGGAACCCGAACCCGTTGACGGTGACGGCCTTGAGGGTGCGGAGCTCGACGCGGCCGTGGCCGCGGTCGCGGGTGCGGTCCAGCACAGGCACGCGATGCCAGGGCAGGCCGGCGCAGCGGTCCAGCAGCACCGGCTGATTGGCCTTGACGGTGAACAGGTAGTGCGCTTGCTTGGCGACCACCAGGAACTCGGCAGCGGCCGCGTGGTCTGTGACGCGTCGGCGGTGACCACCGTCCCCGACCAGGTCCAAGTCGGCCAGCAGTGGCTGGAAGGCGGGACTTCGCCGGGGGCGCCGTCGACCTGGCGTTGGGCCAGGACCGCGCGGGTCGTGTGGTCCATCGCGGCGAGCAGGTGGACCTGGCGGCCGTCGCGCCGGGTGCCGCCGGGTAAGCGGGGAGCATTGCTGCTCCCCGCTCCCCTCAGAACCGTGCGTGCCACTCGTCGCGGCACACGGCTCAAGCAAGCCGCGAGGGCGGTTCAGGGTCGCTGTACTGGGCTCCTGTCTTGGCGGGCGAGGTGCCCGCGGTGGCAAGAGGCGTGGACAAGGCGGGTTCGGTCCCAGTCCGGTGAGCCTGGTCGCCCGTGGTGCGGGAGGTAGTTGGCGGCGATCGCCCGCCGGGTGACCTGCAGCCACCATCGTTCCCACTGCTCGGGGGATTGGGGTGGCTGCTCGGTGAGCAGGTGGTCCCCGCACAGTGGACAGCGCGCGTCCTGCCTGGTGAGCAGGCGCAGCGTGTAGGTGTCCAGCGGGGGGTTGACCGTGCGCCGTCGTGTGGCCCAGTACCCGGCCAGGGAGGGGTCATCCGGGGACGCGCCGCCCTTGACCATGGTGTGCCGGACGATGGGAGTCCAGGAGAGCCTGGGCAGATAGGCGCCGCTGTCGCGGTCGCCGAACACCCACCGGTCGTTCCTGAACTTGTTGAACTTGGCGAAGTACCGGTCGACGATCCAGGACCCCGACTTGTTCCCGTGGCTGTGTTTGGCCCATTTGTAGAGCAGCTTCCACACATAGTGGTCCAAGGAGCGGAACACCTTGGATGACACCACGGTGCGGTAGTACGCGGCCCAGCCTCGCGTGATGGGGACCAGCTTGGCCAGAACCGCGGTCACGTTCGAGCCGCGCAACGCGCGCAGCTCGGCTGCGAGTCTCCGCTGCAACCGCCTGACCGCCGGGGCGCTCGGCTTGATCAGCAGCTTGCCGTTTGGGTAGCGGCGGACGTTGAACCCCCGGGTAGCGGGAGCGCATTGCTGCGCCCCCGCCCCCTCAGAACCGGACGAGCCCGCTTTCCAGGCATCCGGCTCAAGCAAGCCCTACGGGCGGTTGCGGGTTCTGCTAGGGCTGGTGTTCATCGCTGGGCTCCTGCCTCGTCGGCCCCGGTTGGGTGGCGACGGTGACAGTACGCATGGACGAGCCGGTAGGAGGATCGTTCGTGGTTGCTGTCTGCCCGCTGGACGATGTGCTGCTTGCGCAGCGCCCGACGGGTGGCCATGAACCACTGCTCCCACTCGCGCGGGGATCTGGGCTGGTGCTCGGCATGCAGCAGGTAGTCCCCGCACAGCCGGCAGCGGCCATCCTGGGCTCGCAAGAGCTTCAGGGTGTGCTGGTCCAGCGGCGGGGGCTGCTTGCGCCGCCGTTCGGCCCAGTAGCGGGCCAGGGCCGGATCGTCGGGTGAGGCTCGCCCGTGGACCGGCACGCGACGAACGATCTTGGTCCAGGCGAACTTGGTGAGGTAGACGCCGGATTCCCGGTCGCCGAACACCCACCGGTCCTGCCTGGCCTTGTTGAACGCGCCGAAGTAGCGGGCCGCGGCCCAACTCCTCGACTTGTTCGGATGCGTGTGCCGCGCCCACCGATAGGTGAGCTGCCACACGTAGTGGTCCAGCCTGGTGAACACCTTGCTGGACACCACGCTCCGGTAGTAGGCCGACCAGCCCCGGATG
>WNFV01006019.1_pt1 | contig 14516 bp, 24 predicted proteins | sample 5400101 | NCBI WGS metagenome assembly WNFV01 (sample SAMN13153361, study PRJNA577476) | soil metagenome | isolation source: 115 cm soil or saprolite under grassland replicate 1 | place: USA:California | collected 2016-06-15 | reverse complement strand
TGTAATCGCTGCTCGCCCTGATTGGGTGAAAGCCCGAAGCGTCATAGAAACCCATCTCGACGTTTCTTCTTTTTCTCCTCTTCGCCATGTTTCTCTCCCGCTTGGCGTAGACCATCCCTGTGTGACGATCCAGGTAATAACCGCTCGAAACACTTACTGTTCCCCGACCCTGAGCGAAGGTCTTACGCCCAACTTTCCAGCCCTGCGGTGTCTTCTTCGCCTGGCCCCTGATGACTAGATCGATGTACTTGTTTCTGACTTTACGTCTCATCGGATTCAACGCTTTCGCTCCCGCTCCAAGGATTTGTGATCCCGCGCCAAGGATCCCACGCGCGGCGCTCTTCAATGCCCGGCCTGTTGTTTTCAGAACCTGTTTGCCTTTGCCCGATCTATTCTTGGCTCTTGCTCTCACTGTTCTTGCTGCAACCTCTTTCTTTCTCTTTCCATAGCGACCATATTCTTTGGCCGATTCAAGAATATGTTCGTATTGGCGCTGTTGTTTCGCTGTAGCGCCTCGAAGATGTTTACCTTTAGGGTTTCTCTTTCTCATGCTCACTGCGTTGTAATAATCATGGCCAATCCTGACCATCAGCTTGCGATCTGCCGGCGACAGTGAAGTCGGATAGTCATGACGATGGAGAGCGATAATTCCCTTCTCTGACAGCCTGACCAAAATCTTTTTGACTGTTGCTTTCGGATAGCTAACAGCCTTGATCACCTTCGAGACTTCAGCCAATCCGCCCCGACCAACATAGGCAATCGCTTTCAAGATCACTTGTTCTTGATCAGTCAGTTTCATCGCTTCAAGAAAACTACCAGCGCCAGAACTCCGCCGACTAAAACCAGAGTCCCAATTGCCCCTGCGGCTATTCCCGCTGTCGGCGTTATGCCGAGCTGGCAGGCGATCCAATCACCTGCCGACATACCTGCGCACTGCGACGGCGCTCCTGGCAATTGATTCTGTTGGCCCGGAGCGGGAGGGGTGTATACCTGTTGAACACCCGGCCTGCCCACTGCTCCAGACGGCACATAATCAATAGCAACCGGATCACGGCGCGTGACGGTCAAGATCGGGAGATAGCTTTGAATCAGGTTGGCAATCAGATTGCTGATTTCATAGGGGTCGTTAACATCTGTATAGGTCGTGCCAGAGGCCGTGATGTAGCCATGCTGATAGCCCATCCATGCCGGCTCATTCACCTGTACAAATGCCTGACTGAAAACTCCTGAGCTGAGCATCGCGCCACTGAGAGTCTCTTGAATATGAGCCGCCGTATCTTCGCCGGCGCCGTGTTCGGCAATCGAAGCATTGCTCTGATATTCAAATCCGGCGCGTACTCTCGACCCCGCGGCGACCAACGCTCCCATCAGACCGTTTAGGCCATACAGGCCGCTTTCATATATGTCGCAGCGGCAGCCCATCAACGCGCCCTCCTATATGTCACCGTTGTTTTCTTTCCACCATCGTCTTTACTTAGCAAAAACGCCCCGCCTAGAGCTAGCCACACCCACCATGGAATGTTTTTCAAGTTTGCGAAGAAGTCTTCGGCCTCACCTGGCAACGGCGAAACCGCCTGACCTTTCGGGACACAAATCCCCCGCGCCTGATCAAAGACTGTCCCCGGAGTTGTGCATCGAGGGATCGGCAAACATTGGCCATTTGCGGCCTTGTAATAGCCCGCCGGGCATTGCTGTTGCGTAGGCGGCTTTTGTTGGGCCGGAGGCTTTGGAGCAGGAGCTGGAGCGCCTGACGTGCCCGTAGGCGGCTTAGGGGCCTGCGTTATCGCCTGTGGAAACGGCACGCACACATTTTGCTGTGGATGCCCTATTGGATAGGGATGATACTGCCCGGCTGGACAATACGGAGGCAAATTCGGTTGTGCTGTATCAGACGGCGGCGGGGGCAGTGGGAAATATTGCTCAGGAAAAGTTGGTGAGTATCCCGCCCAAAAGCCATAGTCATAGGGCGGTGGTGGCAAGGCAAAATATTGCTCTGGCAGATTCGGCAAGATCGGCGGCGGGGCTTGCTCATAGGTTTCAGTAAGAATCGAGCCTATGCTTGCATCTTGCGCCGCCATTTGCATGGCGCTGTAATCGTCATAGCCCTGCGCCGAGTAGTAATCAAAGAACGCTCCGAATAAATCAGAGCCGGGTTGTTGTAAGCCCGTATCCAGCACACCCCCGGTCGAAGGGTCATAAGCATAACCGCCGCCGAGGTCCATGAATCCGGTCTCAGGACCAAAGCCCGGAGCATAGTCAGGAGGCAATCCCCCGCCCACGTCGAAACCATAGCCGTAGTTGAAATCACCGCCCACGCCTATATCACTTGTCCCGTAGTATTGATCGAACGTCGGCCAGGAGGTCGTGTCGAAGCCGTAGTCGAGAGAGCCACCGCCGTCGTAATAGCCGTAGTCACCGCCCCCGCCGCCGTACGCGTAATCGTCTGTGTAAAAATCACTGCCCATTTATTTCTTTCTAAACAGCCAGATCAAAAGGCCGACAAGACCGAGCGCTAGAAGCCCCGAAAACATTGGGCGTTCGCATCTCTGTGTTTCTTCGTTCCACACCAAGCCATGTCTTGAGCAATCCGGTAAGCGTCTCTCTCTCCCCTCTCGTTTGTCGAAATACGTCGCCACACTTCGCTATCTCCTATTTCCTTCGTCCCAATATGAACAACAACACTCCGCCGACGAGCAGCATCAATGTTGTGTTTGAAAGTTGAACGCCGCCGCCTGACGGTTGAGTTTGCGGCGCCATGCCTGGTGGTAATGGCGACGGATAAGGTTGTTGTGTCGTTTGTCCTGGATATTGAGTCGTTGGCGAATAAACAATAGTCGATCCCGGAGGATAGCCCGCCTCGCCGATTTGGTATGCCCTGGAAGCCGCATCAATCCCCTGCGCAATGAGGTCGCGCCATGACGGTTCATAGTCCATGTAGTATTGGTCTGCGATAGATTGATTGTAGTAATCCAGTGAGTACGGGCCAACGTAGTCAGGCATGGGCCACTCCATTACTATTTATGATAGAATGGCCGCATAAGCAGAAACGGCCCGCCCCAGTGTTGACGCACCGTTGCGAGCCTGACCACAATACTTTTCTGAAAAGGAGAAAAGCATCATGGCTAATAACCATCCTACCGACGTTAAAGAGATTTGGAAACTTGTTCCGAGTTTTCCCGATTATGAAGCCAGCAATCTTGGGAGACTTAGAAGGAGAGTTCACAAAAGCAATATCCCAGCCGGATATATTTTGAAGCCTCAAAAAGTTAGGAGCGGCTATATGACTTGCCGTCTCTACAATCCTATTCGCCCAGGAAAGAGCTTCGATATCAAAGTTCACACCGCCATCGCTGAGGCGTTTCTTGGGCCACGGCCCAAGGGATGCGTTCTCAATCACAAGAATGGTATCAAGATAGACAATCGTCCGGACAATCTTGAATACGTCACGCAATCCGAGAACCAACGCCACGCATATATATTGGGACTGCAAAAAGGCATGAAAGGCAAAACAAACCCCTCTGTAAAATTGACGGAAGAAGATGTACAGAACATCAGAACAATGCTTGCGCAAGGAATTTCGCAGCGCGCAATTGCTATGCGTTATGGCATAACTCAAACCACAGTGTCTCGCATCAAGTTGAGCAAAAGCTGGAAACATATTTAGTCGAAAATTTCCCATGCGCACTCAAAGCCACCGTCTAGTTTTGGTTGCCGCCAACCCATCGGCTTATCGCTGGCCACAGGATCGAGCGCGATGATTTCTCCATCAGGCATAAACACTTCGAGATAAACATGGCTCGCTTCTTGGTCATCCAACCATTGCGCGACGAGTCGCGATTGATAGCCGAGACAGGCTAAGAGCGTCGCGAGCAAGACACTGAGTGACACGCAATCACCTGATCGAAGCTCTATCGTCCGTCTTGCGTCTTGGACGGTCTGTTGATTGAGGGGGTGAGGCGTGTAGGTGATGTTGGCAATCACCCAATTGAACAGCGCGGCGACTTGCGCCCTCTGAGTCTGGCCGGACGCGTGGGCGCAGATTTGATTCGCCGCGCTGATATTAAAGGGGTCGGTATAGCCGCTGTAGTCAGGGCCAACAAGTCCCAACACGGCGTCTTTCATGGCATCGAGTGTTTGAAACGTTCCCGCGTCGCTATCAAGCAAAGCTCGATATTCAATCGAGTGGGAGGCGGCAGGCGCAACCAGAGCAAGATCAGGATGATGATCGATTGCCGTTGTGGGAAATGCGCCCGTTGCCGCCATAAGTCAAAGCCTCAATCGGCTCTCGACCATCATCCGAGCGGACAAAACCACAGAAAGATATTAGGTGTCAAGCCTCTAAAGGTTGACAAGCGTTAGGTTTAAGGCGTATATGCTTTGCGTTCGCGGGTAGATTCAGTGACGCTTCAAATTTGCCTCTCGCTGAAGTTCTCTAAAAACTAAATATAAACTCCGCGAAAAATATTTTTCGCTGTACGTGGGAAGGAGCGAAATGCCGAGAAGAAAAGCCGCTGAAGTTGAATTACTCCCGCCTGAAGACGACCAACCATCACGAGGCCGCAAGAAACTGGTCGAAGCCGAACACACAATCAAATATTCTGCGCCTGTGCCTGTCACTGTTGAAGAAGATCCCGCCAAAGACAACACAGAAGAAGACTTCGATTTTATTGAAGAAGAGAAAGCCAAGAGGCGAAAGAAAACTGCGAGAGATGAGCGAGAAGACCTACGGCGGGAGATGGACAAACTTGGAGTCGCTTCCGCATCTCGCTTGAAATTATCAATCGACAAATACAGGCACAGTGACTCTGACGACTCGGGAACGCTTGCGGAAAAAGATTTCTGCACCAAAGACGCCGTTACAAAAGAGCATATCTTGAATGACGATTATCTTGCCGTAGCCCGCAAATATGGTCCTGGTCGCTATTGGTTCACACTACGAATGGATAACAAAATCATCAGGCAATGGGAGCGGAAAGTTAACCCAGCCGTGACACCCGCAGGCCCCATGATTCAAAACATCAATCCGAATGATCCCAATTCCCCACAGGTGATCCTTCAAACAACCGGCGACGGTCAACAGGCGATGCCCTCACTGAAAGAAGTTTGGAAGGCACAGCGTGAAGCCCTCAAAGAACAACTTGAGATGGCCAAGTTGATGCGCGAAGCCTATGGTTTAGAGAGCGACAAGAGCGACAAGACAATAACGACGGGAGCGACAGACGACCCCGAAACGTTGCTTTTGAGGAATCTCGCCAACAACGACAAGTTCATGGACAAGATCAACTCCGGTGTGATTAAAAAGATTTTGGGAGACGGAAGCGTCGGTGACGATCCGTCATGGTCAGCGGTCGGCATGGAAGCCGTGAAGTCCGGCCAACTTGGAGTGGCGATTGAGGCGGCTTTTAAAGGCTTATCTGGATTGATCAACATGATTCTTCCACGGAGAGACAACAATAATGGGCAAGCGCAGATGGCTCAGACGCCAGTGGCGTCGATGGAGAATCAACAAGGCAGAGACCCGCAATCGGTTCAGCATGTCTTACTTCCTACGGCCGAGGGGCAGGGGCATGGGGCGGTTCAAGAAGGAGTGGGAGGCATACAGGGCACACAGGCGCAAGGAACGCCCGGACAACAACAACAAGTGACGCCCGCTGAGCAAGCATTGGCGACCGTCATCGCTGATTGTCAAAAGAAAGTTCCGCCCCAGGTCACTTTTACAAACCTGATGACGTTTGCCGATGCAGTAAACGAACAAGCTCCAGTCTATTCAATTGATGGATGGATTGAGTATTTCGGCGGAATGCCGATTGATGGCGCGCTTGAATTTGTGAAGACGCTGCCCAACGGTGAAGCTGTGGCTTCTCTGCCCCACGCGAAAGAATGGACAGAGGCTTTACAAAAGTTGATCAAAGAGAGTCAGGAAGGAGAGGAAGAATAATGGCCAAGGCTAATAATCCCCTCGACACTTATGTAAGGGTCTGTTTCACTCCACGCGAAGCAAAAATTGTTTCAATGGTCTTGTCTGACACTCTTACAACGGAGATTGCTGATTACTTCAAGATCCCGATTGGACGCGTGGATAAGATTATCGAGAAAGCAAAACACAAGATTGATTGCGCGCGTGCGAAAATGGCTATACAAGCGGCAGACAGACCATGCACAGTTCGCAGTCAGGAAGGAGAAGAATAGTGAACCTTCTCGACTTTCAATCAATCTTAGACGCCTCTACGCCTGATGGTCGTTGGAATCTCTTGCAAGATTTCTTGAAGAAAAATCCCGACTGGAGAAAGAAAGTCAACCGTTGGCTAACGCTCGATCCTGATACCGCAGTGATTCAACTGCAAACCGATCTGGCCGAGAGAATGGGCATGCCTGTCGCTCTCTTCTCCAAGATGATCAATCCGGGATTGAGAGAGAAAGCAAGATCAGCCATCGAGAGCCTGCAGACGCTCTATCGAGAGAGACAGACAAATAACCAACCAGAAAAGGAGGAACAAAGACAATGACGCTTGATCAAATTGTTGACTTTGAGCCGGAAGTTGATCTTGAGTTCGAGATTTATGATTTCGTGTTTAGTGATCATCACGCGGTAGGTCCTCACAACGTTGACGCCTTCATTGAAGGCAGAAAGAAGCAAAATCAGACCATCGAAGACTTTCTAAATAATGGTTGGCAAATTCACGAGATGATCGTTTGTCCGCCAAATGTCATACTGATTTTCAGCCGAGAGAAAGAAGAAAAGGAGACGACAAGCAATGAGTGACGCCAAACAACCGCCATACGATTTTGATTTCATTTGCCGGTCGCTGAATCTGATTCCCTATCAGGCTTTCAGCCTCGATGACAAAACCGTTTTTCATGGGGCTTTCAACGCTGGCGCCATCGTGAATCTTGAGTTTACCGAAGACAACAAAGTAACCCTCACATTGCACGGCGGCCAAGAGATCTTGATGAACGGCGATCATCTGGCCGACCTTGAAGAGACCATCAAGCGGCGCACGAAAGAGCTTCAGGAGATTCAAGCCGAAGAGATCAAACGACAAGCTGAATTGCGAATCCAATCCGAATTGAACGCCGCAAATCAAGCGATGGCCAACGCTGCGATGATGGGCAAATTGAAAGGGATGAAACGGAATTCGTGATGGGTGTCACTCGCAAAACAATCTCTGTCGCCTGGCTCGCGGAAAACAACGCCTGTAATCTCGAAGTCTGCCGTAAGTATTTCTCTGAAAGACATGGCCCAGGCTTCACAGATCAAACAGAATTTGACTTGACGCCTGAAGGGATCATGCGAGCGAGTCAGGCAAGAGTGCTGTCGACTAATTGGCTTGCTCGAAGAATTCTCGACGGCGAAGAGTTGAAAGAGTATGAGAAGGCCATGCATGAAGCGATGGATGTTTTTGAAAGAACTGTGGCGCCTGTGCTGGCTGGGATTGTCGCTCGATCAAGAAGGCCTCCAACATAAATCTGCCAGGCATGATCTCCTATTCTCAGGGCTGAATCTCTCAGCCCTATTTTTATTCCTACCTAAAATTCTTAAGCAAAAGCCCTCAAACGCCTAAAAATTATTGTTTCTTCGCCCACCCAAAGATTTCTATTGATTCAAAGTCGCATTTGATTTATATTCTCTCCATCGCGGCGGCAATCACGCCGCGCGATTTGCGCCTCGCGCGCACGGAGGATTTATGGCTTTCAGTTTCTGCCACACGCCGCGGATCAGAAGTATTCGCAACGGGGGATACAGCCGGCACAATATCAGCCTAGAGCAAGCTCAGGCGGAGTTCGAGCAATGGCTCGCCGCGGACACGGCAGGTGGCGCGTTCACGGCGGAGGAAGAGCCAGCGAGCGAGCTGCCGGCAAACTACCTCCGATTTGTAAGAATCCGCCACGCACGCAGCGGCAAAGTCTGGTACACGCTGCAAATCACTAATCTGTCGTAACTCAATAATTGGAGGAAAAGAAAATGGCGATTAAAATAATAGCAAAAAATTCGTTCCACGGCACTAAAGCTCATCTTTCAATTTCTGGTCCGGATGGCGGGACTATCAGTCCCGCTCGCGCTAGAAAACTGCGCAAGGAATTGTGTGTGGAAGATTGCGTGTGCTTCGATTCGCATACTAAATATTTCGAGCATATCCCCGGCTATCGAAATTCCGAGAATCGCTTGATCCAGATGATGGCTACGGAATTACCTGACGGCGGAATTTTCCTAGAGCGCTTCTAGCTATTTGTTCGCCTCTCTTCGGGGAGGCGTGGATTGCGGCATAGGGCCGTGTCGCAGAGCCGAGCGGATCGGCGGGAGACAAACTCATGAGACAACGAATTACAAGAGCGGGTCGCAAGCGCGGCCAACGCGATAGCGGCTGCCCAGCTAATCCGCGAACTGTCAATGGTTTTTTCAAAGTTCTGGTCTCGGATGGAAATCCAAATGCCAAAGTGGAATGCTGCAATATAGGCCATTCCAGTGAGGCCGAGGCGAAAGAATGCAAGGCGCCTCGCTTCGCCAGCTACCGCAAACACTTCCACGGCGGCGGGGTTGAGTGGCGCAAGATATTTGTGTATCACTGGGGATGCGATAAAAAGTGCTCTCCGGAGCCGTCCGAGCAAGAAGTCCAGTCCAAGCTCGAAGCGGGCTGGTAGCAACCACGGGGCGCCCTCGGCCCCCGCTCAACAACGCAGATAACTGGAGGAAAAGAAAATGGCAAAACCGTCAATAAACGACATCGCGCGAATATTCGAGGATGTCGGAGGATACTATGTGTGCTCCGAATCGGAGGACTATTTGGATACGCGTGGGAAAGCCTATCCCACCAAAAGCGAGGCGCAACGCGCCGCCGCACGCGCCGGATATACGCATATGGTGGGGAGTGGCACACCCGCCGGTGGAGGAAAGATTCAACCCATCCCGAAGAAATATCGGGATGAGGCTGAGACACGTGTATAACGGAGGACTTATTATGTCAAATTTCATTCAATCCACAAAATTCATTCAATCCACAAAAGATGAGTTATTCAATAAGTATCCGGGGGCGCCGACAGACTGGCCCCAACGGAACAAGATTACACTTGTCGAGGGAGATATTCCCTTTAAAATATGTGGCCCATACGGAAATGCTGCACAGTTAGATGTCCGTGCTAGCGGAATTTCATTGATTCGCATTGCAGAACAGCACAGTTATTGGCGGGAAATCCCGCAAGACAATGGACGCAGTTTTCGGGGCGGATACGCCGGGCACAATTGCTCGTTGTATCAGATTGCTGAGACGGGCGAAATTGTCGCCTTATGCTTCAACTGGAATTTTGCCTGCGACGCGGGGAAGCGCGGCAGGGAGGCAATCAACAAGATGGCGGAGCAACTGCCGGAGTTACTTCCTGGCAAATACTAAGAATAACCGGAGAAAGAAATGGATTCAGTCAACGACCACCACTAAACCCTAACGGGTTATAGTGGTGGATGGAGTATCCTTTTGAGGGAAGAAGATGACTAACTCTAATTATTTGTTTGTTCTTGGGGCCTCAGACCCTGAGATGGCCGCGATTGAAAACCTGCTCCGCAATTGCGGGCAGGCTTTCGTGTACGCGCTCCAGGATGACGGCCAGCGCGTACACCCGGGCAGCGCCTATAGGCACTGCCGCCCGTCATCGAAAGAAATCAGTCTGGCTATCTACGGAGAGCCGGACTGGGATATTACGGATATCAATCTGGCTTACGTAGAGTGTGGAAATCCCGCCCACCTGGCCACCGGTGATATCCGAATTGACCACCACCGACCCGGTGATCCTGGCTATGGTCAACCTCCCTCAGAATATTGGGAAGCATCGAGCCTGGGGCAGGTCTATGAACTGCTCACCCTGAAGGATTTCTACGTCGAGGGCAGGCAGCTCGGGATAGATAATTTTCCTCAAAACTGGGGAGAACTAAAGATGGTTGCTGCAGCCGACCATTGCCTGGCCGCAGCCTATAAAGACCAATGTCCAGAAGTCGATCCCCAGGCGCTTAGGGCCTGGCGCATCAAGTCCCGAGCCGAGTTCCAGGGCCGCAGCGAGTTGGAGATCCTGGCCGATGTCGAGCGGGCTGAAGCAGCGTTGAAATCCGCTCCGCGAATCGAGATCGGTGGGGCCGAAATCGCCGATCTTCGCGGCCCGGTAATTCCAGAGCTGCCCGAAGCCGCTACTTATCTCGGCCTCGGCTACCTGGCCGAGGTCGCAGACAGGGACGGCCGGAGGAAGATCGTAATCTCCGCCGGCGAAAATACGCTGAGAGAGTTTATGGGGTCCTGGGCGAGCGCTCAGGGCTTGACCGACATCTATGGCGATCCTGTAAGAGGGTTCGCCGGAGGGTATGTGCAATAGCAACTAACAGATGCCGTTGAAGGCGTTGAAGGCGTTGATTGGAGGACTTATGGCGCTAACTTACTATTTTATTTTGACCGAAGAGAAACTATCGCGTCACGGCGACGACCTTCAAGAAGAAGGCGCATATTCGTCGGCGCGCGAGGCGCGCAATGTAATTCTTTCTCGTGGCTACTGGGCTGATAACGCCAGTCTTACACGATATAAGAATCTTCAGGACGAATATCTTTATCTTGCCGAACGCGAATTTGACCCTTACGAACAGCGCTGGACATCCTAGTTGAGTCGCGTTCAACCGCCGCGCCCCTCTTTTTGCCCAATAGACCACGGGGCGACGGCGCCCCACTCAACAATATGAAAATCACGAACATGAATTTCAGTAAGGCCGATGCCGCAGCGATTTATGCGTTGGCCGGTGCGGCATTAATGGACCAAGGCAAATCCCGCAAGGAAGCGAGGGCGTACATCAAGAGCCTCACTTCACAAAACGTTTTGCGCCTCGCCCTTGGTCTGCCTGTCCGCAATCGTGGCGGTCCTAGACCGAACTCGGGCAGGCCGAAAGACAAACAACAAAAGCCGGAGTAATCCGGCTTTTTCTTTTCCCCTCTTTATTCTCTGATGCCCTTCTTTTGAGCAGAAACCCGTCTTAAATCAATTTTGCCGATCTGGTCTATGATTGCCCCGTCAAAGGCCCGTCAAAGCGATTTTAGGCCATTCCTGCATATCCCAACAGACACATCAGTTGCCAGACTCCTCTGATATTATCGGTCATTATTTTCTGAAGTCTGGCCGGTCCATGGCGGCTATAACGGCTTGCCTGATGCGATCCGCGCTTTGATCTTCGCGATGACTTTGTCGATGTCGACTTGCGTCAGTTGAAACCATTCGCCGCTCAGCCGCTTGTCTTTGAAATGCTTGTGGAGTCGGCTTTCAAGTCCATTATGGCCTTCTGTCCACGCAGCAAGTTTGAGTTCCTTGTCGCTCCCGGTTTGAAGCGACTTTATCCTGCCTTCGAGATCCGTTGTGAACCCGATCTTGACAGCATTCGTTCTGCCTTTGCGGACAAAGTAGACAATTCCGTCCGGGATGGCGACCGTGACGAATCCTTTCTCCGCCACCGCCTTTGCCAGATCCGCTTTATCCATCTCGATCCACGCCTCCGCCTCTTCGTACGTGAGGAAAACGGAGTGCAACGTTTTTTCTTCTCCGTCATAGGAGAACTGTCGAACGTTGAGGGATGCGCCACTGAGATCGACCTTGAATCCGGTCTTTGGCATATAGAACGCGATTCGTTTAAGCCTCTTTCGCAGTCTATCGCGCAGGTATCCGTGATGAGCTGTGTAGATGGGGTAGTCGTCGTTAGCGTCTACCGACAAAAGATCTTGTCGGAATTCTTCCGGAATATTTCCATCATTTTTCTTTCGCGCATTAGATTTGTCCGGGAGCGCCCACGCGGCCTGTTCGCGCACGTTGATCGAAGAGGGGAATTCCTCGACCGCGGATTCAGTCCGCGACTCATCAACTAACTTCGCCAACGCGAATAGGGTGAAAGCTGAGAGGCCATACAAAACCAGCTCTCCTGCCATAATCCAAAACAAAATATCTTCGACGCCGGCGAAGACAGATTGTGCGCTTTGTGTTTTGTCCACGACTTTCAATGCCTCACGCTGGGTGCGAGAGCCTTTGAGCTTGCTGATTTCGCCTATAGTTTCTTTCTGACTTGTCTCGCCCATTCTGGCGATCGACATCTTGCGCTGAACACTGACGCTATAGCAGGCGTTGATGATCAGCGCTGCGGTCAAAACAATCTCGAAGACGAAAGCCGCTCTGGCTAGACTCCTGTTTTCACTCTCGGCGTATTTGACGATGACAATTGAGAACAAGCCGATCATCCCAACGATGATTGAGTAGGGAAGGCCATCACGCAGCCCAAAGACAGTCACGTTGAAGTAAGCGATGATCGCGGCCAAGATCACGGAGTTTGCCGGAAAAACGATCCATTTCAAGATCGAAAATTCTTTTTTTCGCATTGAATTTGCCTCTTTCGTTTTAGAGGCAGGTAGGCTAGAAAGGCAATGCCTATCGCGTACCTGCCAACACCAGGTTTTAGGTCGGCTGGGGGGTTCGGCCCGAGCCGGCCAGCGATGGGCGCCATCCTATCTCAGAAGAGAATCATGGTCTAGGCTGTTGCTTGCGAGCGAGCTGCCGCAGGGCGACCTTATGAAATAATAGATTATATGATTTTCTCTTGCTAACTATTATTTTCTATGATAGCGTCTCTATCGCTATGGAATACATCACTGTTTCAATACGAATACCGAAAAATCTTTGTGATTGTTTGGATGCTGAAGCGTCGACGGAATCTCGAAACCGAAGCCAGCAATTCGCTCATGTTCTAAAAGAACGCTATCACTCCCACGCCCCACCGACGGCCCCCATTCAAAAACGCTCTTCCCAGTCTCGCACGGCGACCTCACGCGCAGGTCGTAAAACTTCTGACGTGAACTAAATCAACAAGCGCCACGGCCATCCTTCACCGGAGCGACCTCGTGGCGCAATAACTGAGGTGTCTTCACATGAACCCTGAAGAATTTGAGAAATTGACCAGCAGCCAAAAAGCTGTACTCGCATTGGAGATTGAAAACCGGCTGGCTGAAGAGGCCAAAGAGCGCCAGCGGGAAGCCGCGAAAAAGACGAATAATGGTCGTTCCAAGAGCGACAATTCTGACGCTTTTGGAATTTCCAAGAGCGACAATTCTGACGCTTTTGGAACTGAAAAAAATGGTAAGACATCTCTATATTCGAGGGCTGAAGCGGCAAGGATCGTAGGTGTCAATGATAGATATATCAGCCTCGCAAAAAAGATTCAGCGCTCGGCTCCCGAACTTCTTGACCTAATCCGAGGCGGTCATCTGACCATTCCCGAAGCCAAACGAATTGCGGTCATACCCGGCCCACAACGTGCGGCAATCATAGACAGAATCAAGACCGGCGAAGCCAAGACCGCCAAAGAAGCCATAGGTCAAATAATTCGCAAGAAGGGCGAAAAGCCTCCTGAAAACTTTGGCGTTGGCTGGCCGAGGGCCATGTACAAGCTTTGGATTTTCTTCAATGGCCTGCGAGATCACGGCGGCATTGAAATGCTTTCCCAAAGATGGAGCGAAGAAGTTAAGCGCAGTTATCTGGATCAATTGCGCCGAGTGCGAGAACGCATGACCGAATGCATTGAATATCTTGAGAAGGAGCTAAACAAATGAAAACGAAAAAGGAAATCTTTTTAGAAGCCACGGCGACAACCAAATGGGCGACCGTTGACGAAATCATTAAGAGGCTTGACGGCGCCGATTATTGGGATAGGGAGTTTCGTAATCGCGCTCTACTCAATGAGAAGAAGAAAGAAGTTCGCAGACAAATGAAGTCGCTGAAAGATGCGGACGGCATGCCCGTGTTCGCCAACGTTGTTGTGCCAGACGAAGAGGGCGGGGAGAAGCATGTCTATAAACAGGAAACGCTGTTCGATGTGGGCGACTACGAGCAAACGATCACTTACCACGTCTCAGCAGGCCAACATCACATTGATATGGCGGTTCGTTATCGCGGGCGCGCCCTCGCCCGATTCCAAGTGCAAATCCCCTTGCCATTTGATCTCCCCGATGCGGCTAAAGGCGCGGCCTAGAAGGGAACAGAACAATGACGTCGACAATCAAAGAGCAATATACCTTCACGATCAATAAAGACCTCTCAGTCTTGCTTGCTGATTTTCTTCTCAATCATGGCTATGAGTTTAGGCGCATGTACGACGATCGTCACGGCGTCAAGCGTAATTGGCCTTCGCAGTATCCGCCAACTCTCGAATCCCGTCGCGCATGGCTCGAACTGATCGCCTTGTTGAAAGGGGTGAGCGAAGAAGCATGAACGACAAACCCAAATATGAAGACCTCGGATTTTTCAGAGGCTTGATTGTCGCAATCATATTCAATCTCGCGCTGATCGGTGTGGCGACTACGGTCTATCTGATTTGGAGGATATACCATGCCCTCTAGGCCTTCTCCGGATCGCTTCCTCATCTCGTATGGAGGATTTCTCAATGATCACGCATGAGCAAGAGCTACAGATCAAAAACAAAATGATCGAAGAGAAGAACGATCAGATAGTGAAACTCG
>WNFV01006017.1_pt1 | contig 14517 bp, 10 predicted proteins | sample 5400101 | NCBI WGS metagenome assembly WNFV01 (sample SAMN13153361, study PRJNA577476) | soil metagenome | isolation source: 115 cm soil or saprolite under grassland replicate 1 | place: USA:California | collected 2016-06-15 | reverse complement strand
TGACCGACCTCGATCTGGGGATGAACAACTGGATGGCCGACCCCTTCCCCTATCCCGAGCAGGGAATCGACCGCGGCAAGGTGATCCGGACCGAGGAGGAGTTGAAGGAACACATCCGCAGGTTCAAGGAGTTCGCCCGTTACCGGGATGTGGATGGAGACGGAATTCCATACCGGACGCTGCCCGGTCTCATCGATAACCCGGCCGCCACCTACTTCTGCCGTGGCTCCGGCCATTCCGAGCGAGCGACCTACACGGAAAAACCCGAGGACTACAAGAACAATATGGATCGCCTCGCGCACAAGTTCGAAACGGCCCGCCGGTCCGTGCCGAAGCCTGTCGTCTCGGACGGCTCGGGCTCGCGTGTCGGTGTGATCGCCTATGGGTCTTCGGACTTTGCAGTCCAGGAGGCTCGGGAGCTGCTCGCGCGCCGGGGCGTCCCGACAGATTCCCTGCGTCTGAGGGCGCTTCCCATCGGCGAAGAGGTCTCCGAATTCGTCGCAGCGCACGACCGCGTGTACGTCGTGGACCAGAACCGCGACGGACAGATGTTCGACGTTCTGAGGCTGGAGCTTCCTAAGCAGACCTCGAGACTGCGCTCCATCCGCCATTACGACGGCTTCCCTCTCGACGCCGAGACCGTGGTCGAGGGGATCGAGGCCGGGGAGAAAGACTGATGTCATCCGTCGCCGAGCCCAAGGCACCACCGACCAACCGCATCGGCCTGACCGTCAAGGAATACGGGGGATTGAAGTCCACCCTCTGTACGGGCTGCGGGCATGACGTGATCACGCGCCAGATCACGCAGGCCTTCTACGACATGGGCGTGGCGCCCTACAAGACGGCGAAGATGTCCGGCATCGGTTGTTCGTCCAAGACGACGGCCTATTTCGCCGACCGCGGGCACGGGTTCAACGCCGTCCACGGCCGCATGCCCGCCGTCGCGACGGGAGCGGTGCTGGCCAATCCGTCGCTGCTGGCGATCGGAGTTTCGGGGGACGGGGACACCGCTTCCATCGGCGCCGGACAGTTCGTCCATCTGCTGCGACGAAACGTCCCGATGATCTACATCGTCGAGAACAACGGCGTCTACGGCCTCACGAAAGGCCAGTTCTCCGCGACGGCCGACCTGGGATCCAAGCTCAAGACCGGCGTCGTCAACGACCTGCCGGCGATCGACCTCTGCGCGATGGCGATCGAGCTGGGGTGCGCCTACGTGGCGCGCTCGTTCTCGGGAGACATGAAGCAGCTTCTGGCCTTGCTCAAGGGAGCGATCGCGCACCGCGGGACGGCACTCCTCGACGTCATCTCGCCCTGCGTCACGTTCAACAACCACGAGGACTCGACCAAGTCCTACAAGTGGGCCAAGGACCACGAGATCCCGATCCAGGAGATCGGCTTCGTGCCGTTCTTCGAGGAGATCACCGTGGACTACGACCCCGGAACGACACAGGACGTCGTCCTGCACGACGGGTCGCACATCCGCCTGAAGAAACTGCGCGAAGACTATGACCCGACCGACAAGAGAGCGGCCTTCAATCTGCTGCACGAGGCCCAGGAGAAGAACGAGTTCCTGACCGGCCTGATCTACGTAGAGCCCCACAAGAAGGACTTTCTCTCCCTTCTGGATCTGCCCGAAGAGCCTTTGGCGACGCTCCCACTGGATAGGGTCCGGCCCGGCCGCGAGGCCCTCGCGCAGATGATGGAAGAGCTGCGCTAGGCGGCGCGGAGCGCCGCCTCATCAGCCCTTCGAGGCGACCTGGGGAGCGGAAGGGCGAAAGACCGGAAGGAGGCCCGTTTCGCGGAGCTTCGCTCGCTCCCCGTCGCCCGGCGTGACCGGCGCCGTGGAGGCGTCCGTGGGCGGGACTGTCCCGTCTCCGGGATAGTAGGGACGATAGCCATAGCCGTCCTTGACGGGAACGCCGGGCCTCTCGATCAACTTGTCGATGCCGAAGATCGCTTCCTGCCGCGAGAAGAAAGCCAGCTCGTAATCGCGCGTCATCCAGATCGCGTCCTTCGGACACGCATCCACGCAGAAGCCGCAGAAGACACAGCGCAACATGTCGATGTCGAAGACGACGGGATACTTTTCGTAGGCGATCGTAGGATGCTCCCCCGCCACGATCGTGATGCACTCAGCCGGACAGGCCTGCTGACACATGTAGCAGGCCACGCACTTCAACGTCCCGTCCGCGCGGGTCTTCAAGATGTGCTTGCCGCGGAAGCGCCCCGAATAGTCCCGTTTCTGCTCCGGGTAGAGGATCGTCGGCAGCCTGCGGATCGCCACGATATTGCGCAGCAGGTGGCGGGCCGTGACCCTCATGCCGGCTAGGATTTCGGGAAGGTAGAGCTTCTGCGCGAGCGTCAGCTTCCCGGGGGTGCGCGCGCTGACCTGGATGATGCCGCTCATCGGTCGAGCTCTCCGGCGATGACGTTCAAAGTCCCGAGCGTCGCGATTGCGTCTGAGATCGTGCCGCCGACGGCCATCTTCTCGAAGGCCGCCATGATCGGAAAACAGGGGGGGCGCACCTTCAAGCGGTACGGCCCTCCGGCGCCCTCGGAGATCGCATAGAAGCCCAGCTCTCCGTTGGCGCCCTCGATCCACTCGTACCGTTCGCCCCGCGGGACGCGGATACCTTCCATGACGAGCTTGAAGTGATAGATGAGGGACTCCATGTCGTGATAGATGGCGTCCTTGGGCGGCAGAACGACGTGCCAGTCGCTGGAGTTGACGGGCCCCTTCTCGGGAAAAATCTCGAGCGCCTGGCGGATGATCTTCAGGGACTGGCGCATCTCCTCCATGCGGACGAGGTAGCGCGCGAAGTTGTCCCCCTCCGTCGAGACGGGCACGTCCCAGTCGAATTTGTCGTAGAAGTCGTAGGGGCGCGACCGCCGCACGTCGTACGGAACTCCTGAGGCGCGGAGCATCGGCCCCGTGAAGCCCCAGACGACCGCCTGCTCCTTCGAGACGACGCCGGTGCCCTGCAGCCGGTTGCGCACGATCCGGTTGTTCGTGACGAGCCGGTCCACGTCGTCCAGGAACTTCGGTATGGATTCCAGGAGCGCCCGGCACCGCGGTACGAAGTCCTCGGGCACGTCGATCGCGAGCCCGCCGACGCGCACGTAGGAGACCGTCAGGCGCGCGCCGCAGCAGGCCTCGATCAAGTCGTAGATGTTCTCGCGGGGCTGGTACAGGTACCAGAAGTTCGTCAGCGCGCCGATGTCCACCAGGTTCGCGCCGATGTTGACGCAATGGTCCATGACGCGGGAAAACTCGGAGAGGATCGTCCGCACGAGGACTCCTCGCTCTGGGATCTCGACGCCGAGCATCTTCTCGACGGTTCTCACGTACCCGACGCCGTTGATCATCGCGGAGACGTAGTTCAGGCGGTCCGTGTAAGGGATCACCCCGTTCCAGGGATGCGTCTCCGACATCTTCTCGAAGCAGCGGTGCAGATACCCGATCTGCGTTTCGGCCCGCGTGATCCGCTCCCCGTCGAGCCGCGCGATCAAGTGAACGATCCCGTGCGTGGCGGGATGGGACGGCCCGATCGAGAGAGTCTGCGTCTCGAAGTGCTCGGCCTTCGCGTCGGTTTCCAGCGCCCACGCGGGCATCTTCAGGTCCTCTTCTGTGGCGAACCAGCGCTGGCCCGGCGCGTAGTCCTTGCGAAGCGCATGGCCAACGAAGGCCTCGTGACACAGGATGCGCCTCAGGTTCGGATGCCCCGAAAAATCGAAGCCGAAAAGGTCGAAGGCTTCCCGCTCGAACCAGTTGGAGGCCGGCCAGACTTCACTCACGGAGGGGAGCGCCGGCGGAGCCGCGTCGGGCAGAAGGACTTTGACTCGCAGGTGCTCGTCGCGCGGCAGCGAGTGCAGGTGGACTACAGCCTCGAAGCGTGTCTTCTGTCCGGCGCGCTTCAAGTTGTCCACGCCCGCCAGATCCAGAAAGAGGTCGTAGCGGCATTCCGGGTCGTCGCGGAGCCAGGCAGCCAGGGCAGGCCAGTCCGACGGAGCGACTTCCAGGGTCGGCAGATCGAGGTCACGGACCTCGACCCTCTCCGAAAGGGGCGAGCCGGAGAGGCGATCGCGGATTCTCTCCGCCGCGGCAGAAAGAGGCGGGGCCGCGACGGCGCTCAAGCGGGTCTTTCCGCCGCCAGCCTGGCCGAACGGCTGTCCCGCGACAGCTCTCCCGACTTGATCTTGCGCTGCAGCTCGAGGATCCCGAACATGAGCTCCTCCGGCGTGGGAGGGCAGCCGGGCACGTAGACGTCCACGGGGATGATCTCGTCAATGCCCTGCGTGACGTGATACGCGCGGTAGAACCCTCCGGAGGAAGCGCAGACTCCCATCGAGATGACCCACTTGGGCTCGGGCATCTGGTCGTAGATCCTCCGAAGCACGGGAGCCATCTTGTCCGTGACGGTGCCGGCGACAATCAGGAGGTCCGCCTGCCTCGGAGAGAAGCGCACGACCTCGGCTCCAAAGCGCGCCAGGTCGTAATGCGAAGAGACGACGGACATGAACTCGATGCCGCAGCAGGCCGTCGCGAAGGGAAGCGGCCACAGAGAGTTGGACCGGGCCCAGGCGACCATCTTGTCCAGCCGCGTGGTCAGGAAGTCCGAAGCACCGCCGCGGTCGGTTTTCGCGTCATAGGCCGGTAGCGGCTGGCTTTTTCCGAGCATCTCTCCTCCCAGCCGATTCTAGCGGAAGAAGGGGAGCGTTGAGGGCTCGGGACTTCTCAACGATTCACCCGAAGTTCACGGTGTAGGCGAGCGATTTCATGTCCCGCATGCGGTCGAGATAGACCAGGCCATCCAGGTGATCGATCTCGTGCTGAAGGACGCGCGCGTGAAAACCCGAGGCCTCGAATGCCACCGGCTTCCCCGAGCGGTCAAGCGCCCGGACGCGGATTCTCTGGAAGCGCGGGACGACTCCGCCCCACAGAAAAGGGACCGAGAGACATCCCTCCGAATCCTCCTCGATCTCCTCTCCGGCCGGCTCGTAGGAGGCGTTGAAGTAGGCGGTCAGGGGGACTTCGTCCTCCTGGCGTTTGCGCTTTTCCGGGTGCGTCTCGTAGAGGAAGATACGAAGAGGCGTGAAGACCTGAGGCGCGGCAATGCCGGTCCCATCGTACTCGCGCATGGTCTCTTCGAGATCCGAAAGAAACGGCTCGTAGTCTCCGCGGGCGACGGCCTTCGCGTCCACTTCGCGCGAGCGCATCCGCAAAGTCTTTACGCCGAGCTTGGCGACTTTGAGGATCATAAGCGACCGGGAAGCGGGAAACGGGAAGCGGGAAACGGGATGGCGCCCGACAGAAGTCTTCGTTTCACGTCTTACGTTTCCCGTTTTACGCGCGCCGTGAGGCGCAATTTTGGTGCCCAGGGACGGAATTGAACCGCCGACACACGGATTTTCAGTCCGTTGCTCTACCGACTGAGCTACCTGGGCAACTCTGGACACCGAGAACCGGGATCGGCAACTCTAGTGAAATCCGCGCGGGGTCGCAACACCGTCGGGCAATCAGTCTGTCCTCCTTTGCGTAGTCGCCCGGCGCGGGGCCGTCTCCCTCGTCGGCACGCGCCGGCCCGGGAATAACAGAGAGAACCTGACCGTCGCTGGATCGCTCAGTCGCAGAGTCAGAGAGGCGAGGCTGGAGTTGAGGTGTGCCGCTCCACTCATCGCCTCCTCCGGGAGACGCCCGCCGCCGGGAAGCGCAGCTCGTCTGCCGGAGTGAGAAGGCCCGACGGGTGTCGCCGGACGGAGACCCCGCGCGCGCGGGTGGCCGGACTCCAAGCCCCCGCTTGAAGTCTGAACCCCAGAACAGGCCCCCTCCTCCGCCTCCTTCCCTGCCACTTGCGGCGGGAGCGTACCGGTCCGATCATAGAGGGGCTTGCATGGCCGGGAGGCATGCGGCAGTGGAGTCCGGAGTGCCGTACTTGCCCTTGCCAGACAGGCGGGCGTGGAGGGAATTCTGCCTCATCGGAAAGGGTTTCCGCAACGCATGCCGTCAAGAAGGACCCTCGGTCTCGCGCCCCTGGTCGCTCTTTTCCTCGGCGCGACGCCCGCGACGGCGCAGACGCCTTCGGCGCCCTCCAGCAGTACCGTGCGCAGCCCGGGCAACGCTGACTGGGCCTCGAACGTGAACGAGGCCAGGCAGCGCGCCTCGGCGCAGGGAAAGTTCGTTTTCATCGAATTCGACCGGAACGGGTGTGGCGGCTGCCAGCGCATGGACGTCCTTCTCTATCCGGCCTTCGACTTCGAGGCGCTGCTCATTCCGATGGTCCCCGTGAAGGTCATGATCGATTCCGAAGAAGGCAAGGAGCTGGCGCGCCGGCACGGCGTCACCGATGTCCCCGCCGTCCTGATCGAATCGCCGGAGGGTCGCCATGTCCTCTTCATGCAGGGCTTCAGTTCCGCACCCGATTTCTACGCGCACGTCAAGAGCGAGATGACCGAGTACAAGGCCTTCGCGCGAAGGGTCGAGGCCCAGGACATTTCGAAACTCTCCGCGCGCGAAGCCTTCGACACCGGCAAGGAGCTTTTCGCGCGTGGCGACTCCGCCTCGGCGCTGCCGCGGTTGAAGCGCGCTGCGGCCGACCCCGCGGCCACGACGGTTCTGCGCGAAGACGCGCGGGAGCTTCTGGCGGCCGTTCAGCTCGATGGAGGTGACGCCTCCGGTTCACGGCAGACAATCAACCGCTTGATCGAAACGACGAAGGACAACTCGCGGCGCGAGCGGGCCGAGCTTTTCCGCGCGCAGATCCCGCTCGCCGAGAACAAGCCCGAGGAAGCCTACGCCCTGTTTGTCAAGTTTGAAAAAGACCATCCGACGTCCCCGTATCTGAACCAGGTGCGGGCTCTCCTCGAGCGAATGCCCGGCCAGAAGCCCAAGCCATGAGGTTCGTCCGCGCAGGCCTAGCAGCCCGTGGAAAAATGGATGCGAGCGTCGCGTCCGACTGTCGGCCGCAGGCATTCGCTTCGCGAACGGCGGCCGAGAGAGTCCATACCGGGGCCGGGTATCCCGGGGCCTCTTTAAAATTCTCGGCTGCCGGTCGCAACGCGACCGCCGCAGCCGAAAGTTGCGCGGGGCCGCCTGCGGCGTCGCCGCTCCTCCCCGATGCGCCCCGGCATCGCCTTCGTCGCGTCTCCTTGCATCCGACCCCGCGGCGCTCGCAACGCCGCCTCACACCCTTTTTCCACGGGCTGCTAACCGCTCTCGCGGCCGGCGCCGGCATGCTACTGATGTCGGCGCTGGCGACGGCCGCTCCGGCCCCGCAGCCTTCGACGCTCCTCAAGGCGGAGGCTCGCGTCCTGCCGGGAGAGGCGGGATCCGCGACGCTGCGCATCGACGCGACCCTCGCCGCCGGATGGCACGTCAACAGCCATCGACCCTCCGAGGACTACCTGATCGCGACGTCGGCCCGTCTGGATCCTTCTGCCGGTGTCCGATTCGGAGAGCCGAAATACCCCGAAGGCAAGATGAAGAAGTTTGCCTTCTCCAAGAAGCCTCTCTCCGTCTACGAAGGAACCTTCTCGGTGGAGGTTCCTCTGACCCTGGCAGGCGGCCCACCTCCCGAAATGACCGGAGCCGTGGAATTCCAGGCCTGCAACGACACGCAATGCCTGGCACCCGCGACCGTCGTCTTCCGCTCCCGGACCTCGGGAACCGTCCCGGCCCTTTCGGGCGGCGCGGTGCCTCTTTCCCAGGCTCCCGGGGAGGGATCGGCCGCTTCCACGTCCGCGGCCGGCGCCTCGCAGGACTTCGGCCAGCTTCTCGAACGTCGCGGTTTTGCCGTCGTCCTGCTTCTGCTCTTTGCCGGCGGACTCGCGCTGAATCTGACTCCCTGTGTTTATCCCGTCATCCCGCTGACCGTTAGCTTCTTCGGAGGCCAGGCGAAGGGAGAATCGGGCCGCCTCTTCGGCCTGGCTTCCCTCTACGTGCTCGGGATGGCCACGACGTACTCCGCTCTCGGCGTCGCCGCGGGGCTTTCCGGCAAGCTCTTCGGCGCCGCGCTCCAGTCCCCCTGGGTGCTCGCGGCAGTCGCGGCCGTTCTGATTGCCCTCGCACTCTCGATGTTCGGGCTCTACGACATCCGGATGCCGACCTCCTGGATGCAGAAGACCGGTGCGCGCTCCGGAAGGGCCGGCGCCTACGCGATGGGGCTGCTCGTGGGAGTCGTCGCCGCCCCGTGCGTGGGTCCCTTCGTCCTCGGACTGCTGGCGTTCGTCGCCGCGCGCCAGAACGCGGCGCTGGGATTCCTCTTCTTCTTCGTGCTGTCGCTGGGGCTCGGACTCCCCTATCTTTTCCTCGCCGCCTTCTCCGGAAGCCTCTCGCGCCTTCCCCGCGCGGGAGAGTGGATGGAAGGTGTCAAGTCTTTATTCGGCTGGATCCTCGTCGCCATGGCGGCTTACTTTCTGCGGACGGTTGTTCCGCGCCCCGCCGGGGACTGGCTCCTGCCGTCAGTTCTCGTCGTCGCGGCAGTGGCCCTCGCGTTCCGCGGCCCGCGCCTCCGGCCGGCGGCGCGGGCCGCCGCGGCCGTGGTCTTCCTCGCGGCCGCCGCCTTCTTTCTCCCTCGCCGGATGCCGGCCTCCGCCTCTCCCGGCTGGCAGCCCTACGCCGCGGAGCAGGTCGCGCGCGCGGGCCGCCCCGCGGTCATCGACTTCTCCGCTTCCTGGTGCCTGCCCTGTCGTGAGCTCGACGAGAAGACCTTCTCCCATCCCGGCGTTCGCCAGGCTCTGGAGAGGCGCGCTCTCTTCAAGGCCGATATGACCCGCTCGGCCTCGCCCGAAGTTGTGGCTCTCTCGGACAAATACGCCATCCTTGGCGTTCCAACGATCATCTTCCTCGACGCGGCCGGCCGGGAACGCCAGGACCTGCGCCTGGTAGGCTTCGAAGACGCGGATGCTTTCCTGAAGAGACTGGAGAAGGCCCCATAGCGAGTTCTCAGTTTTCAGTTCTCAGTTTCGCGAACTGACAACTGACCACTGACAACTGAAAACTACCCGGGGAGCTGGCCGAGCTTCTTCAACGCTTCCTTGGCGGCCTTGCGCTGCGCTTCTCTTTTTGAAGAGCCGCGCCCGTAGGCGAAGGCCTCACCGTCCCAGAAGACCTGAATGACGAAGATCTTCTCGTGGTCCGGGCCGTACTCGTCCACGATGCGGTACTCGGGGAGCGGAAGTCCCAATGCCTGCGCCGTCTCCTGCAGAGCGGTCTTGTAGTCCTGGAAGGAGAGGTCTCCGATATCGATGCCCGTCACGTCGGGACCGAAGACCCGCCTCAGGAAAGTTTCGGCGGCGGGAAGTCCGCCGTCCAGGTAGATAGCCGCGATGACCGCCTCGAATCCGTCGGCAAGAAGCGACAGCTTCTCGGCGCCTCCTGACCGTGCCTCCCCCGCTCCCATCCGCAGGTACCGGCCGATCCCGAGGGTCCGTCCCTTGGAGGCGAGCGTGGCCGCCGAGACCAGATGCGCTTTGATCTTCGAGAGGGCTCCCTCCTGCAGGTTGGGGAAGGAGCGATAGATCAGCTCGCCGATAACGAAGCCGAGCACCGTGTCGCCCAGGAACTCCAGTCGCTCGTTGTGGGATGAAGAGGTCTCCCGGCGCTCGTTGGCGTAGGACTTGTGCGTGAGCGCGCGCGCCAGGAGGTCGCGGTCCCGGAACCTGTAGCCCAGGGCCTGCTCGAATTCGGCGTATATCTCCTCGATCGCGCTGCTCACGAATCCATCATCAGGACTGGTGCCGGAGGCCGGAGTCGAACCGGCACGGGCCTTTCAGCCCTCGGGATTTTAAGTCCCGTGCGTCTACCAATTTCGCCACTCCGGCCATATGGTCAGGAATCGGATTGCCGGTTGCGCTTTGAGGCGACGGGGGGATTCGAACCCCCGCATAAAGGTTTTGCAGACCTCTCCCTTAACCACTTGGGTACGTCGCCATCGGCCGGGCATTTTAGCAGGCAACCAGGCCGGCCGATGCCCGGTCGGTCCCTAAGTCCCTCGTCCGGAGTCCGTGGTCGTGGCCCGACCAGGGACCCGGGACCAAGGACCAAGGACACCTGCTTCAGGCGCTGGCGTAGTCGCGGATCAGGCCCGTCACGACACCCTGGACCGTGATGTCGCGGGCGTCCACCAGGAGCGGCTTCATCGTCGCGTTGGCGGGCTGGAGGCGGACGCGTGAGCCTTCGGAGTAATACCGCTTGAGCGTGGCCTCCCCGCGCACCAGAGCGACGACGGTCTGTCCATTCTGTGCGGTCGGGCGGCGAGCGACGATGACGTAGTCCCCGTCCCGGATCCCGTCCTCTACCATCGAGTCCCCGCGCACGCGAAGGACGAAATGCTCTCCCTTGCCCAGAAGGGACGCCGGAACCTCGATCGTCTCCTCGTAGGGGAAGGGCTCGATCGGCCGGCCGGCCGCCACGTATCCAAGCAGACCCACCTCCTTCGAGGAGGGCCTCTCGGTGGCGGGCGAAATCCCCCGACTCCGGTTCCACTCGCGCGCGAGAGCACCCTTCTCCTCGAGCCTTTTCAAGTGCTTCTGGATGGTGCCGAAGGAAGAGAGCCCGAAGTTCTCACGGATTTCCCGCTGCGTGGGCGATATCCCCCGCTGCGATCGGTAGCTCCGAATGAAGTCCAGAATTTCCTTCTGGCGTTTTGTGAGATTCATGATTCTCCTTATTTAATAAGGAGTCTTCTCAAAATAACAAAACTAAAGTAGGCCGAGGGACCACCGCGGCCGCTCCCGGGCCCAGGGAACGGCCCATCGGCCCGAATCAGAGTCTAGGCGTAATATAGGCGTAAGTCAACCAAAAACGATATTGGTCTAGTTTCAAACCAGACCACTACCCCAGAAACCGCAGCGGGTGGACTGGTCGGGGCGAGAGGATTTGAACCTCCGACCACTCGGTCCCGAACCGAGTGCGCTACCAGGCTGCGCTACGCCCCGAGGGGTGTGGGTTATACCTGTTCAAGGTTCAAGGTTCAAGGTTGAACCCCGGACCCCGGACCTCTTACTGGATCTTTGCGGAGAGGTGGCCGCTCGCGTATTCGAGACGCAGGACGCGGCTCCCACCGCCGGACATTTGTGTCGAGACGGTCGCAAAGGTCGAGGCGGGGATGTCAGGACCCGAGAGCCAGACCTTTACATTCAGTGCCCCGGTCTGGACAGGGATCGAAACGTCCACGGTTCCGGTCTCCTTGATGGTCTTGAAGAGCCCCTGCTTGCGCGTGAAGTTGAAGGGACGGCGCAGGAGAATCTGGTCGTTGACCGCGACCATCAGGTGGCCCTCAGAGATCGGCGAATCGAAGAGCAGCCGCAGGATCGGAACGCTGGAAGCGGCGGGAGCGGGCGCCGGCACCGCGGTAGGCGCGGCCTCGTTTCCGCGGCCCTTGGGGACGGCCGTCGACCGCCGCGCGGATGCGGCGGCGGAGCGCGCCGCCTTCTTCTTAGCCGCTTCGGCGGCTTCCGCTATTTTCGTCGAAGCGTCCTCGCGGAGCTTTTGAGCGTCCGCGCGCCCGCCGTCGAGAGTCAGGGCCTCGTCCGCGCGTTTCGTGGCTTCCTCGAAGTTGCCCTCGTTGAAGGCAGCCTGCGCGAGCTGCATGGCTTTTTCGACGTCGGCGGACTTGCGCGCCTCCTGCTCTCTCCCCTGGAGGGCCGTCTCGGCCTTCTGCGCGTACTCCCGCGCGGCGCGGCTGTTGGGGTCCCCGGCCAGCACCTTGCGGAACAAGGCGAGGCTCTCCTGGTAGCGACCGCCGTCGAAGAGCTTCTTGCCCTCATCGAGGTCATGCCGCCGGTCTGCGACTTCCTTGGCGAGCGTGCTGTCGAACGCCACGGTCGGGCGCGCGGCCGAAACCCGGCGCACGACGAGGACGCCCGCAACGATGAGCAGAAGCGCGGCGGCGCCGATCGTGATCTTCCAGAACCAGGACGAGTTGACTCTCTCGGTCGTCAGTCTTCGCCAGTCGAAGGCCGTGATCGCGGCGACCCCTTTTTTCATGGAGGCCGCAGCATCCAGCCGCAGCCTCGTGGAAAGCGCCGGAGTCTTCCGTACGGCGGGGGGCGGGCCGGCGGGCTGGGGCGCCGCGGCAGGAGGAGGTGGCGGGGGAACTGTCGGGGGTTCTGCCGGCGCCGGCAGCCGCCCCGCGCTGGCTTCGGCGACTGCCGGTGAGGCTTCGGAACCGGGCGCCGCCGGAGTCTCCGTTGTCTCCCGGCGCGAGGCGGACGCCTCGCCGGCCTGCCGTGCCCCCTCGGCGGCGATCGCCGCGAGGTTCTCGAGCTTCTGCGTGGCCACATTGCTCTGCGACGAAACGATCGTGCCAAGGTCGGCCATCGCCCGCTGCTCCTCCAGGTGCGCGCGCAGCTGCTGAAGCGCCAGGGCGAAGTCCTTGCCCCGCTGGTACCGGTTCCACGGGTCCTTGGCCATCGCCCGCGCCACGATCGGGTTGAATTCGGGCGGAACTTCGCTCGAAAGGTCGGCCGGCGGAACGAAGTCCTCGTGCACGATCTTGTAGGAGATCGCCGTCAGGTTTTCGCCGGAGAATGGCTTGCGCCGCGTCAGGAGCTCGTAGAGCACCACCCCGAGCGAGAAGATGTCGCTCCTTCCGTCCACCGGCGAGCCGGAGACCTGCTCGGGAGACATGTAGTTGGGCGTGCCGAGAAACTGGCCTGTCGTCGTCAGGTTGGAGGAAGCGATCTTCGCGATCCCAAAATCGGTGATCTTCACCTTTTCGTCGGCCGTGACGATGATGTTGGCCGGCTTGATGTCGCGATGGATGATCCCCTTGCGGTGGGCGTAGTCCATCGCCTCGGCCACCTGCGCGATCATGTCCGCGATCTGGTCCCAGGCGAACGCGGCCTTCTCGATCAGGAGACTCTTCAGTGTCTTCCCCTCGATGTACTCCATCGCGATGAATGAGATCTGGGTGTCCGGGTCTTCGCCGATGTCGTGGATCGTGACGATATTCGGGTGGGAGAGGATACCGGCCGTCTGGGCTTCCCGGATGAAGCGCTCCCGAAACTCGCGGGACTCGGAATCGTCGTCACCCATGGTGGAGGCCCGGATGGTCTTGACCGCGACCATGCGGCCGATCACCGGGTCCTTGGCGAGATACACGACACCCATCGCTCCCTTGCCGAGCTCGCTCAAGACCTCGTAGCGACCGAGCTTCGTCAGCCGCGTCCCGGCAGCGTCTCTATCCGCCATGGAGAGAAGAAAGTCCCCTTCTACGCTCGGGGACGCGGTCTTCGAGGGAGCAGGCCTTTGACATTCGGTCCGGCGATTCTAGTCTGCGCTCTCCGAGGGGTCAATGACAGCGCCCAATGCCGCGGCGGGCGATTCAACGGTCCTTTCGGGGCTCTCGACGCCGAAGGGGGATGAGCCAGCCGATCACCACGCTCGCAAAGACGAGCAGGCCGACGGCGATGGCGAAGCCGAACCCGAGGGCCAGGCAGGAAAGAGCGGTCATTTCACAGCCGTGAGACGGGAGGCCGGGAGACGGCAGGCGAACGGCAGGCCCGAAACCGCGTCGTTTTTCTCAATCCGGCTCACGTCTTCCGTCTTCCGTTTCCCGGCCCGAGCTTCAATATAATCCCTGCCATGAAGATTCTCTCCGCTCCGGAATTGAGAAACATCGCCGTCGTCGGCCACAACACTGTCGGGAAGACCACGCTCGTCGCCGCCCTGCTCTACGCGGCGGGCGCCACGACGCGGCCCGGCCGGATCGAGGACGGCACCTGCCCCACCGACTTCGATACCGAAGAGATCGAACGGAAGATCTCCATCAACCTCGCCTGCGCGCATGCGATCCACCGGGACACGCGGATCAACTTTCTGGACGCCCCCGGCTACGGGATCTTCGCGCCCGAGGCGCGGGCGGCGGTCCTCGCCGCCGACTCGGTCATGCTCGTCTGCGATGCCGTCTCGGGCGTGGAAGTCCAGACCGAGAAGATGTGGAAGTTCGCTCAGGAATTTCACCGGCCGGTCCTGTTCGTCTTGAACCGCATGGACCGCGAACGAGCCTCCTTCGACCGGTCGATCGAGTCGCTTCAGAAGAAATTCGGGCGGGAAGTGGTCGCGCTGCAGATCCCGATCGGCGAAGAGAAGAACTTCCGGGGAACAGTGGACCTCGTCCGCATGGAGGGCCACGTCAACGAGAGCGGAAAGCGCGCGGACGGGCCGATTCCGGAGGACCTCGCGGAAAGGGCGCACGCGGAACACGAGAAGTTGGTCGAGATGGTCGCGGAGGGCGAAGACGAGCTCATGGAGAAGTTCTTCGCTCAGGGGACGCTCGAGGCGGCCGACATTCTTCCGGGGCTGAGGAAGGAGATCGCTGCGAGGAAGATCTTCCCGGTGCTCTGCACTTCTTCGAACCTCGGCGTCGGTGCCCTTCGGATCCTCGACGCGTGCGTGTCTCTGCTCCCCTCTCCTGAAGGCTCGACCGTCGAAGGAACGGGCAAGGACGGCAAGCCTGTCCGAGTCTTCACCAACGAGAAGGACCATGCGGTCGCGCAGGTCTTCAAGACGGT
>WNFV01006016.1_pt1 | contig 14519 bp, 10 predicted proteins | sample 5400101 | NCBI WGS metagenome assembly WNFV01 (sample SAMN13153361, study PRJNA577476) | soil metagenome | isolation source: 115 cm soil or saprolite under grassland replicate 1 | place: USA:California | collected 2016-06-15 | reverse complement strand
CGGAGTCCTCGCCGATCACGATTCGCACGGCAGCCTCGCCTCCACCCGGGTGCCGGCGCCGGGGCCGCTGCCCACGGCGAGCTCTCCCCCGGTCGCGGCCACCCGGTCACGCAGCCCGGCGAGCCCCGACCCGGCGCGCGCCGCGGCACCGCCGCGACCGTCGTCGGACACCACCACCCGCAGGTCCCCGTTGCGGTGGGTGATGTCGATGACGACCGACCGGGCCTCGGCGTGCTTGAGCGCGTTCGCCAACGCCTCGGCGGCCACGTAGTACGCCGTCGTCGCGACCGCGTCGGGCACCGGATCGGCGGTCACCTCGACCTCTACAGGCACCGGGCTGGTCCGGACCAGGCCCCGGATCGCGGCCGGCAGCCCCTCGTCCAGCCCGGGTGGGCGTACTCCCGCGGCCAGCCGGCGCAGGTCGGCCAACGCTTCCCGCAGGTCCCGCACCGCGGTGGCGAGCGCCTCCCGCATCGGGTCGGCCGGGTCCGCGCGCTGCTGTGCCAGCCGCAGCGACATCCCGATCGCGACCAGCCGCTGCTGGGCGCCGTCGTGAAGGTCGCGCTCCAGCCGGCGGCGCTCGGCGTCCGTGGCCTCGACCAGGCGCGCCCGGGAGGCACGCACGTCGGCCAGCGCGTGCCGCAAGGCCATCCGGGAGTGCGCCAGCTCCAGCGGCAGGTGTGCTCGTCGCAGCGCCTCGCGGAGCAGCCGGGGGCGTCGCGCGGCCAGGTCATAGCCGACGCAGCCCAGCAGCCTGCCGGCCACGGCGACGTCCAGCGCCGCGCCCCCGGGCCGCGCCGACGGCTCGCCGTCGCCGGAGCGCCACGGCGTCGCCGGGTCGGAGGCAAGCCAGTACACCACGCGCACCCCCGGATCGCGCAGCGCCTGGCGCAACGCCGACTCGACCTCCTCCGGCTCGGCCCGGCCGTCACGAACATCGTCGAGGAACCGGTCCAGCCGGGCCAGGGCCTCCCGCCTGCCACGGTCGAACCGGGCGTCCACGACCGCCTGCACCCGTCGCCGCAGCAGTCCGAACGCGGCCGCGCAGACCAGCGTCGCCGCCGCGACCGCCAGATCCGAGCCATCCCCCACCACGACCCCGGCCCCGACCGTGACCGCGGCGAACACCGCGACCAGGCCGCCGGTCAGCACGGTGTAGGCAACGGTGCGGCTGACCAGCGTGTCGACGTCGTACAGGTCGTGTCGCAGCACCGCGATGGCGACGCTCACCGGCACGCTGACGAAGACCAGCAGCAGCCCGGCCACGACCACAATGCCGGCGACGTCGGTGAGCAGGTACGCCGCCCAGGTGGCGATCAGGACGACCGGCAGCAGCAGGATGCTCAACCCGAACCACTTCAGCTGTCGCCGTACCACCTCGTCGCCACGGCGGAAGCGCACGACCACACGGACCACCGATCCGATCAGCAGCGCGAGCAGCAGGACGAGCGAGCCGACGCCGAGCACGGAGTCGGCCCAACGCGGCACCTCCACCGGTGGGCTGCCCGGGATCTGGCCGGCACCGCCGCCGTAGCTGCCCGGGTCCAGGGCGACCGCCACGTGGAACGCGACCAGGAAGACGCCCCAGCCGGCCGGGAGCACCCACCAGCCGCGGCCGAGCCGGCCGTCGGGGAAGTAGGCGGCGAGCAGCGCGGGCGGGACGTAGAGCCACACCCACCCCGCGACCGAGGCCACCGCGAGGAGGAGGCCGAGGCCGTGCGGCGGCGACCCGCCCGCCACCGCGGGGTCGGGCGAGAGCAACGCTAGCGGGAGCAGGCCGAGGGCCACCAGGAGCGCGCCGACGACCCGTGGTCCGCGCACCGAAAGCAGCAGGCCGAGCGCGATGCCGGGCGCACCCGCCACCCCGGCCAGTGCGACCTGCCAGCCCGTCATCGCCACGCCCCCACGGCCACCTCACACCACGACCTCGGACCGCCCGCCCGGATCGGGCGGGTCATGTGTTCTAGGTCCCATGATCCGGCGCCGGGACCGGGAAATCATGCGTACTGGCACGCAGCGTCCGGGGGCAGCATGTGGAAGAGGGTCAGTGCAGCGCAACCGTAAGCAGCAGGACAGACGGTTCCAGTGCTGCGAGCTCGTGCCGCTGCGGCGGCACCGCGACCAGGTCACCCGGACCGAGTTCGGCTTGCGACTCGCCGGCGCGGATCAGGACACGGCCCTGCATGCAGAGCACCGACGCGTCCCCGGGACTCTTGTGCTCACCCATCACACGCCCCGCCCCGAGCGCCACGACGGTCTGCCGGAGGCGGGCACCGGTTCTGCCGTAGACCGTGACCGAACTGCGCCCGCTCTCGGTGGACGTGGCCTTGGCAAGCTGGTCCGTGGCTAGCGCGTTGATCGACGCAACATCCATGCGTCGATGGTTGCACGGACAGCGGCGGCCGGCTGGCCGGTCCCGAGCAGCACCCGGGTCCGTACGCCTGGTGGTCGTCAGTGGACAGCCGGGCTCCTGCGCGGCGGTGCCGTGCTGCTCCGGATCACGAGCTCGGTGGCGACGCTGACCGGCTGGTGGTGGTGCTCGCCGGCCCGGATCTCGCTGATCAGCGCGTCCACGCTCCGGCGACCGACCTCGGCGAACGACTGGCGGACGGTCGTCAGCGGCGGCCAGAAGTACGCGGCTTCCTCCATGTCGTCGAAGCCCACCACGCTGACGTCGTCCGGTACCGTCCGGCCTGCCTCGTGAAGTGCCCGGACGAGTCCGAGCGCCATCTGGTCATTGGCGGCGAACACAGCCGTGACATCTGCGTCCGCGGCGAGCCGGCGGCCGGCGTCGTACCCGGAGCCGGGCGACCAGTCGCCGACCAGCACGGGCAGCACCGCGCGACCACGGTCCGTCAGCGTCTGCCGCCACGACCGCCGGCGCCGGGACGCGGCGAACGACGACAGCGGGCCGCCGAGGTGCCACACCGTCTCGTGCCCGAGGTCGAGCAGGTGCTCCGTAGCCAGGCGGGCGCCCTGCGCCTGGTCGGTGTCGACGATCGGGTAGTCGTACTGCGCGCTCGAGTCGACGACGACGACGGGGAGCCCCTCGGGCAGCAGAACCTCGGCCTCGTCGAGCTTGTGTGCCTCGATGAGGATGATGACGCCGTCCACAGCCTGCTCCCCCAGCCGGGTGAAGGCCATCGACACGGCCCCCTGGGTCGCGTCGAGCACGGGCAGCAGGTTGACGGCGTAGCCACTGGTGGTGGCCGCCGTGGCGATGGCGTCGAGGGTGCGCGTGTTGCCGAAGCTGGACAGCTCGAAGACGATCACGCCGATGCTGCGGAACTGACCGTTGCGCAACGCACGCGCGGCACTGTTCGGCCGGTAGCCGACCTCTCGCATGACCGCCAGGACCCGGTCCCGGGTCGCCGCGTCGACGTTGTGCCGGTCGTTGGCGACGCGCGACACCGTCTGTCCGGATACCCCGGCCAGACGTGCCACGTCGGCCATGGACGGCCCGCGGCGCCGCGGTACCGGTGTTTCGTCCGAGGTCATCGGCACTCCCCTGGGCTTCGACTGGACTGTGGACATGTTGACGTAAACACGTTACCGTCTCGACGTCGATGTTTACGTAAACATCGGCTCGTTTCGAGCAGGCGGACGAGAAGGAGGTCGACGGGCGCATGGCCGACTCCGTTGCTCTGCGCCAAGGGCGGGTCGCACTGCGCCGGCGGCGCGCGCGGTTCCTCCGCGACACCAAGGCGTGGATCTTCGTCGGTCCGTTCCTGGCCGTGTTCGCGTTCACCTTCCTGGCACCGATCGCCTACGCGATCTACCTCAGCCTCTTCCGCGAGCAGGCCTTCTTCGGCGGCAACGTGTTCGTCGGCCTGGACAACTACGCCGACGTGGTGCGCGACGCCAAGTTCTGGGAGGCGTTCGGGCGTGTGCTGCTGTTCCTGGTCGTCCAGGTGCCGGTCATGCTCGTGCTGGCCCTGCTGGCCGCGCTCGCGATCGACAGCGCACGCCTGCACGGTGCGAGCTTCTTCCGGATCGTGATCTTCCTGCCGTACGCCGTCCCCGGCGTGGTCGCCGTCCTGATGTGGGGCTTCGTGTACGGCAACAACTTCGGGCTGGCGGCCGACCTCAACGACCTGCTCGGGAGCACCGCGATCCAGCCACTCAGCCGGCACTGGATGCTCCCCTCGATCGCGAACATCGTGACCTGGGAGTTCGTCGGCTACAACATGCTCATCTTCTACTCGGCGCTGCGGACCGTGCCCGAGGAGCTGTACGAGGCGGCCGCGATCGACGGCGCGGGGGCGATCCGGACCGTCCGGGCGGTCAAGCTCCCGGCGCTGCGCGGCGCCATCGTCATCGCCACCATCTTCTCGATCATCGGCAGCTTCCAGCTGTTCAACGAGCCCAACATCCTGCGCACCCTGGCGCCCAACGTGATCACGACGTACTACACGCCGAACATGTACGCCTACAACCTGTCCTTCGCGGGCCAGCAGTTCAACTATGCCGCCACGGTCGCCATCGTGATGGGTGTCATCACGGCTGTCATCGCCTACGTCGTCCAGCTGCGTGGCTCGCGGGAGGCGATGTGAGTACGACGTCGCCGCTGAAACCCCGGCGCTCACCGCTGCTGACCGGGTTGATGCTTGTCTACCTCGTCTACACGCTCGTGCCGTTGCTGTGGCTGTTGCTCAGCGCAACCAAGACGCAGGCCGATCTGCTCTCGAGCCCGGGTCTGTGGCTCGGCGAGCACTTCGCGCTGTTCGCCAACGTGCGCGACACGCTGACCTATGACGACGGCATCTTCCTGCGCTGGCTCGGCAACACCCTGCTCTACGTGGTCGTGGGCGCCGGCGGGGCGACCCTGCTCGCCACCGCCGCGGGCTACGGCCTGGCGAAGTACACGTTCGCCGGCCGGCGAGCCGTCTTCGCCGTGCTGCTGGGTGCCGTCGCGGTGCCTGGAACGGCACTGGCGGTGCCGACCTTCCTGATGTTCTCCAACCTGGGTCTGACGAACACCGTCTGGGCGATCATCGTGCCCTCGCTGGTCAGCCCGTTCGGCCTCTACCTGATGTGGGTCTACGCCACCGACGCCGTTCCGCCGGACCTGCTCGAGGCCGCCCGGATCGACGGGGCCGGCGAGATCAGGATCTTCTTCACCGTCGCCCTCCGGCTGCTCGCCCCGGGCATCGTGACGGTGCTGCTGTTCGCGGTGGTGTCGACCTGGAACAACTACTTCCTGCCGCTGATCATGCTCAGCAAGCCGAACCTCTATCCGCTCACCGTGGGGCTCACCCAGTGGAGCAACCAGGCGACCGGGGTGGGTGCCCGCCCGATCTACAACCTCGTGATCACGGGATCCCTGCTGACCATCGTCCCCCTCGTGGTCGCCTTCCTCCTTCTCCAGCGGTTCTGGCAGTCGGGCCTGAGCGCGGGCAGCGTCAAACAGTGAAGGGAACCCGATGAAAACTGCAGTCTGGCGGTACGTCCTGGTCGTGGCCGTCCTGGTGACCGGCGCGGCGACCGTTCCCGCGGCCGCGTCACCGACGACCGGGCCGACCGGCACGAGCGAGTTCCGCGGTGTGAACTGGGCGGACCCGCGGGACAACTACGCCTCGGACGAAGTCGTGCCGTCCGGTCTGAGTACCGCGGACGACTACGCGACCACCTACCGCCGCGCCTCGGGCATCGTGCTGGAGTTCCGCCACGAGCTGAGGGCGAACACGATCCCGATGCCGATCAACCCCTCGAGTGTCGGCACGGACTGGTGGACGTCGTACCGCGGCGCGATCGACGCGGCCACCCGCCAGGGCTTCAAGGTGATCCTCAGCTACTGGGAGGCGAACAACGCCAAGGACGGCCGGGTCGACGACGTGGCGGCGTTCGACAGCATGTGGAACACCGTGGCCGGTGCCTACGGCAACAACCCGCTCGTGTACTTCGAGCCGATGAACGAACCGTTCGGGTACTCGCTCGACGAGTGGGTCGCCCTCACGTCGTCGTGGTTGGCACGGCACACTGACGTCCCCCGCGGCCGGGTCGTCATCTCCGGTACGGGCTACAACGACCACGTGACCGGCGTCGGCGCCGCGCCCGAGCTGAAGGGCACCCTGCTGTCGCTGCACTTCTACGGCTTCTGGGCCAGCTCCACGACCGAGCAGGAGTGGCTGGCGAACCTGAGGCCGCGCATCGGTGAGTACGGCTGGCGGACGATCATCGACGAGGCCGGTGCGCCGATGACGACCGGCCTGAACTACGGCAACCACGAGGGCAACGTCTACACGTCGTACTTCGGCGCTCTCACCGAGACCGCCCGCGAGCAGGGCATGGGTGTCGTCTACTGGCCCGGGTTGCGCACCGGCGACGCGTACTCCTTGACGACGCTGGTCGGCGACCGCGACCTGCAGGTCAACAGCGAGTCCGGCCTGGCGCAGCTGCAGTGGGGATGGGGGCTGCTCAAGGACGAGCCGCTCAACGACCTGCCACCGGCGCCGCCGGGTGAGGTGCTGCGAGGAGTGGCGAGCGGCCGCTGCGTCGACGTGCCCGGCTTCTCCACCACGAACGGCACGGCCCTCGATCTCTGGGACTGCAACGGCGGCGGCAACCAGTCCTGGAACTGGACGGCCGGCGAGCAGCTGACGGTCTACGGCAACAAGTGCATGACCATCGGCGGTGACGGATCCAGCGCCGGCAGCCCGGTGATCATCACCGACTGCACCGGCGCGCCCAACCAGGCGTGGGAACTCAACGGGGACATGTCCGTCATCAGCGTCGGCCATCCCGAGCTCTGCCTCGACGCCGCGGGCGCCGGCACGGGCAACGGAGCGCCGGTCGACGTCTGGTTCTGCAACGGGCAGGCCAACCAGCAGTGGACGCGTTCGTGAAGCATCGAACAGTGAAAGGAACCCCCATGAAGACCAGTCATCGGCGCAGCGTGAGGCAGCTCGTCGTCGCCAGCACCGCCGTCACGGCCGCGTCGGTCCTGCTGGCCGCGTGCGGAGGCTCGGACAAGGCCGACAGCAGCTCCCAGCCGCAGGGCTCAGCGGACGCGGTCAACGCGGCCCTGGAGAAGGGCGGCACCATCACGTACTGGAGCTGGACCCCGTCGGCCGAGGCACAGGTGAAGGCGTTCGAGAAGGAGTACCCGAACGTCAAGGTGAACTACGTCAACGCCGGCACCGGCAACGACCAGTACACCAAGCTGCAGAACGTCATCAAGGCGGGTTCCGGGGCGCCCGACGTCGCGCAGGTCGAGTACCAGGCCCTTCCGCAGTTCGCGTTGCCCGGCTCGCTGGTCGACCTGCGCCAGTTCGGCTTCGACAGCTTCGAGTCCGCCTACACACCGTCGACCTGGCAGGCCGTGCACGCCGGCGACGGCCTCTACGGCCTGCCGCAGGACTCCGGCCCGATGGCGCTGTTCTACAACAAGGACGTCTTCGACAAGTACGGCATCGCCGTCCCGAAGACCTGGGACGAGTACGTCGCCGCCGCGAAGAAGCTGCACCAGGCCGACCCCAAGAAGTACATCTCCAACGACACCGGCGACGCCGGTTTCGCGACCAGCATGATCTGGCAGGCCGGCGGCAAGCCCTTCACCACCGACGGCAAGAACGTCACCGTCAACCTGCAGGACGCGGGGACCCAGAAGTGGACCGGGGTCTGGAACCAGCTCGTCTCGGGCGGCCTCGTCGCGAGTATCCCCGGCTGGTCGGACGAGTGGTTCAAGGCCTTGGGTGACGGCACCATCGCCACGCTCAACATCGGCGCCTGGATGCCGGGTGTCCTCGAGGCGTCGGTCAAGAACGGGGCAGGCAAGTGGCGGGTCGCGCCGATGCCGTCGTACGACGGCCGGCCGGCGACCGCGGAGAACGGCGGCAGCACCGAGTCGGTGCTCAAGCAGAGCGCGAACCCAGCCCTGGCGGCCGGCTTCGTCCGGTGGCTGAACCACGACGGCGGGGTGAAGCCGTTCCTCGAGAGCGGCGGCTTCCCGTCGACCACCGCCGACCTCAAGGACCCCGCCTTCGTCGACAAGAAGAGCGCCTACTTCGGCGGGCAGCAGATCAACCAGATCCTCACCGCCTCGGCCGACTCGGTGGTCAAGGGCTGGAGCTACCTGCCCTTCCAGCTCTACGCCAACAGCATCTTCGGTGACACCGTCGGCAAGTCGTACCAGTCCAAGTCGGACCTGAACACCGGACTCAAGGCCTGGCAGGACGCGCTGGTGAGCTACGGGAACCAGCAGGGCTTCCAGACCAACGGCTGACGCCGGCTCCGGCAGAGAGACACACATGCCCGACTTCGTGATCGGTGAGTCCGACTTCCTTCTCTACGGCAGGCCGTTCCGGATCCTGTCCGGGGCCTTGCACTACTTCCGCGTGCACCCGAGGTCCTGGGCGGACCGGATCGAGAAGGCCCGGCTGATGGGGCTCAACACGATCGAGACCTACGTGCCCTGGAACACCCACAGCCCGCGACGAGGCGTGTTCGACACCGAAGGGATGCTCGACCTCGAGGGGTTCCTGCGGCAGGTGGCCGAAGCCGGCCTCTACGCCATCGTCCGGCCGGGTCCCTACATCTGCGGGGAGTGGGACAACGGCGGCCTGCCCGCCTGGCTCTTCCAGGAGCCGGGGGTGGGTATACGGCGGCACGAGAAGCGGTTCCTGGCAGCGGTCGAGGAGTACCTGGAGCACGTACTGCGCATCGTGCGTCCGCTCCAGGTCGACCGCGGTGGCCCCGTTCTCCTCGTCCAGGTCGAGAACGAGTACGGCGCGTTCGGCGACGACCAGCCGTACCTGAAGGCGCTGGTCGAGATCATCCGGCAGGCGGGTATCACGGTGCCGCTGGTGACCGTGGACCAGCCGGCCGACGGCATGCTGGCGGCCGGCGGGCTGGACGGCGTTCTCCGGACGGGCTCGTTCGGGTCGCGGAGTGTGGAGCGGCTCCGGACCCTGCGGGCCCACCAGCCGTCCGGACCGCTGATGTGCATGGAGTTCTGGGACGGCTGGTTCGACCAATGGGGAGGGCCGCACCACACCACGGGAGTCGAGGAGACCGCCGCGGAACTGGACACCTTGCTCGCCGCCGGCGCGTCGGTCAACGTCTACATGTTCCACGGCGGCACGAACTTCGGGCTGACCAACGGCGCCAACGACAAGGGCGTCTACCGTCCGACGGTCACCTCCTACGACTACGACGCACCGTTGGACGAGGCCGGGAACCCCACGCCGAAGTACCACGCGTTCCGGGAGGTGATCTCCCGGTACGCACCGGTCCCGGCCGAGACCGCTCACCCGACCGCGCCGGCACCGGAGCAGCGCGTGGCTCTGGGCGAGCCGATCCGCCTGCTGGCGCACCCGGACCGCTGGGGCGTCTGGAGCCGCCATGAGTCGATGCCGTCCCTCGACGACCTGGGAGCACGGTTGGCTCTGTTCCGGACCACGATCGACGTCGAGGGTGCCGCGCTGCTCACCGTCGGCGAGGTACGTGACCGCGCCATGGTGTTCCTGGACGGCGACCCGGTGGGTGTTCTCGACCGCGAGCACCACGACCGGGCGATCATGCTGCCACGCGGACGCGGCCGGCTGGAGATCGTCGTCGAGGACCAGGGCCGGGTCAACTACGGACCGCGCATCGGCGAGCCCAAGGGGCTGATCGGTCCGGTCCGGCTCGGTTCGGAGCCGCTGCTGGACTGGTCGGCCTGCGCGATCGACCTGGACGGCGTGCCACAGCTGTGGGAGTCCGGACGAACGGATGGTCCAGGCGTCGGAGCTACCGCCTGGCGGGCTTCCTTCGAAGCGGCCGAGCCCGCGGACCACTTCCTGCACACCGAGACCTGGGGCAAGGGCCTGGCCTGGGTCAACGGCTTCTGTCTGGGACGTTATTGGCGTCGAGGCCCCCAGCACACCCTTTTCGTGCCCGGACCAGTCGTCCGGGCCGGCCGAAACGAGCTCGTGGTGCTGGAGCTCGACGTCATGGCCGACCCGACAGCGCGCTTCGGGCCAAGCGCCTCCCTGGGGCATCTCGAGCTGTGAGAGGCAGTGAGGCGCGACCCCAGCGATGATGGTCTATGTGATCACGCGATGGATGGCAACGGTCCAGATCGGGGTGATCATGGTGGCCGGCTGCACGAGCGGATCGCCTGTGCGGTCGGAGCCGGGCAACGGGGCGTCGACCGCGACGCAGCGACCCCCGGTGACGCTGGACACCGCTGCGGAGAACTCCCGCCCCGGAGTGACGGGCTGGCAGATCCGCGCGAGCCAGGCGACCGACGCGATCACTGGGTACGCCGACCGGACCAGTGTGCTGCCAGGCCAGCCGGTGCGGCTGTTCGTTTCGTCGCGCGCCACGACGTACACCGTGACGGCGTTGCGCATGGGCTGGTACGGCGGCGCGCAGGCGCGCGCGGTGTGGCACTCGGGCCGCCAGCGCGGCGAGCAGCAGCGTGCCGCGGTGGTCAGCGCCGCCCCGCTTCGTACCGTCACCGCTGCCTGGCATCCCTCGCTGACCGTGTCCACGGCCGGGTGGCCCGACGGTGACTACCTGTTGCGCCTGGACGCCGGAGGGGCCGGGGCGCATTTCGTGCCGCTGGTCGTGCGATCGGTCTCGACGGCCGGGCGGATCGTGATCCTCAACGCGGTCACCACCTGGCAGGCGTACAACGCCTGGGGCGGCTACAGCCTCTACCACGGCGCCGGCGGGCGCACCGACTATGCGGGCCGCTCGCGGGCGGTCAGCTTCGACCGGCCGTACGACCGCGACGGCGCGAACCTGTTCCTCAACTACGAGCAGGGCGTGGTCGCCTTCTCCGAACGGCAGCACGCGCCGCTGGCGTATCTGGCCGTCACCGACGTCGCGGCGAACCCGCACCTGCTCGACGGCGCGCGTGCCGTGCTGTCGCTGGGTCATGACGAGTACTGGACCCCCGAGCTCAAGCGGGCTGTCACCGCGGCCCGGGACCGCGGCGCCAATCTCGCCTTCCTCGGCGCCAACGCCGTCTACCGCCGCATCCGGTTCGAGCCGTCCACCCTCGGGTACGGCGCGAACCGCGTCATCGTCTGCTACAAGGCCGGTCGGGAGGACCCGCTGTACGGGCACGACGACGTCCACGTGACGGCGAACTTCCCCGACGAGCCGGCGCCGCAGCCGCAGAACGACCTGGTCGGCATGCTGTACGAGTGCTTCGGCGCCGACGACGCGTACGTCGTCGAGCAGCCGGACTTCTGGCTGTTCTCCGGCACCGCGGTCCGCAAGGGGACCCGCTTCCCCGGCATGGTCGGGCCGGAGTACGACCGGGCCTACCCCAGACCCGGCAGTCCTCGCCCGCTCGAGGTCGTCGCGCACTCCCCGGTGCGCTGCGAGGGCGCCCGGTCGTACTCCGACTCGACGTACTACGTCGCCCGGTCCGGGGCCGCTGTGTTCGCCACCGGCACCATGCGCTGGACCTGCGCACTGGCCGGCCGATGCCGGAAGTTCGGCATCAACACCGCGGCGACCCGGTTCGTCCAGGCCGTCATGGCCCGGCTACTGACCGCGTACGCCGCCGGTCCCGCGGGTCGCACCCACCCGGCGGTCGACAACTTCCCCGCGCTGCACGAGCCCGCCCGCAACCCCACCGGCGCTGCCTAGAACCGCCGCACCGCCAGGCCGCCGCAGCGGCCAGCGTTGCTGTCGTGCTTCGCACCGGGCAGGTCTCGACCTTGACGGTGGCCGCGGCCCGGCGGAGCATCTGCAAAGGGGGGAACCGCCCGAGCGCCGGCGTCACCAGCGCCGTATCCGCAACGGCGGACAGCCTCAGGCCGCCCACCAGGCGGCCCACGCAGCGACAGCCAGCTCCCGCGAGCGAGTGGGCCGTCGCCGAGGTCAGGGGGAACCGTGCGGCAGTCGAGGCCTCGGTCGCTCCTCAACAGCAATCCTATTGCCTTCTCAGCTGAATCTTCCGGCGCGGTCGCCCCACGACAGGCCGATTCCCGCCGACAGCAGGGCAGTGTCGCGAAGGAGCGAGGATGTTCACGAAGGTATCGCGGAGGGTCGTAATCGCCCTCCTGGTGGGCCTGATCCCGGCCGCGGCGTCGGGAACGGCGAACGGGCAGGTGTCCGACGACGTCGCCCAGCAGACCAGTGCCCCGAGCTACGAGCTGCAATTCACAGTGCCTCCTGCTGAAGGAGGGGAAGACCTCACGCTGGAGGACCACTTCATCCAGCAGCTGAGCATGACCCCGGCGGGCGCCCGGGTCCTGATCGCCCAGACGGTGATCTCGCGCATGCGCATCGCGCAGGCGATCGTCGCCGCCTACAACCGGGGCGTCGACATCCAGATCGTCCTGCACCGGGCGTCCAACAACGAGCCGGCCACACAGTTGATCCGCGCCGGCCTGCCGGCCGGCAGTGTGACAGCCTGTGGCGAGACCATCGGCGTGGACTCGTGCATCGTCACACCCGTCGGCACGGTCTACGGGATGCACAACCGTTTCTGGACGATCTCCGAGATGACGGACGGGTCGACGTTCGTCTCGACGACCTCGGCCGGCCAGTTCAACAACGACTACGTCCGTAATCACAACGACCTCGTGGTGGTCCGGAACGACCCGGGCCTGTTCGACGCCTACAACCGCTACTGGGCAGACCTGAAGGCCCAGGTTCGCACCGACAGCTACTACCGCAGCGAACCCATTGCCAACGGCAACGTCTACTTCCTCCCCCGCCGGCGGGCGCTCCCCGATCCCGTCGCCGAGATCCTGCCGGACCTGGACTGCAACGCTCCCGGCGGGGCGCCCGACGGGAAGGGACTGGTGCGGTTCGGCCACAACGTAGCGGCCCAGCAGCGACTCGCGCTGGCGAACAAGCTCATCGAGTACGCGCAGTCGGGATGCACGGTCGAGTACACCGCGGGCACCTGGGACGCGAACGTCCAGTCGTGGCTGATCGGCGCGGGCGTCAACTTCATCCGCGTCAGCGACCAGAAGACCGCCAGTGGCGTACCGGTGGGGATCATCGCCAAGGCGCACTGGATCGACGCGACCACCAAGGCCGGGCAACGGCTCAAGCGTGCGTACCTGGGCTCCGCGGAGCTGAACTTCCTGGGGAACTACGCCCTCGACGACCAGTTCATCGAGGTGAACGACCAGGGAGTCGTCAACGGGTTGAACGCGTGGTTCGAGATCCTCAAGGCGCGCGCCGTGTTCCGCCCGAACATCGTCCTGCCCGACCGCACCCTGCCGAACGCCGACGGCCGCTTCTGGCCGCGGGCGAACGCCGCGGGCTGGGTCAACTCCGACGTCACCGTCACGATGGGCGGCGGCGAGGCTCCCAACGGGACCGGCGTCGCGTATCTCGAGTACCAGCTGTCCGGCGCCACGACGACGCCCGTCACGCGGGTGGACGGCGACTTCGCGAAGTTCGCGGTCTCCAACGAGGGCATCACGACGGTCTCGTTGTGGGCTGTCGACAAGGCGAACAACGTGAGTGTGAAACGCAGCCTGACGATCCGGATCGACAAGACGGCGCCGACCATCGACACCTCGGCGACGCCCCCGCCCAACGCGGCGGGGTGGAACAACACGGACGTCACCGTCGCGTTCTCGGCGACCGACAGCGGCTCCGGCCTGACGACGGCCACGCCCCGGTCCGTGACGCTGACCGCGGAAGGAGCAGGACAGGTGGCCCAGGCCACCTTCGCGGACAAGGCGGGCAACAGTACGACGGCCACCTACACGGCGAACATCGACAAGACCGACCCGGTGCTGTCCGGCATGCCGGCCGACTCCTGCTCGCTGTGGCCGCCGGACGGAGAGCTCGTCCAGGTGGCGTCGGTCGAAGCGTCGGACGCGCTGTCGGGCGTGGGCTCCTTCGCTGTCACCGGCAGCAGCGACGAACCCCAGGAGACCCTGCAGGCTCCCGATGTGGTCATCGACGGCGGGACGGTCCGGCTCCGAGCAGAACGGCTCGGAACCGGCGACGGCCGGACGTACACCCTGGATGCCGGCGTGACCGATTTGGCCAGCAACTCCGCACGGCAGACGACGACCTGTGTGGTCTCCCACGACCTGGGTCACCTGGCCGCCAACGCCCAGGCCAACGCGGACCGCAGGCTGGCGGCCGCGGCCGAGCGGGAGACGCAGCGAGCGGCCGGCATGGCCGCGGCCGCGGAGCTGGCAGCCGCCGATGCGGCCGGCCATCCCCTCGTCGAGCCGGACACCTCGGTCCTGGATAGCGGACAGCCGGACCCGACGCCGGACGACACCACGGCGCCGACAGAGTAACGGACGCTAGGCCTCTGCCCAGGGCCGGCCCAGCCGCGTCACGCTCCCGGCCAGGGCAGGGACCACACGGTTGCGGCCGGAGCGCTTGGCCTCGTACACGGCGGCGTCGGCTTCGTGCAGCAGCTGCGGGCCGTCCGCCCCGACACCGGCGGCGACACCGACGCTGACGCTGAGCCGGAGCTCGGTCGCACCCAGCTGGACCGGCTCCGCGAACACGACCCGGCGCAGCGACTCGCCCACCCGGACGGCCGCACCGAGGTCGAGGCCCGGCAGCACGCAGAGGAACTCCTCACCACCCCA
>WNFV01006011.1_pt1 | contig 14527 bp, 10 predicted proteins | sample 5400101 | NCBI WGS metagenome assembly WNFV01 (sample SAMN13153361, study PRJNA577476) | soil metagenome | isolation source: 115 cm soil or saprolite under grassland replicate 1 | place: USA:California | collected 2016-06-15 | reverse complement strand
AGGCGATCTACTCCTTCCGCGGCGCTTCCTTCGAGAACATCCTCGGGTTTCCGGAGCGCTATCCGGAGGCGAAGACCTTCCGGCTGACGAAGAACTATCGCTCGACACCCGAGATCTTGAAGCTCGCCAACGCTTCGATTTCTCACAACGCGCGCCAGTTCCCCAAGGAGCTCCAGGCCACCCGTCCGCCGGGCGTCGCCCCGGCGGTGGTGCCGCTGCCCGACATCCCCGATCAGGCGAGGTTCGTCGGACAGCGCTTGCTCGAGTGGCACGACGAAGGGGAGAAGCTTTCGGACCTGGCCGTTCTCTACCGCGCGCATTACCAGGCGCTGGAGCTCCAGATCGAGCTGACGCGCCGCGGGATTCCCTATGAGATCCGTTCCGGGATGCGTTTCTTCGAGCAGAGGCACGTCAAGGACGTGCTGGCGTTCCTTCGCATCGTCGTCAACCCGAAAGACGAGCTTTCCTGGAAGCGGGCCTTGAAGATCTTTCCGCGCGTCGGAGAGCGAGCGGCGTCGGCGGTGTGGGAGGCGATCGGAGGAAGACCGGATCCCCTCGAGTCCTTCCAGGAACGCGCAGGAAGCCGGGGCATCGGGCTTCCGCGCGGCGCGGCCGCCGCCCTGGAGCCCTTCCGGTCTCTCATGGAACGGCTCGACTCTCCTTCGATCCGCTCGTCGCCGGCCGAAGCGATCCGCGCGGTGGTGGAGAATGTCTACCGCGACTTCGCACGCGCCAAGTTTCCCAACGGGGACGCACGCCTGGACGACCTCGAGCAGTTCGCGCAGTTCGCGCAGAGCTACGATTCGATGCGCTCGTTTCTGGAGGAGGTCACGCTCTTCAACGAGCTGTCGGGCGAGGATGTCGTGGCGGCCGACTCCGACGACGATCGTGTCGTGCTCTCCTCGGTCCACCAGGCCAAGGGACTCGAATGGAGCCGCGTGATCGTCATGGGACTCTCCGAGGGCCGCTTCCCCAGCTACCGCGCGGCCGTCACCAACGAAGGGCTCGAGGAAGAGCGGCGTCTCTTCTACGTCGCTCTCACGCGGGCAAAGAACGAGGTCGCGCTCGTTTACCCGATGCTCGCCCGCGATCGTTACGGCGTGGACGTCATCCTGGAGCCCTCGCGCTTCGTCAAGGAGCTGCCCGAGGACCTCTATGAGAGATGGACCGTGGAGCTCGCGCCCATGTCGCAGGACGCCCCGGAGGAAGACCGGGAGCCGGTGAATTGAGGAGAGCGCGCGCGCGGAGTCCGGCCGCGCCGGCGAGCCGGTGAACCGGCATTCGGGCAATCACGGGCGTGCCGCGGCCCTGGTCGCCGGCGCAGGCGCCGCGTTCACCGTCGCCGTGGGACTCGTCATCACGATCCGCCCGCGGCTCCTGCTCGATCCGGATCCCTCGTGGGCGCTGGCGCGTCTCCTCCTCACCCTCTTCGTTCTTGCCGCCGCCGCCGGCGCGGGAGTGGCGGCATCGGCGGCTCTCCATCTCTGGGGGCGCACGCGGGCGGTTGCCGGGCGTCTTCCCGGGCTTCCGCTCTCCGCCGGAGCGCTCCTCTGCATCACGGCTGCCGCGCTCCTGCTCGGAACGGCCGCGCGTTTCGCGGCTCTGGACCGGATGCCGGCACCCCTCTGGGTGGACGATCTCTCGCTCATCGCGCCCGCGCTTTCGCTTCACGGCAACGCGCGCGACTTCGACGACCCCACCCGGGCCGTCCCCTTCGGCCTGCCGCGCCCGTACGGAAGCGTGGGGGTCCTCTATCTGGAGCTCTACCGCTGGTCGCTCCTGCTTTTCGGAACGACGGTCTTCGGCGTTCGGTTTCCTTCGGCGGCCGCCGGGGTCCTGTCAATCGCAACGGCGATCGCACTCGCCCGAGCGCTGCTGCCCCGAGGCGGCGGAACCCTCGCCGGCCTCGGGATCGCCGGGATGCGGTGGCATCTCATCCTGTCTCGCTGGGGATGGAACGCGATTGTCCTCGTGCCCCTGCTCGACCTGGCGGCTCTGCTCCTGCTGCGCGCCCGACGCCGGCGCAGTGTCGCGGCCGTCGCGGCCGCCGGCCTCCTCGCCGGGATCGGGGCGCACATCTACCTGGCGGCCTGGGTTGCGCTGGCGGCTCTGGGGGTGTTCCTGGCCTGGCCTGGCTCGGGTCTGACGCGCCGGTGGCGCCTCGGCGCTTGCGGCCTCTTCGTTGCGGTGTTCCTCCTGGCGGCTTCTCCTCTCTATTGGCCCGGCCCTGGAAAGACGCCTTACTTCAGGCGCGCCGGGCAGCACAACGTGCTCGTGGAAATTCGCCGCCAGCGTTCGGTCGCGCCCCTCTTCTCCTCCGCCGCGACCGCATTGGCCGCTCCCTGGTTCCTCGCGGACCCTTCTCCGTGGAACGACTTGCCGGGCAAGTCGCGCCTGGGCTGGATCCTCGGCATCTCCGTCGCCGCGGCGCTGGCGCGCTCGCTCTCTCGCCCGCGGGAAGAGCTCTCCGGCTTTCTTCTGGCGCACGCCGGCGCCGCGTTCGCCTCGACGATCGTCTGGGGCACGGAAATGCAGCCGAACGGTTACCGGGTCGCGTACCTGACGACAGTGACGGCCGTCGCGGCCGCCGCGGGCGCGCTCTCTCTTCTGGCGCTCCTCTCCGAGCGCGCTCGCCGGGCCGGGGCAATCGCGGCCGTCGGGTTGCTCGCAATCTCCGGCACGCTCGCCGCGCGCGATCTCTTTCTGCGCTGGGGGCCGATGCTCGAGGCGTGGGAAGGCTATCAGGGAAGAGACAACCTGGTGGCGAGCTCCGTCATGCGCTGGCAACGCTACGGCCCGGTGATCGTGGACCCGCGTCTCTCCCGCATTCTGGCCAACGAGACCCCTTACTACGTCGATCTGCTCGTGCGCTACCGGCTCGACGCCGGCGGCCCCGCCCCGCTCGGACCCTCCCCGCTCCGGGGTGACAGCCCTCACCGGAACTTCCGTCTCGTTCCCGTGACGCAGGTCCCCCGAGCGGGGGAGCGTGTCGTCGAGGTCGTCCGCGACGGGCGGGGAACGACGTGGGCGTTGATGCTCGGTGCCAGGAGATGAGGACGAACATAACCCCGGCAAACACGCGCATCGCGACCGCCCGTCGCGCCCGACTCTGTGCGAAAATAGAGATGTGACAACCGGGTCCTGGTCGTGAGAGACGACCTCTATTCCGCCATTTGCCGCGAGGCCCTGGAGTCCCGGCAGCGCGACGTCATGTCCTTCGTCGACAACGGGATGGCCGGACTCTCCGAGCGTCTCGAGAAGACTCTGCTCCGTTTGCCCGGAGGCTACTACCTGCTGGGGCTCGGTCCTTACAACGCGGGCCTCGTGCGCCTGGATTTTGACGAGCTTCTGATCGGACGCGAGGTGCCGGAGTTCATCGGAGTCGGCATGCCGGTCTCCGGCTTCCGGGTGTCTTCACCGGATGCCTTTCTCAATACGGAGGTCTCCCGCCTGCACGCCAAGCTGTTTCGTCTTCTGCTCGGCTCCACGCCCCAATATCGGCTGGTGGACATGCGCTCGACTTGCGGCACCTACTTGAACGGCGATCCCATTCCGGTGCCCGATGATCTGGCCGGCCTCTCGGAACAGGATTGCGCGCGACCCCTGCGCTCCGGCGATTTCTTTTCGCTCGGCCCCTCCGCCGTCAATCTCTTCCTGTTCTTCCAGAAGTGAACTCGGAGGCCGGCCGGGTCCGCTCGGCTCGGGCGGCCCGTTTTGCCGGCATCGTCGTCTCGTTCGTCGTGGCGGTGGACCTCGCGCGATGGGTCCGCCCGCTGCTCTTGACCGACACGGAACCGACGTGGGCCGTGCCGCGGCTGCTTCTGGGGCTCTTCGTCATCGGCGCCACGGTTTGCGCCGGCGGTCTGGCCGCCGCAGTCTTTCTCTTACTCGCCCGTCGGCGGCGCGACGGTTTCTCGCCGGCTCCGGTACCGTTTCGCGGCGGCGCGCTCGTGGTCATCGCGGCAGCCGCGATCAGTCTCGGGACGCTCGCGCGTTTCGTCGCCCTGGAGCGCTTGCCGCCTTCTCTCTGGATTGACGATATTTCGTTGATTGCACCGGCGCTGGATCTCAAGGGGGTGCCCGGCGATTTCGCGAACGCGATCCGGCCGGCGCCCTACGGCGTCTCCAAGACCTACGGCAGCGTCGGCGTCCTGTACCTCGAGCTCTACCGCGGAGCGCTGCTCCTTTTCGGGACGACGGTTTTCGGCGTGCGGTTTCTCTCGGCGGCGGCCGGCGTCGCATCGCTTTTCACCGCGCTCGCTCTTGGGCGTGCGTTATTGCCTCGCGGGGGGGGAGCGCTCGCGGCGCTCGTTCTCGCCGGGCTGCGCTGGCACCTTTTGCTTTCCCGATGGGGTTGGAACGCGATCGTCCTCGCTCCGGTCCTGGACGCCGCGGCCCTGCTTCTCGTGCGGGCCCGGCGCCGGGACAGCCTGGTCCTGGCCCTTCTTTCCGGGGTTGTGGCGGGATTGGCGGCGCACATCTACCTGGCGGCCTGGATCGCCGGGGCTGCGCTGCTCCTCTTCTCGGCCTGGCCCCGCGAGGGGAAGGCTCCGGTTCGGCCGGCGCTGGCTCCGGCCTTTCTCTTTGCCGCGGGATTTGCCTGTGCTGCCGCGCCGATCTTTCTCCTGAAGGAGGGGCGCACAACAGCGTATTTCGCTCGGGCTTCGGATCACAGCCTCTTTGCCGAGGTCCGGTACATGCATTCGGCGATGCCGGCATTCGCTGCGGCCGCCGATTCTCTCGTCGCCCCGTGGTTCAAGGCGGACCCCTATCGTCATCACGATCTGCCGCGAAAGACCCGGCTCGGCTGGATCCTGGGAGTGCCGGTAGCCCTGGCGCTGGCGCGCTCGTTGCTCCGCCCATGCGAGCCGTTCTCCGCGTATCTTCTTTCGCAGGGCGGCGCGGCGCTCGCGGGTTCGGTCGCCGGGGGACACGCGGGCGTGCCCAACGGCTACCGTTTCGGATATCTTGCCGACGTGACGGCGGTCGCGGCGGCCGGTGGGACGCTCTGCCTCATCGCGCTCTTTCCCGTAGCGCGGCGGCGCACCGCGGCGATCGCGGCTTTCGGGCTCGTCGTGATCTGCGGAACGCTGGGCGCACGCGACGCCCTGCTCGTGTGGCCTCACAGCCGCGAAACATTCGACGGCTTTCATGGCCAGGACACTCTGCTCGCCAGAACGGCGCTGCGCTGGGAGCGCGACGGGACCGTCACGATCGCTCCGGACCTCGGGCACTCGGCGATCACGATCGGAGGGATCCGGCGCTACCGACTCGACCCGGACCTTCCGGAGCAAGAGGCGGCCGGCGATCGAAGATGTCTTCGGATCGTTCCCCCCGGAACCCCGTCGGAACGAGGGGAGCGCTCCGTCGAGCGCGTGCGCGACGCGTGGGGACGCATCTGGGCGGATGTGCTTGCACGGAGCTGCTCCAGCAGATGAGTCGCCCGGCCGGGGCTTCTTGTCGAGCGCGTGCGTGACAGTCGGGTTCGCCAGAGCGCCCGGTCGATGAGCGCTGAAGCACTGAGGCTTCGTGACGCCGGGGGACCGTTGCTCGCCGGGGGCGCGGCTGCCTACATCACCGCGGTCATGCTCGTGCGCTTGATCCGCCCTGCGCTCCTCCTGGATCCCGAGCCCTCCTGGGCGCCGGCTCGGCTGCTACTGGACCTTGCCGTCCTGACGGCGGCTTCGAGTGCGGCGGGAGCGGTCGCTGCGGCTGTCCTCCTCTGGGGGAGATCCGCCGTCGCGGGCTCACCACCGAAGCCGCTCCCCTTGTTGCCCGGCGCGCTGACCGCGCTCGCGGCGGCAGGGTTTCTCATGGGGGTTCTCGCGCGGTTCGTCTCTCTCGACCGGATTCCGTGGCCGCTGTTTCAAGACGACGTGACTCTCATCGCACCGGCATTGGAACTTCGCGGCAGCGTGCGCGACTTCAGCGATTCGATTCGTCCCGCACCTTATGGAGTGCCGGAACCGTTCGGCAGCGTTGGGGTTCTCTATCTCGAGCTGTATCGCGCATCCCTGCTTCTGTTCGGCACAAACGTGTTCGGCGTGCGTTTCCTCGCCGCCCTTGCGGGTGTCCTCTCCCTCGGGACCGCCTTGCTCGTCGCTCGCGAACTCCTGCCACGCGGCGGAGGAACGCTCGCCCTGATCGCGCTCTCCGGCATGCGGTGGCATCTGATTCTCTCGCGTTGGGGCTGGAACATGATCGTTCTCGCGCCGCTGGTGGATCTGGCGACCCTCTTCGTGCTGCGCGGGAGGCGACGGCAGAGCCTTCTCGCGGCGGCGGGGGCAGGCACACTTCTCGGGATCGGCGCACACGTTTATCTCGCCTCCTGGGTAGCGGTTCTGGCTCTTCTGGGGCTCGCGCTCTGGCCTTCGGAAGCGGGGTTGTCGATCGCCGTGAGACTGCGGATGGCCGGCGTCTTTCTCGCGGCATTCTTTCTGGCGGCCGCCCCCCTCTTTCTCCTTCGCACGGGCCGCGTCGCTCCCTATTTCGTGCGCGCCGGCCAACACAACATCTTGCTCGAAATCCGGCGCGCAAAGTCTCTCCGGCCGCTCGCCGAGGCGGCTGCGGACGTTCTCGCATCCCCCTGGTTCGTCGGGGATCCCGAGCCGCGGCACGATCTCTCCGGAAAATCGAGACTCGGATGGATCCTGGGAATCCCGGCCGCAGCAGCGCTCGCAACCGCTTTGCGCTTCCCGCGCCGTGACTTCTCCGCTTATCTCTTCGCCCATTCCGGCGCCGCCTTCACGGCTGCGGTTGTGAGTGGCGAGGCGGGCAATCCGAACTCGTTTCGCTTCGGCTACCTTTCGACGGTCGCGGCCGTTGTCTCGGCCGGAGGCCTCCTCCTGCTCGTTGCCGTCGCGGCCCCGCGCTACCGCCGCGCGGCAGCGATCGGCGCGATCGGCCTGCTGGCAATCAATTGCTCACTTTCGGCCCGGGATGTCTTCGTTCGCTGGAGCAACCGCCAGGATGTGTTCCGGAGCTTCAACGGGGAGGACACTCTGCTCGCACGTTCGGCGATCCGGTGGGAGCGCTATGGCGCGGTCGCGCTCGCGCCGAGGCTCGGTACGGAGCCCGGAGTGATTGCGGCGATCCGGCGTTTCCGTCTCGATCCGGAAGATCTCCGTCTCTCGAGCCGGCTGCCGTCTCCCGGCTCCGGCGACCGCAAGAGGAGTTTTCGCATCGTGCCGTCCGGCGCCGCCTGTCGGCCGGGGGAACATGTGGTCGAGCGCGTCCGGGACCCATGGGGGGGCGACTGGGCCGCCGTCCTGGGGATAAAGAGGTAAGGGCCTCCAAGCCGAAGGAACAGGATCCTCCTTTCCGGCCTCGGACCCTGGCCAGCGGTTAACAGCGAGCGCCGGCGGGCATCGCTGCGGCGCGCGCGAGGACTTCTTCCCCCACGTCGAAGGTCGAGGGGCGGATCTCGATCATTCCCCGTTCGTCCCAGATCCCCATCGTGCGCAGAGGAGGCCGGTAGATGTGGAGAGAAACGGCCCGGGGAGTCTTCGGGATCAAGCGATGCAACGTCGTGGGACCGATCTCGCAGAGGTCGCCCTCGGGACGGATCCGAGAGTCGGCGAGCCTCGGAACGAGTCCCGGCGTCGTGAACCGCTCTTCGAGCAGGGAGCCCGACAACATGGCCATGCCTCCGAGCACGCCCCGATGGTCGTGGATAGGAGTGAACTGCCCCGACTCCCAGCCGATGACCATGACCTCCCAGTCGTCCCAGAGGAGGACCGGGTGACGGACGTACTGCGCCGAATCGAAGCGGACGCGGTCGAGGTATCTCTCCGCCTCCCGCGAGATCCGTTCCGCCAGGTTGCCCGGCGTCGGCCGTTCCGGGGCCTTCCACGCGTCGGCGAGGACTTCCCGCACCGCCTCCGCGAAAGTCATAGCGCGATTCTAAGCCGTAAGACTGTTCGCGTGCTAGATTGCGCCTCCATGAAAATCGCGGTGGTTCCCGGCGACGGGATCGGCGTGGACGTCACTCGCGAGGCCGTCAAGGTGCTCGAGGAGGTCTGCCGCCGCCGTTTGATTGCGCTCGAGCTGACGTCCTTTCCGTGGAGTGCGGACCAGTACCTGCAGACAGGGGAGACAGTTCCTCCGGGCGGCTTCGAGGACTTTTCCAGGAACTACGACGCGATTCTCATGGGAGCGTTCGGAGATCCCCGGGTCCCCGACATGAAGCACGCGGCCGACATCCTCCTGGGTGCCCGTTTCCAGCTCGACCTCTATGTCAACTACCGCCCCGTCCGCTGCCTGGATGACCGGCTCTCTCCTCTGAAGAGCTTCGGGGCGCGCGACATCGACTTCGTCGTTTTCCGGGAGAACACTGAAGGCGCGTATGTCGGCTCCGGCGGCAACTTCAAGAAGGGGACCCCCGATGAGGTTGCGATCCAGGAAGATCTCTCGACGCGCAAGGGGGTGGAGCGGATCATCCGCCACGCCTTCGACTTTGCCCGTGCCCGCGGGCGCCGAAAGGTCGTCATGTCGGACAAGTCCAACGCCATGCGCTACGTCGGGGACCTGTGGCAGCGGACCTTCGCGGAAGTGGCCTCGGAGTATCCCGACCTCGAGTCCTCGAGTCTCTTCGTGGACGCGCTCTGCATGCAGATCGTGAAAGACCCGCGGCAGTTCGACGTGATCGTGACCAACAATATGTTCGGCGATATCGTGACGGACCTGGCCGCGGCCCTGCAGGGAGGGCTCGGCATGGCGGCCTCGGGCAATATTCATCCCGGGAGAGTCTCGATGTTCGAGCCGGTCCACGGCTCAGCCCCCAAGTACGCCGGAACCGGCCGTGCGAATCCCTTCGGAGCGATCCTGACGGTGGCCGTGATGCTCGATCACCTGGGGAGGCGGCGAGAGGCCGATGCCGTGGAGAAGGCCGTTCAGTCTTGCGTCGGCGAGTTCCGCTGCACGCGCGACATCGGCGGATCTCTTTCCACCGCCGCCGCCGGCGACGCCGTCTGTGAAAGGATAGTCCTGAGTCCCTAGTCCGTCTCAGGTCCTGGCCCGACCAGCGACCAAGGACCGGAGACCCGAGTACAATGACGCGCGAAAAGGAGAGTCAATAATGGTTCGTCACATGACCCGCCTGTTTGCCGTCGCGTTGGCGGCCTTCCTCCTCCTGTCGGCCCGGCCGGCCGAAGCGGCCAAGAAGAACTTCCTCGATTCCGACGACGCCAAAGAGAAGGACGAGCCCCAGAAATACCTGCAGGACTACGACAAGCTCACCAAGGGAAAGGAAGCCGATTGGGTCTATTTCCCCAGCGGAGGTCTGAAGAGCTTCAAGACGGTCACGGTCAAGGAATTTGAGGAAAACGGCCGTGGCCGAGAGGCGCGCGACGCCGCCCGGGATGGCAAGGACTACATGGAGCAGTGGCTGGATAAGCAGGGCTTCAAAGTCGTCAAGAGCGGCGGCGATCTCGTCATCGAGGGGAACGTCTTCAACGCCTGGGAACCGCACGGCGCCGGACGTTTCTGGGGCGGGTGGATGGCGAATCCGGGCGTGGGTCTGGAGGTCATCGCCAAGGACTCCAAGGGGAACATCGTCGGGGAGATCCGTCACAAGGCCAAGGGCTCGACGATTCGGGATGCCGTGGAGAACGGCCTGGAAGAGGTTGCCAAGGCCCTGGCCAACGGGAACTGATGGTCGAAAACCGGCAGTTGAAACGCCGGCCATTCCCAGCCATCCCTCTGATCCCAATGGAGATGTTTTTCGGGGCGGGCCTCGGGACCACCGGGCCCGCCTCTTGCTCTCTCCTCCGACGTGGTAGCGTTTATCGAGTGGAAGAGGGGTTTCGCTACTTTGGACTTTGGACTTTGCCTGGCCCCTTTTCCTCAGTGAGGAGCGACCAAGATTCCTGAAACCACATCGGCCGTCACCCTCCCCGAGACGGGGTTGACCGCGCTTTTTGGGATCGCCGACGAGAATCTCCGCGCCATCGAAGAGGCCTTTGGCGTCCGGCTGGCCGCTCGGGGCAACGAGATCTCCATCCTCGGCTCCGGGGCCGGCGAAGAAGCCGTCCGGCGTCTGCTCTCGGACTTCTCCGAGCTGCTGGCGCTCGGATATCCCCTGAAGGCGAGCGACGTCGCGACGGGCATCCGGGTCGTCAAGGAGGATCCCGGTGCCTCGCTCGTCGAGTTCTTCATGGAAAGCCCGTTCGGACCTTCGCTCAAGTCCACGGTGACGGCCCGCAACATCAAGCAGCGCCTCTATGTGCAGACCATCGACCGCCACGACCTCGTCTTCGCGATCGGTCCAGCGGGAACGGGGAAGACGTACCTGGCGGTGGCCATGGCGGCGGCGGCGCTCCTGGAAAAGAAGGTCAAGCGAATCGTGCTCGCCCGGCCGGCGGTGGAAGCGGGGGAGCGCCTGGGATTTCTGCCGGGCGACATGGTGGAGAAGGTCAACCCGTACCTGCGTCCTCTCTACGACGCGCTCTACGACATCCTGGGGTACGAGAAAACCGCGAAACTGCTGGAGCGCGGCATCATCGAGGTTGCCCCAATCGCCTTCATGCGGGGGCGCACCTTGAACGACGCGTTCATCATCCTGGACGAGGCCCAGAACACGACCTCGGAGCAGATGCGGATGTTCTTGACGCGCATCGGATTCGGATCGAGGGCCGTGGTCACGGGCGACGTCACGCAGGTGGACCTGCCGCAGGGAAAGACCTCCGGGCTGCGCGAGGCTCGCGAGCTGCTCTCACGCATCGAGGGCATCCGCTTCGTCCTCTTCGATGAGAGGGACGTGGTCCGGCACCCTCTCGTTCAGTCCATCATCACCGCCTACGACGCCCTGGATCGGATCCGCGAGCGGGATCGCGAAGCGAACCGCTCCTCCAACGGACGCTGATTCCGATGCCGACGGAAGCGCCCTCGCGGCGCCCGACGACCTCTTTCTGGAAGCGGCGGGGCTCTCCCAGGGAGGATGGCGTACCTCCGATCATCGGGCTGCGCCCCTTCTTCTGGGCGGCCGCATACGTTGTGACGACGACGTTCTCCTTTTCGCCGACGCTCTCCTTTCGAAGCCATTCCATCGAAACGGGCTCCATCGCGACGAGGGACATCGTCGCTCCGCAGGACCTGATCGTCCCGGATTCCGTGGCGACGGAGCGCCGCAGGAGCGAGGCGATCGCGGAAGTCCTCCCCGTGTACGACTGGGATGCCGGCGCCGGCTCCCGCGTCGAAAAGAAGCTGCGAGACTCTTTCCAGAACGCACGGGAGGCGTGGGCCGTCACCCGCCGCCATCCCGGCGCCGGACCTGTGCCCCAATCGGTCCGCGACGCCTTCGAGCTGCCGATCCGCGATGAGGCGCTTGCGGCGTTCGCCCGGCTGTCCTTCCCCCGCGCGGTCGAGGACCGGCTGGTGACAGCCGCCGTCGAGCTCTACCGGGCCGGCATCGTGGACAACCGCGACCTGATGATGGAAAACGGAACACGCGGACTGCAACTTCGGGATTCCAGCTCCGGGCGCGAGGCGCGGCGCCGCGAGCTGGGCGAGGTTGTGGAGTACGGATCGCAGGCCAGGAGCCTCCTGGTGGCCAGGCTCTCCGGCGGCCATCTGTCCGGCCGCGACCTGACGGAAGTGGCGGGTTTTCTGGCGGCGGCGCTGCGCCCGAACCTGATCTTCAACGGGAACGAAACGGCACGCCGCCGGCAACAGGCCGCGCGCTCGGTCGAGACCGTGCTGACCAAACTCCCGCGGGGAAAGGTGATCGTCCGCAAAGGGGATGAGATTTCCCCCAGGGCAGCCGAATGGATCGCCGCGGCGCGCGCCTCGGTTTCGGACCCTTCCTCCTGGGTGAAAGTCTCGGGGGTCCTCTTGATCCAGATCTTGGCGGCCGCGGTGTTCTGGGTGGACGCGCGGCGGCACCGTCGGCGCCGGCGCGAGCAAAACACCGCGGCTGTCTATGCCTCCGTCCTCGCGACGGGGATCGTGTTCTCGCTCCTGACGCGGGGAGCCTTCGGGCTCGCCGAAAACCTTTCCTCGAGCTTTGAAGGGTCCGCCTGGGCCGCGCACACGTATTACGCGATCCCGTTCGCGGCCGGATCGATCATGACAAGTCTGGTCGCCGGGATGGGCCCGGCGCTGCTCTTCGCGGCCGTCCACGCGATCGGCGCCGGCGTGCTCATGGGGCAGAGCTTTCCCTTCGTTCTCTTCGCGCTGATCGGCTCGCTCGCCGGCATCTTCGGCCTGGGAAAACTGCGCGCGCGCAGCGTTCTGCTCGCGATGGGAGGGCTCGTCGCCGCAGCCAATCTCGTTTCGATCTCCGCGATCGGGTTTCTCGGCGCCGAGGCGCGCGGGTGGAACTTCGCCGGCGACGCCCTGGGAGGCCTGGCTGGCGGATGGTTCGTCGCAATGCTGATTGGACTCCTCCTTCCCGTCTTCGAGCACCTCTTTCACGTCACGACCGAAATCCGCCTGCTCGAGCTGTCGAACCAGAACTTGCCTCTTCTTCGCACTCTCGCGCTGGAGGCGCCCGGCACCTACCAGCACTCGCTCATGCTGGGACATCTGGCGGAGGCGGCCGCGGAGGCGATCGGCGCGGATGCACTGCTGGCTCGCGTGGCGGGCTATTACCACGACATCGGCAAGACGAAGATGCCCGACTATTACATCGAGAACCAGCCGAAGGGGTCCAACCGGCACGACCGGCTCGAGCCCTCGATGAGCGCGCTCGTCATCGCGGCGCACGTAAAGGAGGGGGCCGACCTCGCGAAAAAGGCGCGGCTGCCCGATCCGATCGTGGCTGCGATCCGCGAGCACCACGGGACCAAGCTGATCCGCTACTTCTACCAGAAGGCCCTGACCAAGGCGCCTCCGGAGCAGGGCCCCGTGCGCGAGAACGAGTACCGCCACTCCGGCCCCAAGCCCACCAGCCGCGTCAACGGGATCCTCATGATCTGCGATGCGGTCGAGGCCGCGTCGCGCACGCTGACCGAGCCGACGCCGGCGAAGATCCGCGCGATGATCCAGACGATCGTGGATGACTGCCTCCGCGACGGACAGTTCGACGAATGCGATCTGACGATGCGGGACCTCGCGGTCATCGTGGACACCCTGGAGCGATCGGTCTCGACGATGTACCACCACCGCATCGACTATCCCGGCTTCGAGTTCAATCGCGAGCGGCCGCGCCGCAAGACAACGGAAACTGCGGCGGCATCCGAGCCGGCCCGGTCGACGGGCCCCCGCGCCGTGTGATCCGGGCATGGAGATCGACGTCGCTTCGAACGTCTCGGGCTCCCCACCGCCGCGCCGCGTGCGCGCCCTCGTTACCCGAATCGCTCGTGCGATCCGGGCAAGGCCCAAAGTCCAGGGTCCTTGGGCCAGGGGAGAGGTTTCCGTGATGTTCTGCGGAGACAGGAAGATCCGCGCGCTCAACCGGCGCTATCGGAAGAGAGACCGGCCAACCGATGTGCTGGCGTTTCCCGGGGCGACCAATGGTTTGCTGGGCGACATCGTGATTTCCGTGCCTTACGCGGCGCGGCAGGCGAAGCGGCGGGGGGAGCCGGTCTCGCGGGAGATCGACCGGCTTCTGCTCCACGGGTTTCTTCACCTTCTGGGGTACGACCACGAGACCGACGAAGGGGAGATGGACGCCCTCGAGGCGAATCTCCGGCGGCAGCTCAACTTAGCAGGCTGCTGAAAAATGGATGCGGGTGTCGTGTCTGGCCTTTTGCAACTCGCGACGCAAGGAAGACTCTCTCGTAGAGAGAACTTTTCTCTTGAAGAGCGTCGCGAGCAAAAGGCCAGCCACCGCGAGCGGTTGCGGCGGCGCGGGGCCGTCTGCGGCGTCGCCGCTCCTCCCCGATGCGCCCCGGCATCGCCTTCGTCGCGGCTCCTTGCATCCGACCCCGCGGCGCTCGCAACGCCACCCACACCCTTTTTCAGCAACCTGCTCGCGGAGGCGGCTTGATCTTCCTGCTCGCGTCGGCCGTCTGCTACGGCTTCTTCGTGCTCTTCGAGGCTTTCGCGATCGCGCTCGACCGCCTCTCGCCGATCAAGGTCCGCGGGCTTCTCGAGGAGCACCCGGAACATTCCGGTCTGCTGGCGGGGCCGGGGGAGGTCGAGATCCTCCGCACGACGACGAAGGTCCTGGTGCAGATTCTTCTCCTGCTGGGCCTCTTGACCGTCGTCTCCGGGTTCGTCAGCTTCGGCGTCATCCACCCCTGGGCCTGGGGCGGAGCCACGTTCCTCGCCGGCTGGTTCACAACCGAGGTGCTCTTGCTGCGTCACGGAGCGGTTTCCGACCCGGAGAAGCTCGTGGCGAGGCTCCTGCCCGTCATCACCTCGGCCTCGTGGCTTCTGGCTCCGCTGGCCATCCCGGTGCGCAAGATCTTCGAGAAGCGCGCCCGCCAGGAGGCGTCGCCGGCGACCGAGGAGGAGGTCCAGGCTTACATCGACGTCGGCCGGGAGGAAGGGATCCTGGAGAAAGAGGAAGAAAAGCTTCTCCTCTCGATCGTGGATTTCGGCGACACGCGCGTACGCGAGGTCATGACGCCGCGCACCGACATCC
>WNFV01015156.1_pt1 | contig 14528 bp, 10 predicted proteins | sample 5400101 | NCBI WGS metagenome assembly WNFV01 (sample SAMN13153361, study PRJNA577476) | soil metagenome | isolation source: 115 cm soil or saprolite under grassland replicate 1 | place: USA:California | collected 2016-06-15 | reverse complement strand
GCGGCACCGACCCGGACGCCCTCGTCCGCGCCGTGACCGGACGGGCGCGGGACCGCGACCAGGCCCCCAGCGAGGCCCAGGTCGCCAGGGTGTTCGACCACCTCGCCGGGCCGGAGGGGCTGACCGCCCAGGCGTCCACGTTCGCCCGCGAGGACGTGATCACCGCGCTGGGCGCCGGCCTGGTCGGCGCCACCCGGCAGGAGCTGGAAGCCTTGGCCTCGCGGTTCCTTGGCGAGCGGGCGGTCAGCGTGGTCGCCGACCGGGCACTGGAGGAGCGCCGCTGGACCACCCCCGAGCTGCTCGCGGTCGAGCAGCGACTGGTCGCTGCGGCGGTCGATCGCGCCGGCGAGCGCACGGGCACGGTGGCGCCCGAGGCCGTCCGCGAGGCCCTGGCGGCGCACCCGTCGCTTGGGGAGGACCAGGCGGGGATGGTCCGCGACGTGTGCCTGGACGGCGCCGGGGTGCGCGTCGTCGTGGGCCGGCCGGGGACCGGCAAGACGTTCACGCTTGGGGTGGCCCGGCACGCCTGGCAGCTCGGCGGCTACCGGGTCCTCGCCGCGGCGCCGACGGGGATCGCCACCGTGAGCCTGGAGGCGGAGGGGTTCGAGGAGGTGGCCACGGTCGACCGGTTGCTGGGCGAGCTTGACACTGACGCGTCAACGGCCGGCGTCGGCGGGCGCGGCCACCACCGGGACGGCGGGGACCGGCCGTTGCTGGACGCCCGCACGGTGCTGGTGGTCGACGAGGCCGGCATGGTCGGAAGCCGCAAGCTCACCCGCCTGCTGGAGCACGCCCAGCGCGCCCAGGCGAAGGTGGTCCTGGTCGGGGATGACCGGCAGTTGGCGGCGGTCGACGCCGGCGGCGGGTTCCGCGCCCTCCGCCTCCGCCTCGGCGCCAGCGAGCTGGTCGAGAACCGCCGGCAGCTGCACGCCTGGCAGCGCGAGGCGATCGAGCTGGTCCGCCAGGGCGAGGTGGACCAGGCGGTCGAGCTGTACCGCGCCCACGACCGGGTGGTCGCGGCCGGGTCCAAGCAGGAGCTGGCCCTGGCCCTGCTCAACGACTGGTGGCAGGCGTACCGGGAGGCCGAGCGCGACCCCGCCCAGGACGTGATCGTGCTGGCCGCCCGCCGGGACGAGGTGGACCGCTTGAACACCTACTGCCAGCAGGTCCTGGCCCGCCACGGCCGCCTCGGCGCCGACCGCCTTCGCGTCGAGGACCGGGAGGTGGCCATCGGCGACCGGGTGGTCTGCGGCCACAACGCCCTCGGCCAGCTCGGGGTTGCCAACGGCAGCCGCGGGGTGGTCACCGCCATGGACGCTCGCGCGCGAACCTTGACGATCCGCCTGGACGGCGCCGGGCGGGAGGTGACGCTGCCGCGCTGGTACCTCGACGGTCGCAGCAGCGCCGAGCGCAACCGCCGGGTGGACCTCGCCTACGCCACCACCGGGCACCGCGCCCAGGGGCTGACCAAGTGGCGCGCCCTCGTGCGCGTCACGGGTGGCGAGGACGTGAACTGGTTCAACGTGCAGCTCTCCCGCGCCCGCGAGGACACCCGGCTGTACGCGGTCGTCGGCCCCGAGCCGCACGAGGCCGCTGGCGAGCTGGACCTGCCCGAGGTGGAGCGCGGCGACGCCCTGGAGCAGGTCGGCCGGGCGATGCGCAAGGACGGCGGCCAGTACCTCGCCCTGGACGCCGCCAGCACCCCCGACCCGCGGCACCTGTCCACGCACGAGCTGCGCGCCGAGCGGGACCGGCTCGCCGGCCGGCTCGCCGAGGCCCCCCGCGACCGCGCCCGCGAGCTGCGGCGGGCGACCGACCGGCGCGAGCAGGCCGAGGCGGAACTGACCGCCGCCCGGCAGCCCAGCGGCATGCTCCGCCGTGGGCGGGGTGGGGAGCGGGCGGGCGTCCACGCGGGCGCCGAGGTGGTCGCGCGGCAGCAGGCCGACCGTGCCACCCGCCGCGAGCAGGAGCTGCGCGCCCACCAGCAGCGCCGCGCCGGCTGGCTGGAGCAGCACGCCGACGTTGTTGGCGCCTACCGGCGGGTGGTGCGGGCGCTGGCGTGGCAGCAACGCGCGCGCGGGCTGGCGTGCGAGGCGGTCGACCAGGACCGGCCCGGCTACCTCCGCGAGGCCCTCGGCCCGGTGCCGGACAGCACGCGGGGGAAGCGGGCGTGGCGGCAGGCCGCCGCCCAGGTCGAGGAGTACCGCGGCGCCTACCGGGTCAGCGACCCGGAGCGGGCGCTTGGCCCGGTCCCGCAGCAGGCACGGCAACGGGCGGACTGGCAGCGCGCCACCGCCGCGATCGAGCGGGTCCACCGCAAGCAGCGCGTCGCCGAGCGCGACCATGACCACGAGTCCAGCCGCACCACTGGCGGCCAGCGGGTGATTCTGCAGCAGCACCGCCAGGGTGGCTCTGCAGAGCCGCCCGAGCGCCAACCGCAGGACCCGGCGCGTGCCCGCGCCGGGCGGGACACGTCGCGTGGCCGGCAGGGTCCCGAGCGGGCCGCCGGCTGAGCAGCACCGGAAGGAGGCCCACGATGGCCAGGTCCCACCCCCACCCGGACAACGAGCGGGAGCGGTTCCCCCTCGCCTGGGAGGACGACGACGCCCCCGGCCTGTCGATCCACGCGCTCACCCGCGCCGACGCCGAGGCGATCCTGGCGAGCATGCCCGACGACTCGGATGACGAGCCGCCGCTGCGGCTGCCCTCCCGGCAACGCGCCACCGCCGCCCGGCGCCCGGCGCGGCGGTCGTACGGCACCCCAGGCGCCACCGCCCAGGCCGAGTACCAGCGCCGCCGCCAGGCCGAGCACGCCGCCTGGGCGCGCACCCGGCCCCTCCGGCTCGCCGCCACCGCCCTGGCCGGGCTTGGTGGGCTGCTGGTGGCGGCGGTGGCGGGCCTGCCGGTGCCCGCCGCCCTGCTGGTCACCGTGGTGACCACGGGTGCGGCCTGGTGGCGGCTGCGGTTCCGCCCCAGCCCCGAGGCGGCGGCGTGGCAGCGCGCGGCCGACGGGGAACGCCACCTCGCCCGCCTCCTGGAACCCCTCGCCAAGCAGGGCTGGGGCGTCGAGCACGACCTGCCCGTGCGCGGCGCCACGGGCAACCTCAACCACGTGGTGATCGGCCCTGCGGGGATCTTCGCCATCGATGTCCGCCACTACCGCGGCCGGCTGCGCCTGTCCCGCGACGGCCTGCTGTGGCACGGGCGCACCTTCCTGCTGCCGAGCTTGAGCGCCACCCGCGCCAAGGCCGACCGGCTCCAAGACCGCATCGGCGCCCCCGACATCTGGGTGTCGCCGATCGTGGCCGTGCTGGGCGGGGTGGTGCCCGGCGGCCAGGTCACCTCGATGGGCGTCACCGTGGTGCCCGCCCGGCGGCTGCCCGACGTGCTGCGCAGCCTGCCCCCCACGCTCACGCCGGAACGGGCGCGGGAGGTGGCCGCGCAGATGAACCGGCGCCTGGACGCCTCCAGCGGCGGTTGACACGTAAGCGCGCAAGCGGTTGACACGTAACAGCCTGTTTCACAAAGCCCTGGTGGTTTCGGCTGGTCCATCGTCCGTAACGTTACCGGGACGGAGGCCGGCCACAGTGGTGGGTGATCCACGCCGTCGAGGGTGGCGGTGCCGAAGGGGAGCTGCATGCCGCGAGCACCATGGTGGTGACCTCTGCCGCCCGACTGGCCCGGCCGCGCTGGTGGCCGGGCGTGTTGGCGTGGGCGCTGTGGCTGGCGAGCCTGCTCTGCCTGGTGGTCGTGCCGTGGCTGGACGAGCTGCTGCGCCGGGCCGGCCGGGCCGACCTGGTCCAGTTCGTCTTCCCGGACGTCGCCATTCCCGTCCTGGCCCTGGTGAGCTCGGCCACGGTCGGGGCGGTCGTGGCCGCCCGCCGCCCGGCCCACCCGGTGGGCTGGCTGCTGCTGGGCATCGCCCTGTCGCTCACCGGCAGCGCCGCGACCGCGCAGTACTTCATCTACGGGCTGCTGGTCCGTCCGGGCGCGCTGCCCGCCGCCCGCTACGCCGTGCTGTACCAGCCGGCGACCACGTTCACGGCCCTGACCCTGATCGGCTTCGTCCTGCTGCTGACGCCCACCGGGTCGCTGCCCTCGCCCCGCTGGCGCTGGCCGGCCAGGGTGATGGCGGTCACGCCGGCCGTCCTGGTGCTGGTGGTGACCCTGGCCGGCGGGCCGGTGGACCCGCGCTACCAGGCCCTGGGCGGCCCCTTCGACCTCCGCGGCCTCGACGGGGTCCTGCTGGCCGCCAACCGGGCCGCCCTGGCGGTCACCGTCGTGGGCCTGGTGGCCACGGCCGCGTCCCTGGTGGGGCGGTTCCGCCACGCCCGCGGGGTCGAGCGGCTGCAGCTGCGCTGGGTGACGCTGGCCGCGGTGCTGGTGGGGCTGGGCGCCGTCGGCGTCCTGTTGAGCCTGGTGGTCGGGGGGTCGGGCGCCGGGATCCTGTCCGACGTGGCCGGCGCCTGCTGCCTGGTGGTTCCGCCGGTGGCCACCGGGGCGGCGGTCCTGCGCTACCGCCTCTATGACCTGGACCGCATCGTCAGCCGCACCCTGGCCTACGGGCTGCTCACGGTGCTGCTGGGCGGGGGCTACGCCGCCGTGGTCCTGGGCCTGGGCCAGCTCCTGGGCCGAGACTCCCCTCTGGTGGTGGCCGGGGCGACCCTGGCGGTGGCCGCGCTGTTCGGGCCGGCCCGCCGCCGCGTCCAGGCCGCGGTCGACCGCCGCTTCAACCGGCGCCGCTACGACGCCGCCCGCACGATCGCCGCGTTCAGCGCCAGGCTGCGCCAGCAGGTCGACCTCGACACTCTGACCGCCGAGCTGCTCGGCGTGGTCGAGCAGACCATGCAGCCGGCGAGCGTGTCGCTGTGGCTGCGGCCGTCCGCCAGTGCGTCCCCCGGCCAGCGCGGCACAGGAGCATCCCGCGCGGCATCACAGGCGGCAACTTCCCCCTCCGCTCGCACAGCTTTGTGAAACAGGCTGGTAAGCGTCAACGCGCCAGCTCCCCAGGTAGTGGCTCAATTTGAGCTTCACGCCTGAGCGCGGCCCCGTAGGCTGGTGGTCGGTCACCCAGCTCGCCGAACTACTGGACTAAGGCACATGAGCGAGGCCCGACTGATTCTCACCTGCGGGTTGCCCGGGGCGGGTAAGACCAAACTCGCAAGGCAGCTAGCTGCGGACCGGAGCGCCTTGCGCCTCACGAAGGATGAATGGCTCACGGCCCTCGGCTCCAGCCCCTGGGACGAGCCGACCCGTGAGAAGGTCGAACACGAACTCTGGAACCTCGCCCAAGAAATCCTGCGCCTCGGCGTGAGCGTCGTCCTCGATTTTGGGCTCTGGGCGCGGATCGAACGTGACGAGATGCGATCCGCTGCTCGTGGCCTTGGTGTCGGTGTCGAACTGCACTACCTCGACGTGCCTACTGACGTACTCTGGCGGCGCATTCAGGCTCGGAACTCGCAGCCACCCTGGGACAGCTACCCGATCCGCCGCGCCGACCTCGACGGGTGGCTACTCCTTTTCCAGGCGCCCGATGCTGCCGAGATGGCCTTGTTCGACCCCCCGCCAGACTCAAACTGAGCCACTACCGCTCCCCAGACCCCCCGGCACAGCAGGCCGGGGGGTTCTGCTGTGCAGCCAGGGCAGTACGCTGGAGCCCTGCGGCAACGACCCCCAGCGGGGAGGGTGCGGGTGGACGTGTGGGTGCGGCGGCTTGGCCCCAACAGCGCCGGCGAGGAGCTGAGCCCCGGCGCGGCCAGCGACTGCTACCTGGGCCTGCTGGTCGACCAGCCGCTGGCCGCTACCCTGCCCACGCCGGGGAGCCTGGTGGTGGTCGGCCCCTCCGCCCTGCTGGACGCGCGGGTACGGCAGCCCGACGGGCGAGCGGTCTCCGACCTGCTCACCGGCCACCCCGACCGCACCTCCCGCGAGCTGGTGTTCCTCGCGGACCTGGCGGTGGAGCTGCGCACCTGGCAGGACACCGACTTCGCCCGCCAGGGCATCGACGTTGACGGGGTGGCCGAGGCGGTGGTGCAGCTCGCCCGCCGCGGACAGGTCCGCGCCCGCTGGTACCACGAGCTGTCGGCCTGGGATGCCAAGGCGCTGGGTCGGCCGGCGATGGACTACGCCCGCGCTGAGCTGCGCGGCCGCCTCGCCGAGTGGCTGGCCGAGCAGTTCATGCGCTGGCTGCACCCCACCAGCGGGCGCCGGCCTGGCGAGCCGTTCCTGTAGCAGGCCGTGCAGGTGGTCGTGCGACACGCGAGCGACCAGGCGACCCATCGGAGCGGCCACGCGGCCGTCCGGGCTGGACGCCTGCTCGGACACCCTGGCCGGAACGGCCTGTCCGGCGGTGGACGGCTGCCGTGCTCGCTGGACAGGTGCAGCGGACACCTGGACACCCGACCGGACGCCTCGCTGTCCGCTTGGACGCTCGGGCCGGACGTTCTGTCCAAGGGCGGACGGCTGCTTGGCTTACTGGACTGTCGCGGGCAGGCAGCCGCATCGACACCGACCGGACTGGACACCTCGGCACGGCGCAGGCCCCGGCCTGGGGTGGCCGGGGCCTGCTGGCGGACGGGTTAGCGCTCGGCGCCGCCACCGCCGCGCTCACGGACGCGCCAGCGGGCATGGCCGCCGGCGCGGTCGCCCTCCTGGTCCTCGTCCCGCCCCCGCCGCGGCCGGGCGGACGACCGCTCAGGCTGACGCTCACTGGCACGATCCTGGGCGCGCTGCTGGGCGTGCTGGGCGCGCTGGCGGACCGCCCAGGCGCGCACGTGCAGGGTGCGCCAGCGGTTCTCGGCGGTCAGCTCGGTGGTGACCCGGTAGCCCAGGGTGGCCTCCTGCTCGGCGCGGCGCACCCGGGCGAACCGCTCCGCCGGTGGCCCCACCCGCGCGGGCGCCAGCCGTGGGTTGAGCGCGGCGAACGCCGGGTCGAGCCGGCCCGTCGGCGGCGGGCGGACGGTCGGGCGTGGCGGCAGGCCCAGGCCGTGGTGGTGCCAGGCGGTGCGCAAGGCCCGGTCGGAGACGGCCAGCTCCTTGCGGGTCTGGTTGATGCCGACCTCGCTCGCGCGCTGCCACGCCCGCTCGGCCAGCTCCCGGTCACCGTGGACGCGCGAGCGCGCCGGCCCGCCTTGGAAGGCGCGCGGCTGCCCGAGCTGGTGGTGGTCGAACGCGCGCCGCAACGCCGACGGGGAGACGCCAAGCTCCCGGGCCGCCCGGTCGACGCTGAGGCGGTCGGCCAGCGCCCAGGCCTGCTCGGCCGCGGCCCGGTCCTGGAGGAACCGGGTCCCCTCGGCCATCGAGGGCCGGCCCCGCAGCGCCACCCGCTCACCCGGGGTGGTGCCGGCGAAGATTCCCCAGCGGTCATCCCGGCGCCGCAACGTCGCCTCCAGGCAGGGGCCACGGACCGCGCAGCCGGCGCAGACCTCCTTGGCCTTGGCGGTCTGCGGGAGCTGGCCCGGCTCGGGAAAGAACAGCTGTGGGTCGGCATCCCGGCACGCCGCCCGCGCCTGCCACCCCGCTTCCTGGTCGTTGCCGACCGGTGCCGGCGGGGTGGCGAGGCGCTGGTGGGCCTGCTCGAACCGCTCCTTCAAGGGCGCCTGCCGGGCGCGGGTGCGCAGCTGCCAGGTGACGTGCCGCACGTAGGCGTCGCTGACGCCTAGGCGCCGGGCGAGCTGGCTCGAGCTCGGCGGCCGCGCGCCCGGGTCCTGCTGGGCTGCCTGCCAGGCCTGCTCGATCCGCTCCCGGGCCGTCGCGGGGCCGGCGCGCAACTCTTGGAGCTGGGCGGCAACCTGGTGCGGCTGGGTGCCGAGCTGGCGGGCCAACGTCCGGGCGTCCAGCCGCCGGCCGCGGCGGGGCTCGGCCAGCACCGCCAGCTCGCCATCGTGGTCCTGCTGGGTACGCAGGGCGTGCAGCCACTGCCTGGCCACGGTCGCGCTGACGCCCGCCTCGGCGGCGAGCTGGGCGGGGTCGAGCCGCTGGTTGCCGTGCAGCTCCCGGGTCACGTAGGCGTCGGTGATCCGGTCGCGCGCCCGCCGGCCGCGCAGCGTCACCGCCACCTCGGGGTCACGCGCCTGTGCTGCCCGCAGCCGCGCAAGCAGCCCGGCGGCCAGCCGCGGCGCCACGCTCACCTCGGCGGCCAGGTCGCCGGGGTCGAGCCGCTGGCCGCCGTCGACCTCGCGGTCCAGCCAGGTGTAGGCGATGCGCTCGAACGCCGGCCTGGAGTCTCCCGGCCGTCCCTCCGATGGCGGGGTTGTGGTGGTGGTCATGCCGCCACCCCCTCGTCCCCCTCACCTGACGCGGGCAGCGCGACCGGCGCCAGCGGCCCCTGGGTCGGCGCGGCGCCCCAGGTGACCGGCCGAGCCGGCATGGCGGCGTTGGCGAGCTTGCGCAGCCGTGGGGAGTGGAACCACGGCCGCAGGCGGATGCGCACCGGCGGCAGGTGGCCGTAGACCAGCAGGGCGCGCTTGGGCTTGAGCTGGCGCACCGCCTCCGGTGGCAGCAGCCGCCGGTAGCTGACCGACTCGGTCTGCGAGTGGCGGCCGTCCCCCGTCGTCTCCGCGACGTGGGTGACCGCCTGGTCGCCGACCAGCTTCGACGCGAGTTCGAGCGAGGCGGGGTCGGCCTGGCCGGACAGCACCAGCTTGGCGCGGTGGCCGTTGAGGACGGTGGCGGCACGGCGGCCATAGCGGTAGGCGAGCTGCGCCTCGTCATGCCAGACGGTCAGCAGCTGGATGCCCTGACCCCTGCCCGTGGTGGCCAGCTGCGGCAGCTTCTTGATCGCGGCGCAGTTGCCGGCCTCGTCCAGGCACACGAACAGCCTGGGGTTGAGCATGCCGTCGGGTTGGGCGGCGGCCAGCTCCTCGGCGCGGGCGATGACCACCGAGACCAGCAGCTCGAACAGCGGCCGGAGCCGCTCCTGCTCGGAGGCCGGGGCGTACAGGTACAGGCTGTTGTTCGCGCCGGTCAGCAGCGCGTCGACGTCCAGGTCGCAGCCCTCCGCCGACGCGGCGACGGCGGGGTCGCCGAACACGTCGAGGAGGGTTTCGGCCGTACCGAAGACCGAACCGCGGGTGTTGTCGGGCCTGGAGACGCACGCCGCCCAGGCGTCCAGGGCCTGCTCGTCGCCCAGCCCGGCCAGCGCCTGGGCGACCTCGTCGAAGTCCTGCACGTCGACCCAGCGGGCGACGTCGGCCATCGTCCGCCCGGTCCCCGCCGCCGCGTACAGCACGCACGCCAGCAGCTTGGCGCCCAACAGCTGCCAGTAGTTGGCGTCGTCGGGCTTGTGGCCCTGCACGTCGGCGGCGTCGGCTAGCACGCGGCCGACGCGCTTGGCCTTGGCGTAGGTGCCGCAGTAGGCCAGCGGCGTCCACTGCGCCCCCGGCACGCCGGATAGGGCGAGCGGGTCGTAGACCCACACCTCCCCCAAGCTCGCCCGGCGCGCCAGGGTGGCGCGCAGGACGTCGGGCTTGATCGAGGTGGCCACCAGGCCCCCGCGCCATTCGAGGATGGCCGGGATCACCAGCGCATGCGTCTTATAGGAGCCGGGGGGGCCGAAGCACAGCACCGAGTGGCACTGCTCCACCGCCAGCAGCACCTTGGCGAGGAGGAGGTCGCGCCAGCGGTCCCGGCGGCCGAGAATGATCCGCCCCGCCCTGGAGCCGGTGACCAGCAGGCGGCGGAGCTGCCACAGGCTGGCCCAGCGGGCGCCGTTGGCCTTGCGCTCCCGCCTGCGGTGCGGGTGCAGGCGGCGGACCAGCAGGCCAAGGAGCAGGACCGGACCCCACACGACCAGGCCCAGGGCGGCGTACATGCCCACCGGCCCCGGCAGCATCGACCGAACGTTGCGGGGCCAGGCTTGGGCCGGGTCGTCGAGGTGGCCGGGCAGGTTCCACAGCACGCCGGCCATCTCCTCGGCCGGCATCGGCAGGGGGTGGTGGGCGCCGAACAGCAGCGCGGCGACCTGGCCGACCGTCCACACCAGCAGCCCGGCGGCCAGGATCACCGCGCCGATGGTCAGCCAGATGGCGTCGGTGGCGGGGTACTCGGCGTACGGCTCACGACGGCTACGCCGCATCCGACTCACCCCCCGCCATCTCGCCGGAACGGAGGTCTCGCTTGGAGCGACGCGCCCGAGCAGAGGCGAGCGCGAGGCGAGCGAAGTAGGCGGATCGCAGATGTGCGGCGCGACGTGCGCGTTCCTGGGGACTCAGGACGCCATCGGGATCGGCTTCCCGCTCGAAGCGAGCCAGGAACGCCGCACGGGCCTTGGCGGTGGTCTGCCTGGGGTCATGCCGCGCGTGCATCTGGAACGCGGCGAGCCGGGCACGAAGCGCCCGCAGTGCGGGGCTGTTGGGGTCCTGCGTGCCGTTGTCAGCGGGCACGGCAGGAGAGGTACGCTGATCGCGCATCTCAGGGGTTCCTTTCCGGGGTTCCTACCTGGGGTGTCTGGCCCCGGCGCAGTTAGCGGCTGTGTCGGGGCCGCTCCTTCGGGCGCCTCCCTCGCCCATCGGGTTGGAGCGCTGTGCTATGACTACGATCTCGGCCGGCGCATTGACGCAGCAATGCGCCATCACGGCAGAATCATTGCCGTTGTACGGCAATGATTCTTGCCGTATGCTGTCACAATGGCAGCGCTTACACGTACACAGCGACACCAGCTCGCCCGGCAGGCGACTGAGATCCGGCATCGATGCCTGCGAGACGGCATGGAGCCGGATGCGATCGTTGAGGTCATCTGCCGAGAACTCCTACAGATGCACGCCTTGGAGGCGTGGCGATTCGCCCATGGGTGGAGTCGCACAGAGGTCTCCGCACGCCTTGACGCTCTTTACCAAGCTGACCGTCTGGCTCCCCCGAGGATCTCAAGCGCCGAACTGTGCCGCTGGGAGCACGGACAGCGCCGACCAAGCGACGAGAGGATCGAATACCTCTGTCGCCTGTACGCCACACGACCCGACCGCCTCGGCTTCGGTGTGGACTACAGCAACGCAGACGTCGGCCATCTGGCACGCGCAGGGATTACGAGCCTATGGCCTCGCTCAAGTCCCGAGACCTATGCTGATCTCGTCGAGCGTGTCCGGAACGCCCAAGAGGAAATCACCGTATTTGGGCTCGCGAGAAACTTCTATGCCAAGGACGAGATACTCCCTCTCTTTGAGTCGAAGGCAGTCGCGATCCCTGTGACGTTCTTCGTCATGGACCCGTACTGCGACTCGCACCGCGAGCGCTACCGGCTCGAACCCGTCGAGGCAGCCATGGAAAACCCGAGTCGCTACACTCGGGAAGTCCTGCGCCCGCTGTACGCGGCCTCAAAGCGGGTGGCGCCCGCTGCAGCATCATCCGCGGGCATGCGGATCTTCACGTACAACTTCCCCTGCTCGTTCGCGATGGAGAAGGTTGACGGCACCTGCCGAGTAATGCTGTATGGGCACGGCAAGCGAGGCACAGAAGGCCCGATCCTTGTCTTTAACGAGGGCACTCCTTATTGGGATTACTTCTCAAGCCAAATCGAGTGGATGAAGCGGTTGGCCGACGATCCACGAGAGCCGTGGACGACCAAGGGGCTGCTCGTCCGGCCGCTGGAGGAACGTGATCTCTCCCTGGAGGAACGCGACCTTGCCATCACGTAGGGTCAACGCTCGATGATTAGCGAACAGGACCAGCGCCACTATCTAGCCATTGCGCGCCGCGCCGTGGCAGAGGCGAGCGAACTCATCCGCACCCATGCACCAGGCAAACTCACCGATAAGGGCGATCGAGACCTTGCATCCGAGGTTGATCTAGCTGTAGAGCGCTCCGTCCGCGACTTCCTGCACAACAAAACCCCAGAAGCTGAGTTTCTCGGTGAAGAAGAAGGCGGCCATCCAACCAAGCACGAGCTTCTTTGGATGCTCGACCCCATCGACGGCACCGTGAACTTCTTACACGGCGTCCCCCTCTGCGCCGTCTCCCTAAGCCTCTGCTACGCAGACACCGTCGTTGCCGCAGTGATCGACCTTCCTTTTATCGGCACCCAATACACCGCACTCCTCGGGCAGGGTGCCTACGCCGACGACAAGCTACTGCGCGTCAGCCAGACATCAACTCTCGCCACCGCCCTTATCTCCATCGACCAGTACGCCTTTGGAGAGGACGCGGTGCGCAAGAACCGGCTGCGCCTGCGCCTCACCGAACGGCTGGCCCAGGACGCACAACGAGTCCGGATGCTAGGCGCGTCCGCAATCGAGCTGGCATGGACCGCCGAAGGCCGGCTCGACGCCTGCATCATGCTCGGCAACAAGCCTTGGGACACCAGCGCCGGGGTCCTCATCGCTCGAGAAGCCGGAGCGCGAGTACTTGACCACGATGGCTCCGAACACTCCGAACAGTCCTCCTCCACGATCGCGGTCACGCCCACACTGGAAGCCGATCTCATGGCGGCAGTACGGACGGCCCTAGCCGGGTAGACGCCGAGTCACCACCGTGGGGCCACATCCGGGCCACGAGCGACCGGATCGCAGCGGACAACGCCGGTCAACACCGGCCCACCGTCTGCCGAGGTCACCGGGCACACTCCAGGGCCTCGGCAAAGTCGCGCTTTGTCGCAAATGTCACTTGCCGCTCAGGAAGATCTGCGTGGTTCGACATCGCTCATAGACGCTCGATCGTGCCCATGAGCGTCGGTGGCGTCCCAGGTCGGGTGGAAAAGTAGGACGGGCGTAGGCTCCCAGCAGAGCTAGCCACTCAAGCTGAGGAGGTCCACGCCCGTGCCCCCAAGACTATCCGCTGTCGAGCGTATCCGCGTCGAGATCGATGAGCTGTTCGCCTCCGAGCAGGACCTCGGCCAGGTGCTGGAGCAGGTCGCCCGCCTGAGCGTGCGGCTGGTCGTGCAGGCCGCCGTGGAGGCCGAGCTGACCGAGTTCCTGGGCCGCGACCGGTATGCCCGTGGCGATCGTGACCGCGTCGGGTATCGCAACGGCCACACCGAATTGACCATCAAGACCACCGCTGGGCCGGTGGTGCTGGAACGGCCCAAGCTGCGCGGCACCAGCGAGCCGTTCGTCTCGCGGCTGCTGGGCAAGGGCGTCTCGCGCACCAACGCGCTGGAGGCGCTGGTGCTGTCGGGGTTCGTACGCGGCCTTTCCGTTCGCGACGTGGAGGCAGCGCTGGCCGAGGCGTTGGGGCCCGAAGCGGCACTGTCGAAGTCGACCGTCAGCCGCGTCTGTGAGGTGATCAAGACCGAGTTCGACGCCTGGAAGCTGCGTGACCTGGGCGGGATCGAGCTGGAGTACCTGTACTTGGACGGGTCCCACTTCCGGATGCACCCGGGCGCTCGGGCCGAGCCGGTGCTGTGTGCCTGGGGCATCACCACCCAGGGCAGTCCGGTGCTGGTCGGGCTGGCACCTGGCGCGCACGAGGGCCACGACCCCTGGGCCAGCTTCCTCGGCGAGCTGACCGACCGCGGGCTGCGGGCGCCGCTGCTGGTGATCACCGACGGCGCGGCCGGGCTGATCGGCGCCGTCGAGGTCGTCTTCGCCCACAGTTTGCGCCAGCGGTGTCTGGTCCACCGCGCCAGGAACCTGCTCGCCAAGGTCCCACAGCATGCCCAGGCCGAGGTCAAGGCCGCGTTCTGGCAGGTCTTCGACGACATCACCGCCGAGCCCGGCGAGGCGGCGGTCGCCCAGGCGCGCCAGCGGGCGCACGCCTTCGCCGACCGCTACGAGGGGCGCTACCCCGCAGCGGTCGCCTGCCTGCTGGACACCCTGCCCGAGCTGACCTGCTTCCTACGCTTCCCCCGCGAGCACTGGGCCAGGATCCGTCACACCAACCTGATCGAGCGGACCTTCGGGGAGACCCGCCGCCGCGTGAAGGTGATCGGCCGGCTGCCAGGGGAGCGCTCGTGCCTGTCGCTGGTGTGGGCGGTGCTGGACCGGGCCTCGCGTGGCTGGCGTGGGGTGGTCATGACCCCAGCCGCGGTGCGGCTCCTGCAGGAGCTACGCCGCCAGCTCCACCATCCGTCACCACTCGAGGAGGTGGTCGACCAGACCGTCACGCCAGCCGCATAACATGCCGTCATCGGGAGCCCGCGTCCGCCTGCTTTTCCACCATCAGCGGGACGCCACCCATGAGCGAGCGTCATCGGGAGCGCCTGTGAGAGCATGACGGTTACAGGTGCCGATGCTAAGACTGTGCGATACTCGGGCCGGGTAGCGGGGCTATGGTGCAGGGACGGCTAGGGATCCACGTGGTCCTAGGAGACCGGCAGGGGAGGCGGCGGTGACCGAGCATCCGAACGTTGAGCTGACCCGGCGAGGCTACGAGGCGTTTGCCAAGGGCGACACGACCACGCTCTCGGAGTTGATCGCCGACGATGTGACCTGGCACGTGAACGGTGCCGGGCCGCTCACCGGCACCTACCACGGCCGGGACGAGGTCTTCAGTTTCTTCGGCAGGCTGGCCGAGGAGACAGCGGGCACGTTCCGGCTGGATGTTCACGACGTGCTCGCCAACGACGAGCACGCCGTGGTGCTGTGTACGCTGTCGGCCTC
>WNFV01020623.1_pt1 | contig 14530 bp, 17 predicted proteins | sample 5400101 | NCBI WGS metagenome assembly WNFV01 (sample SAMN13153361, study PRJNA577476) | soil metagenome | isolation source: 115 cm soil or saprolite under grassland replicate 1 | place: USA:California | collected 2016-06-15 | reverse complement strand
AGAGCTGCTTCCAGATGCGCCAGGGGCGCATTCACATCTCGATCGCTGTGAAAAGAAGCGTGAGCCCCAAACGCCACGCGACCTTTCACACGTGCGACCGATGGCGGCTCTCGCTTCAGACCCGCCATCCGGACGCTTCTGTTGTGAACAGCGAAGTCTGACCGGGCGAACACCATAGTTTGGCCGCGGTCACTGACTCACCCCAGCTTCGACTATCCATTGGAACGCCGCGCGTCCAGGATTGCGGACTCGAGCCAACGATCGGCGTCGGCTTGCGACCGAAACCGAAACACCGTGAGATCCGCGCGCCCGAACTGGGCCAGTCGTTGTTCACCGATGCGCCGTCGCCCTCTGGCCGCGCGGATCGCGAACAGCCACAGCGAGTCACGGGAGAAGAACGCCTCGCGGAGCGTCTCCCGGTTTCCGTTGAACAGTTCGGCTCGGCTCAGGGACCGACGAATCGTTCTCCGGAGCACCCGAATGAACGTCAGCGGCCACGGCAGGTCGAGCCACACGACGGTGTCGGCTCGGGTCCAAACCAGGCCGCTGATCTTCCGCCAGTAGTTGCCGTCGATCACCCAAGCGTCGCCGGCGATCTTTTCGTTGACGCGGTTCCGCAACTCCTCCGCGCTGGCTTGGATCCATCCAGGGCCCCAGTTGAGTTCATCAAGTTCGACGTAGGGCACGTTGAGCCGGGCGGCGAGAGCACGTGCGAACGTGCTCTTGCCCGAGCCAACCGTGCCCACGACGGAAACGCGCCGCATGCCGCGCACCATAGCCAGTGAAGTCTGCCAGCCGCTCAGCCGTGGAGCGCCGATCAACATCTGGGAGCAGCGCACCGAGGTCGCGTTATCGGACCGAGGAGCGTGTCGCGCCCGTTCGTTGGTTCCGCTGGCATGCTGTGCGAGTGACCGATCCCAAAACGATCGTGCGGCGCGGGTACGACCTGGTCTCGCGTGCATACCGCGCGGACGAGGCCGCCGAGGGTGCGTACGCCGAGTGGCTCGATCTCCTGGAGGCGCGGGTGCCGCCGCCGGCGAAGATCCTGGACCTCGGGTGCGGATGCGGCGTTCCGGTTGCGCGCCGACTCTCCCCGCGCTACGAGGTCACCGGCGTTGACCTCTCGCCGGTCCAGATCGAGCGCGCCCGGGCACTCGTGCCGACCGCGACCTTCGTGTGCGCCGACATGGCCACATTGGACCTTCCCGAGGCGAGCTTCGATGCCGTCGTGTGCCTCTACGCGATCATCCACCTGCCGCTTGCGGAGCAGCCGGCGCTGCTCCGCAGCATCGCCCGCTGGCTCCGGCCCGGCGGCACGCTCATCGCGACCGTCGGGCACGGCGCCTGGACCGGGACCGAGAAGGATTGGCTCGGCGTGCCAGGCGGCGACATGTGGTGGAGCCACGAGGACGCCGAGACCTACCGGCGGTGGCTCGCGGACGCTGGCTTCATCATCGAGGACGAGCGGTTCGTGCCCGAGGGGACGGGCGGACACGTGTTCGTGGTCGCGTCCCGATGAGGATGTACCTCTCGTCGTTCCGTCTCGGGGATCACCCGGAGCGCCTGGTCGCGCTGCTCACCGATCCGATCGGGCCGGCGGCCATCATCCCGAACGCGTGCGATGGCTACCCCGCCGACGGTCGCGCCGAGGGCGTGCAGCGCGAGGTCGATGCGCTCCGAGGACTCGGCGTCGAGGCCCGCGTCCTCGACCTCCGCGACTACTTCGGCCAGCGCGTGCGACTTGCCCGTCAGCTGCAGCGGTATCGGATGGTCTGGGTGCGCGGCGGGAACACCCTGCTGCGGTATGCGATGGCCGCAAGTGGCGCCGACTGGTGCCGAGCTCGTTGTTTGACGCCGCAGGCTTTGGCGAATAGCTTCGGCGGCAACGTAGTCGACCCAGAAGGGAGTGTGGCAGGCATGACGTACGCCGTGTGTCGCATGTCCGCCCACCGTCGGTCGGCTTAGAGCCCTTCTGCTCAGCAAGCACTCCGAACCGTGGGCCGTGCGCCCACGGTTTTTTGTTACCCGACGCGACATGGGCATTCTCGAGGAGTGTGAGATGGAGCTCGTTTACCACCGCGGTTACTGGACACCGGCCGACAGCTTCTGGATGCACTACACCGACCTGCCGGACCTCTACGACCGTTTCACGCTGGCATCGGTTGAGGCCGCCCACGTCATTCACGACATGCTCGACTTCCGACACAAGCAGATCCTCGACGTGTCCTCAGAGACTGGGAAGAACGCGTTCGAGCACGCGCGCATCGCGGGGAGCGTCATCGGCATCGAGCCAATCGGTCCGATGCTGGCATTCGCTCGGGCTCGCGCGAAAGCGCTCGGAGTGACGAACGTCGAGTTTCGGGAAGGCGTCGCGGAAGATCTAAGCGGTTTTGCGAGCTCGTCTTTCGACATCGCGGTGTCGATGTTCGGGGCGCCATTCCCGTGGGATACGGAGCACCGGTTCCTGTCCGAATGCGAACGTGTGGTGCGGTCCGGAGGTCACATGGTCATCGTCAGTGTTACTCCGGGCTGGCACATGCTTCATGGTCCGGTGAGGCTGCCACCGGAGCGCGACGCGGGTGCGCACCTGCCCGCGATGGGATTCGTCGTGCACGACGTGGTGGTGTCGCTGGACTTCGGCACCGTCTGCGAAGCCCTCGCTACTTGGGGATTCATCTTTGGACCACAGGCGATCGACTACATCCTGGACAACAACTCGGCGCGCCAGGAGTGGAGCCTTCGCATCTACGTGAAGAAGCGCGCGTGATCGCTACTTCGGCGAGGCGTTGCGCAACCGATCGCCGCACTCGATCGGCGGCTCGGCCGCTAGCTCAGCGCGGCGCGGAGACGAGGCATCGCATCTTCAAGCCAATCGAGGTCGGCGACCACGGCGCGCAGCCAGTTCGCCGCTCCGCCAGGGCGCAGCGGCTGCCAGTAGCGAAGATGTTCGACCGACAACTGCTTGACGAGACTCAGCGCGGGCAGGATGGTCTGCGGCTCCTCGAGCCCATACGCGTCGCACAAGAGGCGCAAGCGCCGACCCGCGTCAAAGGTCTCGTCGAAGCCATTCACCCGGACGCTGTCCTCGGATCCGAGCGGCACGAAGTGCCATGCGACCGACGCCAGATCCTCGATCGGTGTAGCCGGGTGCGCGCTATCCCAGTCAATGAGCCCGACGGGCACGCCCCCTCGCCACACGATGTTCCACGGCCCGGCGTCCCCCTGACACACGATCTCGCCGTCTCGCCGTCCTTCATCGGGATCTCGTGCTCGCGCCAGACCGGCGCCGTGGGTCGGAATCCGCGCGCCGCGCGGTGGAGCGCCGCGAACAATCTGCCGACAGCGGCAAGGGTCTGGTCCGACCGCGTCGCCGGAGGCCACGCTCGAGGGACGACCAGCTCCGTCTTCGGCTCGTCGGGCGAGATCGCGTCACCCCAGGTCTCGCCTTCGAGATAGGTCAGGACCTCGCGGCCGCGCTCGTCGATCCCGAGCACCTCCGGCGCGGCGGTGAATCCGGCGGCCCGGACATGGCGGAGGTAGGCATGGATCGTCGGGGTCCACGGGCCCGTCGGGCGGTGGACGGTATCGCCGATTCGCACGACGCCGCTCGTCCCTCGTCCGCCGCCAAGACGCGTCTCGGTCACAGCGCCCGCTCCAGCTCGGCCCAGTGCTCCTCCAGCCAGGCGACGTCGTTGGCGATCATGTTCTGCGGCGCGCCCATCCCGACGAGGCGCTGCATGCCCGGATCGCCCGCTTGCGCCTCCCGAACGATGAGCGCGCTGACGTGGAGCAGGCGCGCTCGCATCGTGGGCAGCAGCTCCGAGCGGTCGCGTAGGCCGTAGGAGTCGAGGAAGAGCCGCAAGCGCCGGAGCTGCTCGGGAAACTTCGGCGCCAGATGCGAGGCGGCGATGAGTGGCACCCAGCAGTACGCCGCGTTGCCGACGTCCCAGACCCGCGTGCCGGGTCCCGCGAGATCCCAATCGAGCATCAGCTCGACCTGGCCGCCGCGGAGCAGCGCGTTCCATGGGCTCCAGTCGTTGTGGCAGATCACTTCGTAGGTCGTCGGAGCGGTGAGCCGCCAAGTCGCGTTCGGCGGTGGCTGGAACTCCGCCACGACGTCGTGATAGCGGCGCAGCAACTTGGCTGCGCCGACGAGCAGGACGTCGGCGAGCAGCAGCCTCGGCAGGGGCGCGCTCGTCCCGTTGTGCGCCTCGCCCTCGACATACCGCAGCACCTCGCGTCCCTGCGCATCCATACCGACGATCCGCGGCGCAGGGAAATCGGCGCGCTCGAGATAGCGGAGCAGCGCATGCACTGAGGGTGTCCACGGACCGGCGCGGCGATGGACGGTGTCGCCGATGCGCACCGCGTCCTGGAGGTTCCCGCCGAGCAGCGCCTCTTCCATCCAGTCATTCTGCCCGGGGATCGCGGTCCCGACGAGCGCCTCAGACCACGCGATGCGAGATCCCGCCGCTACGTGGTAGGACCTTGCGTGAATGTTCTCGACGAACGACGTCCGTGTCGCGCTCGGGGCATGGGACCTTCCCGAGGGAGCGGACCTCGCGCCGCTGGCCGGCGGCATGAACGCGCGCGTCTGGTCGGTCCGCGTCGGGGCCACGATGTTCGTCGCCAAGGTCGCGCACACCTCAGCGCTCCATCCGGGGCTCGAGGTGGCGGAGTTCCTCGCGGACCGCGACTTCCCGGCAGGCGCACCGCTGCGGACTCGTGCCGGTGAGCTCACGGTCGCGATAGCGCCGGAGACCGAGTTGGCCCTCCTGCGGTTTGTCCCTGGTCGGCCGCTGGGCGTCTCGGACGATGACCTCGCGCGCCGCGGACGCACGCTCGGCCGGGCTCACACGCTGCTCCAAAGCTTCGCGGCAGCACCGATCGAGCGCCGCTGGCCATGGTCGTGGCTCACCGACTTCGACACGCTTCCTGTCGGTGCACGTCTCCGTCAAGCGATCGAAGGCGCTGTCCAGCGTGCCGAGGAACTTGTCAGCGCGCACGCCCTCACCACGGGGGTCCTGCACGGAGATGCCGCTGGGCCGGATTTCTTCTTCGAGGAAGCATCTGGCCGAGCCGGGCTGGTTGATTGGGGCGCCGTCATGCATGGGCCGTTGCTGTACGACCTGGGCACCGTATGTGGTCTTCGACACCTCGAGGGCGATCGCCGCCGCATCGTCCTCACGGCCTACCTACGGGAGGCACCGCTCCACGAGGACGAGCTCGTGTTCCTCGACGACTTCGTACGGCTCCGGTGGGTCGTGCAAGCCCGCTACTTCAGCTGGCGCATTGCGCAGCGTGTGCGCGTCGGGATCGCCAGCGATCGAGAGAACCGAAGTGGTCTGCGGGACGCCCTACCGGGGTGTGCCGAGCGCCGGGCCGAGCGACCAGACGCGTCCGTCGAACACCTGCACGTCGTCCCCGACCGCCCAGATCTCGTCGCCGATCGCGACCGCGGCGAAGTCGGATGCGCGGCGTAGCAGCGGCGGGAGCGTTGACCAACGATGGGACGAGGCGTCGTAGCACTCGACGACGGTCGTCTGGTCGGCCTGGCCGAAGTGGCCGCCGAGCGCGCAGACCGCGCCGCGGTACGCCACGACGGCGAGATGCTCACGCGGCGTGGGGAGGTCGGCGATGCGCTCATAACGATCGGCTGCGGGGTCGTAGGCGTAGGCCGCAGCGAGTTCCTTCCGGTCGGTGCCGAAACCACCGACGAGGTACACCCGGCCACCGACGAACGCCGCGCCCGCCGCTGCGCGGGGCTCGGGCAGCGGCGCGATCGGCGTCCACATCCCTGCCGCGACATCGAAGCGGTACGCACGGGTCGAGGGGCTCGCGAACGTTCCGCCGAACACGAAGATCTGCGTGGCCGAGGCCGCCGTCGCGGCGTGATCAGTCGGGGCCGGCAGGTCGGGCGCCTTCCGCCAGGTGTTGCTCGCCAGGTCGTAGCGTTCAACCACGACGCTGCCGTCCTGCAGCTGCTGCGGGACAAGTCCACCGATCGCGTAGATCTCACCGCCGACGGTCGCCGCGCTCAAATGCGACCGGGCGATGCCCAGCGGTGCGACCGATGCCCACGCGAAACCCGCGTACGTGGTAGCCGGGAGAGGCGTCACGTCGCCCGAAGAAGGGTGCGGGCTCGGCATGGGCTCGAGGTTGGTGCAGGCCACAACGGCCGCGACCATCGTCAGCCCGGGTAGCCAGCGGATCATCACGCCCGATGCCGCCGCAGCCACGTCAGGCGGTCGGGCGAACTCTTAGGAGCTGCTGGGCCTCTTTTAGTCTTCGAGCGGTTCACCCTGGGCCAGATGGTGCTTCTCGTGGCATCCCTCGTGAACGAGCTGACAGTTCATCTCGGTGTACCCACCAGGCCCGACTCGGTGGACGTGTAGCCCGGCTAGTTCCGTGAACGGCTCGCCGCACAAAGCGCAAAGGCCCTTCTGTTTGGCGAATAGCTGCTTCCTTAGCTTCTCCCGCTGCTGGACCGAGCCGCGGTTCTTGAGCTGAAGCCTCGCGTCAACATAACGGCGAACCCGAAACGCCAGATCCTCATCACCTCCTGAGATCCGGTCGATCTCGGTGGCGATGTGCTCGAGGATCTTCCGGGCCTCGTCCCGCTGCTCGTTCGTGAGCGTGAGGGACAGCTGCTTCTCTTCGGCCACCGGCCGCAGTCTACGAAGCGGTCAGACCAGGCCCTTAACTTCTTGGCTGCTAAACCTGGGTGGCTGCTTAACCTAGGCGCAGACCCCAGATGTCGATCAGCTGCTCCCGGCGCTTGTCGACCAGGGCCCAAGCCTCAGCCGCTTCTTTTTCGACCGCCTTGAGCAACTCGTAGGCACCGCCGGCCGTGCTCCGACGGGCCGACCAGATCATCGTGCTGAAGGATGGGCAGGTCGATGGGCGTCTCGACGAACTGCTCGCGAAATCGACGGAGATGCAGCGCCCGTGGCAACAGGACACAGTCGCCCCGAGCGGTAGGGATTCGTTCGACGCGGGCAGCTGATAGGTGACGACGAGCGAAAGCACTCCGGCGGCCTTTGGCTTCTAGAGACCTGGGCGACCACCCTGACCGCCGACGGCTGCTCTGCCTGTAGGCAACCGAATGAGGTGCTAGGAAGTCGGCGGCGTATGTTTCTCGGCCATGGCCGCCATCTCGGTTCGTGATCTGCGCCGCACGTACACCTCGACCGTCGGGCTCCTGCGCACACGAAAGGTCTCGCGCGAGGCGCTGAGGGGCGTGAGTTTCGAGGTCGAACGCGGCGAACTCTTCGGACTCCTGGGGCCGAACGGTGCCGGGAAGACGACGTTGGTGAAGGTGCTTGCCACCGTCCTCGTCCCTACCTCAGGATCCGCCGCCGTACTCGGCCACGACGTCGTCACCGCGACCCCCGAGGTCCGGAAGCGCATCGGTCTCGTCTTCGGCGGGGAGCGCGGGCTCTACGGATCCATCAGCGGCCGCGACGTACTCGAGTTTTGGGCTGCGCTGTACAGGTTGCCCTCAGGTACAGCGCGTCAACGCGCCGCCGAGTTGCTCGAGCTTGTCGGCCTGACGGAGCGTGCCAATGACAAGGTGTGGACCTACTCGCGTGGCATGAAGCAGCGGCTGCACCTTGCCCGTGGCCTGATCGCGAACCCGGAAGTCCTCCTTCTCGACGAACCGACGATCGGACTCGATCCGGCCGGTCGCGGCGCGTGAGATGCGCCAGATCATCCGTCAACTAAAGGAGAGGGGGACGACGATCTTCCTGACGACCCACTACATGGCCGAGGCGGAGGCTCTCTGCGACCGGGTCGCGTTCATTAACGACGGGCTGATCTCGCTGGTCGAGCGGCCGCGCGTGCTAACGCGACTTGTCTCCGAGCTGCGGCACATCGACGCGGAGCTTGTCTCGACCACTGGGAACGACCTGGCCGAACGGTTGCGCGGCCTCGGGGGCGTACAGGATGTCGTCTCGACTGCCGGCGCCGACGGCGTGGTCAGCCTCGCGATCAAGACCGATGAGAGCGGATATGGCCCCGCCCTGGCGTTGCTCGCAGCCGCGCAACCGATCAGCGTGACAACCCGCGAGCCGACGCTCGAGGACGTGTACCTGCGGCTGCTCGGCGAACGTGGGATGCGGGTATGAACGCGACGCTTGCCTGGTTCGCGCGTGTTGTCGGAGCCTCCAACTCATCCTCGGAGTGCTGATCGGCCCGGTCTCAAGCGCGATCTACATCCTCATGGCCCGCCAGCTGGGGCGGACCGACGCGACGGTTTACGTCGTGCTCGCACCGATGATGCTCGGGATGTGGGGCACAGCGATCACCACATCGGGCGAAGCGGTGGCATCCGAGCGCGGCGAGGGCACTCTCGAGCTGCTGATCGCCGCACCGGCGCCGGCGGCGCTCGTAGCGATCGGAAAGATCTTGACGACGACGACCGAGTCACTGCTTGCGGTGCCGCTGACGCTGATCATTGCGGTCGCCTTAGGGATGCCCCTCGCGATCGAGCATCCCGGCCACTTCGCTGTCGCGCTTGCTGCTCTCACACTTTCCACGGCGGCGGTGGGTCTTCTGTTCGCGAGCGTCTTCGTGCTCGCTCGCTCAACACGGCTCTTCCAGAACGTCATTGGGCTGCCTCTTTGGATCCTGAGCGGTGTCGCCTTCCCGCTGGCTCTCCTTCCCGACTCGATCCGTCCACTTTCCGCGTTGGTCGCGCTCTCGTGGAACGCTGCGGTCCTCAGGGCATCAGCAACGGCGCTCGGACCGTGGTGGTGGTTCGGGCTTGGGGCCGCCATCGTCCTCTCGGTCGTCTACTTCGTCCTCGGCGCACGACTGTTCGTCGGGGTCGAACGTCGGGTCCGGGTCGACGGATCGCTGTCCACGTTCTGATGAGCGTCGCCCGCGTGCTCGCCGCATCCGCTCATCTGTCGCTCGGCGAGTTCTTCAGCCTGTACCCGCCGCGGCTCTATTTCATCGCGTTCGTCCCACGGATCGTGTTCTCGTTGGCGTTCTTCGGCCTGCTCGCTCAGTTCCTCGGCGGGCCGGAATATCTGCGCTTCGTCGTCATTGGCAACGTCGGACAGGCGACGTTCCTTGGTGCGCTCTCATTCACGGTCGCCTCCGTCACATGGGAACAAGGGGCCGGGACGGTCCCACTGCTCGTCGCGTCACCGGGCAATCCGATTCTCGTGTTCGTCAGCCGCAATCTGGCGATGCTGTTCAACGGCGCACTCAGTGCCTCGTTGACCCTCGCCCTCGCGACGGTCGTGCTCGGCCTTGACCTCACGGTCGCAGAGGTCCTCGGCGCAGCTGGGATCGTGCTGCTGCTGTCGAGCTCCGTCTACTGTCTCGGGCTGCTCCTCGGCAGCATCGTGCTCCGCTTCCCGCAGTACCGGAACGTCATGTCGAACATCGCGGCAGTCACCCTCACGTTTCTGACCGGGACCTATGTGCCGGTGTCCGCGCTGCCGACGTGGATCCAGCCCGTGAGCGAGATCCTTCCGGTCACGCACGGACTACGCGTGCTTCGCCATCTCGCCCTCGGTGCACCGGACCCCGGCGTTTCCGCGTCCCTCGCCGCCGAGATCGTCATTGGGCTGGTTCTCCTCGGCCTAGCGTTCTTGTCGTTCCGCTATTTCCTGCGCGAGGCACGCATCGCCGGAACGCTGGACTTCCACTAGCGCTCGGAGGCAGGTAGATGGCCGGTCAGTCCGATGTTCCCCGCCTCGAGGAAGCGCGTGAGCGTCTCGTGCGGCGGTTCGGCGAAGCTGCCGAGTCCTGGATGGACGAGTTGCCGGATCGCCTGCTCGTCCTCCGGAAGCGCTGGAACCTCGAACTCGACGGGGTCATCCCGAAGGGCAGCATGTCCGTGGTCATTCGTTGTCATGTCGGGCACGGACTACGAGCCGTGTTGAAGATCAGCCCCGACCGGGAACGGGTGGCGACGGAGATCGCCGCTCTCGCTCACTGGGCAACACCCCACGTCCCGACGGTCTTCGAGGCGGACCCAGCGATGGGTGCGCTGTTGATGGAGGAAATCGAACCGGGGACTCCCCTCCAGGACTCCGGTACCTACCCCGCGCTCAGCGATGTGGCCGAGATCCTGACGGCCCTCCACACCCAAGGCTCACCGGATCGGAGGTTTCAGTCGGTCGCGGACCGCGTCGACTATCTCTTCGCGGCCTGGGCGCGCGAGCGCCAGCGCGACCCGAGACAGGTGGCGTTAGTCCCGTATGAGCTGTTCGAGCGCGGACGACGACTGGCGCTCCGGCTTGCCGGGGAACCGTCCCGGACGGTCCTGCTCCATGGCGACTTCACTCCGGTCAACCTCCTCGACGGCGGAGAGCGGCGTGGACTCGTCGCCATCGACCCCTGTCCGACGCTCGGCGACCCGGCATTCGACGTCATCGACCTCCTGTTCTGGCAGGCTGCCGACCTCGAAACGCTCATCGGTCGCGCCGAGTCGTTGGCTGCGGGCATCGGCGTTGACCCCACTCGGCTTCTTGACTGGTGCGCTGCCTTCGCGGGGATGGTTGCCGCGGACCTCGAAGCAACCGGGCAGCGTGCAGAACCACCTGGCGACGAGCGGAGCGCACGCGTCAGGACCGCCCTCAGGCTTGCCGCCGAGGCGCGGTCTTAGAGGCTAGGACGCCATCCGGATCGGCATCAGTTCGCGCCGGGCATTCGTGCGCCGGTCTGACGCAGGCGCAACTCGGAGCACCCGTCTGTCAGTCGGGCTAGATCAGGTCGAGGAGGCGGACGAGATCTGTTGTCACGAGTCGGCGCGACTCACGACCGGGCGGTAACGCTTGGGCGTGATCGTTGGACGCCAGGGAAAGGATGATGACCAGCTCGTAGAAGCGATAGCGGTCGCCGACGGGACGCCTTCCGTAGCCGTTCCAGAACGCCTCCGGCGTAGCGCCCACCTGCGCCCGCGTGAAGACGTCGAATACGGCCAAGTCCAGGTCGGGATCGCCGACCGCCGCGCGCTCCCAATCAATCCAACCCGTGAGCACCCACCCCGTGGGGTCGTCGCGGACGAGCACGTTCGCCGCGTGCGCGTCGCCGTGGAGCAAGGACGGGGTGTGGCCGCCGACGAAGGCACCCGCGCGATCGGCGATCGCGTCGATGCGCCGCTGGTCAACCTCGCTGACGAGCCCCATGCCGCGCAGCGTGGCGGAGGCGCTGCGAAGGTCTCGGGCAAGTCCATCCGCCCACGGGACGTTCGGCGACACGAGCCGTCCGCCGCGGAATTCGCCGTCGCGTCGATCGGGCAGTTCGATCTCGTGCGTGCGGCGGAGCGCGGCACCTACCTTCGACCACGCGTCGGCGAGCCTCGATGGGTCCGGGTCCCGATTGGCCGCGTCGCGCAGTCGGATGCCTTCAAGCCACTCAAAGATGGCGAAGTTCCCTTCGTCGGGTGCAGCAATGAGGCGGGGCGAGGGCACAGCGTTCGCGCGGAGGAGGGGGTCGAGCAGCGCCTCCGTTGCTGCGGCGTCAGCAGCGCCTTCGGCTGCGGCATAGCACCGGAGCAGGACCCGCCGGCCCGACTCGAGCGTGACCTCGTAGTTGAGGTTGGTCACCCCGCCGCTGCACGGCGCGACGCGCGTGATCTGTTCATGGATGCCCGCGCGGCTGAGCAGCGCCTGCGCCTCGCTGCGCTCGATGGGCTTGGTCAGGTATGGGTTCATCGATCCTCCGAGGAGTTGGTGATCGGGTGCCGGTGGGTGCTCCTCGCTCGGCGGTTGCCGAGCGGCAAGCGTCTCAAGCGACTGAACTAGGGGCGGGTCAGCGGCGAGGTCCCGGTGAACTGGCAACCTGCGCGACTCCGCACGCTCAGTCTACGACGGCACCGCAGCTACGCGGTCTCACTGCTCTCCGCGACGAGCTTTTGGATGCGACCCCAGACCTGCAGGTCTTCAAGAAGTCCATCGACGCCAGGTGTACGAACTTCCGCCAAGTCGAACAGGTTCAGCACTTTCAGTGTGAACATCGCGGGTAGGGTCCCATACGCCAGCGCTGTTGGCGCGACCCGGACGAATGCCCCGCGATAGCGCTCAAGGATCGCCGGCTCTAGTGACTGCGACACCACGACATCGCGGTCTTCCGTTGCAATTGAGTACGCAAGTACAGATGTCGCGCCAGCGTGCACGATTTCGCACAACGCCGCATAGACCTCTCCAATCTCGGGGTCTGCCTCCTTGAGATCGCTCAGGTATTGCGCGACGGTTTTCGCTCTCAACACTGCATCGAGTTCGTCACCCTTGCTCTTGCGCGCATGGGTGAAGTGCAAGAGCAAGTCTTCGAGCCTTGGAGAGACGACGGGTCGTTCAAGCCGACCGGCTACGGCCTGGGCAATCGTGGCGGAGAACTCTGCCAGCGCGGTTGGCATCAGATTCAGGGCATCGTTGGTATCGGCAGCGGATTCCAGTAGGCCACGACAGCTGGCCGCGAACGTCATCAGGTTGCCCTGCGCGTGCGCTTCCGTCAGGCCTGACAGCCAACGATGCGAACGGATGAGGCTCGCAGTCGAGGCCCAGTGGGCCCGGTACAGCATCTCGCGCCAGTAGATGCGCATGCCAGAACTCAGCGAATCGCGCTGAATCTGCTTGAACTCCTCAATCTCCATGATCCGGTACCTAAAGTCTGGAAGACCCTCGACGATCTGGAACAGCGAACGTGCGGTTAGTTCGGAGTCGACTCCGAGAAGGGCTAGGGCTCGATCTGCGGGCTCCATCCCGTACTCCCTTGCGCTGTGCAATCCCCGGACTCTCCGCGGACGATTTGCCCTAGCAGTTCGGCCAGCCTCGGGTGTCGAAGAATGCCACGCACACCAAGTCCTGCCTCCACGGCTCTATACGTGGGACGTTCACCGGCGCGTACGAGCTCCGCAACCACGCTCGGTAATCGCTCCTCTGCGTTGGCGACTCGTTCCTTCCACGGGACGCTCGTCGGCGGCCGTGAACCATCGGAGCGATGGGAACGCAGCGTGTCGTATGACAAGGCCGGCCTCGTCAAGCGAAAGTCGCCGTCGCGAAATGCGCGCAGCGATCCAGCTGTTGCGGCGACGAGAAGAACGGTGGATAAGAGCCTTGGCCGCGAATGATGCGCGCCGCGGGCAAATCGATGGAGAGTCTCATCAGGTATCCCGGTATGCGCCTCAATCATCGTGGTTGCGTGCTGGGACAAGAGCAGGCTGACCTGCTGAGTTAGCTCGCCACGTCGCAGCGGCGTCCCGAACTGAGCTTGTTCGATGAGCTCGTATGTCACCCGGGTCATGACATCGACCGACCCTCGGACGGTTGGCACTGCTCGTAGTTGACCTCCGAGACGGATGCACCACATCGCTGTCGCGGAGGCCTCCCACAATCCGTGGGGACGCCCACATGCGGGACACCTTGTTAGGAGCTCGATCCTGTGGCGTTCGCACACCCGTACGGTCTGGCATCCCCAACCGATCCGGTCGAATGGCTCCTGATCACTCGCGAGGCAGAGCGTGCAGACCGCGCGAAACTCACGCATGAAACCGGCAAGGTCGAAATCGGAGTAGGCGGCCAGCGTGCCCGGCGTGTAGTTGACGCCCGTGAGCGCGTTGAATGACTCAAGTAGCCTCCATCCATCGGCGCCAGGGGTATCGAGTCGTCGGGGTGAACGAGGAAGCACACCGGGCGCGTAGTGGTTAACCAGTCGGCGCGTACTTACTCCGAGCTCGTCGGCAACGCGGCCGACCGCGCTTGAGAACCGCTCCACATCGCGGCCCCCTTCACCGAGGAGCGGAAGGTGGGGGAGCCTAGCCTGCGGCTGCCTCGGAGAACTCATCGGCAGCGCCCACGTCGTACGTCGCGGGCTTAGGACGACCCGGTTTGGTCCTCGTCTTTGATTTGTTCTTCTTGCCCTTACCACGTGCCTTCGCCGACGCCTCAAGCTCGGCCTTGGTGAGGCCGAGGCGTTCTGCGATATTGCTACGTCGTTCCGCGTCGGCCCGAAGCCGCTGTTCCTCGGGCTCGATGATGTCAAGTAGCGCCTCGACCGCATCCGACGAGAGCTGTGCAGCTTCCAGATCCGCCAAGCACAGCTGACGTCCCGCGGCGACAGCGAGGAGCAGTCCCGCATCTATCCAGTCGCGTAGCGTCCCGACGCAACCCACGCAGCCCTCGTACAAGAGAGCCTCGCTCGACTCCAGCTTGAAATCAGACTCAATCGCCTTGAGCTCGCGAAGTTTTGCGTCGAAGGCCTTGAGAACCCCTTTGAAGCACCTTTTTCCCTCCGGGTCTCGCAGATAGCGGTCGTACTCGGTACGTCGGCTGCGTCGTATGAGCTCGCCCGACTGACGCTGAAAGCGCAGAAGGTCGTGCGTTCCGATCAGGAGCACCGGAGCGCGTAGATCTTTCGGCAGCCACTTGAGCGGCTGGGCGTAGCTTCTGTATTGGCTTCCTTTGAGCGGGAGCAGGTCGTGAGCATCGTCGAATATCACGACATGGGGGTTCCCGCGACGCACCTTCTTGACGAAGCGCTGAAACGTCGCGTCGTTCGTCGCGGTCCCGAG
>WNFV01006009.1_pt1 | contig 14530 bp, 16 predicted proteins | sample 5400101 | NCBI WGS metagenome assembly WNFV01 (sample SAMN13153361, study PRJNA577476) | soil metagenome | isolation source: 115 cm soil or saprolite under grassland replicate 1 | place: USA:California | collected 2016-06-15 | reverse complement strand
AAGAGCTCGCCATCGAGGGCATGGGTCGCTGACGCGCGCTGGGGTCCCACGCTTCACACGCGCTGAGGGAGGCGCCCATGTCCGAGCCCGCCCCGTCGACGAATCCACGGTACGTGGCCATGGCCAAAGATTGCCTCGCTGTGGCCCGCGAGGCCTTGCTGGTCGCGGGCTTCCTGATGCTGCTGCTCCTGCCCGAGCGCTTCAATGGCCTTCTCGAGCGGGCCGGTTTCACCAAGGGGTCCCTCCTGGGCTTCGAGTGGGAGAACGTCAGTCTGAGGTCTGGCGGCACCCGGCCGTGGCGAAGGCGGGATCGATGAACGCCGCCTTGATGTCCATGTCCATGAGCAGCCGCTGGAAGCACGGATGCTGGTGCAGGAGAATCGTCCCCGCCTCCTCGAGCACGTCGCGGTTCTCCTTGCTGATGGACCACGCGGTGGGGATGGCATTGGCCTTGATGTGCAGCTCGCGCTGGCGCGGGTCGCTGCTCCGCAGCTGGTCGAAATCGACCTGCACCCCGTAGATCTTGAGCCCCGTGAACCAGGGATCGCCGGCCCCGCCTCCACCGGCCGCTTTCAGCTCGGCGAGAAGGACATTCATCTGTGAGTTCACGCTCGAAGTGGTGGAGGACAGCGGAATGGACGTCACGCTCTCGATCATCTCCACGATCCCGGGACGGGAAGCCGTCTGCGAGATGGTATTGGCGGCATCGGCGCGGGCGTTGATGACGATCACCGCCAGCTTCTTGATTCTCCCCGCGTTCAGCGCATCGAGGATGGTGTGGCTGTCGGTGAGGCCGGAGCTCTGGCCGGCGATGATGGGGGCCGCGTAGGGCGACGAGATGGTCTCGAGGAGACCGTGAATGGCCAGGTTGTCCGCCAGCCCTCCGTCCAGGAAGTACAGATAGTCGATCTTTCGAAACGCATTCTCGCCCTGCCGGAGATCGTTCGCGTAGCGGGCGAGCTTGAACGTCTCCAGATTGAGATAGGGGGCGAAGCGTCCGTTGAGCCTGGTGGTGATCCACGGGGGTGTCGGCCGGCCCGGGCAGTGGGTGACGGAGAAGTTCCGGAAGGCGACGGGCGAAAGCACGATGGGGACGGCGGAGGAAGCGGCCACCCCCGCGGAGATCGGCTCCTTGTCGAGGTCGGAGCAGATGTCGTCGAACCTCTTCGGGGTGAAGGCGAAGACCTCCCCCGAGGCCATGTCCGTCGCGTTCAGGATCAGGTAGGGCTTCCCGGGCTGATTGAGGTCGAGGAAGGTCTTCTGCTTGAAGAGCTGGTTGTCGAACAGCTCCTCCACGATGTCGATGCGGGACGATCCCGTGACGGCGAGCTGGAACCACGTGATGGGGTTGACCGCGTCGAGGCCCAGGGTGCGCATGTTGTCGGGCACGAGGAAGTCGGGAGCGAAGCGCTCCAGCCCCTCGGGGCCGTAGAGCGCGAAGTGGGCGGCGATGACGCTGCCCCCGGAGACGGACGAGACGACGCCGATGTCATCGATCAGGCTCCGGGACTGACCGCTCGCCGCGTAGCGGAACTTGGCGATCTCCCGCAGCACCACCCACCCCAGCGCGGCGGCCCGCGAGCCGCCACCGGACACCGCGACGAGGATCAGGGGCCGCTCCTCGTGCGACACGTCGACGGCTCGGCGCTCCGGGTTCACCCGACCGTTGGCCAGGGGGAAGTTCTCGAAGCGGGTCGCGCACCCCGCGAGCACGAGGCAGGCGACGAGCCATGCCGCGGGCCTACGCATTCTTTTTCTTCTTGCCCGCGGGGCGGGCGGCGGGAGCGGGGGCGGCCGCGGCGGGAGCGGGAGGCACGCCGCCCGCCGACCCAATCGGAGCGAACGAGATGACCATCGGCTTGACGAGTGAGGTCCCGGCCAGGGGAACGTCCTGGCTGGGCGGCGTGTATCCACCTCCCTCGAGCGTGATCAGGTACTCGTCGGTGGGAAGCATGAACGTATGGTTGGTGAAGCCGACCCTGTTGCCGTCCGCGAGAACCGCTCGTTGCTCCGGGTAGGTCACGAGCAGGTATTCGATAGCCATGTCACCCCCCTGTGGTGGACGATCCGCGCTGCGCCGGCCCGATCATAGTCCTCCCGAAGCCGCACGGGCGCGAAGCCGCAGGGGATCGATGCGAAGTCTATCAGTTCGGGAGATCAGGGGAGAGTTGGGCACGCCCATCGAATATAATTCGTGGCCAGTGGGCCAAGCCGACTAACCGGAGGAGACGAGACATGGACGCCAATGTGAAGAAGACGGTGCTGCGCATGATCCCCTACGGTCTCTACGTACTGACCGCGAAGGGCAAGGACGACGCGGTGGCCGCGGCCACCGTGAACTGGGTCACCCAGGCGTCCTTCGCGCCGCCCCTCGTGGTGGTGGGCGTCAAGGCCGACTCGCACCCCCATCCCCTCATCAAGGAGTCGCAGGCCTTCGCGCTGAACGTGCTCGGCAAGGATCAGGGAGCGATGGCGTTCACGTTCTTCAAACCGGCGACCCGCGAGGGCCAGACGATATCGGGGGAGCCGTTTCGCTGGGGCACCACCGGCGCGCCGATCCTGGAGCGAGCGCCCGCCTTCTTCGAGTGCCGGCTCGTGGACAGCGTGGAGCGGGGGGATCACTCGATTTTCGTCGGGGAGGTCGTCGAGGCCGGACAGGCGAAAGCGCCGGAGGGCCGGGCCGACGACGCCACGCTCTGGCTCAAGGACCTGGGTCCGAATATCTTCTACGGGGGCTGAGCGCCCGGAGGAGACTCAGACGGAGCGAATGGCCGGCATCACGTGCCGACCTATGAGGGCGAAGGAGTCCAGCATCTTCCCGTGGTCGCCCGTGATGTGGCGGACCATGACCTCTTCGAAGCCCAGCGAGCGATAGTGCCGGAGCCGCTCGATCACCGTTTCCGGGCTGCCCACCAGTAGCTCGGCCTTGCCCGTCCCGCGATAGCCCTCGGCCAGGACCCGGTCGACTTCCGCGTGGGCGGCGGTGTCGGTCTCCGCGACGAAGATGTCCCGGCGCAAGACGGCCCGGGCGGGTCGTCCCGCCCGCGCGGCCGCCTCGCGGTATGTGTCGAGCTGCCGGGCGAGCTCGGCGTCGGACACGTTCTGGCCGGTGAGCCAGCCGTCGCCAAGCGCGCCCGCCCGGGCGACCGCGGCCGGAACGGTGCCCGCCAGCCACAAGTCCACCGGAACGCGGGGCCGGGGGCTGACGCGCACCCCGTCGAGCGTGAGATAGCGCCCGTGAAAGGTCACGCTCTCCCCCGCGAGGAGGCCGCGCAGAACGGTGGTCAGCTCTTCCAGCCGCCGGGCGCGGCTCCCCATGGCCATGCCGAAGGCGTCGAAGGCCTGGACGCGGCCGCCGTTGGCGAGCGTCACGATGAGGGGAGCCTGAGCGAAGGCGGCGAGGGTCCCGATCTGCTCGGCGAGCACGATGGGCTGGTAGAAAGGCGCCAGCAGCACCATCCCGACCGGCATGGTGCCGGTCACGGCCATGAGCCGGGCGACGGTCGGCACCGGAGCGAAGGAGTTCGCGTAGGAGCCGGCGAGCGCGTGATTGTCACCGAACAGTAGTCCGTCCAGACCGGCGGCGCGGGCGGCGGCCGCGATCTCCAGCACGTTGCGTGCTTGCTCGGCCGTGTCGAACGCCCCCATGGGTCGCTCGATGAAGCCGCCGGGCGGCAAGGTGGCCAGCGCCTCCTTGAATCGCTCGTAGGTGTGCGGTCCCGTGGGATACAGAAAGCGGAGCGAGGTGCCGAGCTTCATGCTCAGCCTAGCGCTGCCGCGTGGGCACCCACGCGGTGGTGCGGCCGCCCACCGTGATGTGGCGGATGCGCTCGCCCGTCATGGTCACGGCGCGCGGGTTCCGTCCCCAGCGGCGGTGGAAGAGCCAGCCGCTGGGGTACCGGTCGCTGTCGTTGGAGACCCGCACGGAGGTGTCCACCACGCGTTTCAGGGCGGCGCGCATCCGCATGATCTCGGGATCCGTCAGCGTGTTGGCGCGCCGCCGGGGATCGAGGCGCGCCTGGTACAGCACCTCGTCGGCGATCCAGTTGCCCACGCCGGCCGCGAAGCCCTGATCGAGGAGGAGGGCCTTGAGCGGCGCCCCGCGCCCCCGCACGAGGTCCCGAAACCGCGAAATCGGCGGGAGCCCTCGATGGGCGTCGAAGCCGAGACGGCTGATGGGCGGCTGCCGGGCGGGATCGCGGCGGAGCCGGATGCGCCCGAGGCGGCGCGCATCGGCCACGACCAGCTCGCCCCCGTCGTCGAAGACGAGGTGCAGCTTGGTGAAGCGGGGCGGCCACGCGTGGTCCGGCTTCTTGCCCGTCGATTCGAGCTTCACGCGGGGGCCGCCGGGCGCGGTGTGGAAGCCGCCCGTCATGCCGAAGTGAAGGCACGGCCAAGGCCGGCGGTCCAGCTCGAACCAGAGATGCTTGCCGTGGCGCTTCACGTCCTGCACGCGACGGCCCACGAGCGCCCGACGGATTCGCGCGGGAGGCACCCGGTCGAAGACGATGGGATCGTCGGCGCAGCGGGCCTCGACGATGCGGCGGCCGCGCGCCACCTTCAGGGCGACACGCCGGCCGCGCTCGACCTCCGGCAACTCGGGCATGGGGCCGAGCATACCGTAGCGGGGGCCGGCGGGGCTACGGCGGGCCGGAGTTCCCCCGGAGTTCCCCCGGAGTTCCCGATGAAGCGCAGCAAGGCCTTTGTGGTCGACGAGGAGGTGATCGTGTGAGAATCTGTCTCGGCTGTCCACGGCCGTCAACCACAAGGGAGGCGTCACCACATGGGTCGCACCACCCTCCGCGCCGTCACGCGCGTCAGCGTCGTTCTCGTCGCCTTCGGCTTGCTTGTCGGGTGCGCCAGCTCGGCCAAGGTCACCTTCACCAAGGCGGGGGCGTCCGCGGCCGATCGGGAGCGGGACGAGAATGCCTGCCTGCGCACCTCCATCGGGCTGGACGATCAGTCCCGTATCTTGGTGCCCTTCGACATCGATCGACACGCCTTCCAGAGCTGCATGACGGGGCGCGGCTACACGGCGACCCCGAGGCCGTAGCCGACAGCAAGCCTTCGATCGTCGCCCCCTCAGGCCACGGTCAGGCGCAGGCCGACGGGCACGCTGAGGGCGCGGCTGATGCGGCAGCTTTCCGCCGCCTCGCGAAGTCCGGCGAGCTGCGCGTCGTCGAAGGCGCCCTCGAGGATCAGCTCCGCGTCGATGGCGACGATGCGGCCCTGGGCCTCGGTGGCGGTCAATCGGGCTTCGAGGCGCCCGATCGGCCACTGTCGTCGTTCGGCGAACCGCCGAACGTTGGAGAGCTTTCAGGCCCCGATGGCGCCCAGGAGCATCTCGGCCGGCGACGGGCCTTCGTCGCCCCCTCCCGCCTCCGACGGAGCGTCGAAGATCACCCGATGCGGCCCCGCCGTCGCCTCCGCCTTCATGCCCGCCGTTGTCTGCACCGTCACCGTTCTCGCCATGTCATCCTCCTCCCCGGGCTCGGCTTCGCCCGACGGACGTTGCGCCATTCCGGGCCTTCACGTCAAGCGACCCTGGCAAGTCAAGACGTCGAGGATGGCCGGAATCGAGCCTGGGTTTGTTGTAGACTCCCGCCCTGACCCCAGGTAGCGAACGACCAGAGGAGGAGCGCCCATGCCGCTCGACCGCCAGCATTCCGTACCCACCTCCCTGACCCGCCGCGACGTGCTGAAGGCGGGCGGGCTCGCGCTGGGTGCCCTGTCCGTGGCCCGGCCCGCTCTCGCGCAGGCGCCGAAGCCGGGAGGCAGCCTGATCTCCGCCCAGACCACGGAGGCGACCGGACTCGATCCGCAGCTCGTGCCCGCCTTGTCGCGGAGCCGACGCTCGCCGTTGATGTACAACCAGCTCGTTCGCTTCGATCCCTCCTCGACGAGGGCCGCCGCACGATGGATCCGAAGAAGCGCAAGGAGATCTACGACCGCGCGCAGATCATGATCCTCGAGAACGTGCCGCACCTCTGGCTCTATTCCGCCGACACCATCGATTTCACCCAGACGAGCGTGAAGGGCTTCCGCCAGCACCCGACCACCATGCTCTATGGCTTCGAGGGCGCGTGGCTCGACAAGGCCTGATTCCGCGAGGAGACGACGACATGCGGTTCGACGGCAAGGTGGCGCTGGTATCGGGCGCGGGATCGGGCATCGGACGTGCGACGGCCATGGGGTTCGCGGCGCGGGGTGCGCAGGTCGCGGTGTCCGACATCGATCGGGCGAAGGCCGAGGCGGTGACGGCGGAAATCACGGGGGCGGGGGGCAAGGCCGTCGCCATCGTGGCCGATGCAGGGACGCCTCCGGGCATCGAAGCGATGGTGGGCGGTACCGTGGAGGCCTTCGGCGGCCTCGACATCCTGCACAACAATGCCTTCGGGCAGCCGCCGCTGCCCGCGGGACAGAGCCGCCTCGCCTTCACCGGCGAGCTCGACGACAACGTATGGGCGCACGTCATCAACATCGGGCTGACCAGCGTCTTCCGCGCCACCAAGCGCGCCATCCCCGAGCTCCTCAAGCGGGGAGGCGGGGCCATCGTGAATACCGCCTCCATCTCCGGTCTCTTCGCCGACTTCGCCATCGGCGCCTACAATGCGGCGAAGGCCGGCGTCATCAACTTCACCCGCGTGGCGGCCATCGAGTACGCGGGGCGCGGCATTCGTGTGAACTGCGTGTGCCCGGGCGCCATCGACACGCCGCTCCTCAGGCCGTCGCTCGCGATGCCGGGTTTCGCCGAGGGCACCATCGCGCAGATTCCCATGCGGCGCCTCGGCCGGCCCGACGAGATGGCCAATGTCGTGATGTTCCTGGCCTCCGACCTCGCCTCGTATGTCACGGGAGCGGCGGTGGTTGCGGATGGCGGCCTCACCGTGCAGACAGGGATGCCCTCGCGGATCCCGCTGCCCTGACCCGGGCGGGCCGGGGCTTCCGTGCTCAAGTTCGTCGTGGTGGCCTACCGGCGGCCGGATTGGTCCCCGGAGCAGTTTCGCCGATACTTTCAGGACGTCCACGGGCCCCTCGCCCTCGCCATTCCGGGGCTGCGACGCTACGTGCAAAACTTCGTGGTGCCGGACGAGCGCCGACAGCCGCCATGGGACGCCGTCATCGAATTCTGGTTCGACGACGTCTCCTCCATGGAAGCGGCCTGGCAGTCAACGGAGGGCCGGCGCGCCACCGCGGACAATGCGGCCTGCATGGACCTCGGGCGCACCCGGTGGTCGGTGGTGGACGAGCTGATCGTGCGCCCTGGATAGATCGGTGGTCGAATCGAAAGCGGGCGGTGGGTGTAGTATCTCCCCCGTGGCGCGTGCCGCCCCCAAGGGTGAGGCGGTTCCCGGCGCGCGCGAAGCGGCGATGGGCTCCCATGATGAGAGGAGGACGGCGATGACCTCGCTCGACATCAACGGCAAGCGCTACGACGTGGACCTCCCCGACGACACCCCGCTCTTGTGGACGCTGCGCGATCAGCTCGGGATGACGGGCACCAAGTTCGGCTGCGGCATGGCCCTGTGCGGTGCCTGTACCGTGCACGTGAACGGGCAGCCGGTGCGCTCGTGCTCCACGCCCATCTCCGCGGTGGCCAACACCAAGATCGTGACCATCGAGGCCATCGAGGCGGACAAGGTCGGCCGGGCGGTGCAGGCGGCATGGGTGGACATGGGGGTACCGCAGTGCGGCTATTGCCAGCCGGGACAGATCATGTCCGCGACGGCGCTTCTCAAGCGCAACAAGAAGCCCTCCGACACCGAGATCGACGAGGCCATGTCCGGCAATATCTGCCGATGCGGCACCTACGTGCGCATACGCTCCGCCATCAAGCAGGTGGCGGCGGCGCAGGGAGGTGCGAAATGAGCGCCCCCCGGCTTCCCATCCCCGGCTTGGCAGGTGACGTGTCGCAGGACAGGCCCGTGATGCTCGCCAATATCAGCCGCCGGCGCTTCCTCGAGGGCGTGACGACCCTCGGCGGTCTCGTCCTCGCCGCCGGCTTCCCCTCGTTGGCCCGCGCCGCCGATCCGCCGAAGTACGGCGCCGACGGCATGCCCAATGGCTGGGTGGACGACCCGCTCGTCTTCGTGGCCATCGGCACGGACGGCATCGTCTCCATCGTCTGCCACCGTTCCGAGATGGGGCAGGGCGTGCGCACGGGGATGCCCATGATCGTGGCCGACGAGCTCGAGGCCGACTGGAAGCGCGTGCGCGTGGTGCAGGCGACAGGTGACGAGAAGCGCTACGGGAACCAGGACACGGACGGCTCGCGCAGCACGCGGCATTTCTTCGAGCCGATGCGCCGCTGCGGGGCGGCGGCGCGCTCCATGCTCGAGGCGGCGGCCGCCGCGCAATGGGGGGTGCCCGTCAGCGAGGTGGAGGCGAAGAACCACGAGGTGGTGCACAAGAAGAGCGGCCGGCGCGCCGGCTACGGATCGCTGGCCAAGGCCGCGGCGAGCCAGCCCGTGCCGTCGCGGGATCAGGTGCGCCTCAAGGACCCGTCGCAGTTCCGTTATATCGGCAAGGGGCAGCTCAAGCTCGTGGACGGCCGCGACATCGTGACGGGCAAGGCCCAGTACGGGATGGACACGCGTCTGGACGGTCAGCTCTACGCGGTGGTGGCCCATCCGCCCGTCTTCGGGGGGAAGCTCAAGAGCGCGGACTCGGCGGAGACGCTCAAGGTGCCGGGGGTGATCAAGGTGGTGGAGATCGAGCCCACCGTGGGTCCCCCCGAGTTCAACCCCCTGGGCGGCGTGGCGGTCATCGCGAACAACACGTGGGCGGCCATCCAGGGGCGCAAGGCGCTCAAGCTCACGTGGGACGACGGTCCGAATGCCACGTACGACTCCGTCAGCTTCAAGAAGACGCTCGAGGAGGCTGCGCGCAAGCCCGGCAAGGTCGTGCGCAACGACGGCGACTTCGACGCGGCCGCCGCGGCCGCCGCCAAGCGCATCACCGCCGAGTACTACATTCCGCATCTCGCGCACGCGCCCATGGAGCCGCCGGCCGCGACCGTGCGCATCACCGGCGGCAAGTGCGAGGTGTGGGGGTGCGTGCAGTCACCCCAGGCCACGCGGGACCGGGTGGCCAAGCGGCTCGGCATGTCGGCGGACGACGTCACGGTGAACGTGACGCTTCTCGGCGGAGGATTCGGCCGAAAGTCCAAGCCCGATTTCGCGGTGGAGGCGGCCATCCTGTCCAAGGCCATGGACGGCAAGCCGGTCAAGGTGACGTGGACACGCGAGGACGACCTGCAGCACACCTATTTCCACACCGTGTCGGTGGAGCATCTGGAGGCGGGGGTCGACGCGCAGGGCAAGCCCGTGGCCTGGCTGCACCGGAGCGTCGCGCCGACCATCTTCTCGACCTTCGTGGCGGGGGCGAAGCAGGAGGCGGCCCTCGAGCTCGGCATGGGCGTCATCAACGTGCCGTTCGCCATTCCCAATGTTCGCATCGAGAATCCCGAGGCCGAGGCGCACACGCGCATCGGGTGGTTCCGCTCCGTCTCGAACATTCCCCACGCCTTCGCGGTGCAGTCGTTCGTGGCCGAGCTGGCGGCGGCGGCCGGACGTGACCAGAAGGACTTCCTCCTGGAAGTGATCGGCCCCGCGCGCGTGGTCAGCCCGGAAGCCCTGAAGGACAGCTGGAATCACGGGGAGTCGCCCGAGCGGTACCCCGTGGACACCGGGCGACTGCGTCGGGTAGTCGAGACCGCGGCGAAGGAAGCCGGGTGGGGACGCAAGCTGCCCAAGGGGCGCGGGCTGGGCATCGCCGCGCACTACAGCTTCGTGAGCTATGTCGCCTCCGTGGTGGAGGTGGCGGTCGACAGCAAGGGGGTGGTGACCATACCGCGCGTGGATATCGCGGTGGACTGCGGCGCCACCGTCAACCCCGAACGCGTGCGGGCACAGATGCAGGGTGCCTGCGTCATGGGAGTTTCCGTGGCCACGCTGGGCGAGATGAGCTTCAAGGCGGGCCGGGCGGAGCAGGACAATTTCCACACGTATGAGATCACGCGCATGGCCGGCGCGCCCCGGGACATCCGGGTGTACGTGCTCCCCGGCGACTACAGCAAGCCCATGGGCGGCGTGGGCGAGCCGGGTGTGCCCCCGGTGCCCCCCGCCCTCTGCAATGCCATTTTCGCCGCGACGGGCAAGCGTATCCGGAATCTGCCCATCCGCGATCAGCTGAAGGCCTGAGCGAGGACCGGGACGGCGTGGGCCAGGGCTCACGCCGCCCCGGCGCTCGCCGCGCCCGCGATGCTCGAGTTCGTCGTCGTTGCCTACCGCCGCCCCCGCCTGGTCCCGCGAAGAGTTCCGTCGCTATTTTCAGGAGACGCGCCACTCAGACGGGAGCGCGGATCCCCTTGCGGTAGAGCGGCCACATGGCGACCAGCCACAGGAGCACATTGGCGAGGGCCCAGGCGAGTGATGCGTCCACGGGCCTGAGCCAAGGCCTGAAGAGCGCGTCGAAGAGCACCGCCTGGAGCGCGCGCGGCGGCCCGGCATCGCTCACGATGCGCACGCGGGCGAGCGTGATGGCCAGGAGCGTGGAGAGGAAGAAGACGGCAAGGGCATTCACGCCCAGCACCACGAAGGGTTCCGTCCACCAGGTCCATCGCCTGATGTCGATCAACCAGTAGCAGGCGGCGAGGATGAGGAGCGACACCCCGGCCGTGAAGACGACGTAGGAGCTCGTCCACAGCGGCTTGTTGATGGGGAAGTACATGCCCCACCCGAGGCCGATCACGAGGCCGACGGCGCCGCTCACGGCGAGCGCTCGCACGGTAGCCGTGGCCGGGCGGGCCGCTCTCAGAAAGCGGCCGGTCAATACGCCGAGGAGCGTCGTGGCGATGGCGGGCACGGTGCTGAGGATTCCCTCGGGGTCGTAGACGCGGCTGGTCCGCCAGATATGGGCGCCGAGCATACTCCGGTCGAGCCACGCCGCGAGATTGCCCTCTTTGTCCAGGTCGCCCGGGCCGAAGCCCGGCACGGGCACGAGCGTGAGGAGCGCCCAGTAGCCGAGCAGCCCGCCGATGGCGACGGCCGTCTGCGTCCGCCATCCCGTCCAGAGGAACAGGAGCGCGGCGACGAGATAGCACACGGCGATCCGCTGGAGCACGCCGGGGATGCGGATGGTGGCGGCGTCGAAGTTCGACACGGCGTGCAGGAGAAGCCCGAGAGCGAAGATCACCACCGAGCGGCGGACGATGCGCGAGACGATCCGCGCGCGCGCCTCGCGGGCGTCAACGCGCCGCCCGAGGGCCAGGGGTATGGCGACGCCGACGATGAAGAGGAAGAACGGGAAGATCAGGTCGGTCGGCGTCCAGCCATGCCAATCGGCGTGACGCAGCGGCGCGTACACCGCGCTCCAGGTCCCGGGATTGTTCACGAGCACCATGCCCGCCACCGTGAGGCCGCGGAACACGTCGATGGAGAGGATCCGTCGCTCCGGCACGCTCTCAGTGTATCGCCGCCGGGCTCCCGGGCCACCTTTTGACCGCTCATTCGCGGTGTGGCAGGATCGGCCGGAGGAGGGAGCCATGCCGGGAAAGGAAATCATCCGCGTCGAGATGGCCGCATCCAATCCCAACCTGTCTCTCGCCACACGCTTCGGCAACCTCGTCTTCGTGGCCGGCCAGACGGGACGGCATCCCGTCACGGGCGAGCTGGGCAAGGACATCCGCGAGCAGACGCGGAACACGCTCGAGCGCATCAAAGCCATCCTGGCCGCGGCCGGCACGTCGCTCGACAATGTGCTGACGGCGACGACGCACCTGACGAAGCGCGAGGACCTCGCCGCCTACAACGAGGAGTACGCGCGCTATTTTCCGGCGAACAAGCCGGCCCGGACCACGGTGGAGGTCATGCTGAACTCGCCGGACCTGCTGGTGGAGATCACGGTCACCGCCTGCATCCCCGATTGAGACGACCCGCCACGTGCACGATCTCGTGCACCGGAAGCGGTGGCTGCGCCTGCGTGCACGAGACCGACCGGTGCAGCTGCGAGTGCTCCGAAAGCAGTGTCGGCGCCCGCGCCCGCCGAAATCGAATCGCCTGATCTTCGGGGGAGCCCCTGGGAATCCACAATAGCGTCGACGCCTGGTCCCATCTCGGGCACGCGTGCACGGCGAGCATGCGCGTCAGGAATATCACGCCCGTTCTCGGACTCGCGGGCCATGGGCGCCCGTGTCAGTCCTGCCCAGCGAGCTGGCGAAAGTAACATCGCCAATGGCGCGACGATCCCCGCTCGGTAACATTTTAGATGGCGCGATACGACGGCTTGACCAGCCGGGCCAGCGCGGCTTACGCTCCTCCTCGACCCGTCGATCCACGGCTCGTGCCGCTGACTCACTTGCCCAGTACCCGCTGGAGGATCCCATGACGTGTCCCCGGTGCCGGCAGGACACCCGCCCCGGCGCCACCCTCTGCCCGAAGTGTGGAGCCTCGCTCGGACGGAGGGCCCGCCGCTCTGGTCCGGAGGGCATCGACCAGAACCTGAACGCCATCGCCAAAACGGCCGCGCGGCTCTGCGACGCCCACGATGCCCAGATCTTCCTCGCCGACGGCGCCACCCTGCGCCTCGTCGCCCAGCATGGGTCGCTGCCGACCACTCGGGTGATTGGGGAAGCGTTCCCCATCAGCCGCGAGACGGAAATTGGCCAGGCTCTGCTTGACCGGCGGACAATCCATGTCCGTGACATGAAGGCGGCCGCCCGGACGCGATTCCCCGAGCTCGAGGCACGGCAACGAGCGACGGGGATCAGGACGACGCTCGCCGCGCCCCTTCTCTCGGAGGGCGCGACGATCGGTGTCATCCTGATCCGTCGCCGGCAAGTCCGCCCCTTCACCTCGAAGCAGATCGCCCTCCTCGAGGCCTTCGCCGAGCACGCGGCCACGGCCATCGCAAAGACGCGCCTCGCGCAGGTCCTGGCGGAAGCCCTCGAGCAGCAGACGGCGACGAGCGAGATCCTGCGCGTCATTGCCGGCTCGCCCACGACGCTCGACCCCGTGCTCGAGGCGGTCGTGAAGACCGCCGCTCGCCTGTGCGACGCGAACAACGCGTCGCTCTACCGCGTCGAGGGCGATCTCATGCGGAGAGTCGCGGGCTATGGAACCGTCCCCACAAGTGTAGAGGTCGGGGGCACCCGGCCGCTTACCCGCGGCACGGTGACCGGCCGCGTCATCTTGGAGCAGCGCACCATTCACATTCCCGATCTTCTCTCAGTGGTCGACACCGAGTCCCCCGAGACCAGAGACAACGTGCAGCGTGATAGCGTTCGTACCTTCGTCTCGACACCACTGCTGCGTGAGGGTGTACCCATTGGGGCGATTGCGGTCTACCGAACCGAGGTCCGGCCCTTCGCTGATAAACAGATCGCGCTGCTCCAGACCTTCGCCGACCAGGCCGTGATCGCCATCGAGAACGTGCGGCTCTTCACGGAATTGCAGGAGAGGAACCTCGCGGTCACCCAGGCCCACGCGCAGGTGAGCGAGGCGCTCGAGCAGCAGACGGCGACCAGCGAGATCCTCCGCGTCATCGCCGGCTCGCCGACCGACCTCCAGCCGGTGATGGACGCGGTGACAGCAAGCGCCGCGCGCCTCTGCGGGGCCTACGACGCGAGCATCTTCCTCCGAAAAGGGGACGGCTTGGATCTGGTCGCCCACGATGGCCCCCTTGCTGCCTCCATCGGCCTCAGGATTCCCCTCGTGCGCGGTACGACCACGGGACGCAGCGTGCTCGAGCGGCGGACTATCCACGTGGCCGATGTCCAGGCCGAGGCTGAGGAGTTCCCTGAGGGCAGTGTCCTAGGCAAGGAGTGGGGGCACCGGACCCTGGTGAACGTTCCCCTGATGCGGGAGGGGGTGGCCATTGGCGCCATTCAGCTCCGGCGCGCCGAGGTGAATCCGTTCACTGACAAGCAGGTCAGGCTCCTCGAAACGTTCGCCGACCAGGCCGTCATCGCCATCGAGAACGTGCGCCTGTTCAAGGAGCTGGAGGCCCGGAACCGCGACCTGTCCGTGGCCCTCGACCGCCAGACGGCGACCAGCGAGATCCTGCGCGTGATCGGCAGCTCGCCGACCGACGCCGAGCCGGTGTTCGACGCCATCGTCAGGAGCGCCGTGCGGCTCCTCGGCGGCTTCTCGGGCGCTGTCCTTCGTCTCGTCGGCGACGACCTCCACCTGGCGGCAATTACGTCGACAAGTGAATTGGGAGACGAGGCGATCAGGAGGCGGTTCCCATTGCCTCTTGCCGACACACCGGTACAGGCGCAGGTGGTTCGGGAACGCGCTCCGTCCGTCGTGAGCGATATGGAAGTAGATCCCCGGGTCGATGCCGAAATGCGCCCCGTCGCACGGGCGCGAGGCTATCGCAGCATGCTGCAGGTGCCGATGCTTCGCGAGGACACGCCGCTCGGCTTGATCAGCGTCACCCGCCGCGAGCCGGGGCCTTTCGCCGACGAGGAGATCGCGCTGCTCCAGACCTTCGCCGACCAGGCCGTCATCGCCATCGAGAACGTGCGGCT
>WNFV01023760.1_pt1 | contig 14532 bp, 16 predicted proteins | sample 5400101 | NCBI WGS metagenome assembly WNFV01 (sample SAMN13153361, study PRJNA577476) | soil metagenome | isolation source: 115 cm soil or saprolite under grassland replicate 1 | place: USA:California | collected 2016-06-15 | reverse complement strand
GGTTGCGACGGCGGCTTTCCGGGATGAGCTGCGCGAAGCGAGATGAAGCAAATGGCTCGACCCCCTTTGCAAGCCGAGCGACAAAGCAGATCGCCCGGAAAGCCCCGTCCCATGCGGGTTGCGGCAAAATGCGGATGAATGCGAGGCGCGCGACGAAGGTCGTAGCTTGGGCTACGATGCCGAGGAGCGCGACGAAGCAGGCGCCGCATTTTGCCCGCAACCCGCATGGGACGGGGCTTTCCGGGCGATCTGCTTTGTCGCTCGGCTTGCAAAGGGGGTCGAGCCATTTGCTTCATCTCGCTTCGCGCAGCTCATCCCGGAAAGCCGCCGTCGCAACCGCGCGCGACTTGTTCAGAGGCTCCCTAACTCGGCGCGAAGCTGCTACCGGTTCACCGGGCCAGCAGCAGTCCAAGCTCATGCGCGGCCGCGCGCAGCGGGGGCAGGAACTTCGACTCCATCTCCGCGACCGAGACGCGCGACGATTGGGTGCCGACATTGATCGCGGCCACCGAGCGGCCCTCGCGATCGCTGACCGGAACCGCGATCGAACGCAGCCCGATCTCGAGCTCCTGGTCGACAACGGCATAACCGTTGCGGCGTACCGCATTCAACACGGCCTTGAGCTCGTCGGCGGTCGATACGGTTCGGGTCGTGAGCTTGACGAGCTTCACGCGCGAAAGATAGAGGTCGAGCTCGATTGCGGAAAGTCCGGCAAGCAGCACGCGGCCCATCGACGTGCAGTATGCGGGCAGCCGGCTTCCGATGCCGAGGTCGATCGACATCAGGCGCGTGGTCGTGCTGGAGCGCGCGATGTACAGGATTTCGTCGCCCTCCAGCACTGCCAGCGAGCTCGACTCGTGCAGGAGGCTGGTGATCTGATCGAGTAGCGGTTGCACCGCGTAGACCAGCGGGGTGGAGGAGAGATACGCGTGTCCCAGCACGAGGATCCGCGGGCGAAGTGCATACGTCCGGCCATCCTCGGTGCCGACATAGCCCAGCATCGAAAGCGTGTACAGGCAACGGCGTACTGCGGCGCGTGGAATGGCAGTGCGCTGGCTCACTTGCGCGATGGTGAGGTGGCGTCGCTGCTGCGTGAACGCCCGGATCACGGCAAGACCACGGGCGAGCGAGGCCATGAAGTTCGGGTCCCCGGCATAGCCTTGGATTTCGAGAGCCGGCGTGACAGCAGGCGCGTTCGGCGCGATCATGTTCGCCGTCGTTTGTTTGGCGGTGCGAGCGACGCGGGCGGTCGATGCGGGCTTGGCCATGAGCGTTTCCTTTGGGTATGCAAGAAGCTATTTTAGGTAACATTATAGGGCGATAACCGAACATCTTAGCGATAATCGCCCTTGACTTGCCGGGTGTATGGCCTTAAAGTGTTCGATGAACGCACGATAATCCGATAATCGCACGAAAAGCACTATGCTGCACAAAATGGATGCGCCCGTGCGGGCCCGAAGGCGCATTGAGAGGACAGAATGATCAACAAAGTCATTGCCTCCGCCGCGGCGGCGGTTGCTGATATCCCGAACGGAGCGACCGTCATGATCGGCGGGTTTGGAACCGCGGGCATGCCCTCCGAGCTCATCGACGCGCTCATCGCGAAAGGCTCGAAAGATCTCACGATCGTCAACAACAATGCGGGCAACGGGGACACCGGCCTGGCCGCGCTGCTCAAGGCGCGGCAGGTGAAGAAGATCATCTGCTCCTTTCCGCGGCAGACCGATTCATGGGTATTTGACGGGCTCTACAAGACGGGCGACATCGAGCTTGAGCTGGTGCCGCAAGGCAACCTGGCCGAACGCATCCGGGCTGCCGGGGCTGGCATCGGCGCGTTCTACACGCCGACCGGCTACGGCACGCCGCTCGCCGAGGGCAAGGAAACGCGGCACATCGACGGCCGGGACTATGTGCTCGAATACCCAATTAACGCCGACTTCGCGCTCATCAAGGCGCTGCGCGGCGACCGCTGGGGCAACCTGGTTTACCGCAAGACCGCGCGCAATTTCGGCCCGATCATGGCCGCTGCCGCAAAATGCACGATTGCGCAGGTGCGCGAGATCGTCAATCTCGGCGATCTCGATCCCGAGAACGTCGTCACCCCGGGAATTTTCGTTCAGCGCGTGGTCGAAGTGCCGGCGGCGGCGAAGCTGATGGCGACTCCGGGCGCCGCGGCCTGATACGATTCCTCGATCCGGCAGGAGCATGCGATGAAACGCTTCACCCGTGACCAGATGGCGGCACGCGTTGGCCGCGATATCCCTAGCGGCGCCTACGTCAATCTCGGCATCGGGCTGCCCACCATGGTGGCGAATCACTTGCCCAAGGATCGCGAGATCATCCTGCACACCGAAAACGGCCTGCTCGGCATGGGACCCGCGCCGGAGGAGGGTGCCGAGGACGCCGACCTCATCAACGCCGGCAAGCAGCCGGTGACGTCGCTGCCCGGCGCCTCGTTCTTTCATCATGCCGATTCGTTCGCGATGATGCGCGGCGGGCATCTCGACTTCTGTGTGCTCGGCGCGTTCCAGGTGTCGGTGACGGGCGATCTCGCCAATTGGCACACGGGCGCGCCGGACGCCATTCCCGCCGTCGGCGGCGCGATGGATCTCGCCATCGGCGCGAAGCGCGTCTACGTGATGATGGAGCACCTCACCAAGAAGGGTGAGTCGAAGATCGTCGCGCGCTGCAGTTATCCGTTGACAGGGGTCGGCTGCGTGAACCGCATCTTCACGGATCTGGCGGTCCTCGACGTTACGCCGGGAGGACTCAAGGTCCTCGAGCGGGCGCCGGAGCTCTCGTTCGAAGAGCTGCAACGGTTGACCGGCGTGCCGCTCATCGACGCGCCTGCGGCGGTCGCCGCCTGACTCTAAGCAGCGCCCTCGCGGAGAGAACATGCCTGAAGCCTTCATTTGCGACGCCGTGCGCACGCCGTTCGGCCGTTACGGCGGCAGCCTTTCGACGGTGCGTCCCGACGATCTCGGCGCGGTGCCGATCAGGGCGCTTGTCGAGCGCAATCCGGGCGTGGACTGGAGCGCCGTCGACGACGTCGTCTACGGCTGCGCCAACCAGGCCGGCGAGGACAATCGCAACGTCGCGCGCATGGCGCTCCTGCTTGCCGGCCTGCCGCAGGAAGTGCCCGGCTCGACCGTCAACCGCCTGTGCGGGTCGAGCATGGACGCGATTGGCATCGCGGCGCGCGCGATCAAGAGCGGCGAGGCCGCGCTCATGATCGCCGGCGGCGTGGAGAGCATGTCGCGCGCGCCGTTCGTCATGGGGAAGGCCGAGTCCGCGTTCTCACGCAGCGCGAAGATCGAGGACACGACCATCGGCTGGCGCTTTGTCAACCCGCTCATGAAAGCGAAGTACGGCATCGACTCGATGCCAGAGACAGCCGAGAATGTGGCTGTCGACTTCAAGATCTCGCGCGCCGACCAGGACGCATTCGCGTTGCGCAGTCAGCAGCGGACCGCCGCAGCGGTCGCGGCGGGGCGGCTGGCCGAAGAGATCGTCCCGGTGATGATTCCGCAGAAGAAGGGTGATCCTGTCATCGTCGCCCGCGACGAGCACCCGCGTGAAACGACGCTGGAAGCGCTCGCCAAGCTTAAGGGTGTGGTCAAGCCTGACGGCACCGTGACTGCGGGCAATGCCTCGGGCGTCAACGACGGCGCATGCGCACTGCTGCTCGCTTCGGCTGAAGCGGTGCAAAAGTACGGCTTGAAGCCCAGGGCACAGGTGATCGCTTCGGCGACGGCGGGTGTGCCGCCGCGCATCATGGGCTTCGGCCCGGCGCCCGCGATGCGCAAGGTGCTCGCCAAGGCCGGCCTCGAGCTCGCCGACGTCGATATCATCGAATTGAACGAGGCCTTCGCGTCGCAAGCGCTGGCGGTGTTGCGCGACCACGGAATCGCCGACGACGCGCCGTACGTCAATCCGAACGGCGGCGCGATCGCGCTCGGCCATCCGCTCGGCGCGTCGGGCGCGCGTCTGGTCACGACCGCGCTCTATCAGCTTGAACGAACGGGCGGCCGCCACGCCTTGTGCACCATGTGCATCGGCGTGGGGCAGGGCATCGCCATGCTGATTAAGCTTGTTTGACCCGCGGCCATTGACACGGAGCGAGACAGCGATGAACAAGGCAACGGAAGAGCGAATCATGACCAGCGTCACCGGCTATCGCCGGCCGTATTTCACGACCCAGCCGGAGTATCTGTATCCCGGCTATCGCTCGACCGTAAAGCGCGCACCGACGCGACCGCTGGTGTTCCTGCCGCATACGCTGTCCGAAGTGACCGGACCGGTGTTCGGCTACGACGATGTCAAGCCGACCGACAACGACCTGACGCGGCAGCACGACGGCGAGCCTCTTGGCGAGCGAATCGTCGTGTCGGGACGCGTCCTCGACGAGAATGCCCGGCCGGTCGCTCACGCGCTGGTCGAGATGTGGCAGGCCAATGCCGCGGGGCGCTATCGCCACGCGGTCGACGATCACGACGCGCCGCTCGATCCGAATTTCACTGGCGTCGGCCGCGTCCTGACTAACGGTGAGGGCCGCTACCGGTTCGTCACCGTCAAGCCTGGCGCATATCCCTGGCGCAATCACTACAACGCGTGGCGGCCGGCGCATTTGCATTTTTCGCTGTTCGGGCTCGGACTGGTGCAGCGGTTGGTGACGCAGATGTATTTTCCCGGCGATCCGCTGCTCGAATACGATCCCATGTACAACAGCGTCCCGGATGAGAAGGCGCGCCAGCGGATGATCTCCACCTTCGACTGGGAGACGACGATCCCCGACATCGCGCTCGCCTACCGCTACGACATCGTGCTGCGCGGCCGCGATGCGACGCCGATGGAAACCTCGCGCAGCTAGAGCCGCTTTTCATGAGTCTGCTCACCACCTCATCGCAAACCGTCGGTCCGTACGTCAAGATCGGCTTCGAACCTTTTACGGTTGTCGAACTCGCGCCGCCCGGCGTGACCGGGGAACGGATTACGCTCTCCGGCCGTATCACCGACGGCGATGGCAAGCCCGTCAACGACGCTGTCATCGAGATCTGGCAGGCCAATGCGCAGGGCAAATACGCGCATCCGGAAGACGCGCAGGACAAGCCGGTCGAAGCGGGTTTCCGCGGCTTCGGCCGTTGCCTTTCCGATGCGAAAGGAGGCTACCGCTTCGCGACGATCAAGCCCGGTCGTGTTCCCGGGCCTGGCGGCGCGCCGCAGGCGCCGCATATCGTCGTGACAGTGTTCATGCGCGGGCTCCTCAAGCATCTGATCACGCGCGTGTACTTTCCTGACGAAGCCGCGAATGCCGAGGATCCCGTGCTCAAGCTCGTACCCGTCGACCGGCGCGCGACGCTGATCGCCAAGCGCTCGGCCACCGACAAGAGCGCTCTCGAATGGAACGTGATCCTGCAGGGGCAGGACGAGACCGTGTTTTTTGATTACTAGAACGATAAGAGTGTCGTAGCCCGGGCTGAGTGCGGAGCGCGATGCCCGGGGCGCCTCCCGGGTTTCGCCCTGCGGGCTCAACCCAGGCTACACGCGGCGCGACGCGGCCGCAAACCGGCGTAGCCCGGGATGAGCAACGCGAATCCCGGGGCGTCGTCCCGGTACATCGACGTGGCGCAACCGGCGCCACGTAAGCGCACGGAACTGGCTATAGGCGGGCGAGCGCCGCCTCGAAGTCGAGCATCGCCTGCAGCCGGCATTTTCTCCGATCACGGCCGGCTGCAGGCGATGCTCGACTTCGAGGCGGCGCTCGCCCGCGCCGAGGCACGCGCGGGTCTCGTTTCCGCCGCCGCTGCGGCCGTGATCGCCGCCCAATGCCGGGCCGAGTTCTTCGATGTCGACGCGCTCGCGGCCGCGGCCGCGCAGGCCGGTAACTCCGCGGTCCCCCTGGTAAGACAGCTCACGCTTCTCGTCGCCGGTCGCGACGCGGAGGCCGCGCGCTACGTTCACTGGGGCGCGACCAGCCAGGATGCGATGGATACGGGGCTGGTCCTCCAGCTCGTTTCTGCGCTGACCGCGATCGACGCGGATCTCACACGCCTGTCCAGCGCGCTCGCCACACTCGCGAAAGCGCACGCACAAACACCGCTCGCCGGGCGCACCTGGCTGCAGCAGGGACCGCCCGTGACGCTGGGGCTCAAGGCCGCGGGATTCTTGTCTGCGATCGAGCGCCACCGGATCCGGCTCGCGGAGGTTCGCGGCCGGGTCGCGACGCTGCAGTTCGGCGGCGCGGTCGGCACGCTCGCGGCGCTGGGCGAGCGCGGCATGGACATAGCGTCGGCGCTCGCCGAGGAGTTGCAGCTCGCGTTGCCCGATCTCCCGTGGCATGCGCAGCGCGATCGCATCGCGGAAGTCGCGACCACGCTGGGCCTCCTTGTCGGCACGCTGGGCAAGCTCGCGCGCGACGTGTCGCTGCTCATGCAGACGGAGGTCGCGGAAGCGTTCGAGCCCGCTGCGCCCGGCCGCGGCAGCTCGTCGACGATGCCGCACAAGCGCAATCCCGTAGGCTCGGCGGTTATCCTGGCCGCAGCCGTGCGCGTGCCGCCGTTGGTGGCGACGATGCTCGCTGCAATGGTTCAGGAGCACGAGCGGGCCTTGGGCGGGTGGCATGCCGAATGGGACACGCTGCCGCAAATCTGCGCGCTCGCCGGCGGTGCGCTGGCGCATGCGGTCGCAGTGGTCGAAGGCTTGCAGGCCGACCCGGCGCAGATGGCCGCGAATCTCGAGATCACGCATGGCCTCATCCTCGCCGAGGCCGTCGCGATGGCGCTCGGGGAGAAGATCGGCAAGATGAAAGCGCACGAGGTCGTGGAGGAAGCGTCTGCGCGGGCGGTGCGCGAGCGCCGGCACCTGCGCGACGTGCTCCTCGCCGACGCCCGCGTCGGCGCGCATCTGGTTCCGGCGGACCTCGAGCGCCTCCTCGACCCGCGCCGCTACTTGGGCCAGGCCGGACGGCTGGTTACCCGGGCGCTGGCCGCACGCAAGCTGGAAGGTGATGGCAGTGGCGACGCTTGACATCGAGGGCGATAAGTTCAATTGTCGCGTCGACGGGCCTCCGGACGCGCCGGTGCTCGTCCTCTCCAATTCGCTCGGTACCAGCCTTTCGATGTGGGACGCCCAAATGCCGGCGCTGACCGCGCGCTTCCGCGTGCTTCGCTACGACACGCGCGGCCACAGCGCGTCGACGTGCACTCCGGGACCCTACACGATTGCACAGCTCGGCCGCGACGTTCTCATGCTGCTCGACGCGCTGAAGATCCGCCGCGCGCACTTCTGCGGGCTGTCGATGGGCGGGATGATCGGCATGTGGCTGGGCGTGCACGCGCCGGACCGCATCGGGCGCATCGTGCTCGCCAACACGGCGCCGAAGATCGGGACACCGGAAATGTGGAACCAGCGCATCGACAAGGTGCGCGAGGGCGGGATGGAGGCGATTGTCGATACGCTGCTCGACCGCTGGTTCACCGCCGGATTCCGGGCCCGGGCGCCCGAGCCGGTCGCCCGATTGCGCGCGATGCTGACCGCGACGCCGGCCGAAGGATACATGGCCTGCTGTGCCGCGGTGCGCGACATGGATCAGCGCGATGCGATTGCGGGGATCCGTCATCCGACGCTCGTCATCGCCGGGACGCACGACGCCGTGACTCCGCCGGCCGAAGGCCGCGCGACGGCCGAGCGAATTCGCGGCGCGCGCTACGCCGAGCTCGATGCCGCGCACCTTTCCAACGTGGAAGCTGCCGACCGCTTTACGGCGGAGCTCGTCGGTTTTCTCGGGGGAGACGAGCGATGAAGCGACAGGCGAGCGGAGCAGCCGCGTGGAGGCCGGGAGCTGCGCTGCGAACGGCGGCATGGACGCTGCTGTGCCTGCTGTTGTGGCTGCTCACCGTCACCACCGCGGCGGCGCAGGCGACGACCTATCCCAACCGCCCGATTCGCCTCATCGTGCCCTACACGCCGGGCACGGGCATCGACATCCTGGCGCGTGTCATCGGGCAGAAGCTTTCCGACAAGTTCAAGGTCGCGGTGGTGGTCGACAACCGTCCGGGCGCGAGCGGAAACATCGGCACCGAGGCCGCGAGCAAGGCGGTGCCGGACGGCTCTACCCTGCTCATGACGTCGAGCACACACGTGCTCAACGCGGCGCTGCAGCCCTCGGTACCCTACGATCCGGTCAAGGGCTTCACGCCGATCGGTCCGACCGCAATCGCGAGCCTCGCGCTGGTGGTGCATCCTTCGGTGCCGGTGCGCTCGGTGAAAGAGCTGGTCGCGTTGGCGAAGACCCAGCCCGGCAAGCTCAACTACGCCTCGCCGGGCAGCGGCACGCCGCATCATCTCGCGATGGAGCTCTTCAAGCGGCACTTCAATGTCGATCTCATCCACGTTCCGTACAAAGGCAGCGCCGGCGCCGTCGCCGATCTGCTCGGCGGACAGGTGCAGGTGATGTTCCTTCCCGTCCACGTCGCGCTGCCTCAGGTGCAGAGCAGCAAGCTGCGCATGCTCGCTGCGGGTGGCGCGCAGCGCTCGCCCGTGACGCCCGACGTGCCGTCGCTCGCCGACGAAGGCGTGACCGATATCGATGTCGATATCTGGTATGCACTGCTCGGGCCGCCCGGCCTGCCGAAGGAGCAGGTGGCGCTGCTCAACGCCGAGGTCAACGCGATCCTGGGCGACGGCGAAATCCGCGATAACCTGGGCAAACAGGGACTCAACCCGCTTCCGGGCACTCCGGAGGACTTGGCGCGCATGATCGCGACCGATCTCGAGCGGTGGACGCGGTTGATCCGCGCCGCGAACATCAAGGCCGATTGACGCTCCACCTATCCCGGCCCGGCACCATGAAGCTCGACATCTTCAATCACATCTTTCCGACACGCTTCTACGACCGCATGCTCGAGGTCGCGCCCAACGGCACGGACATGCACAAGCGCGTGCGCGCGATCCCTTCCATCGTCGATCTCGACGCGCGCTTTCGCATCATGGACCTGTTCGGCGACTACGCGCAGGTGATCTGCCTGGGCTCGCCGCCGATCGAAGTCTTCGGACCGCCTCCGCTTTCCACCGAGCTGGCGCGGCTCGCCAACGACGGCATGGCGGAGCTTGTCGCGAAGCACCCGAGCCGCTTCCCGGCTTTCATCGCTTCGTTGCCGATGAACGATCCGCAGGGGCTGCTTGACGAGGCCGAACGCGCGGTGCGGAAGCTCGGTGCGGTCGGTGTGCAGGTCTTCACCAATGTGCTGGGCGCGCCGCTCACCGCGCCGGAAACGCTGCCGCTGTTCGCGTTGATGGCCGAGCTCGATCTGCCGATCTGGATGCACCCTGCGCGCGGCGCCGACTTTCCCGACTACCAGAAGGAAAACAAAAGCCACTACGAGATCTGGTGGACCTTCGGCTGGCCGTACGAAACGAGCGCCGCCATGGCGCACATCGTGTTCGAAGGGCTTTTCGACCGATTCCCGGCCCTCAAGGTGATCACGCGCGTCGGCCCAGGTTGGGATCAGCTCGGCGCGCGCACCTCCGATGTCGACTACACGAAGCTCCTGCGCAAGCTCAAGAAGCGGCCCGTCGACTACTTCCATATGTTCTATGCCGATACGGCGCTTTTCGGCGCCTGGGAAGCGACCAAGTGCGGGCTCAAGTTCTTCGGGCCCGAGCGCGTGCTGTTCGCCTCGGATTCGCCATTCGATCCGGAGAAGGGCTCTATGTACACGCGCACGACGATCGAAATCGTCGACCGGCTGGATCTTTCGCCCGAAGAGCGGCACGCGATCTACGAAGGCAATGCACGGCGGCTGCTGAAGCTGCACTGATGCGATACGGCAGCCAGCCCTCTCGTGCATTGACGCCCTCTCCGCCAAGGAAATCTCAAGGAGAAACAGCAATGGACGAGCGCGAACTCCACGACAAGGGCATGACCGTACGCCGCGCGGTGCTCGGCGACGCGCACGTCGACCGGACGCAAACGCGTAAGAGCGCTTTCAACGCCGAATTCCAGGAACTGATCACACGCTACGCCTGGGGCGAGATCTGGACCCGTCCGGGTCTTCCTCGGCATACGCGCAGCCTCATCACCATCGCGATGATGGTGGCGTTGAATCGGACCGACGAGTTCAAGCTGCACGTGCGCGCCGCGTTCAACAACGGCGTCACCAAGGAAGAGATCAAGGAAGTGCTGCTGCAGTGCGCGATATACTGCGGCGTTCCCGCCGCAAATTCGGCGTTCCACATGGCCGAGGACGTGTTTGCGCAGATGGACGCTAAGAGTTAGGGAGATCTACGTGAAGACCGTTCGCCCTGAGGATGAACGAGTAACTCACTGAATGGGAGTCCGTTCGTGGTTCGACAGGCTCACCACGAACGGACTTACGTTGAGCCTAATGGATCGATGCTTGTCTTTGGAGAGGATGCGATGAAATTCGGAACGTTTGTCGGAAAACTGCTGGCCGGAGCCGCGATGCTCGCGGTCGCGAGCGCGGTGTCGGCGCAGAACGTGGTCAAGCTCGGCATGGTGGGTGAATTCTCGGGACCGTTCGCGCAGTACGGCCAGCAGATCCTGGGCGGGATGAAGGCGTACATGAAGCTGCACGGCGATACGGTCGCCGGCAAGAAGATCGAGATCGTGCAAAAGGACGTGGGCGGGCCCGCGCCCGACGTCGCCAAGCGCCTGGCGCAGGAGCTCGTCACCCGCGACAACGTCGACCTCCTGGTCGGGTTCGGGCTGACGCCGAATGCGCTCGCCGTGGCGCCGGTCGCGACCGAGGCCAAGAAGGCCATGGTCATCATGAACGCGGCCACCTCGATCATCACCACCAAGTCGCCATATATCGTGCGCGCGTCGATGACGACGGCCCGGGGCTCGATTCCGAGAAGGCATTCACCGAAGCGTTCAAAGCCGCCGGCGGCGAGATCGTCGGCAGCATCCATACGCCGCTGCAGAATCCCGATTTCGCGCCGTTTGTCCAGCGCGTCAAGGACGCCAAGCCGGAAGCGGTGTTCCTGTTCCTGCCCGCGGGCGAGCAGGGCATCGCCTTCATGAAGGGCTATGCGGAGCGCGGGCTGGCGCAGGCCGGGATCAAGCTGATCGCGACCGGCGACATCACCGATGACGGGGTGCTGGAGGCGATGGGCGAGCCGACGCTGGGGCTCATCACCAGCTTTCATTACTCGGCCGCGCACGATTCGCCCGAGAACAAGGCGTTTGTCAAGGCGTATGCGGAGGCAAACGGCACCAAGTTGCGCCCGAACTTCATGGCCGCGGGCGGCTACGACGGCATGGCGTTGATTTACGAAGCGCTGAAGAAGACCAACGGCTCGACTGATGGCGACAAGCTCGTCGCCGCGATGAAGGGCATGAAGCTCACGAGCCCGCGCGGTCCGATCATGATCGATCCGGAGACGCGTGACGTCGTGCAGACGGTGTACATCCGCAAGGTCGAGAAGACCGGCGGCGGCCTCTACAACGTCGAGTTCGACAAGTTCCCGGATCAGAAAGACCCGGGCAAGTGACGCAACGGTCCAAGAGCGCAAGGTGAAACCGCAACGCGATTGGAGACCGTTGCGCCATCCCGGGCGAGCGCGGAGCGCGAGGCCTGGGATCCAAGGTCAAGGCGCGATCGCGTTCATCGTTCAAACTCGGGCCCCGGCCGCAGCCTGCCCCGGAATGCTTGAGTCCGGGGCCGGGGCGACGATCAGGCGTCATCCCGGAACGTGAAGCTGCGCACGAACTTGCGCCTGCGACGCCGTTAGCCGACCCGTGTCTGATCTCCTCATGGCTGAAGGACTCTTCGCCGGCTACGGCGAGTCGATCGTCCTGGAAGGCATTTCGTTTGTGCTGGAGCAGGGCGGGAGCCTGGCGCTCGTCGGCCGTAATGGCGTTGGCAAGACGACGCTGCTGCTTACGCTGATGGGCTTGACCCGCCTCAGGCGGGGCCGACTCTTCATGCGCGGCAGGGACATCTCTCGCATGCCGACTTACCTGCGCGCGCGTAACGGCCTTGGCTGGGTACCGCAGGAGCGATTGTGTTTCCCGTCGCTCACCGTGGACGAGCACCTCCACGTCGTCGCGCGCCCCGGCCCGTGGGATCTGGCGCGGACCTACAGCACGTTTCCCGGACTCAACGAGCGCCGGCACAATCTCGGCAACCAGTTGTCCGGCGGTGAGCAACAGATGCTGGCGATCGCGCGCGCGCTGATGACCAACCCGAGCGTGCTGCTGCTCGACGAGCCGCTGGAAGGGCTGGCGCCTGTCGTTGTCGGCGCCGTAGTCAAGGTGATCCAGGATCTCGTGCGCTCGGGCGAGTTCGCCGTGATCATTGTCGAACAGCACGTCCGCGTCGCGCTGTCGTTGACCAAGCAGGCGATCGTTCTCGACCGCGGCCACGTAGTCCATCACGCTGCCAGCGAGGACCTCCTGGCAAATACTGCGGCGCTCGACCGACTGGTCGCGCTCGCCTGAAAGGATAGGACCGCACGCATGCTTGCTATCGAACGAGCCGGCCGGGTGATGGTGGCCACGCTCTCGCGGCCCCCCGTCAACGCGCTCGATGGCAAGTTGATCGCGCGCCTTGACGCGGCGCTCGAGGAGGCGACCGCCGATCCGGAGATTACCGTGCTGCATATTCGCAGCGGCGGCAAGACCTTCTGCGCCGGCGCCGACTTGGCCCTGATGCGCTCGTGCCTCGACACGCCGGAAGGGCGCGATGCGATGGTCGAAGTGGTGCGGCGCATGCAGCGCCTGTTCATGCGCCTCGAGAGCGCGGGGGTCGTGACGCTCGCCGAAATCGGTGGAGCGGCGATGGGCGGAGGGCTGGAGCTTGCGCTCGCCTGCGATCTGCGAGTCGCTGCAGTGGAGGCGAGGCTGGGGCTGCCGGAGGTGAGCCTCGGCTTGCTGCCGGCGGCCGGTGGCACCCAGCGGCTGACCCGGCTGTGCGGTGAGAGCACGGCCAAACGCCTCATCGTTGGCGCGGAGTCGATCGACGGTGCGGAAGCGCTGCGTCTCGGTCTGGTCCAGTGGACCCAACCGCGCGAGCAATTGGCGGGTTGGACCCGAGAGTTGGCGGCGCATCTGGCCGGCATGCCCAAGGCCGCGCTGCTCGCCGCCAAGCGTTGCATCGCCGCCGAGCGCGATCCGACCTGCGATGGCTTCGCCGCCGAGATTGCGGCGACGCGAGCGCTTTACGGCGATCCGGAGACGCGCCGCAAGGTTTCGTAATTTCTCACCAAGAGTACGACGTGACATTAGCGCAAGGAGATTCCATGGGTTTCGAACACAAGATCGCGGTGGTTACCGGCGCTGCCTCCGGCATCGGCAAGGCAACGGCAGAGGCGCTGGCGGAAGCCGGGGCAACGGTCATCTGCGGCGACATCGATCGTGACAAGGGCGAGGCCGCTGCCGCAGCTATCCGCAATAAAGGCCAAAAGGCCGAGTTCCTGCCTGTCGACATGACCGACGAGGCTTCGATCAACGCGTTCGTGGAGGCTGTTCAGGCCAAGGCCGGCGCGGTGGATATACTGGTCAACGGCGCCGGCTGGGGCCAGACCCGACCGTTCTGGGAAGCCGCGCCCGGCTTTTGGGAAAAATTGATCGCGCTCAACTTTGTCGGACCGATGAAACTCGCCAAAGCCCTGCTGCCCAAGATGATGGAGCGCGGCAGTGGCAAGATCGTCAACATCGCCAGCGATGCCGGTCGTGTCGGAAGTCTCGGCGAGACCGTATATTCGGGTACCAAAGGCGGCCTGATCGCTTTTACCAAGTCGCTGGCTCGCGAGACGGCCCGCTACAACATCAACGTCAACTGCGTCTGCCCGGGCCCCACCGAGACGCCGCTCCTGTTCGCCGTGCCGGAGAAGCACCTGGAGGCGTTCAAGAAAGCCATTCCGTTCCGCCGTTTCGGCAAGCCTTCCGAGATCGCCGACGCCGTCGTGTTCTTCGCGAGCGACCGCGCCAGCTATATCACCGGACAGGTGTTGAGCGTCAGCGGCGGCCTGACGATGGTCGGCTGATTCTTCCTCGACAAGGAATGCACCCATGATGAAACGCATCCAACTGGCCAACTATAAGCCCGCGCACTTCGGCTATGCGGTCACGGGCAAGGTTGCGACGATTACGCTCAACCGGCCCGGGCGCAAGAATCCGCTCACGCTCGAATCCTACGGCGAGCTGCGCGACCTGTTCCGCGAGATGGTCTATGCCACCGACGTCAAGGCCGTCGTGTTCACCGGCGAGGGCGGCAATTTCTGTTCCGGCGGCGACGTCCACGACATCATCGGCAAGCTGGTGCAGATGGACATGCCCGAGCTGCTGGCGTTCACGCGCATGACCGGCGACGTGGTGAAGGCCATGCGCGGCTGTCCGCAACCGATCATCGCCGCCATCGATGGCGTGTGCACCGGCGCCGGCGCGCTGGTCGCTTGTGCGTCGGACCTGCGTTTCGCCACCGCCCGCAGCAAGCTCGCGTTCCTGTTCGTTCGCGTCGGTCTCGCCGCCGCCGACATGGGCGCGTGCACGCTGCTGCCGCGCTTGAT
>WNFV01015136.1_pt1 | contig 14535 bp, 16 predicted proteins | sample 5400101 | NCBI WGS metagenome assembly WNFV01 (sample SAMN13153361, study PRJNA577476) | soil metagenome | isolation source: 115 cm soil or saprolite under grassland replicate 1 | place: USA:California | collected 2016-06-15 | reverse complement strand
CCACGAACCATCATAGTTCTTGACCTTCGGATAACCCAGCAGGTATTTCAACACAAACCACGTCAATGATGACCGTTCGCCGATTCGGCAGTAGGCGATGACCTCACCGTTGGGTTTGATCCCTTTTCCTTCGTAAAGCGCACGCAGCTCTTCGGGAGATTTGAACGTGGCGTCCGCTTCGTTGACGGCCTGTGCCCAAGGGATGCTGACGGCGCCAGGGATATGCCCGCCGCGCGTCGCACCTTCCTGCGGATAATTTGGCATGGAAATCAATTCACCGGAATATTCCTTCGGTGAGCGGACATCCACCAGAGGTTTCCTGGATTTGCTCTGCTCAAGCACCTCATCACGAAATGCACGAATGGATTTATCCGCCTCCTCCGCCCGATAGGTTGTTCTCTCATAAGACGGAACTTCCTTCACAAGGGGCCGCTTCTCTTGCTCCCATTTGGCGCGTCCACCGTTCATGATCCTCACGTTCTCGTGGCCGTAATACTGGAAGAGCCATAACGCGTAACATGCGAACCAGTTGGATTTATCGCCGTAGAACACAACAGTCGTATCATTCGTGATCCCGAGGCTGGAGTTAACTTCTTCGAATTTTTCCTTGGTAAGAAAGTCTCGGCGTAATGGATGTTGTAGTGTGCTGAACCAGTCCACCTGCACCGCGCCAGGGATATGACCGATCACGTACAGCAAGGGATCCTCGTCCGATTCGATGATGCGGACTTTGGGGTCGTTCGTATGAGCAGCGACCCATTCAGTATCGACAAGATATTCAGGATGAACGTATGCCATGTTATTTTCCTTTTTAAATAGTATTAAATTAGTGTTATCGCAAAGTAAAAGCAGTCAACGAGCAAAACTATCCCAAAAGACACCGGGAGTTACAGGATGGCGAACGAACGCCAGCGCAAATTCTCAAACGCGCGGGGACCGTCCACCGTCCGAAGCTGTTGACTGCTTACTAGTTAGAGGAGTCTCAGACGATGGTTACGAGCCCCGCCTAAGACAGGAGCAATAATTGAAAGTGACCATACTTATAAATGACGCCGCCATTTTACAATTCTTACTGATTTTGTCAAGTTAAAAATTATCTGTGCGATTTACTGTGCCTAGAATAAAAAATTTCTATGTAGCGGTTGGCACAGGAACTCGTTTTGGATTTACCAAATAGAGAACGATCAGCAAGTTAATGCTGATCACAGTGAATATGATCGTCATCATACTGTGCGGCCCGGCGGTAACAAAGGTCTGGCCGATGAACCAGGGCAGGAACATCCCGCCCACACCACCTCCACCTATGAACCAGCCAGTCGTCGCCCCACTGACGTGTATTCGTTCTCCGGCAAACATCATTGTTGTTGGAAAGATCGAAGCCATGAATATTCCTAGCCCAATGCTGCCAGCCCAAAGCAAGGTAACCGATTCTCTTCCGAGGATGATTAAGCCCAGGCTGGCGAGACAACCCGCGAGGTCCAGAAAAAGAATCGTTGGGGAACGGAGGCGGGTGGAAACCCAAACTCCCAGCAGCCGTCCTACCGTGAATAGTCCCCAAAACGCAGAGGTCAAATAAGCCGCAGTGATGGTCGTTTCCATTCCAAGCGTGATGGCATATGTGTAAATCCAGTTGCCGAAACCACTTTCTGCACCAACTGAGAGAAAAAAGCAATTGGCAATCAGGAACATTAGCAGGAACGGGACAGAAAGACCACTTTTTTCTCTGACCTCAGTTTGCTGAGGTGGATTGGGCAGAGTCCACAACCAGACGGCGAGCGGCAGACAAATAAGGGCGATCGTCCAGAAGGCCCAATGGATTTCTTCCGTGAGCGAGAGAAAGCGCGCCAACAAAAGCGGCGCGATGAATGTGCCTACACCGAAAAAGAAATGCAGACCGTTCATAAACGGTCCGACTTTATTGCCGTGCACCCACTGCAACAATGTGTTGCAGCCTACATCCACTGCGCCGTTGGCAGAACCAAGAATGAAGAAGATCAGAAGAAGCAACCACAATATTGGAATGACTGGGATCAATGCCATCATCGCAGTAACAATAAGTAGCGAGAGGGACATGAAACGATGTCCAGGCAAACGGTCATAGGCGCGCCCGCTCAAGAATGAGCCGAGGATATAACCCAGTGAGTTAAACACAAAGATAAGGCTGATTTGGTCCAGGCCACTATCTGTATGGCGCGCCAAAACTGGCAGGCTGGGGCCTTGTGTCGCAAATATGAGGCCTAGCGTCATACAGGACAGGTAGTATGCGGTGGTACTGATGAGAGGCTTTGAAGTAGTTGTCATGGCGTTGTGTTTACCGAAAAGGGGATGATGGAGAATTATAGCAGGTCAGTATTATGAAAATAAAACCCCGCTGTCAGGCGGGGTTGATTGTCTACTTATTTAACCAGATTTGGATCGACTGCCAGTTGAAACCAGTTCGGTTTCAATGCTGTTACCCAGGCAACCTCGTCCTGTCCGTAATCCTCACCGCCTGGCTTGCGATGAACCGTCCCATGATCCCACAGCCATTCCTCGAAATCATTCTGGCACGCCGCTGTTGCTTGAAGCCCATATAGCTGCTGAAGGTAGGTCTGCGAGCCATATTGCTTGCAAATAATACTCTCGGCACGGTGACCGAAATCATGCACCATTTCTTTTACATCGCGCTGGTAGTTGTATCCCATCATCACAAACCGTCTGCCGATCTGTTCGATTGCAGGAGCGTTACACCAGAATGCACCCCTGCCAACCATGCGGCTTTCATAAAACCCAAAATATGGCCCGCCGAACATCCAGACTTCATCAATCTCCATCGCCTTGACCTGGGCCAGAATGTTGAAATCCCGAATGATGCGTTGATAATCAGCCATCATATAGTTGCCATGCGAATCGCGGAGCGCCAGCTTGTCGTTTGTCATAGCCTGAGACCACGTTGTGTCGTTGTATTGCCGGCCATCCGCCAACACTGGATATCCTGGCACTGTGATCTTCTTAACCATTTGAAATGCCAGGGTATTATTGCTGACCTGTCTCATCGTTTCTATATAATTCTGGATGAGATAGTCAGTTTTATTCCACGCCGGTGGGATAGCCGCCGGACGAAAATCAATGACCAGTACTTTTGGTGACATGACCTTCTTGAGCTTTTGCCTGAGATTTGGCATAGGCATAATAGCCTCCTCAATTTGCTTAGTCGGACAATTCCCTCAATATTTTAGCACTTGTTTGAATGAGAAGATACTTTGAGCGAAAACTGAAATCCTGCCGTGGAACGGGGATCGTGTGTTGTCTTAGGCAGTGGCAGCATTCTCTGGCTTATAGATAAGACCAAACAGTGACGCTGCCCCTTGAAAGATTAAGCTGCCTCCGTACAACACCATATAACTTTCCATATCCCCTGTGACCAGCGCAAGGTGAAACGTCCAAACACTGGTCGCTGTGCCAAGAGCTACAAGGAATAGATTGGCTAGCAAGATTGAGACGGGACTAATAGATCGCTTATTTGCTGACCATGTCAGTGCACCGATTCCGATGACCAATAAAGCAGCAAGCATTTTGGTCAATAGCCAGATGGTAGTCGAATCCCGTATTTCCGTTGCTGAGAGGCTGAATACTATGACCAAACCTGCCAGCAATGAATTGACCAACGCCAGAAATATAGAAACTGTTTTCATGACAACACCTCCTTTGGAATTTTCCAAAGTTTATCGTCTTGATTCTATCAAAGCCTGTAAAAGTGCTCTCAATTTCTATAAAGTTATCTTATGAAATGGGCGATTTCTTAATATCCTTTATGAAATACTTGCTTTTGAACATTAATTTATATAAAATAATTATGCAATCTCATGTTCGTATAAGATTGCATCGGAAGGCATTTTAGGGGAAAAGCACAAGAACATTGCCAAGCTAACACATTACGCTTCATCACAGTAGCTTATCACTCAATCCTATTTGTATGAAAGGAGGTGTTTTTACAGAGATTTGGAGCTATGACTTAAAAGTATGTATTGAATAGCCGAGTTTCATTTTTTGAGGAGAAAACAAATGAAAACAAAGCAAGTCTTTACCTGGTTTGCAACTACGGTTCTCATCGCTACCTCATCGGCGTAGTCCCCGCGGCTGCGGCACTCAAAGAGGGGCCTGCCCTCAAGACCCGAGGTCCGATATTCTCAAATGCTGTAGCATTTGACGTATCACCTGCCTTGCGCGACATAAAACCCAGGCCGCCTGGACCACCACAACCTAATTTAGATCAAGAAATACGTCCAGATCGCGGACCGGCTGGCAACAACCGAGGTTTCTCAGTTGATGGAGCCATTCAAAGTACTGCACAAAACTTGACCATCCCAGCCCCATCAGTAAACTTCGAAGGGCTGCGTAATGAAGATAACTTTAACATATTTGGCTTCCGTGTCAACCCGCCTGATCCGAATGGCGATGTAGGCCCCAACCATTACGTGGAGATTATCAATCTCGTCTTTGGCGTCTACAATAAGCAAGGCAATCTGTTATTAGGCCCTGTGGACACCGGCACACTTTGGAGCGGCTTTGCCGTTCCAGACTGCACTGACCCCTCTGGCGATCCAATTGTGCTGTATGACCAGTTCGTAGACCGCTGGCTGCTCTCGCAGTTCACTACCAGGGGAATGAACCCAGACGGCTCTTATAACGGCCTGCCCTTCTATAACTGCGTCGCCATTTCACAGACCGGAGATCCCACTGGCGCGTACTATCGGTATGCGTTCATCACTTCTCTCCCGGACACCACGTCGACATTCTTCCCTGACTATCCCAAGTATGGCGTATGGACCGATTCCTACGTGCTCACCTCCAGGGATTTCGGATCGCAAGACGAGTATGGGATCAGTGTCTACGCCCTGGAAAAGTACAAGATGGTTAATGGCCAGCCGGATGCCCGCGCCGTTCACTTCTTTTTGGATGGGAATGACCCGGATATCTTGCCACTCGTTGGTGATGGACTACTGCCAGCGGATGTTGACGGCAAGCAGAAGCCGAAGACCGATACGGCCATCCCACTCGTTGGAACGCAGGATGACGGCTTCCCGTACGGAGCGACCTTCGACGCGCTGAACATCTGGGATCTATCGGTGAAGTGGCACTCCACTCCGACCGCCTCACTTACTCTCAATACACAGCTTCCGGTCGCCTCCTTCGATTCGGTCTTCCCCTGTGGTGTTGTGCCAGGCTCCCTTCCTCCGAGCAGCCGAGACTGCCTCCCCCAGCCGGGCATCACCGATGGGAGTCAGTACCTCGACATCCTCTCGTACCGACAACGGCCAACCTGGCGGCTCGCCTATCGCAATTTCAAGAATTATGAGACGCTTGTGACGAACCAATCGGTGGAGGCACTCCCTGGCATTGCTGGTGTGCGCTGGTATGAGATCCGACGCATCAACGGCACCTACTCACTTTATCAGCAAGGAACATACGCGCCAAATGATGGCGTGCATCGCTGGATGGGTAGCGCAGCCCAGGACAAGAAGGGCAATCTTGCTCTTGGATATAGCGTGGTCAATGGAGTAGATGTTTACCCAGGCATTCGTTATACCGGCCGATTGGCCGGCGATCCTCTGGGCCAGATGACTCTGGGCGAAGGCGTCATCATCAATGGCACGGGCGTGCAGACGACCACTAACTCCCGCTGGGGCGACTATACATCCATGAACATTGATCCAGTTGATGATTGCACATTCTGGTATGTCAATGAGTATTATCAGGTAAGCGGGGTGCCATTGCCCCCACCTCCAGGCGGAGATACAAGGCCTTGGCAGACACGGATCGCTAGCTTCAAGCTCCCTGGCTGTTAGTAAAAAAATGTACTAGTCCTAATAAACTGGCACATTACATAGAGAAATAAGCTGTTTGATTACCAGGCCTCCCATTTGGGAGGCCTGGTCTTAATTAATGGTAATTGCTCTCTAATAGCAAATACTTTAAAAAATAGACCTCTTGCCAAAGTTGAAGGTAGGTCAGGCCTGTAGCCTGACGGTCCTTTGAAACATAAGTTTTGGCGGGTTGCAAACCCGCCCTACGAACAATTAGGCAAGAGGTTTAATTCTTTATTTCCATTGCATCAAAACTCTTTTAGGATTCCAAGGTAAGCAGCCTGTTGAAGAATGAGCGGTAGCGTTTTATCGCGACGCGCAGATCTTCAGTCGATACATTATCTCCACTCGTCCACTGATTTTCCAGAGAAGTTCGTTCTTGGGCGAAGGTTTTTGTAATGTTATTGATCACATCTTCAACCAACTCATCTGCCTTTTTGACCGAATCACGTGGATCATCTACAAACCGGCTCTGAATATCCAGCCATTGAGAGCGGAATTTTTCTGCCTCATTGTTCACGAATAAAGGCGGAAACTCCTCCTCCATCGGAGAGGCGTTGCTTTGCTCTCTTTTTTCTTCCATCTTCTGCTCGTTTTCCTCTTGCTTTTCAGTTGTACGGACTTCATCATCCATTTGTTTTTCTCTTTGTTCGTCCATCACATTATCTCCTTTTGAGGTGTATCGGCTACTGCCGCATCTTGACGCATCAAATTTTCGAATAAGGCACGTCCATGGATCATCGCCTGGCGCACCTCTTCGGTAGTGACGTTTTCAGTATCGCCCTTGACCGCGATCGTCCACAGGATAGCCTTTGGCATTCATTACTTCCTTGATCAGCCGGTTCGCTTTTTGTAGAGCAGCCAGCGGCTCATCGACAAATTGTGCTTGTGTTGCCTTCCACTCGTTTGTAAAGCGGTCAACTTGTTCCGCTGAAAGCGGATGGATATCCAAGCCCTTCACGTGATTCAAACGTGATTCGAGTACACTTTCAGCATGACGTTGATCTCCGACTTCATTTACAATCCGTTCATATTCCGGACCAAAGCGATCCCGGAGAAGTTTCGTCCGCTGCCGGCGGTAAAGCTGGATGCCAAGCGCAGCTCCAATAATCAAGAAAACGATGGCCACGATGACAATCGTGGAGGTTGTCGGATTCATAATTTTCTCCTTCCAGAGCATGGTCGCTCTTGAATCGGGAGTTCTTCTCGTTTCAAATTACGGCGCCTCTGCTCTTTGAAATCAATGTATTCTCTATATGTTCAGCTTAACGATAGGATGGTTGGAGCGTTATGTAGAAGTATGCCTCGCTTAAGCTTAAAATGAAGTTGCTAAGGATTATTGGAACAAGAAACCTCCATGAAGGAGGTATCGCGCAAGATGAATTCGATTTCGGGTCGAATAAAATTAAGAGAAAAAAATGCGATTTCACATGTTTATTGGATTGACTATTTTGCTAGTTGCCTGTGCTCCTACTCCTCTTGCAACTAATGACCCCAAGGGAAGGCCGTTCGCCAGCTCAACTCCATCTAGTATTCCAACGGCAGTTTTCACTTCCACCCTCACAGCTACGTCTACGCCACAACCAACGGCTACTCTCACGCCAAGTCCGACCGTAACATTAACTCCACCTGCAACAGCGACCGCGCAGATGATTTGCCTCAGGATCATGCCCTTAGGCGATTCAATCACCTTCGGTGAAGGTGCTGTTACTTATGGTGGCTACCGGAATCTGCTTGGGGTACTGCTGGCGAACGATGGCTATATGGTTGACTTCGTCGGTTCACAGCAAACAGGGATTGGTGTCATACCTGACCCGGATAATGAGGGACACGGCGGCTGGAAAATAATGAATATAAAGGATGCGATCGACTCAGAAGGCTGGCTTGAAATTTATCAACCGGATATCATCCTGCTCCACATTGGCACGAATGATATCAACCGTGGGTATGCAGCTTCTGCTCCTGAAAATCTCTCTGCACTCCTCGATGATATTCTCCTTCGTTTGCCAGAGGCCCGTATCATCGTGGCGCAGATAATTCCATATTCATCAGGACCTCTCGAGGAACACACAGCCTATAACGCCGCGATTCCTGGCATCATTGCATCCAAGGGACCACGCGTCTCGGTGGTAGATATGCAAAATATCCTCTCGCAAGACGATTTCGCAGATACATATCACCCCAATGCTGGTGGCTACGACAAGATGGCGCGCGCCTGGCAAGCGGCGATCCTTACGCTGGAATCTCTGCCTGATCTGACATGTTCCCCTAAGTAGTCGATGACAAACAACCAAAATGTCTGGTCATAATATATGACAGAAGGGCTTATTTTATTACGGGCACTGCTCCGACCCTATCTGCTAGTAAGAAACCGACCGCGATCAAACCTTCGGCCAGGGCTCTTATCCAGAACATGTTCGTTGGGTCCAGAGATTGACCATACAGTGCTGCCATAGCGCGTAAGACAAAGATAATAGTGAAGCCCATCGCAACCGAGTTACGCGTTTTTGAGGCTTCTATATTCCGAATCAGCAAGGCGATTATGCCAATACTTAGATTCGCGATGCCCAAAGACACGACAGCCAGGAAAAGGGAAATGGGGGAAGAAGTGTTGAGCGCGCCATTTGTTATAGCTGCCGGGGCTAGCAGTTGGTAAAAACCGAGAAAGAACGTCCAGATAGCGGCGACAATAAACATGACATTAAGTTTCATAAGATGGTTTCCTAATAGCAATAAATCCGATGTATGCCTAAAAAAGAGCGTACACCAATCGGATCAAGGATAGGCGTTGCTTAAACGCTCATTTCAGATCGTAGAATACGACTCCCAAAGGCCTATAGATAAGCAATCATTTAAAAATTAAGGCCTTTTATGCACCTGCCTTTCCCGCGTTCGCCAACCTCGAATCCGCAGGGCATAGATTGGTGGGATATGGAGTGGCTATTCATGGGATCATGCGTTTGCCTGTTTTCGGACTGCTTCCTGAAATATTTGCCGAAACTTCTGTGCAGCCAGTTCGGGCCCCAGGCCGATAAATGCGATTCCCTGTTTGGTGACATCGCTATAGCGCCCTGTGATGTTCAAACCTGAGTCCGGGCTGATTTTGAACATGGCAGTATCTTCAAAATTCTGTGCCTGCAGATTCCGCAGGTGGCCGGAAATGACGGCTGGTTTTTCATTGCCCCTTTCCACAGCCAGGATCAGCCATTCGGACGTGAGTAATGCTCCCGTAATGACTTTTTCTGATCCGCCGAATAGGCCGTTCTTCTTTTGTATGGAAGTCGTCTCACAGCAGATCAGGATATTCGATTCTATATTCCCAATTTTGTACAATTCCATCTGTTCACGAATAGCAGCCAGCATTTCGGGGCGCAGACTGTCAAACGAGCATTCACGAGTCGTGCGGGTATTAGCGTTCATACGATCTCCTTGAGTAAATTTATCATACACCCCCAACGTGGACTGTGATAGAGGTAGATAGAAAATTAAATCAATCTCACATCGCCTCCAAAACGTCCTTTAATTTCTCAAGATTTTCCTTGAATTGTTTTTTCGTTTTTTTTGCGACTATAAATTCATCCACCTTGAAATGATTTCCGGTGCTTGTCTGTGTAAATATATTAATCTTCGTACTGGTCATATCCATCTCCAATGAATAGATGGTCTCTGATTCGATCGAGCCGGAAAGAGATTTAAACCCGTATCTCTTGTACGGTTCATATTCGGTGACTTCGAATGTGCCATTCAAACGGCGACCCATGAAATGACCGATGCTTCGAAAAAAAGTGCCCAATCCGATAGGGCCCTCGGAAACCTGAGTTGACTCTAAAGTCCCATATTGCCATTGAGTGTCATTCTCAGGTGTAGAAATGAAAGTGAATACTTGTTTAATGGGCCGGTAGATTTGTGTGTTTAAATTGAAATTGAACATTTATTTTATTCCTTTGCAACAACCGGGCGATGAGCAGTTGCATGGCGGAATTGACTCTTTTAGTGGCGCGTCATATTTTATGAAATTCGCCCCGACAATCTTTATTATCTGTGTGCGATGATGAGTTTATGCATTACAGTTTTCCCCTATGTTTGCTGTAATTTACTAATGCTTACGTGCAGAGAAGCTTAAATCAGCATAACCTGCTTTCTGGTAAGCAATCATGAAGGGTCAGCGGAATGAAAAACCCACCGTGAGGCGGGATCAATTACTAGTGACTCAATGCCTTGGCTGCTCATCCCTTGGTTTGGCCACATTGACTGTCAACTCGCGTTCGCCTAATGCATACGCATTGAACAAGCTGATCGCCTGATCAGCATCCGTTTGACTACCCATCGTGATAAAGGCAAAGCCTTTCGGTTCACCACTGATACGGTCTCTGACCACCTCAACTGAAACGACGGCTCCCGCCTGCCTAAACAAGGTATCCAGTTCATCCTGGCTCGTTGACCTGGGTAGGTTTCCTACATATAACCTTACGTCCATTTTTATACTGCTTTCTCCGGTATTGCCGGAATAAAAAATGCCACTAACCCATAACAGGCTTGGCGGCACAGCTACCTTACAAAACCAGTTATCAAATTTCAAACTGCTGCATCCAGTGTACCACAGTTCCTAGTGCCAGACCGGGCTCACGCTGCAAGCAGGATTACACGTTGTTTTGGATTTTAGGCAATTTGACTCCAAGTTGATTGAGAATTTCCTTTAAGCCAGCCCCTTCGGTTGGCTCAACCACCCATGATGAAACCTTTTCATCTCTAACGGTTATTTTATTGTTTTGCGTAGCGGTCGAAAAATTCTTCTGTGTCGCGGAGATCACACCTCTATTTATACTGGTGAGGTCGAATGCGCCGCGATTAATTCCGCTCAGTTGCATCGTGGCATTGACAATATCGCCCTCGGCGCTCACTACCATAAAACGATAGTCTAGATGGGCAAATGCCAACTTAAGGCTAAAACTCATTCCTAGCCAGGTTTCAGCGTTGATCGGTTCAGGGAAGATGCCGTTGAATTGAAAATCATCAGCGAGATAGGTCTTTGCCTTCTCGAAATGACCCTTCTGGATCGAATCCATAAGGGCTTGTACAATCTCCTTTGAATCCATGATTTTTCTCCTTGCACTAAGCAATTCCACTGCTGATTGGATGTTACCTATGGAACACCCTCGATTTTCCCCCAGCGATAAATAGATTGTTTATGATATGTTTGTATCAGTGTAACATATTAATGAGTCAAAAGCGGAAAAATGCTTTGCACTAATAACACCCTATTCAGGAGTACTTTTCCGGACTATACTGATTACGATAAACCGGAGTTAATTTAGTTTAATGTCGAGACAGAGCATTCTTTTAGTAGACGATCACGCGGTAGTCCGTATGGGCTTGAAATCGCTCATCGAACGGCATCCCCAATTTGTTGTCGTGGGCGAGGCGGAATCAGCGCGCGAGGCGCTCGAACAAGTGGCTGCGCTCCGTCCGGAGATCATCATCATGGATATTCGCCTGCGAGGGACCTCAGGCATTGAAGCCTGCGAGGAGATCGTCAATAAATTTCCCGGGACGAAGGTCCTCATGCTGACTTCTTACGTCGCGGACGAGATGCTCATGTCGGCCATCCGTGCTGGCGCGTCGGGTTATGTTCTAAAATATATCGGTAGTGATGACCTGATTAAAGCTTTGGAAACGGTTGGACGTGGCGAGAGTCTCCTTGATCCTGCAGTGACCCAGCACGTTTTCGAGAGAGTCCGCCGAATCGTCAAGGATAAAGATGCATCGGCTTTCACCTCTCTCACCCAGCAGGAAAAGCATGTGCTCCTGCTCGTCACAGGAGGTAGAACCAATAAAGAGATCGCCAAAATGCTCTTCCTGGGTGAAGGAACCGTCCGGAACTATGCCTCCAGTATCTTTTTGAAACTGGGCGTCAGTAACCGTGCTGAAGCCGCAGCCTATGCGGTGGAGCACAACCTAAGCAAGTATGTTTCAGTGTAAAAGGGGAATCGTTCGAGTCTGAGTCAGAAATGGGAAGCGCTTATCAGACGTGATATAATCAAGTTAACTTGTAACCGGTTAAGCGCGCTTATACTGCCGTCAATCCCTTTATGGGGTTGACGGTTTTTCTTAACTTGGCCGCTGTTCATAAAGGAGTTAAGCATGGAATTAAAATTGGAGGTTGGTGACCGCGTGGTTCACCCGCAGTATGGCGTGGGGCAAGTAGTTAAAATGGATGAGAGAGAATTTGAACCGGGTGTGATGCGCAGGTATTATGAGATTTCAATTCCTGGCAGCACCTTGTGGGTGCCATTGGACCTGCCTACATATGGGTTGCGTAAATTGACAGTGAGAAGCGAGATTGAGCGCTGTCGCAAAATTCTGGAGTCTCCTCCTTCACCTCTTACCGAGGATGCGCGCTTGCGGCAATCCGAACTATCATCCCGTTTAAAACAAGGGACAATTAGTGCCCATTGTGAGGTCGTCCGCGACTTAACTGGCTATGGTCTGCACAAGCCCCTCAGCGGGACCATTGCCGCATTCTTGCGAGCTACGCAAGATGTGCTTGGTCAGGAATGGGCTGCAGTGGAAGGAATCACACTTTCTGAAGCCGTTAATGAAATCAACCTCCTACTCGAAAAAAGCAGGCAGATCATAAGTGAAAATAATACGCAACTGCCTGATAAGAAAAAAATGATGCTGGACAGCATAGGTCATTAATAAAAAACAGCCTCTCGTTCGGACCGAGAGGCGAATCCTATGTCAAGATATCTGACTGTGACGAATAGCCCTTAAGTAAATCACTTGGTCAGGGTGATATACCCCATAACCGCACAGTGCCGTCCTGTGATCCGATAGCTAGGAGGGAATTATCCAGAGAAAATACCAGGCTGTTAGCTAAGCCCACAGACTTAAGTGTCTGCAATACGCTGCCACTGGAAACGCGCCATATGCGAATCGTGTTATCCGAGGTAGCTGAGAATAAGATCTTGCTATTATCTGCAAAAGCCATACTTTTGACCATCCCACCAGGCCCTTGTAAAACCTGTTGCAAAGATCCATCGACAACGCGCCACAAATAAATACTGCCATCGGCCGAACCTGCGGCTAGGAGAGTGCTATCGCTGGAAAAGGCGAGAATGGTGACACTATCCGTTGGTCCATATAAGGTTTGCATCAAGGCCCCATCTGAGGCGCGCCATAGCCGGACCATATGATCATCGGAACCGGTTGCGATCGCGATTCCATCAGGTGAGAAGACAACACTGCGCACACTGCCATCGTGTCCTCTCAAACTCATCCTTCGCTTGCCGTCCACAACTGTATAGATTAGGGCAGTGCGGTCTGCTGAACCGGTGGCTACCAGTTTTCCATCTGCGGAGAAAGCAATAGTAAATACATCCTTTGTGTGGCCGCCTAATTTTCGAAGAATCTTGCCTTCCGCAATATCCCATAGGAAAGCAGTGTAATTCTGAGTGGCAGAGGCCAACACTGACCCATCGGGAGAGAAAGCCACACTGTTGACAGCTCCGCTCTCTGATTTGAGCGTTTGCAGGAGAGATCCGTCAGAGGCATCCCAGATTCTTAACGTGCTATCCGCTACTCCACCGGCCACGCGTGAACCGTCTGGTGAAAACACGATACCGTTGACCGGGCTTGAGAATCCCTCCAAAGACTGCAAGACCTTCCCTTCGGCGATATCCCAGATGCGCGCCGTGCCATCGTCCGAGCCACTGATGAGGTGGTAACCATCTGTCGAAAAGGCTACGCCGCTGACTCCGCTGGTGTGACCAGGCAAGGCACGGATCAAGGCTCCATCTGGGATGCGCCAAAGCCAAACTTTGCTATCGTTCGAGGCCGAGGCGAGCACTGTCCCATCTGGTGAGAAGGCCAGGTCGCGTACATCCTGGACCGGCGCGGTGATCGTGCGAAGCAATTTGCCATCATCCATACGCCACAGTTGAATCGTGCCATCATGTGAACCGGTTGCCAAGATCGTTCCATCGGGCGAAAGACTGGCTTGATCCAATGACTTTGAGATCGCCTTAAATGTATGTTGCACGGTTCCGGTTGAGACCTCCAAGGTCCGAGCCGTGAGATCCTCAGATGCTGAAATGAGCAGCTCCCCGTCCGGCGAGAAAGCGAGGCTGTGGACGCGGGCGGCATGTCCTCCAAAAGTCTGCAAAAGACTCCCTTTTGAAGAGTCCCACAAGTTCACATTTCCATCCTTGCCTCCTACTGCGAGCAAATTTCCGTCAGAGGAGAAAGCCAGGCTGGTCACATGATCGATTGGCCCTTTCAGTGTCTGCTCCAAACTGCCATCGGATACTTTCCACAATTGGACCGCATTACTAAGGGAGCCAGCTGCCAATAGGGTTCCATCTGGAGAAAATGCGATAACCTCCAGCCAATTCTCCACGGGAATATAACGTATCTGTGCAAGGGATTCCGAATCGTACAAATAGATTCCCAAGGGAGTTGCCACGGCAAATAAATTGCCCGCAGGATTCATCGAAACCTGGGCGATATTTCCCTTACCCCAGATTGCAAACTGGGTCAGATTAGCTAAATTTTCCTTGCTGATTGGCACTCCTGACATGGAAATAGGAGTACCAGCGAGAGCAAGAGGGCGCGGTGTTGGCGTCGAGGTCGGTGGAACCGATGTGGGTAAAGGTGCGAATGTAGGTGTTGCCGTTGCTTGAGGTTTACA
>WNFV01006005.1_pt1 | contig 14536 bp, 13 predicted proteins | sample 5400101 | NCBI WGS metagenome assembly WNFV01 (sample SAMN13153361, study PRJNA577476) | soil metagenome | isolation source: 115 cm soil or saprolite under grassland replicate 1 | place: USA:California | collected 2016-06-15 | reverse complement strand
AGGCCTGTGGCGGGTCACGAACAAGGCCGGCGAGGAGCTGCGGATCACCATCGCGGAGGTGCTCGCCGACTCGTCGTACGAGCTGGGCACCGACCCCGGGCTGGTCAAGGACGGGGTGGAGGCACACCTGCAGGAGCTGCTCGCCGAGCACGTGCACACCTTCGGTGACGGCTGGACGCTGGTACGACGTGAGTACCCGACGGCGATCGGGCCGGTCGACCTGCTGTGCCGGGACGCGTCCGGCGCGCACGTCGCGGTCGAGGTGAAGCGGCGCGGGGAGATCGACGGGGTCGAGCAGCTGACCCGGTACGTCGAGCTGCTGAACCGGGACCCGCTGCTGGCGCCGGTCCGGGGCGTCTTCGCCGCGCAGCAGATCAAGCCGCAGGCCAAGGTGCTGGCCACCGACCGCGGCCTGGAGTGCGTGGTCGTCGACTACGACGGGCTGCGCGGCATCGAGTCGGACGTGCTGCGTCTGTTCTGAGCTATGACCTGAGATCTTTCGGTCATACCACGCGGTCGACGAGGTGCAGTCGTACATCCAGAGCCTCGGGTTCACGAACGTGAACCACGAGTCCCAGGACCTGCTCCCGGACAACTCGACATGTCGTAGGCGAACAGCTCCGACACCGCCACGACGCCATGGGCCTGCGTCATGGACTGGGACTCCACGTCGTACACCTCCACGACGCCGCACTGCATCCGCCGCGCCGACACCAACCTGACCGTCCCCGACAAGAACGGTGAGGTGCACCACGACGGCCAGATCTGGTCCCGGGCGCTGTACGACATGGACCCTGACGCTCTAGACAGGTTCCGACCCGCACGACCGCACGCGTCCCGGGTACCCGCCGGGTACCCGGGACGCGTCGTTTCGTATCTCAGGCCGGTTGCTCCGTCGGGAGACCCGCACTCAGCGCCGCGTCGTGCAGCCGATCGTCGTAGGCGACGAATGCCGTCAGGTCGGCGCGTACAGCCAGCGCCGAGGCCAGGTGTACCGCGTCCAGGGAGCGAAGCGCCGGTGGCTGAAGCGCTGCCGCCGCGGTCAGCAGGCTCGGCGTGAGCGTGACTTTCTGCACCCTCGCCACCAGGTGATGGGCGGCCAGCAGCGCGGTCGGGGTACTTCGCATGATCGCGCGCGGCACCTCGACCAGAACGAGGTCGCTGGAGATCCTCGGCAATTCCGTTCGCGCGGCAAGCCAGGACCGGAGCGCGGCGGTCTCGGCCTCCTTGATGATCAGCTTCACCAGCGCGGAGGAGTCCAGGTAGATCACCAACGCTCCTCTTCGCGCAGCTGCTGCAGGGCCTCGCTCGGCAGCAGATCACCCGCAGGTTCGCCGGGCACGATGTCCAGCACGTCTCCGGACTCCTCCGCCGGCCGGATCACTCCGGCGTCGAGCAGCACCGACAACCGGTCGCCGGTCGCGGCTCGAACGGGTGTCAGCCGCGCGACAGCACGGCCACGCCGGGTGACCTCGATGGTCGCACCGTGTTCGACACGATCGAGATAGGCGCTCGCATGCTGGCGCAGCTCGCGGATCCCGATTCGCTCCGGTTGTGTACCACTCATGTGTCTATGGTAGCCGCATGTAGGCACATAGGCCGCGCCCTGCGCTGTGGGCGGCGTGGCCGGCAACGCAGGGCGCGACTTCTTCAGATCAGCAGGGTTCGGCCGCGTCGACGATGAAGCCCTGCGCGGTCACGCTCTGGTCCGAGGTCAGGCGGACCGAGCCTGTCTGGGTCGTGATGCACGGCGAGGAGATCGCGTGATGCTGCAGGCCCGTGTACCGGGCCAGCTCCGTACCGTTGCCGTCGTACACGATGACGTAGTCGAAGTTCTTCTCGGTGTCGAGCAGGCTGAAGTGGAACTTGAAGCCCGCGGTGCCGTTGTCGTACGTCCACGTGCAGTCGGCGTTGTTGCCGTACGGGTGCGGGGACTCGAACGGGATGGTGGCGTTCGGGTCGCTCTCGCACGGCGGGGGCGGCGGGGTCGCCGGCGTGCAACCGGAGTGGATGCCGACGGCGGCCCAGGCGTCGCTGATGCTCCGCGCCGCCCGTCGGGCGACCGCGACGGTGGCGTTGCGGGCGTCGCACATGTTCGCGAACTCCGGCAGGCTGGTGAAGCCGGCGTAGAACACCTGCGCCGCAGTGGCCAGGCCGACCGCGCTCACGTTCACGTCGCAGTCCGCCGTGTGCTGGTGCCCGTCCGACCCGACGTTGTCACAGCCGGCGTTATGGCCGCCGTTCACGGCCAGGTAGTACGCATGGTTCGGGATGCCGCTGTTGGTGTGCACACCGCCGTTGTCCGCGCTGGTCTGCACGAACTCGCTGTAGTGGTCGGGGTCGCCGTCCTCCTGCGGATCACCCATGTTCCGGAAGCCGGGCGCGGTGTCGGGCACGAGGATGACGTCCTCGCCGATCAGCCAGTCCGGACTCGCCGCCGGGTCGAGGTTGTGCGCGGCGGCGTAGAACTCGTCCGTGTTGCCCATCATGTCGCTGAACGACTCGTTCAGCGCGCCGGACTCGTTCTCGTAGATCAGGTTCGAGGTGAACTGCGTGACGCCGTGGGTGAGCTCGTGACCGTTGACGTCGAGGCCACCGGACAGCGGGATGCAGCTCGTCCCGTCACCGTCGCCGTACGCCATCTGCTCGCCGTTCCAGAACGCGTTGCAGTAGCGGTTCGCGAAGTGCACGCTCGACACGATCGTCAGGCCGTTGTCGTCGACGCTGTCGCGGTTGAACGTGTCCTTGTAGAAGTCGTCGGTGACGTTCGCGTAGTAGTGCGCGTCGACACCCGGCGCCTGGGCCGGCGTGCGGGTGATGAGGCGGTTCAGGTCCCAGACGTCGTCGGCGTCGGTCATCAGGGCGCCCGGCAGGACACCGGTGTTCCCGGCGTCGTACGTGCGCTGACGGCCGTCCGCGCTCACCAGCTGGAAGACGCCGTTCGCCTGGGTCGTGTCGATGGTCTTGGTGTCGCCCTTGACGCCGACACCCTCGCCTTCGGCCACCGCGTCGTACTGCTTGGTGACCGCGCCGGAGCCGGCGTCGACCCAGTGCACCCACCGGTGGTCGAAGCGCTGGCTGACCACCTCGTGGAACAGCCGGCCGGTCTTCGGGTCGATCCTCAGCGTCGACCAGGTGCCCTCGGTGCCGACCCGCTTGGCGGCGATCCCGCGCGCGGCGGCGGCCGAGACGTGCACGGTGTTCTTGGCCTTCAGGCCGGGGAAGTACGCGCCGACCACGGCGACCGTGTTGCCGGCGGCGTCGGTGAGCACCGTCAGCTGGCCGCCGAGCACCTTGGCGTTGCCGACCATCTGCGCCGACACCTTGCCCCGAGGGTCGTCCCGCGAGTCCTTCGTACGCTCACGGGTCAGTCGGTCGCAAGGGTTCGCCAGGTTGCAGAGTGGCAACGGGCGGGATCGTCGTACATCTGCCCGATTTCGGGCAGATCCTTGGCTTTGACCCCGAACCGAGTGCAAGGTTGGCGGGTGATGCGCGTGCCGGGTGACCTCGTGGAGCAGATCGCGAGGACGACGGGGCTCGACGGCGGTGCCGCTGGCAGGGTGGCGGCGGACGTGATGGCCTACTTCACCGAGACCACCGAATCCTATGTGCGGCGCCGGCACCGCGAGCTGCAGACGCACGGCGTCCGCAACGAGGAGATCTTCGCGCGCGTCACCGAGGAGCTGAGGCACTGGCCGGTCCGCGCCCCCGAGCTGTCGGCCCGCCAGCTGCGACGCATCGTCTACGGCTGAGAACACGTGAGACAAGGAGCAGACCTGTGTGCGGAATCGTGGGTTACATCGGCGGGAAGCCGGCGGCACCCGTCCTCGTGGACGGCCTGGCCCGGCTGGAGTACCGGGGGTACGACTCGGCCGGGGTGGCCGTGCTCGGCAGCGGTGACATCCGGGTGCACAAGGACGCCGGCCGGGTCCGGGACCTGGAGGCGTCGCTGCCGAAGCGGTTCGGCGGCAAGATCGGCATCGGGCACACCCGCTGGGCCACGCACGGCGGCCCGACCAAGGACAACGCGCACCCGCACCTGAGCGCCGACAACACGGTCGCCGTGGTGCACAACGGCATCATCGACAATGCCGGCGCGCTGCGCGCCGAGCTCGAGGACGCCGGGGTCAAGCTGCGCTCCGAGACCGATACCGAGGTGATCGCGCACCTCGTTGCCTCCGGCAACGGCAAGCTGGAGGACAAGGTCCTGCAGGCGCTGCGGCGGATCGAGGGCACGTACGGCATCGCGGTGATCGACCTGGAGCACCCGGACCGGATCGTGGTCGCGCGCAACGGCAGCCCGATCATCCTCGGCGTCGGCGAGCACGAGATGCACATCGCCTCCGACGCCGCCGCGCTGGTCCGCTACACCCGCCAGGTCGTGCACCTCGACGACGGCGAGGTCGCGACCGTGCGCGCCGACGGCTACCACACCTTCACCGCCGACGCCCGTACGACGACCAAGACCGCCGAGACCGTCGAGTGGTCCGAGGAGGAGTACGCGCGCGGCGACCACGAGCACTTCATGGTCAAGGAGATCCACGAACAGCCGGACGCCGTGCAGCGCTGCCTGCGCGGGCGGCTGGACGAGCGGTTCCACACCGTCCACCTGGGCGGGCTGAACATGGACGCGCGGGAGGCGCGCGAGATCCGCCGGGTGAAGATCCTCGGCTGCGGGTCGGCCTACTACGCCGGCCAGATCGGCGCGCAGTTCATCGAGGAGGTCGCGCGGATCCCGGCCGACGCCGAGCCCGCGTCGGAGTTCCGGTACCGCAACCCGGTGGTCGAGCGGGACACGCTGTACGTCGCGGTGTCGCAGTCCGGCGAGACCCTCGACACCCTGGTCGCCGTACAGGAGCTGAAGCGCAAGGGCGGCCGGGTGATCGGCCTGGTCAACGTGGTCGGCTCGTCGATCGCGCGCGAGGTGGACGGCGGGATCTACCTGCACGCCGGGCCGGAGGTGTCGGTGGCGTCGACCAAGGCGCTGACCAACATGGCGGTCGCGTTCGCGATGCTCGGCATCCACCTCGGCCGGATCCGCGACGTCTCCCCCGCCGACGGCCGCCGGCTGATCGACGGCCTGAAGAAGCTGCCGGAGCAGATCGCGTCCGTGGTCGCGCAGGAGCCGGTGCTGGCCGAGACCGCGAAGCGGCTGGCGCAGCACGAGAGCCTGTTCTTCGTCGGCCGCACGCGTGGCTACCCGGTGGCGCGCGAGGGGGCGCAGAAGTTCAAGGAGATCTCGTACCGGCACGCCGAGGCCTACCAGTCCTCGGAGCTCAAGCACGGCCCGCTGGCGCTGATCTCCCCCGACGTGCCGACCGTCGCGATCACCCCGCAGGACGAGCTCCTCGACCGCAACATCGGCGCCCTGCAGGAGATCGCCGCCCGCTCGGGCCCGCTCTACGTCGTCACGCACCCCGGCGTCGAGATCCCCGACCTGGCCGCCGCCGAGATCGTCGTCCCCAAGAACGAACCCGAGCTGGACCCCATCCTGCTGACGATCCCCCTCCAGCTCCTCGCCTACCACGCCGCCGTAGCCCTCGGCCACGACGTCGACAAGCCCCGCAACCTGGCCAAGTCGGTGACGGTCGAGTAGTGGCTACGGACGCGTGGCCGGGCCGTAGATCGCCGCGGCCGCGCCCGTGACGAGCGCCCAGTACCGGTCGCCGTACGACCAGTGCCACCACTCGGTCGGGTAGTTCACGAACCCGGCGGCGGTCATCGCCTCGCTCAGCACCGCTCGGTTGCGCGCCGCCTCCGGGCCGATGTTCGCCGCCGCCGTGTAACACGCCCCGTCGCTCTCCTCCGGCGAGGCGTTGACCCGCGTCCCGAGATCGAGCTCGGCCCCGGCCGCCGTACACAACGTCAGATCGACCGCCGCCCCCGCGCTGTGCGGCGCGACCCGCGGCGGCGACACGTAGCGGCTCGCCAGCCGGTCCAGCTCGGCCGGGTCGTCCGCGATCCCGTCCCGCCGCAGGAGGTCGCGGTACGACTCGAAGTAGTGCCGCTGCACCAACGGCGCCCGCCAGCCCTCCACGAACAGCAGCCGCACCCCGTCCGGCAGCCGCCGCGCCGCGTCGTACAACCGCTCGGCCACCCCCGCCCGCACATACACCCGGTCGCCGCCGAGCTCGGCCTTGTGCGCGGAAACCGCCAGATCCCGTACGACGACCAGCGGCTCGCCGCACTCGTCGACCGGGATCGACGCGACCCGGTCGTCGGCCATCAGCACGATGTCGTCCACGACTGTTCAGTCAACCAGCGGCCACCAGGGACCGATGAACGGCGACACGCCGGGCAACTACGGACCGATGAGCGTTCGGTGTTGACCCTGGGCGGGAGGGCGGACGAGCGTGGGACGCAAAGACACTGACTGGCTAGGGAGGACGTCCATGACCAAGATCCTGCTCCTGACAGGTGACGCCGCGGAGGATCTCGAGTTCTTCTACCCGTACCAGCGGCTGCTCGAAGAGGGGTACGAGGTCGATGTCGCGGCACCGTCGAAGAAGAAGCTGCAGTTCGTCGTCCACGACTTCGTTGAGGGCTTCGACACCTACACCGAGAAGCTCGGGCACACCTGGGACGCCGACCTCGCGTTCGCCGACGTGAACCCGGCCGACTACGTCGCCGTGGTGGTGCCGGGCGGCCGTGCACCGGAGTACATCCGCAACGACCCGGACTGCCAGCGCATCCTGAAGCACTTCGTCGACGAGCAGAAGCCGCTCGCGCACCTGTGTCACGGCGCGCTGACGCTCACCGCCGCGGGGCTGCTCGACGGCCGGCGCTCGGCGGCCTACCCCGCGCTGGAGCCGGATGTGCGTGCCGCGGGTGCCGAGTTCGTGAACAGCGAAGCGGTCGTCGACGGCTTGATGGTGTCGGCGCGGGCCTGGCCGGACCACCCGGCGTGGATGCGCGAGTTCATCCAGATCCTGCGTGCGAAGGCTCCGGTCGCCTGACCGCACCCGCTACCGCCAGAATGGGCGGATGAGGGTCATCGTCGTCGGCGCGGGCGTGATCGGGCTGTCCTGCGCGGTCCGGCTGGCCGAGGCCGGGTACGAGGTCGCGGTGCTCGCGCGGGACCTGCCGCTGGAGACGACGTCCGCGATCGCGGCGGCGATCTGGTACCCGTACCTGGCCGCGCCGCAGGAGAAGGTCGCGCGCTGGGGGCGAGCGTCGTACGACGAGTTCGTGCGGCTGTCCCACGAGGAGAGCTCGATCCGGATGCGCGGCGGGGTCGAGTACCTGCCGCGGGCGACACCCGATCCGCCGTGGGCAAACGCCGTACGGGATCTGCACCGGGTCCGGCCACCGGCCGGGTTCGCGGACGGGTGGTCGTTCACGACACCGGTGGTGGAGACGCCGCGGTACCTGCCGTACCTGGCCAAGCGGCTGGAGAACGCCGGCGCGACCATCACCCGGGCGGCGCTGCACGCGCTGCCCAACAACGCCGACGTGGTGGTGAACTGCACCGGGCTCGGCGCGCGCCGGATGGCCGGTGACGACAGCCTCACGCCGGTGCGCGGGCAGGTCGTGCGGGTCGCGCAGCCGGCCGAGCCGATCACGGACTGGCTGATCGCTGACCGCGGCGACGGCGGGGAGATCATCTACGTCGTTCCCCGTGAGCACGATGTCGTGGTCGGCGGTACGTCGCAGGCCGGCAACTGGAGCCGTACTCCGGACCCCGCGACGGCGGAACGGATCATGTCGCGCGCGGCGGAGCTGGTGCCGCCGCTGGCGAAGGCCGAGGTCCTGGCGCACCGCGTCGGGCTGCGCCCGAGCCGTGCCGCCGTCCGCTGCGACGCGTCCGAGGTCAACGGCCGCCTCCTCGTGCACTGCTACGGCCACGGCGGCGCCGGCATCACCCTGTCCTGGGGCTGCGCCGACGAGGTGCTGGAGCTGATTTCCCGCTCAGTTTGACTCAGCCGTCGACCAAGGTCCCGCCAATGATGGCGGCTGGTGACACCTAAGGAACGTAGAGTGCCACGGTAGTTACGTTCCGCAGAGTCTCGGGGGTCTCGCATACAGAGCTGCCAGGGTGGCACTCTACGAGGCGCCTACCCGGGGGTCGCGTTCGATCGCGCCCGGCTCGACCTGGCCGTGCCGACCTACCGGATTCCAGGGTAGGGCGTTCGCCGGATCAACGTGCCGTCAGCAGGACGTGCTCACCGATGACGTCGAAGCCGAGGCGGCGGTAGACCGGCTGGGCTTTCGCGAGTGCCTCCAGCCAGATCAGGTCGGCGCCGATCTCGTCACCCGCGGCTGCCGCTGCGGCTGAGATCGCGGTGCCGATGCCCTGGCCGCGCAGGTCCGGGACCACGGTGACGCCGTTGATGTACGCCGTGTCCGCGAGCCGGCGGGTGATCGCGCACGCCACGACTCGGTGGTCCAGCTCGGCGACCAGGTACCGGTGCGCCGGGTCGCCAAGGTGCTGCGGCGTGACCAGCGGTGCCAGCTCCGCGCCGTACACGCTGAGGAACTCCCCCGGTGTCGCGGCCGGCCGGATCGTCAGCCCGGCGACGCCCGCCGGCGCGAGAACCCGCGTGCGCACCATTACCGGCAGCGTCAACCAGGGCTCGAACGCGGCGAACACCTCCGCGTCCGCCAGCTCACCCGCTACGACGACGGTCCACTGCGGCGATCGCTCACCGAGCCACCCGACCGCCCGGTCGAGCTCGGCCCGGGCCGGCAGCGTCGTACACCTGGCCTGGCAGGCCCACGGTTCGGCGATTCCGCGGAATCGCCGGCACGCGATCCCGCCCACCTCGGCCACGTCCGCGCCGATCGGCGACAATGTCAGGGCCCGCGCCGCGGCGGTGATCCGCTCGTCCACCGCCCCAGGCTAGGGGTCAGGACAGGCCGTGCGCGTGGCGGATGACGTCGACCATTTGGGACATCATGCCGGTCATGTCGTAGTCCTTCGGGGTGTAGACGGCCGCCACCCCGGCCTCGCGCAGCGCCCGCGCGTCCGCGTCCGGGACGATCCCACCGACCACCACCGGTACGTCGTCCAGCCCGGCCTCACGCAATCCAGCCACCACCTGCGGCACCAGTTCCATGTGCGACCCGGACAGGATGGACAGCCCGACGCAGTGCACGTCCTCCGCGACCGCCGCCGCGACGATCTGCTCCGGCGTCAGCCGGATGCCCTGGTAGATCACCTCGAAACCCACGTCCCGGGCCCGTACGGCGACCTGCTCGGCACCGTTCGAGTGCCCGTCCAGACCCGGCTTCCCGACCAGGAAGCGCAGTCGGCCGCCGAGCTCGGCCGACGTCGCGTTCACCTTGGCCCGCACCGCCGCGATCTCCCCGCCGCCGTCGGTCATCCCGACCGAGCCGGACACCCCGGTCGGCGCGCGGTACTCGCCGAAGACCTCGCGCAGCACGCCCGCCCACTCGCCGGTCGTCGCCCCCGCACGGACGCAGGTGAGCGTGGCCGGCATCAGGTTCCCGCTGCCCTTCGCCGCGTCCCGCAGCGCGTCCAGCGCCTCCGCGACCTCGACATCGGAGCGCTGGCCGCGCCACGCCCGCAGGGACGCGATGGCCGCGGACTCCGCGGCCGGGTCGACGGTCTGGATCGCCGCGTCCAGGTCGGACGTCAGCGGTGACGGCTCGGAGTTCGTGTAGGCGTTCACGCCGACCACGACCTGCTCGCCGGTCTCGATCCGCCGCCGGCGCTCGGCGTGCGACGCGACCAGCGCCTGCTTGAGATAACCGGACTCGACCGCCGCGACCGCGCCGCCCATCGCCTGCACCCGGTCGATCTCGGCCCGCGCGCCCTCCACCAGCTCGGACACCTTCGCCTCGATCACGTGCGACCCGTCGAAGATGTCGTCGTACTCCAGCAGGTCGGACTCGTAGGCGAGCACCTGCTGCATCCGGAGCGACCACTGCTGGTCCCACGGCCGGGGCAGCCCGAGCGCCTCGTTCCAGGCCGGCAGCTGCACCGCCCGCGCCCGCGCGTTCTTCGACAGCGTCACGCCGAGCATCTCCAGCACGATCCGCTGCACGTTGTTCTCCGGCTGCGCCTCGGTCAGGCCGAGCGAGTTCACCTGCACGCCGTACCGCAGCCGCCGCGCCTTGGGGTCGGTCACGCCGTAGCGGTCCAGCGTGATCTCGTCCCAGAGCTTCACGAAGGCCCGCATCTTGCAGGTCTCCTCGATGAACCGCACGCCGGCGTTGACGAAGAACGAGATCCGCTGCACGACGTCGGCGAACTTGTCCGCCGGCACCTGGCCGCCGTCCCGCACCCGGTCCAGCACCGCGATCGCGGTCGACAGCGCGAACGCCAGCTCCTGCACCGGCGTGGCGCCGGCCTCCTGCAGGTGGTAGCTGCAGATGTTGATCGGGTTCCACTTCGGGATCTCCGCGACCGTGTACGCGATCAGGTCGGTGCTCAGCCGCAGCGACGCGTCCGGCGGGAACGCGTACGTCCCGCGCGACAGGTACTCCTTGACGATGTCGTTCTGCGTCGTACCGGTCAGCGCGTGCGGTGCCTCGGACCGCGGCGCCCCGGCCGCCTCGGCCTCCTCCTCCGCGACGACCTGGTAGAGCGCGAGCAGCCACATGGCGGTGGCGTTGATCGTCATCGAGGTGTTCATCTCGGCAAGCGGGATCTGGTCGAACAGCGCCCGCATGTCACCGAGGTGCTGGATCGGCACGCCGACCTTGCCGACCTCACCGCGCGCCAGCGGGTGGTCGGCGTCGTACCCGGTCTGCGTCGGCAGGTCGAAGGCGACGGACAGGCCGGTCTGGCCCTTGGCCAGGTTGCGCCGGAACAGCGCGTTCGACTCGGCCGCCGAGGAGTGCCCGGCGTACGTCCGCATCACCCAGGGGCGATCCTTCTTCTGCTCTCCCATAAACCCGAGAGTAGGACCGTGTGCGCTTGTGAGTCCGCCTCTCGTGACCGGTGTCACCAGCGGTCTAGATCACAACCGAGGATCAGATCGGCATCGGCATGACGCGCTCCACGTGCAGGACGCGGGACAGCCGGGTGACCGCGAGGATGCGGGCCACCGGCGGCAGCGGGTGCCGCAGCACCAGGTTGCGGCCGAGCCGGTCGACCCGCCGGTGCGCCGCGACCAGCAGGCCGAGGCCGGTCGCGTCCACGACGTCCACGGCGGCCAGGTCGACGATCACGTCGCCGGCGGTCGCGTCAATCAGGTCGTTGAGCTTCTGCCGTACGTCCCCGACGCTGCGCACGTCGAGGTGACCGCGTAGCCGGACGACGTTCTCGCCGACGCTCGTGCTGCCCTGCTGCGTCGTCACTTCCATCGTGAAGCTCCTCTGTGTCGGCCTCGTCCGGCGCTGCCGTGCAGGGGTTCGGCGGCGCCGCCGGCCGGTGGCCGGTATGACTGTTGCCCGTTAAGACTGCGGGGTGACTCGTCAGGTTGGTATGAAGAGCCGGTCAATTTCTCGGTATCGGTGTCCGGGTGCCCGTGGCGTGATTGCCGTCCACCGTAGGGGTACGGCGCAAGGTTCGCACCGGGTCGCCCGGCGTGTCGCCTGGAAATCGGGTCAGACTTGAAGGGTGCGGATCGCGCTCACCTTGCCCGAGTACTTCCTCGGGCCCATCCTCGTGCTCGGGTTGGTCGGCCTGCTGGTGCTGTTGCTGCGCTGGGCCTTCTCCCGCGGCGACTCCCTGGTACGACGGACCGCGCGCACGCCCGCCGACCCGGGCATGTTCGGCCTGCTCACTGACGTACAGACCCTGCCGTCGTACGCGGATGCTCGCAAGGCGGTCGAAGCACTCACCCGCGCGCGCATCAAGGCCACCGCGGGCCGCACCACCCAGGGCTGGACCGTCTACGTCTGGCCCGCCGACCTCAACGCGGCGCGCGACGTCCTCCGCTCCACCCAGCCCTAGCTGGTGGCCGCGCTGCGGTGAGACTTGGCGGGTGGGGCAGGATGGGCGGCGCCATGACGCTGACCGAGCACCTCCCCGCCGAGTCCGACCCGGACGCGCTGTACGACGCGTTCGCGACCTGGGTCGGTGGTCAGGGCATCACGCTCTACCCGGCGCAGGAGGAGGCGCTGATCGAGGTGATGACGGGGTCGAACCTGATCCTGTCCACGCCCACCGGGTCGGGTAAGAGCCTGGTCGCGACCGGGGCGCACTTCACCGCGCTGGCGGCCGGGGTGCGGACGTACTACACCGCACCGATCAAGGCGCTCGTGTCGGAGAAGTTCTTCGCGCTGTGCGACGTGTTCGGCGCCGACAAGGTCGGCATGCTCACCGGCGACGCCGCGGTCAACGCCGCCGCCCCGATCATCTGCTGCACCGCCGAGGTGCTCGCGAACCAGGCGCTGCGCGAGGGCGCGAAGGCCGATGTCGGCCAGGTCGTGATGGACGAGTTCCACTTCTACTCCGAGCCGGACCGCGGCTGGGCCTGGCAGGTGCCGCTGCTGGAGCTGCCGCAGGCGCAGTTCGTGCTGATGTCGGCCACGCTCGGCGAGGTCGAGCGGTTCCAGACCGACCTCACCCGTCGTACCGGCAGACCCACGGCGGTCGTCACCTCCGCCGAGCGCCCGGTGCCGCTGACCCACCGCTATGTGGTCACGGCGCTGCACGAGACGCTGACCGAGCTGCTGGAGACCGGCCAGGCGCCGGTTTACGTCGTTCACTTCACCCAGGCGGCCGCGCTGGAGCGCGCCCAGGCGCTGATGAGCATCAACGTGTGCAGCCGGGACGAGAAGGACGAGATCGCGAAGCTGATCGGCGACTTCCGGTTCGGCACCGGGTTCGGCAAGACGCTGTCGCGACTGGTCCGGCACGGCATCGGCGTGCACCACGCGGGCATGCTGCCGAAGTACCGCCGGCTGGTCGAGCAGCTCGCGCAGTCCGGCCTGCTCAAGGTCATCTGCGGCACCGACACCCTTGGGGTCGGCATCAACGTCCCGATCCGCACCGTGGTCCTGACCGGCCTGAGCAAGTACGACGGCCGGCGGCAACGGTTGCTCAAGGCAAGGGAGTTTCACCAGATCGCGGGCCGGGCCGGCCGGGCCGGGTACGACACGTCCGGCACCGTCGTCGTACAGGCTCCCGACCACGTCGTGGAGAACGTGAAGGCGCTGGAGAAGGCCGGCGACGACCCGAAGAAGCAGCGCAAGGTGCAGCGCAAGAAGGCACCGGAGGGGTTCGTCACCTGGGGCGAGGACACCTTCGACCGGCTGGTCGCGGCGTCTCCGGAGCCGCTGGTGTCCCGGATGCGGGTCAGCCACGCGATGTTGCTGAACGTCATCTCCCGCGAGGGTGACGCGTTCGCCGCGATGCGGCAGCTGCTGCGCGACAACCACGAGGAGCCCGCCAAGCAGACCCGGATGATCCGGCGCGCGATCGCGATCTACCGCAGCCTGCTCGCGGCCGGCGTGGTCGAGAAGCTGGAGGAGCAGGACGAGACCGGCCGAACGATGCGGCTCACCGTCGACCTGCAGCGCGACTTCTCCCTGAACCAGCCGCTGTCGACCTTCGCCCTGGCCGCGCTGGAGCTGCTGGACGCGTCGGAACCGACCTATGCGCTCGACGTGCTGTCGGTACTCGAGGCGACGCTGGAGGACCCGCGGCCGGTGCTGATGGCACAGGAGTTCAAGGCGCGCGGCGAGGCGGTCGAGCGGATGAAGGCCGAGGGCATCGAGTACGACGAGCGGATGGAGCTGCTCGAGGACGTCTCCTGGCCGAAGCCGCTGGAGGACCTGCTGAACCACGCGTACGACGTGTACCGCGGCAGCCATCCGTGGATCGGGGAGACCCCGCTGTCGCCGAAGTCCGTCGTACGGGATCTGTATGAACGCGGCATGACGTTCGGCGAGTTCGTGTCGTACTACGGCCTGGCGCGGTCCGAGGGTGTGGTGCTGCGGTATCTCGGCGACACGTACAAGGCGTATGTGGTGCTGCGGTATCTCGGCGACACGTACAAGGCGTTGCGGCAGACAGTGCCGGCGTCCGCGCGGACCGAGGAGCTGACCGATCTGACGGAGTGGCTCGGCGAGCTGGTCCGGCAGACCGACTCCAGCCTGCTCGACGAGTGGGAGGAGCTGACCAATCCCGACGCGTCGGCGGAGGAAGAGGCCGCGGTCGTGCCGAGCGGGCCGCGGCGGCTGTCGGCGAACCCGCGCGCGCTGCGGGTGATGGTCCGCAACGCGATGTTCCGCCGGGTCGAGCTGATGGCCCGGCACCGCTGGGCCGAGCTCGGCGCACTCGACGCCGGCTCAGGCTGGGACGCGGGCCGCTGGGCCGAGGCCGGTACGGCGTACTACGCCGAGCACGAGACCGTCGGCACCGACCCGAACGCGCGCGGCCCGGCGCTGTTCATCATCGAGGAGCAGCCCGGCCGCTGGCTCGTCACCCAGATCCTCGACGACCCCGCCGGCAACCACGACTGGCGCATCACCGCCGAGCTCGACCTCACCGAGACCGACGAGCTCGGCGACCTGGCCCTCCACCTCCTCAACGTGGCCGCCCTCTGAATCCATTCATCGGGCCCTTGCGACCCCGCGTGTCGCCGTTCATCGGGCCCTTGTGACCACGAGCTCACGGTCG
>WNFV01006001.1_pt1 | contig 14546 bp, 12 predicted proteins | sample 5400101 | NCBI WGS metagenome assembly WNFV01 (sample SAMN13153361, study PRJNA577476) | soil metagenome | isolation source: 115 cm soil or saprolite under grassland replicate 1 | place: USA:California | collected 2016-06-15 | reverse complement strand
TGCAGGATCGACGCTCGCTAGCTCCGCGTGCAGTGCCGGCCAGCCGCGCGCCGCCGCTTCGGCATCGAGCCGCGCGCGAACCCCCGCGTCGGACTCCGGGAGCTCGGATAGGCCTTCGCGCAACGCCTTGAAGTAAAGCATGGTCCCGCCGACGAGCAATGGGACGCGCGCGCGCGCGGCGATCTCGTTCACGAGGCGCAGCGCGTCGGCGCGGAAGCGGGCGGCCGAATACGTCTGCGTCGGATCGATGATATCGATGAGATGGTGGGGCGCGGCGCCGCGTTCCGAAGGCGAAGGTTTCGCCGTGCCGACGTCCATGCCGCGGTAGATTTGCGCGGAATCGACGCTCACGATCTCCACCGGTAACACTTGCGCGAGCGCGAGCGCGAGCGGCGTCTTGCCGCTCGCAGTCGGGCCCATGACCAATACCGCCGGGGGTTTACCGTCCCCGAAGGAAGAGCTTGTCCAGGTCTGCAAGGCTCATCTGGTACCAGGTCGGGCGGCCGTGGTTGCACTGCCCGGAGCGCTCGGTCTCTTCCATTTCGCGCAGCAGGGCGTTCATCTCCGGTATCGTCAAGGCCCGGTTGGCGCGCACCGCGGCGTGGCAGGCCATGGTCCCGAGCAGCTCGTCGCGGCGCTCGGTCAGCACGCGGCTTGCCCCGTACTCGCGGATGTCCCGCAACACCGCCCGGGCGAGCTCGGCCGCATCGGCGTCGGCGAGCATGGAGGGGACCGCGCGTACCGCCAGCGCGAACGGCGATATCGCCGCCACGTCGAAACCCAGCAGGTTGAGCGTGGAGCCGTGCTCCTCGACCGTTGCGACATCCACCCGGTCCGCATGGAAGGTGGAGGGGATAAGCAGCTTCTGCGTGTTCATCGCGCGCGAGTCGAGGGCCGCCTTGAGCTTTTCGTAGACGATGCGCTCGTGCGCGGCGTGCATGTCGACGAGTATCAGCCCGTCCCGGTTCTGGGCCAGGATGTAGATGCCGTGCAACTGGGCGAGCGCGAAGCCGAGCGGCGGCGCCTCGGAGGAATTTGCGTCGCCGCTTGTCGCCTTTGCGGCCAAGGGTTCGGCGCTCGCGCGCCCGTCGGCGAACATCGCGGTGTAGCTCGCGACCGGCTGCGCGAGGCTGAGGACGCCGGCTCGCGGCCGCACGGAGCGGCCAACGGCAACGGGCGCCGCTACTGCGGGCGGCGTCTCGGCCGCGGTCCCGGAAAGGCCTTTCGCGACCGCGTGAAACACGAACTGATGCACCGCGCGCGGGTCGCGGAAACGGATCTCGATTTTCGCCGGGTGGACGTTGACATCCACCCCGCGCGGATCGATCTCGAGGAAAAGCACATAGGCGGGATGGCGCTCGCCGTGGAGGACGTCGCGGTAGGCTTCACGCAGGGCGTGCGAAAGCAGCTTGTCGCGCACGAACCGGCCGTTCACGTATATGAACTGGGCGTCGCGCGAAGCCCGGGTGTAGGCGGGCGAGCCGGCGAACCCGGAGAGGTTCAAGACGCCGTTCGCCTCGATCGGCCGCATCGACTGAGCGAACTCCGCTCCGAGCGACGCCTCGACCCGTCGCGCCGGATCGGACGGCGCGAGCCGCGCCACGACCCGGCCGTTGTGCCTCAGGGTGAAGCTGACATCGGGGCGCGACAGAGCCGCGCGGGTGAATGCGTCTTCGCAGTGAGCGAATTCCGTGGCATCGCTCTTGAGGAATTTGCGCCGCGCCGGCGTGTTGTAATAGAGGTCGCCGACTTCGACAGTCGTCCCGACGGGATGGGCGACAGGCTGAACCGAGCCGACGCTGCCGCTTTCGGCGCCGACAGAGAAAGCGCGGACTGCTCCCGCGGCCCGGCTCGCCATGTTGACGCGTGCGACCGAGGCGATGCTCGCCAGCGCCTCGCCGCGAAAACCGAGCGAGCGCACCTGCTCGAGATCCTCGAGCGAAGCGATCTTGCTGGTCGCGTGCCGCGCGAACGCCATCGGCAGATCGCCGCTTTCGATGCCGGCGCCGTTGTCGGCGACCCGGATCTGCTTGATCCCGCCCTCGGCGAGCGCGACGCCGATATCGGTCGCGCCCGCGTCGAGGCTGTTCTCCAGCAGCTCCTTGAGGACCGACGCCGGCCGGTCGACCACTTCGCCCGCGGCGATCTGGCTGATGAGCGTCTCGGGCAAGGGGCGGATTAGGGGCACGGGCGGTGGACTCTTCAGCCCCGGAATGACCGGCGCTTTGCGTCCGTGTCGATTCCGGGAGGATTCAATTATATGTCGCGGTAGAATGCCGCGGTGGAACTCCTTCTCTCCGGTTGGGACCTGCTCGTCCATCTCGACCGGCACCTCGCGGCACTGCTTCAGCAACACGGCGCCTGGGTTTATCCGCTGCTTTTCGCCGTCATTTTTTGCGAAACCGGACTGGTCGTGACGCCTTTTCTCCCCGGGGACTCGCTGTTGTTCGTCGCCGGGGCGCTTGCAGCCGCGGGCGGCATCGACGTGCACCTGCTCGCTCTAGTGCTCGTCGCGGCGGCGGTGCTCGGCAATACCGTCAACTACTCGATCGGGTACTTCCTCGGGCCGAAGGTCTTCCACTGGGAGCAGTCCCGGTTCTTCAACAGGAAAGCGCTCGAGCGCGCCCACGCCTTCTACGAAAGGCACGGCGGCAAGACCATCGTCATCACGCGCTTCGTGCCGATCCTGCGGACCTTCGCGCCCTTCGTCGCCGGGATTGCGCGCATGACCTATGTGCGCTTTACCGCGTACAACCTGGCGGGCGCGCTCGCGTGGGTGCTGGCCCTCCTCTATGCCGGGTACTGGTTCGGCAACGTGCCCTTCGTCAAGCAGAACCTGACGTGGGTCATCCTCGGCATCATCGTGTTGTCGCTGATTCCGCTCGCGTTTGAGTACTTCAGGCACCGGCTGAACAAGGCAAGAACCTGAAGTTGGACCGCGGATGATCAGTAGAGCGTGGCGAGGGTCGAGCGGGACAGCGGGGGATTCTTTGCGGCGTAGTTCTTGATGCCGCGCAGGATTGCGCGCGCGATTTTCTCCTGGTAGGCCACGTCGTTCAAACGCCGTTCCTCGTCCGGATTGCTGATGAACGCCGTCTCGACCAGGATCGAGGGTATGTCGGGCGCCTTCAACACGGCAAAGCCGCCCTGCTCGACTTTTCCCTTGTGCAGGGAGTTCACCCCTCCCAGCTCCCCAAGCACTGCCCGTCCGAGCTTGAGGCTGTCGCTGATTTGCGCCGTGAGACTCAGGTCGGCAAGCGTCATGGCGAGGAAGCGGTCCTTCCGATTGAGGTTCACTCCACCGATGAGGTCCGCCTCATTCTCGCGCTTGGCCAGCCACTGGGCGGCAGTGCTCGTTGCGCCGCTTTCCGACAGCGTGAACACCGATGAGCCGCGCACGTGGGGCTTGATGAAGGCATCGGCGTGGACCGAGACAAGCAAATCGGCTTTGACGCGGCGCGCTTTCTCGACTCGCACCTCAAGAGGAACGTAATAGTCGCCGTCTCGGGTAAGGGACGCGCGCATATTGGGCTCGGCATCGATCAGGGTCTTCAGTTTGCGGGCGATCGTCAGAGTGACGGTTTTCTCGTAGGTCCCACGGCGCCCTTTCGCGCCCGGATCTTCTCCGCCGTGCCCGGCATCGATCACGATGGTCACGAGGCGATTGGCCATGCGCCCAGGCCGTTCCTTCGCGGATTTACCCCTGTTCGACGCAGCCTTTTGCTCCTCATTTTCAAGAAACTTGCCCAGCGGGTCCTCCATTTTCAGCGCAGGCTTTTGCAGCAGCGCAATCAACGGGTCCAGGGGTTCGAGCGGGTAAATATCGAGCACGAGGCGATGCCCGTAGTCGCCGACCGGCGCAAGCGTGAAGATCTGCGGCTTGATCTCGGCCTTGAGGTCGAGCACGACGCGTACCACCTCGGGCTTGAAGCGCCCAACGCGTAGGTTATCGATGTAAGGGTCGTCCGGCGAAACCTTGCCGGCGAAGCCTTGCTGCACGCTTGCTAAATCGACCTCTTCAAGATCGAGGACGAGCCGCTCCGGATTTTTCAGGACGAGCAGGCTGTGCTTGAGGGATACGCCCGATTCAATCGTCACTCGCGTGTAGTCCTGCGCCGGCCATACGCGGACAGCCTGCAAGGGCTCGGCAGACTGCGCCGGCACGACAAGGAATTGGGAAAGAAAAAGGATAGCGAATCCAAAGGCCGCCAGGCGTTGCGGCCAGTCTGCGCTTACCCGTCGTCCCGCAATTTTTTTAAGCACTGCCCTCCCGCTTCAGAAAATGCGCGAACGTTGATGTCTCGTCCAGTCCCGGAATACGCGAGCTCAAGCTCGAGATCGGGCGGGGGTAGTACGCCGCCAGCCCGTTCCGGCCATTCGACCATGCAGACCCCGTCGCCGTCGCGGAAATAGTCCGCCAAGCCAGCATCGCCAAATTCACTAGGATTCATGAATCGATAAAAATCAAAGTGGTACAAGTGTAATCTAGAAACTACATAAAGTTCAACCAGGGCGTAACTCGGGCTCTTTACCACCCCCTCGACACCGAGGCCCCGCAGCAGCGCTCGAACCAAGGTGGTCTTGCCGCTGCCGAGTTCACCGCGCAGGTAAATCCGCATGCCCGGGGCGATGCAGGCGGCGAGCACCCCCCCCAGTCGCAACGTTGCCGCCTCGTCAGGCAGATACCCGGCCCAGTGCGCCTGCAGCGACGGCTGGTTATGATTGGCGGGATGAGTCACGTGAAAGCGATCCGGCGGGCGCCTCCGACGCGGCCCCCCGATCTTGCGATACTCGCGACGACGGTCAAGACCTGGGGACGCGAGCTGGGGTTCCAGGCCGTCGGTATCGCCGATACCGACCTCGCGGCGGTGGAGCCCGGCCTCGCCGCCTGGCTCGAAAGGGGTTTCGCCGGCGAGCTGAATTATATGCGAAAGCACGGCGCCAAAAGAACGCGCCCGGCGTCGCTCGTTCCCGGAACGCTGCGCGTCATTTCGGCGCGAATTGACTACCGTCCCGATGCGGCCGACAGCTGGAGCGTTCTCGCCGACGGCAGCAAGGCGTTCGTCGCTCGCTATGCTCTCGGACGCGATTACCACAAGGTGCTGCGGGGACGCCTGCAGCAGCTCGCCGAAAGAATCGAACGCGAAATCGGCGAATTCGGCTACCGCGTGTTCACCGACTCGGCGCCGGTGATGGAAGTGGAGCTGGCGCGCAAGGCGGGGCTCGGCTGGAGGGGAAAGCACACGCTGCTGCTCTCGCGCGAGGCGGGCTCGTTTTTCTTTCTCGGCGAGATCTATACGGATCTTCCGCTCCCGGTGGACGCTCCGGTGGGCGAACATTGCGGCACCTGCGCCAAGTGCATCGACGTCTGCCCGACGCGCGCGATCGTCGCACCTTACACGCTGGATGCGCGGCGCTGCATTTCCTACCTGACCGTCGAGCTGAAAGGCAGCATTCCGCTGGAGCTCCGGCCGCTCGTCGGCAACCGCGTCTTCGGCTGCGACGACTGCCAGCTCGTCTGCCCCTGGAACCGCTACGCGCAGGTCACGCCGGAGCCGGACTTCCGGGTGCGCAACGGCTTGGACAGCCCCGAGCTCGTCGAGCTTTTCGCTTGGCCCGAGAGCCAGTTCCGCGAGCGCATGGCAGGCAGCGCGATCCTGAGAATCGGCTACGAGCGCTGGTTGCGCAATCTCGCCGTGGGACTCGGCAATGCACCCAAGGAGGAGCGCGTGGTCGCGGCGCTGCGTTCGCGCGCGAGGGACCCTTCAGCGCTGGTGCGCGAGCACGTCGCCTGGGCGCTCGCGCGTCATGCAGCGAGCTGACTGGAGCCCTTCGCGTGTCGCGATCCGAGGAACCCTGTGGCGCCCGCCGAACCGAGGCGGGACCCGGTAGGAAAAAGAGCTCCGGCGTCCGGGATGTGTTTGCTATAATGTTTTCGATCGTCATCCACCCCGTCCGCAGATTTCCCGCCATTGACTGACGACTCTTCGGCCCGGACCCGGGGCGGAAGGAGAAAATCCGTTTGCCGAGTTTTACCGAACTAGGCCTGCTACCCGAGCTGTTGAAAACAGTTTCGGAGCAAGGCTATACCGAGCCGACGCCGATCCAGGCGCAGGCGATTCCTCTGGTTCTGCAGGGACGCGACGTCATGGGCGGCGCCCAGACCGGAACCGGCAAGACCGCGGGCTTCACGCTGCCTCTGCTGCAGCGCTTCGCGCGACACGCCAACACCAGCGCCTCCCCTGCGCGGCATCCGGTGCGGGCCCTGATCCTCACGCCCACCCGCGAGCTCGCCGCGCAGGTCGAGGAGAGCGTGCGCATCTACGGCAAGTACATCGGCCTGCGCAGTACCGTGGTATTCGGCGGCATCGACATGAAGCCGCAGACCGCGGCGCTTCGCCAAGGCGTAGAGTTCCTGGTGGCCACCCCCGGGCGGCTGCTCGACCACGTGCAGCAGAAGACGGTCAACCTGCAGCAAGTCGAGGCCTTTGTGCTCGACGAGGCCGACCGCATGCTCGACATGGGCTTCATTCCCGACGTGCGCCGCATCATGGCGCTGCTGCCCACGCGGCGGCAGAACCTGCTGTTCTCCGCCACGCTTACCGGGGAAATCCGCGTTCTTGCCGATTCGTTCCTGCGCGACCCGGTCCTGGTGCAGGTGGCGCGGAACAACGCCGCGGCCGAGTCGGTCACGCACCTCGTCCACCCGGCAAGGCGCGAGCGCAAGCGCGAGCTGCTTTCGTACTTGGTTCAATCGCGCGATCTGCGCCAGGTTCTGGTGTTCACATCGACACGCATCGGCGCGAATCGCCTCGCCTACCAGCTCAACCGCGACGGCATTCACACCGCCGCCATCCACGGCGACAAGAGCCAGCCCGAGCGGCTCCAGGCGCTCGCCGCTTTCAAGGAGGGCAAGGTGCGCGTGCTGGTGGCGACCGATGTCGCCGCGCGCGGCCTCGACATCGAGGACCTGCCGCACGTGGTGAATTTCGAGCTGCCCGGCGCGCCCGAGGACTACGTGCACCGCATCGGCCGCACCGGACGGGCGGGGGCGAGCGGCGAGGCGATCTCGCTCGTATGCGCCGAGGAGCACGAGCGGCTCGAGGCGATCGAGAAGATGATCCGGATCGGCATCACGAGAAAAATAGTCCCGGGCTTCGAGCCCGATCTCAGAGCGGCGCCCTTGATCATGGGTTCGGCAAACGGCCGTCGGAACCCGGGTGCGCGCGAGCGCCGGCCGCGACGCGGCGGCGAAGAGCGCGACCGGCTGACGCGCGCGAAGCACGGCGCGAAAAACCTCGATCCGATTTTCAGTTCTCCCTACGAACCGGAGAAGGCGGCGCCCGCCGCGCCCCGCGCCTCGGCTCCGCAACGCTCGCCGCGCCAGGTCGCCGCGCTCCTTGGCGGCCTCCCCAGGAACAAGTAAGCGCCGCTAACTTTCCCGGCGGAACGGGCTGCGCTCGTTCAACTCGTCCACGTAGCGCTCGATCCCCGCCGTCTCTTGCGCGAGAAATTTTTCCACCGCGCCAGAGAACTCCGGGTGCCGCAACCAGTGCGCAGACCAGGTCTGGGTCGGCATGAAGCCGCGCGCGAGCTTGTGCTCGCCCTGCGCGCCCCCCTCGAAGACCCGGATGCCGCGCTCGATGCAGAACTCGAGCGCCTGGTAATAGCAGACCTCGAAATGCAGCAGCGGGACGTGGACGACCGAACCCCAATAGCGCCCGTACAACGCCGTCGGCGAGTAGATGTTGAGGGCGCTTGCGACCGGCTTGCCGTCGAGCTCGGCAAGCACCATGAGCACGTGCTCGGGTAGCGTCGCTCCGAGGCGCCGGAAAAAGGCGAGGTTGAGATAGGGCGTCGAACGGTGCGCGCGGTAGGTGCTGTTGTAGCAGCGCGTGAAGAAGCTCCAGTGCTCGTCGCGAATCTCGCCGCCGGCCAGCCGCCGCAGGCGCACCCCCGATTCCTGCACTCTGCGCCGCTCCTGGCGGATTTTCTTGCGCTTGGCGGAAGCGAGCTCGGACAGGAACTCCTCGAAACTCGCGTAGCCGCGGTTCTCCCAATGGAACTGTACCGAGCGGCGCAGCATCATTCCCGCCGCTTCCATCTCGCGCGCCTCGGGCTCGGTCGGGAACAGCACGTGCAGCGAAGACGTTTCGCGCGCGAGCCGGATCGCGGCGCGAACCAGGAGCGCCCGCGTGGCCGCGTCGCCCGCAAGCAGGCGGGGTCCCGTGACCGGAGAAAACGGGATCGCGCCGAGCAGCTTGGGATAGTACGCAAGTCCGTGACGGTGATAGGCGTCGGCCCAGGCCCAATCGAAAACGTATTCCCCGTAGGAGTGGGACTTGAGGTACAGGGGCATCGCGCCGGCGAGCGATTCGCCCTGCCACAGGGTGAGATAGTGCGGCGTCCATCCGGTGGGCTCGCAGGCGCACCCCGTCTCGTGCAGGGCATGGAGAAACTCGTGGCGCAGGAACGGCTGCTGGCCGACAAGCGCGTTCCAGGCCCGCGGCTCGACGGCCGCGAGCGTGTCGACAAGCTTGACCGTGGGCGTGTCTTCCTTCAATCGGTGCGGTCCAAAGCGGCCCTCGCGGCGGGCCGATCTCAGAAGTCGATGTACGCCTGCGGCCTCGGGCGGCGAATGCCGCGATGGTAAACTTGCCGCATGGCGAGCATCGTCAAGATTGCGATTGCCCAGATCAATTGTACTGTGGGCGACCTCGCCGGCAACGCCGCCAAGATCCTCGAGTATTGCGAACGGGCGCGCTCCGCCGGCGCGGCCCTGGTGCTCACGCCCGAGCTCGCGTTGTGCGGCTACCCGCCGGAAGACCTGCTCCTGCGCGACGGCTTTTATCGCGACTGCAAGGCCGCGCTCGAGGGCCTGGCGCGCAAGGTGGCCGGCATCACGCTCGTCGTGGGGCATCCGCATCAATTCGAGGGGAAGCGCCACAATTCTGCGTCGGTCCTGCGGGACGGGCGGATCGTCGGCACTTATCACAAGTATACGCTGCCGAACTACACCGTTTTCGACGAGGAACGCTACTTCGAGCCCGGTGACCGTGCCTGCGTGTTCACGGTGGGGGAGACTCGCTTCGGCCTGAACATCTGCGAGGACACCTGGGGCGATCAGGGACCGCTCACCACCCGGCCGCGCGCCGACAAGGTGAGCGTCGGCATCAATATCTGCGCCGATGCGTGGGAAGCGAAGGCGCCCCGGGCCGCGCGCGAGGCGGGCGCGCAGGTGCTGCTCGTGCTGAACGCCTCGCCCTATCACATGCGCAAACAGGAGTCCCGTTACGACGTGATGCGCGAGCGGGTATCCGAGACCGGCATGGCGCTCATCTACGCCAACATGGTGGGAGGCCAGGACGAGCTGGTTTTCGACGGCGCCTCGTTCGCCCTCGACCGCCGGGGAGAGGTGGCCTGCCGGTTGCCGTCCTTCGAGGAGACGCTGGGATTCGTGACGGTTGCCGACGGCGAACCGCAGCGGGGAGAGGCCGCGAAAGAGGAGTCACTCGAGTCCGAGGTGTACAAGGCCCTGCGCCTCGGAGTGCGCGATTACGTCGGGAAGAACGGATTTCCCGGAGCGCTCGTCGGCCTATCCGGAGGAGTCGACTCGGCGTTGACGCTGTGCATCGCCTGCGATGCGCTCGGACCGGAGCGGGTGCGCGCGGTCATGATGCCTTCGCAATACACCTCCGATATGAGCCTCGAAGATTCCCGCGAGCTCGTCGGGAACCTCGGCGTGCGCTACGACGAGATTCCGATCGGTCCGGTGTTCGATGCGTTTCTCGCGTCGCTCGCAACAGAATTCAGCCGCCTTCCCCCCGACGCGACCGAGGAGAACCTCCAGGCGCGCATCCGCGGCACGCTGCTGATGGCCTTGTCGAACAAATTCGGCGCGATCGTCCTGACCACCGGCAACAAATCGGAGATGGCGGTCGGCTATGCCACTCTCTACGGCGACATGGCGGGAGGGTTCGCGGTCATCAAAGACATCCTCAAGACGCTGGTGTACCGTCTGTGCCGGTATCGGAACGGCGTCAAGCACGTCATTCCCGAACGCGTGCTGACCCGCGCTCCCTCCGCGGAGCTCAGGCCCGACCAGACCGACCAGGACACCCTGCCGTCGTACGATGTCCTGGACGCCATCATTTCGGCGTACATGGAAAACGACATGAGCCCTTCCGAAATAGTCGCGCAGGGCTTCGGCTCAGGCGAGGTGAGGCGCGTGATCGAGATGATCCATCGCAGCGAGTACAAGCGGCGCCAGGCGCCGATCGGAATCCGCATCACGCACCGGGGTTTCGGCAAGGATTGGCGTTATCCGATCACGTCGCGCTACCGGGAGCCCTACGAATAGCGGGCGCGGCCGAGTTCGACCGCCGTTTGTTATACTGGCGCGGGAGTCAAGGCAGGAGAACGGCCATGAAGAAGATCGAAGCGGTCGTGAAGCCCTTCAAGCTCGACGAGGTGCGTGAAGCCCTGGCCGAAGTCGGGGTTACGGGGCTGACGGTGACGGAGGTGAAGGGCTTCGGTCGCCAGAAGGGCCACACCGAGCTCTACCGCGGCGCGGAATACGTCGTGGACTTCCTGCCCAAGGTCAAGATCGAGGTCGTGGTGACGGAAAAGATGCTCGAGGGAGCGATCGAGGCGATCGTCAAGGCAGCGCGCACCGGCAAGATCGGCGACGGCAAGATCTTTGTGACCTCGGTGGAACAGGTCGTGCGCATCCGCACTGGCGAGACCAACGAGGCGGCGGTCTAGGCCCTAAGCAGCACCAGCAGCGCGCCGCTCCCGCCCTGATTCGTCGGTGCCTGGCAGAAGGCGAGCACCTCGTCGCGTTGCGCGAGCCACTGCCGCACCTTTCCCTTCAGTACCGGCTCGCGCTTGGGCGAGCGCAAGCCCTTGCCGTGGATCACGCGAACGCAGCGCAGGCCTCGCTTGAGGCAGTCGCCGAGAAACTCCGCGAGCAGCGACCGGGCCTCGTCCCGGTTCGAGCCATGCAAGTCGACGGCGTCCTGAACGACCCAGTGGCCCCGCCTCAGTTTGTGCAGCACACTGCGGCCCAGACCGTCGCGCAGATAGAAAAGCTCCTCGCCGGTTTCGATCGATGGGTCCACTGGAAGGGGGCCGGTCAAGCTTTCGGCGAGCGTATCGTGCACGTCGAGAAGCGACTGGACCGGCAACGGCAGCGATCCGGCTTCAGGCCGCACGCGGGCCTGCGATCGCAGAGGCGTGGCATCGCGCACCGCCTCGCGAAACAGCGCAGCCGCGTCTTCCGGCAGGCTCTTCTTCGTGGGCTTGCGCATGGCCGCTCCTCCCCTGTGGTGCTCAGCGCAGGCCGTCCAGGTACTTTTCCGCGTCGAGCGCCGCAATGCAGCCGCTGCCGGCGCTCGTCACCGCCTGCCGATAGACATGATCCTGCACGTCGCCCGCGGCGAACACGCCCGGCACGCTGGTCGCGCTGGCGTTGCCCTCGCTCCCTCCGCGCGTGACGATGTATCCGCCCTTCATCTCCAGTTGTCCTTCGAAAATGCCGGTGTTCGGAGTGTGGCCGACTGCGACGAACAATCCCTGTACGGCGAGCTGTTGGGCTGCGCCCGTCCGGACGTCCTTGATGCGGATGCCGTTCACGCCCTTGGCGTCGCCGAGGACTTCGTCCAGCACGTGGTTCCAGCGCAGCGTGACGTTGCTTCGTTCGAAGAGCTTCTGCTGCAGGATTTTCTCGGCGCGGAATTTGTCGCGCCGGTGGATCACGGTGACCTGGCGCGCGATATTCGCCAGGTACAGCGCCTCCTCCACCGCGGTATTGCCTCCGCCTACCACTGCAACGTCCTGACCCTTGTAGAAGAATCCGTCGCAGGTGGCGCATGCCGAGACTCCCTTGCCCATGAACTTCGCCTCCGACTCGAGCCCGAGGTAGCGGGCGGAGGCCCCGGTGGCGATGATGAGGGCGTCGCAGGTGTATTCGCCCGCATCGCCGGCGAGCCGAAAGGGCCGCTCCTTCAGGTGCGCCGTGTGGATGTGATCGAAGATGATCTCGGTCTCGAAGCGCTCGGCGTGCTTCTGGAAACGCTCCATCAGCTCCGGACCCTGGACTCCGCTGCCGTCGGCCGGCCAGTTATCCACGTCGGTGGTCGTCATCAGTTGCCCCCCCGGAGCGAGGCCCGTGACGACAACGGGTTTCAGGTTCGCGCGCGCCGCATAGACCGCCCCCGTATAACCCGCCGGACCGGATCCCAGTATCAGCAGGCGGGAATGTCTCGCTTTTTTCGACATATCAGGGTGGTTGGGACGGGGATGCTCGAATTCAACCGCGGAGCGGTCCAAATTATAGCGCGGAAGGACTGCCGCTCCGGCTCTGAGGCGCGCCGTTGCGAGTCCGCCAATCGGTCCCTCCGCGGGAGTCGCGGGTTGCGCACGCGCCGAAGGCAGGCCCGGCGAGTCTGATAAGATATGCGGGTCAAAGCGCCCGAAAGGAAAACGATGGCGGCCCCGGCCGGCGTGTCCATGCTGCTCCTGCGCAACGTACCGCTTTTTTCGGCATTGCCCGAGCCGCAGCTGGTCCTTCTCACCAGCGCAGTCAGCCGCAGGAGCTTTTCCCGCGGCACGACCATCATTGCCGCAGGCGACGTGACGGAGTCGCTTTACGTCGTCGTATCGGGCCGGCTCAAGGTGATGATGAGCGACGACGAAGGGCGCGAGGTGATCCTCGCGATCCTGGGACCGAACGAGTTTTTCGGCGAGATGGGCCTGATCGACGACCACCCGCGCTCGGCGAGCGTGGTGGCGATCGAGGCGTGCGAGCTCCTGACCCTCTCGAAGCGCGACTTCAAGAGCTGCCTTGCGGAGAATTTCGAGATGGCCATGACCGTCATGCGCGGACTGGTCAAGCGGCTGCGGGAAGCCGACCAGAAGATCGGCAGCCTCGCCCTGATGGACGTCTATGGACGGGTCGCGCGACTGCTGCTCGAGATGGCGGAAACCGTGAACGGTCAGAAAGTGGTGACGAAGAAGCTCGCCAAGCAGGACATCGCCAAGATGATCGGGGCCTCGCGCGAAATGGTCAGCCGGGTGATGAAGGACCTTCAGTCGGGAGGCTACATCGAGGTTCGGCCCGGTTCGATTTTCCTGCACGAAACCATCCTGACGATCGATTGAGGGGGTCGGGCGCCAGCAGGGCGGTTCCGTCGCCGTCGAAGCCGGCCCGGAGTGCTAAAATTCCGGCATCGACCAGGACCGCCGCCCGGCGGAGCGCTGACAGGCCGCGAGCGAGTTGAAACAGAACCAGGCACCCCTTCCCGGCAAGGTTGCCGCGCTGCTGCGCGAATCGAGGCTGTTCGTCCTGGTTGCGGCTGCCCTCTATCTTTCCCTCGTCCTCACCACTTTCAACCGGGCCGACCCGGGCTGGTCGCACAGCGTAGCCGCAGGCTAGGTGCGCAACCTCGGCGGGAGGGTGGGCGCCTGGATAGCCGATATGCTGCTGTTACTGTTCGGCGTATCGGCTTGGTGGTGGGTCGCGCTCCCCGTATTCGCCGCGATCTGGACCTTTCGGCGCCTGGAGGGAGGCTTGAGCGGCGACCGGCGCTCGTTCGCCATCGCTCTCACCGGCTTTGCGGTCCTGCTGCTCGCCTCGAGCGGCTTCGAGGCCTTGCGCCTTCATTCATTGAGGATATCGCTCCCCCTCGCGCCCGGAGGGCTGCTCGGGAACCTCGTGGCGAGAGTGCTGCAGTCGGGATTCGGTTTCACCGGCGCCACGCTGATCCTGCTCACGCTTTGCGTGATGACGCTGTCCCTGTTCACCGGGCTCTCATGGTTTGCCGTCATGGAGAAGCTGGGGACGGTGCTGGAGTGCTCGTACCTTTGGACGCTCGAGAGATTGCGGGGCTGGCAGGACAGAAAAGCCGGGGCGATCGCCGCGGGCAAGCGCGAGGCGGCGGTGGGGGAGAAGCGCGGGCTGCTGATCGAGGATCACCCGCCGATCCGGATAGAACCCCCCGTGGTGGAAATTCCGAAATCCTCCAGAGTGCAGAGGGAGAGGCAGGAGCCGCTGTTCCGCGAACTGCCCGACACGCCGCTGCCTCCCATCAGGCTGCTCGATGAAGCCGCGGGTGACGTCGAGGTCCTGTCGGCCGATACCCTCGAATACACCTCGCGCCTGATCGAAAAGAAGCTCGGCGATTTCGGCGTCCAGGTCAAGGTGCTCGCCGCCTATCCGGGGCCGGTGATCACGCGCTACGAGGTCGAGCCCGCCGTGGGTGTAAAGGGCAGCCAGATCGTCAACCTGGTGAAGGACCTCGCCCGCGCGCTGTCGGTGTACAGCATCCGCGTGGTCGAGACCATCCCGGGCAAGTCCTGCATGGGACTCGAGATCCCCAACCCGCACCGCCAGATCGTGCGCCTTTCCGAGATCATCAGCTCGCGGGCCTACCACGAGCTGCACACGCCGCTCGCGCTCGCCCTCGGCAAGGACATCGCCGGCAATCCGGTGGTCGCCGACCTCGCCAAGATGCCGCACGTGCTGGTCGCGGGGACGACCGGCTCGG
>WNFV01021170.1_pt1 | contig 14547 bp, 15 predicted proteins | sample 5400101 | NCBI WGS metagenome assembly WNFV01 (sample SAMN13153361, study PRJNA577476) | soil metagenome | isolation source: 115 cm soil or saprolite under grassland replicate 1 | place: USA:California | collected 2016-06-15 | reverse complement strand
CCGACCGCGCACAGAAAATGGGCCTCTACGGATGGCTGATCGGACGCTGGGAAATGGACGCCGTGATCCACGACGATGACGGCAGGAAGCACACCGGCCGCGGGCAAATCCATTTCGGCTGGGTGTTGGAAGGCCGCGCCATCCAGGACGCGTGGATCCTGCCGGGCTTCTTCTACGGGACGACGCTGCGGATCTATGATCCCGACATCGACGCCTGGCACATCTTCTGGAGCGATCCGCTCAAGCAGCGCTACCGTCGTCAGATCGGCCGCGCCCAGGGCAACGACATCGTGCAGGAGGGTAACGACGACACCGGTGCCGCGGTGCGCTGGCGCTTCACCGAGATCACGCCCGATTCATTCCATTGGCTCGGCGAGCGCTCGCCCGATGGCGGCGCCAATTGGCAGCTGCAAGCCGAGTTCTTCGCCAAACGGGTCAGCTAGACGGCGCCGTTCGGCGCGAGCCACAGGGGCCGTCGAGGAAAGGGCCGGACGCCAGCCTCGCCACTAGGATCGCGCCTGCGCATATTGTGGCAACCCGTCGGCGAGCTCAATCCACTGCACCTTGCTGCTCGTATAGGTTTGGTCGCGCGGCGGCACGGCTTCGGGACGATCGAGGCTGCAGGTCGTGATGTCGACCTGATCGGGATAGTCGTCGGCTTGAAACGTGAGCTGGGTGCCGCAATGGGGACAGAAGCTGCGAGTTGCCTTGTCGCTCGAGCGGAAGCGCAGGGGATGACCCTGCACGAATCGAAACTCGGACGGCCTGACGCTGAACCACGCGACAAACGGCGCGCCGGTGGTCCGCCGGCAGATCGAGCAATGGCAATTCGTTTCGTGGAACGGGCGGCCCGCCACCTCGTAACGAATCCGGCCGCAAAAGCATCCACCCTGCAACATCGCGGTCTCCTCGACAGGAATGAATGGCACTGAACGCCGCGACAGCGGCAAAGTTCAAACGGCGTGGCGCGCGACCGCATCCAGCGCGAGCCCCGCGAACAGGATGAGGCCGGCATCGCGGTTCGACTTGAACACCGCCAGGCAATTGACGGGATCGTCGACGTCGAGCCGTGCGATCTGCCAGACGAGGTGCGCGGCGAAGACGAGAAGCCCGAGCGCGAAGATCAGCCCGCCACCGGCGCTGAAGCCGGCCCAGGCGATCAGCGCGACGGCAAGCGCGTAGAATACTGCGAGCATCGGCTTGGTGCGCTCGCGGAAGAGCAGTGCGGTCGACTTGATGCCGATCAGCGCATCGTCCTCGCGATCCTGGTGCGCGTAGATGGTGTCGTAGCCAATCACCCAGGCTATGGCGCCGGCATAGAGCAGCAAGGCGGGCGGATCGAGCTGGGCGAACGTCGCCGGCCATCCCATCAGCGCGCCCCAGGAGAAGGCGAGGCCGAGCACGATCTGCGGCCAGTAGGTGATCCGCTTCATGAAGGGATAAACGACGACCACCGCGAGCGAGGCGAGCCCGACATAGATCGTGAAACGATTGAACTGCAGCAGCACCGCGAGCCCGATCAACGCCTGCAGCATGAGAAAGGCGGCGGCGGCGGCGACCGTCACCTGCCCGGAAGGAATGGGTCGCAAGCGCGTGCGCTCGACGCGCGCATCGAGATCGCGATCGACGATATCGTTCCAGGTGCAGCCGGCTCCCCGCATGGCGAAGGCGCCGACGAAGAACAGAACGAGGTGCCAGACGTTGACGCCGTTCCCCGCGTGAACCGCGGCGAGCGCAACGGACCACCAGCACGGCATCAAAAGCAGCCAGGAGCCGATTGGCCGGTCGAGGCGCGCCAGCCGCAGATAGGGGCGGGTTGGGGGCGGGGCGAAGCTGTCGACCCAGTTACCGGTCGAATCGGCGACGCGCCCCGCGCCGCGGCTCATCGCGCCAAGGGACTGCCGGTGAGCGTGTCGAAGGTCGACTGCGGCTTCTTCGTCCCGGTCGAAGCATCTGGCACCATGGGCGTGGTGCCGAGGGCATCGCTCAGGGTCGGACCCGCCGGGCGGGCCCCCTGCACCGCCATATCGCAAACCTTCTTGCTGACCTCCGAGGCCTTGCCGTGTCCGTCCTTGACCTGCTTGAGGACCTCGGGGGGAACCCCGCAGGTCGCGCTGTGCTCCTGCAAGCCCTTGAGCATCTTGCTCTCGGCGGCGAGGAAGGCCTTGAAAATTTTGCATAGTTCGTCCGGCGGCAACTTCTTCTCACCGGCGGCCTGCAACGCCTTGCCGTGCTTGGCGGTCTCGTCCCGGCTGCTCAAAAGCTGCTGGCAGGCAGGCGGTGGCTGCTGCGGCGCGCCAAAGGAGGCTGCCGGCGCGCCCGGCGACATGCCTGGCGCGGGCGACATCCCGGACGAGCCGGGCATGCCCGGCATGCCTCCGAACTGCGCCGCTGCCGGCCACAACGGCATAACCACGAGCGCCAGCGCCAATGGGAAAGCCCGGCTGAGCCTCATATCTGTCCCCCCGGCCACGCGATTCGACCCTGCCCGATCCTGGGGCCTATCCTATTAAAAGCCCCTTGAATTCGGCGAGAACAAGACCGGCCACGCAGGTCAGAGGGCAGATTCCGCGGCAAAGACGCAGGAAAGGCCGGGCAATTTGGTGGCAAAACACGCCAACTCGCAAACGCGATTACTTAGGTGCGAGACCTTGCCGTGCCAAACCCTCATTTGCTCGAGGCTTTCAGCAGGAATGCCGCAGGCCGCGCTATGCTTTTCCATACCCTTGACCAAATCACTTCCCGTCGAGAGAAGTGCTTGATAAAGCGCGCACAATTCCGTGGGGGGCGCCCCGTTCTGGCCAGCCACTACCAGCCCGTGGTGGTGCTTGGCCAGTCCAGTCCAACTACTCGCGAGTTGATGACAGGAGGAGGGTGGTTGCTGCCGTGCTCCCGGGGAGCCAGATCTGCTGGACCCAGCTTCCTGCGCCGTCGCCGGCCACAGCGGCAAGACAGTGAGCACTAACACCAATGGAAGAGCCCGGCTGAGCAGCATGCGCCAGCCTCTCGCTTCGACCCGACCGATCCCCTGATACTAGCAGCCTTGAATCCGCCGATAACAAGGCTAGGCATCGATGCCCCGTTGCGACTCCCGCATGCCGCGCCTTTACGTCGATGCCGCGCTCTACGAGGGCGCGAGCGTTGCGCTTGACGCTTCGCAGGCACATTACCTCGGCGACGTGTTGCGGCTCAAAACCGGCGACCGCGTGCTGGCCTTCAACGGCCGGGATGGCGAATGGCAGGCCATGTTGGCGGCCGCCGGGAAGCGCCGGCTGGCGCTGACGATCGGCACGTGTAGGAGGCCGCAGACCGGCGCCCTCGATCTGCATTACCTGTTCGCACCGCTCAAGCATGCCCGCCTCGACTACATGGCGCAGAAGGCGGTCGAGATGGGCGCCTCGCGCCTGCAGCCCGTGCTCACCCGGCACGCCCAGGTCGCGCGCGTCAACCTCGAGCGCGTGCGCGCCAACGCGATCGAGGCCGCCGAGCAGTGCGGCATCTTGACGGTGCCGGAAATCCGCGCGCCCGTGAGCTTGCAGCAGCTGATCGCCGAGCTCGAGCCTGCCCGGGTCCTCGTGTTTTGCGACGAGGAGGCGGAGGTGAAGGACCCGATTGCGGCGCTCGCGCAGGCACGAAGCGCACGCCGAGCGCAGCCGCTTGCCCTCGCCGTCCTCGTCGGCCCTGAGGGCGGCTTCGCCCCCGAGGAGCGCGCGGCACTTCTCCAGTTGCCGAATGCGGTGCGGCTCGCGCTCGGCCCACGCCTGCTGCGCGCCGACACCGCCGCGGTCGCCGCCCTCGCGCTCGTGGGGGCAGTGCTCGGGGATTGGCGCTAAGCGCTGCCGCCGCCCGCAAAAGACGGCCCAACAGCGTTAAGCGCGTCCTCGGTTTGGCATCGAATTCACCCCCCAAGCGTGCTAAAGCGCCGCCGCCACAGGATAAACCGGCTGCGACCTCGACCTCTCCGGCGAGGACATCCGCAAGCGCATGTATTTGACGACGGACCCGCAGGGGCGCGAACTGTGCCTGCGCCCCGACCTCACCATTCCGGTGTCGCGCGACTATCTCGCCTCGCCCGCCGCCGGCAAGCCGCGCGGCTTTTGCTATCTCGGTCCGGTGTTCCGGCATCGGCCCGAGGGGGTCGGGGAATTCCTGCAGGCCGGCATTGAATCCTTCGGCCGTGAGGACACCGCGGCGGCCGATGCCGAAATGCTGGCGCTCGGGCTCGATGCGACCGCGCATTACGGTGTTGCCGCGCCCACCGTCCGCATGGGCGATGTCGGATTGTTTTCCACGCTTGTGGCAGCGCTCGATCTTGCGCCCGCCTGGAAGCGGCGCCTGATCAAGGATTTCAACCACAAGACCTCGCTCGCGCAGGATCTCGATCGGCTCACCATCGGCGCGTCGAACGCGCGGCCGGAATATCAAGGCGTGCTCGCCGCCCTTGCCGGCGCCGATCCCAAAGGTGCGCATGCACTCGTCACCGATTTGCTTTCGATTGCAGGAATCACCGCGGTCGGCGGACGCTCGGTCAGCGAGATCGCCGATCATTTTCTCGAGCAGGCGGCGCTCGGCGGGCAGGCCTCGCTGCCGCGGCAGACCCGCGCGCTGATCGAAAAATTTCTCGCCGTCGCCGGCGACCCGCGCGAGGCCGCGGCCAAGCTCCACGCATTTGCGCGCGAGGCCAAGATTTCGCTTAAGCCTGCGCTCGACCTGTTCGAGAGCCGCACCCGGGCGCTTTCAGCCCGCGGCGTCGACGTCTCCCGTATTCACTTCTCCACCGCCTTCGGCCGCGGCCTCGACTATTACACCGGCGTCATATTCGAGCTCCATGACCCGCGCACACAAGCGAACGGCCCGCTGGTGGCCGGCGGCCGCTATGACGGATTGCTGACGCGGCTCGGCAGCGCTCGGGCGATTTCCGCGGTCGGATTTGCGGTGTGGATCGAGCGGCTGGCGGCGTTGCGAGGCAAGCCGTGAGCACGCCCTTCGTCATCGCGGTGCCGGCGAAAGGGCGCCTGCAGGCGAACGCGGAAGCCTTCTTTGCGGGCGCCGGGCTCGAGCTCGTCAAGCCGCGCGGGGCGCGCGACTACCGCGGCACGATCGCCGATCTCCCGGGCATCGAGGTGGCGTATCTCTCGGCTACCGAAATCGTCGATCTGCTGGCGCAGGGCGCGGTGCATCTCGGCATCACCGGCGAAGACCTGGTGCGCGAGAAAATACCCGACGCGGAACGGCACGTCGTCCTGGTCGCCGGCTTGGGCTTCGGCCACGCCAACGTGGTGGTCGCGGTGCCGCAGGCATGGATCGACGTGCACAGCATGGCCGATCTCGACGATGTCGCGATCGCGTTCCGGCTCAAGCACGAGCGCAAGATGCGCGTTGCGACCAAATACGTGAATCTCACGCGCGACTTCTTTTCCCGGCACGGGGTGACCGACTACCGGATCGTGGAAAGCTCGGGTGCGACCGAGGCCGCGCCAGCCGCCGGCACCGCCGAGCTCATCGTCGACATCACGACCACGGGCGCGACGCTGGCCGCCAATGGCCTCAAGGTCATCGACGACGGCGTGATCCTGCGCTCGCAGGCGAATTTGGTCGCGGCGCGTGCGGCGAAATGGGGCACGGCCGAGCGCACGGCCGCGCGCGGGCTGCTTGATCGGATCGCAGCGCAGGCGCGCGCGCGCGCGTTCTGCGAGGTGCACCCGCTTTCCCCGTTGTGACGATGCGCTCATCGCCGAGGCCAAGCGCCGTTTCGGCGTCGAGACCCCGTTCGGCGGGGCGACCTCCTCGGGCATGCTCACACTGCACTGCCCGCCCAAGCACGTGCACGAGCTGGCGACGTTGCTGAGGGAGAAAGGCGCCGAGACCGTCGTGGTCGCGGATCTGGGCTACGTATTTTCCAGCGCCGACCCACTCTACGCCAAGCTCGAGGCAGGCCTTGAGCTGCCGCGATGATCATCGCCGGTAAAATCACTCCCCCTTGATGTTCGCCGCCTTGATGATCGGCCACCACTTCTCGATTTCGGCCTGGTGATACGCGAACAGCACCTGCGGGGTCTGTTGCTCGCGCGGGGGAATCTCCTGGCCGAGCTGCGCGAGGCGTTGGCGCACGCCGGCGTCCGCCAAGGTTTCAACGACGGCTGCGTTGAGCTTGGCGATGACGTCCTTCGGCGTGCCCTTGGGCATCCAGAGCGCATGCCAGATGGCGATATGCAGGCCGGGCACGCCAGCCTCGTCGACGGTGGGAATGTCGGGCGCGGCGGCCAGGCGAACCTTGTCGGTCACCGCATAGGCTCTGATCGTGCCGGCGCGCACCTGCGGCAGCGAATTGGCCGCCTGGTCGATCATTAAATCGACCTGGCCGGCCACCAAGTCCTGCATCGCCGGGCCGGCGCCGCGATACGGCACGAACTGGAATCGCGCCCCGGTGATGTTCTGGAAATAGACCCCGCTGATATGCGAGGCGCTGCCGTGGCCGGCGGTGCCCTGGGTAGCGGTTGCGGCATTCGCCTTCAGCCAGGCGATGAACCCTTGCAGATCCTGCGCCGGCACCGCTTTCTTCGCGACGATCAATTGCGGATTGGTGGCGATCATCGCCACCGGCTCGAAATCCTTCAGCGCGTCATATTGCAGCGCGTAGATCGCGGGATTGACGACGTGGGTGCCCCAATGGCCGATGCTGATGGTGTAGCCGTCCGCCGCCGCGCGCGCGACCTTGCCGACGCCGATGGTGCCGGCGGCGCCGGTCACGTTCTCCACCACGATGATTTGACCGAGTGGTCCTCGCATTCGCTCGGCCATGATGCGTGCGATGGTGTCGGTCGGGCCACCCGCGGAATACGGCACCACCATCGTGATCGGCCGGGACGGATAGGTCTGCGCATCGGCAGCGGCGGCGCCTCCTAGCGCAGCAATCAGCAGGATGGCGCAGCGCAGCTTGTGCATGGCATTTCCTCCGTTGGTCCGGCGCGGGCCTGGACAATCTATCATAGCGCGGCGAAGTCGATCGGCCGCGAGCGGTCGAGCGTGCGTTCGCTCGCCGGCAGCGGATATTTGAGCCCGGTGGCGCAATTGCACAGCATGGCGCGATCGTTGCGGCCAACGCGCCCGTCGGCCAGCGCCGCTGTGAGCGCGGCATAGGTCGCAGCACCCTCCGGGCAGAGCAAGAGCCCTTCCGCGCGCGCGACCTCGTCGATTGCCGCGGTGATCGCCTCGTCGGTGACCGCGATCGCGAACCCGCCGCTCTCGCGCACCGCGCGCAAGATGAGAAAATCACCGATCGCCTGCGGCACGCGGATGCCCGCCGCAATGGTGTGCGCATCCTCCCAGCGCGGCGCATGCTCCGCGCCCGCATCAAAGGCGCGCACGATGGGCGCGCAGCCCGTCGCCTGCACCGCCACCATGCGCGGGCGCTTGCTGCCGATAAAGCCGATCGCTTCGAGCTCGGCGAACGCCTTCCACATGCCGATGAGGCCGGTGCCGCCGCCGGTCGGATAGAGGATCACGTCCGGCAGCTCCCAGCCGAGCTGCTCGGCCAACTCGAGGCCCATCGTTTTCTTACCCTCGATCCGATAGGGCTCTTTCAAGGTCGAGGTGTCGAACCAGCCCACCTTGGCCGCGCCCTCGGCGACGAGCTTGCCGCAATCGTCGATCAACCCGTTGACGCGATAGACCGTCGCGCCCTGCAGCGCGATCTCGCGAACGTTCACTTCTGGCGTGTCGGCGGGACAGAACACCGTCGTCTTAATTCCTGCGCGGCTGGCATAGGCGGAGAGCGCGGCGCCGGCATTGCCGTTGGTGGGCATGGCCATATGTGCGACGCCGAGCGCCTTCGCCATCGACACGGCCATCGCAAGGCCGCGCGCCTTGAACGAGCCGGTCGGCAGCCGGCTCTCGTCCTTGACCAGAATCTCGCCGGCCGCGCACGTCTTGGCGAGCCTCGGCAACGCCACGATCGGCGTGAGAGGCTCGCCGAGGCTGACGATGTCGCGCGCGCGACGCACGGGCAGAAGTTCGCGGTAGCGCCATAGATCGCGCGGCCGCCGCGTCAGCGCCTCCTTGCTCAACGCTTTTTTGACTCCGCCGAGATCGTAATGCACCAAGAGCGGCTTGCCCTCCCGCGAGAGGTTGTGCAGCTCGTCCGCCGCGTAGCGCGCGCCGCTCGCCGAACATTCGAGATGAGTGACGAACGTCGGGCGCTCCGCGGTCAGGTTTTCGTCGTCGCGCATCTGCCGCCTCATCGTGCGCGGGCGCCGCAATGGCGGTGAATCGCTTGCTTCGTCATTCGCTCGACCGTTTTGCGAGAGCGAGAAATTGACCACGAAGCTCGCTGCGATGGCCAGGAGCTTGGCCGCCGGAACCGGCATCCAACGCGATGCCAGCACCAGGACCGCCGTGTTGGTAATGACCCCGGCGACACCGGATGCAACGAAGGCGCCATAGGCGCGCCAGCGCAGCTGTCGGCCGGATTCGGCGGCGAAGGTGATGTAGCAATTCATCACATAGGAGCCGGAAACGGCGACCAGCCAGGCGAGCACGTTGGCCGGGACCAGCGGCAGGTCCACAAGGTAATAGCCGGCGAGGAACACCCCATAGTCGACGACGGTATTGACTACGCCCACGAGGGCAAAACTCGCCGCCTTGAGGGTGACGGCGCGTTCGTGCCAAGCCTGCGCGAGGCGGCGTTGGAGATGCTCAAGCGGCGCGGGGAGCCTCATGGCGGCTTCCGCTTAGCACGTCCCGACCGCCGCGCCGAGGCGCCCCCGCGTCATGGCAGCTCACCTGCGCGACACCGGCCCATGCTTGGGCTATAACCGCCCGCAGCGGGGCGAAGGCTCAAAGGCGGTCGATGACTGCAGAGGCGATGACTCGAGTCGGCGGCGCTGCGGCGCGTTCGCGCGGCTGGGCGGACACCGGCGTCTCCATCGTGGTTCCCTTGTTCAATGAGGCAAACAATCTCGCCACGCTGCACGCTCGCATTGTCGACGTCGCGCGCGCGCTCAAGGCGGGACGCGGCCTTGCCACCGAGGTCGTCTATGTCGACGACGGCAGCCGCGATGGGACGCTCTCCGCCGCACGCGAGCTTGCGGCCGACGGTCTCGATATCCAGGTCATCTCGCTGTCGCGCAATTTCGGCAAGGAGGCGGCGCTGCTCGCCGGGCTCGATCATGCCCGTCTCGGCGCCGTCTTGTTCATGGATGGCGACGGGCAGCATCCGCCGGCACTGGTGGAAAAGCTCGTCGGCTACTGGCTCGATGACGGCTACGACGTGGTCTACACCGCCAAGGCGCACCGCGCGAGCGAGCCGTGGCTGCGCCGCCTCGGGGTCAGGACCTTCTACGCCCTGATCAATTGGGGGGCGCGGCAAAAAATTCCCGCGGACGCGGGCGACTTTCGCCTGCTGTCGCCGCGCGCGGCCGCGGCCCTCAAGCAGCTTCCCGAGCGCAACCGGTTCTTCAAGGGCCTCGCGAGCTGGATCGGTTTTCGCCAGATCCGCGTCGATTACGAACCGGCCGAGCGCATCCACGGCCGCACGACCTGGAATCTCTATTCGCTGATCGGGCTTTCGATCGAAGGCCTCACCTCGTTCTCGGTCGCGCCGCTGCGGCTCGCGAGCCTGCTCGGGCTCCTGCTCGCGGCCGCGGCTTTCATCTTCGGGGTGCAAATCCTGATCGAGACCTTCGTGTTCGGCGAGTCGGTTCCCGGCTATCCCTCGGTGATCGTTGGGCTGATGGTGCTCGGCGGCGTGCAGCTCATCATGATCGGAATCATGGGCGAATATCTCGGGAAGATCCTGTCCGAGATCAAAGCACGCCCGGTCTATTTCGTGGCCGAGCACACGTTCAAGACGGCCGAGAGTGCAGGTGCCGCCGGCGATCCGCAGGCGCGCTCGGCCGCGGAATGAATCAAGCTGAGCGCCGCATCTGGCTGTGCGCGGACGACTACGGCATTTCCACCGCGGTCAATACTGCAATCCGCGACCTCGTGGTGCGCGGCCGCCTCAACGCGACCTCGGCGATGGTGGTGGCGCCGAGCTTTCAGCGTTCGGAAGCACTTGCGCTCAATGTGCTCAATTCCGTCGCGCCGCGCGTGGCGATTGGCCTGCACCTGACGTTCACCGCGCCCTTTCGCCCGTTGAGCAAGGCATTCAAACCGCTGCGGGAAGGCACGTTCCCGCCGCTCGCGACGACGGCGCGGCTCGCCCTCACCTATCGGCTCGACCACGACGCGCTCCTTGGCGAAATTACCGACCAGATGCACAGGTTTCTCGACATGTTCGACCGCGCCCCCGATTTCGTCGACGGCCATCATCATGTGCATCTCTTCCCGCAAATTAGCGATGCCGTGCTCGAGGTCGTTTCGCGCACCGCGCCCAAGGCGTGGGTGCGCCAATGCGGGCGGGCGGTGCCGTTCGCGCAGAGATTGGCTGACCACAAGGGGCTGTTCCTCGATCTCTTGAGCTACCGGGTTCGCCGCCGGGCCGCGGCGCTCGGGTTGCGCACCAATCCGGCCTTCGCCGGCACCTATGAATTCGACGAGCAAGCGGATTTCGCGGCCCTGTTCCCGCGCTTCCTCGATCGGCTGCCCGATGGCAGCGTCGTCATGTGTCATCCCGGCTTCGTCGACGCCGAATTGCAGCGGCTCGATCCCCTGACGATGCTGAGAGAGAAGGAATATGCGTTTTTCGCTGGCGACGGCTTTCCGGCCATGCTCGCGGCCCACGGCGTGGCATTGGCCTAACCACTCCAGTCGCTCCATCCCGCTGGCCGGATGAGGAAAAAGCCCGAAAGCTCTTTTTCTGGCCGGCGATCATTCCGCTTTCATGAGCATTGCCTACATGACTCAGTCGTCAGGGAGGAAGGAGACGACCAATGACCCCAGAGGAACGCAATCTCGTCATCGAACTGTTCGACCGCCTGGCGACGCTGGAGGACGCGCAACGCGATCCCGAGGCCGAACGCCTGATCAGGGATGGCTTGCGGCAAGCCCCCAACGCCCCTTACGCGTTGGTGCAGACCGTGCTGGTGCAGGACGAAGTGCTCAAGCGGGCGGACGCGCGCATCCGCGAGCTCGAGGGCGCGGTGGCGACCGACACGGAGCCTCGCGATACCACCTTTCTCGGCGGGATGCGCGAGAGCCTTTTCGGCAAACGCGAGGGTCGCGGCTCGGTCCCCTCGGTGCGGTCGGCCGAACCGGCGTCCACATCGGCCCCCGTGTCGCCTGCCTGGCACACTGGAACACAAGCGCCGATGCCGGCCGCAACACAAGCGCCGATGCCGGTCGCCCCGGCGGGGGCGCCGGGGGCACCCGGCGGCTCGTTTCTCGGCACGGCAGCCGCCGCCGCGGCCGGCGTGATCGGCGGCTCACTGCTCATGAGCGGCATTCGCTCCCTCATGGGTAACCCGCAGGGTGCGCACGCGGCCTTCGATCCGGCGTCGGGAGCGAGCGGATCATCCCCCTGGAGCGGCAGCGGCGAACTCGCGCGCGAGGCCGGCCTCGGCGATATCGGACGCACACCGTCGTCCGGCGACGAGACCGCCAGCCGCAGCTATGGCGCGCTCGACGATCGCGGCAATGACGACGAGCCGGACGATCAAGGTGCGGATGACCTCGACGACGGCGGCTTCGGCTTCGACGACGACGGCGGGAACAGCGAGGAGTAAGCGCGGACGTGCGCCTGCGTGCTCGCTACCGCACGCGAGATCACTCCTTGTCGGGAAGCGGTTTCGGCCGGCGCACGGCGACGAATCCGATGAACGATATCGCTGCAAAGGCCGCGACCACCGCAAGCACGGTTGGGTCGGCCGCGCGCTCCGCGATGAAGGCAAGCACGAGCGGGGCGATCGCCTGCATGACCAAATAAGGGCCGCCGATGCGGCCCATGAGGTGACCGTAGCCGGCCGCGCCGAACAGCGCGAGCGGCACCGCGCCGCGGGCGATGGTGAGCAGCCCATTTGCCATGCCGTACATCACCGCGAACGCGGCGGCGGTCGCAACGCTGAGTCCGAACAGCGCGAGCAACGCGAAAGCCGCCAGCAGCATCGCGACCGCGAAGCGCGCGACAAAAAGCGGATGGATGCGACGCGCGACCATGAGCTCGCAAATGCGCGCCGCGACCTGCGCCGGCCCGAACAGCGCGCCGATCGCCACCACCGTCGCCGCATCGATGCCGGCGCGGGCGAAGATGGCGAGCAGATGCGCGGACAGGCCCGACGGCACGAAGGCGTAGGCGGCAAACGCCGCCGCCACCAGCAGGAAGGGCCAACCAGTCGGCGGAAGAACGATGCTTGGCGCCTGCGCCGGTTGGTCAGACCGTGCGGCCGGGTCAGCGCGCGTACGCGGCAAGGCAAACGCGTTGAGCGGCGCTGCGACCAAGGCGAGCACGGCGGCATAGACGAGATACGTGCCCTGCCATCCCACGGCGTTGAGCAGCAGATGGGTCACGGGCCAGCTCACGGTCGAGGCGAAGCCGCCCGCAAGCGTAAGCGCGGTGATGGGGCGTCTTGCCCCGGCCCCAAAGATACGACCGAGCGTAGCAAAGGCCGGATCGTACAGGGTTGCAGCGGTCGCGACGCCGAGCAGCATCCAGACCGCGAGATAAGCGGCGGGATGAGCGGCATAGCCGATCAGGGCGAGACCAAGCGCGGCGAGGAGCGAGCCGACGGACATGACCCGATGTCCACCGTAGCGGTCGATCAGCAGGCCCACGCGCGGCGACACGAGGCCGGCCGTGAGCAGCGCGAGCGAGAAGCCGCCCATGGCAAAGCTCATCGACCAGCCGCGCTCGTGCGCGATCAGCGGCACGGTCAAGACCGGTGGATAAAAGATTGTGCCCCAGGCCAGAATCTCGGTGACGCCGAGCACGAGCACGGCGCGCCAGGGGCCGGCGATCACATCGCGCAGAGCGGGCATGACAGGAGCACGGCGGGCGAGATCGACTCGACCCTATCACGGCCCGTGCCGTGGTCGAGCTAGCCGATGTGCTTGACCATCGCCGTTGCGCTGGGCGGACAGAGTGCGGCGAATTGCCGGCTGGCGCGGACCGCTTCTGGCACGTCGCGGCGCGCGCAAGCGGCATAGCCGAGCCGGCCGAAGAGACGCGTATCGGACGCGGTCAGGAGATAGATCACGCGACATTTGAGCGCGCGTGCCTCGGTCTCGAGCACGGTCACCATCGCCGCTCCCATGCCGACCTGCCGCAGCGGCGGCAAAGTCACCAGCGAGCGTAGCAGCGCATCGCTGCCGAAAATTTCCAGCCCGCCGAAGCCGACCGGAATGGCCTGGACCGTCTCGAAGCGCCAGACCAATACGCGTTCATTGTGGATATCGTCCGCCGGTAGCCCCGTCTTGACGAGCGCGGCCTTGACGCCGTCGCGCTCCCATGGCGCGAGCGGCGTGGCCATGAGGCCGCGCGTCATAGCGGCGTCTCGTCGACCTGCAGCGGCGGGCGAATACGGCGCCTGCCGGTTGCGGTGCGCAGCTCTTGCTCGACCAATCTTGGATCAACGGCCACGGCCGCGATCAGCGCGACGCGCTCGCCTGCGCCGCCCGCGGCGCGCAACGCACGAAGATGCCGGTGCCGTAACGTCCATCGATCTCGGGATCGACATATTTAAGAATCATCACGCGGCCGTCGAAGGAGACGATCTCTCGATCTTGCGTCCCCGGCGTGCGTCCGGCAGGACCGATATAGTCCCTGCCCGCCGAGCTGCCCTTCAGCCGCAGCTCCTGCAGCTCGCTCGAATCGGCGAGGTACATCATCACTCCGCCGTTTGTACCTTGGCCGATCACGTAGGGCTGCTTGCACTGGCCGCGGGCATTCGCCTCGGTGCGGCCGCGATCCTCCGGCTTGTGATAGGCGGCGTAGCCCCAACGGCCGACAATCTCGGTGGGCCGAATGCGGGCCGGCATTTCAGGTTCCGGCGGCGCGGAGGCGGCGACCTGCGGAGACGGTGTCGTGCTGCAGGCCGAGGCTGCTAGCGCCGAGAGCGCGATGGTGGACCAAACGAGAGTGCGATTCCGCATCGACGAGTTTCCCCTTACTCCTGGTCCGCCGCCTGGCCCAATGCGCGACCGAGGACAGCGAACGGACGCAACACTTTTACAGGCCGCATGGTTAACGAGATGCAATCGCCCCCCGCGCGGGCCGATCCGGGCGGCTTTGGTCTCAGGCTAGGGCCGTCCCAAGGCAGATATGAGGCAGTCTTGGGTTCCCTGCCCTACCCCTTGCGGGGGTCCCGCAGCGGCGGATCCCGTTTGATATTGAGACGTCTTGCCGCCTTCGCGTCGAAGTCCGCGTCGGCGCGAAAGCCACCGGCATGAATGCCGTCGATGGCGCAGAGGTCATCGATCTCGTTGACATCACCGGTGACGCCGAGCGCACCCACGATCTCGCCCGCGTCGCGGATGAGTTGGCCGCCGCCTTCGAGGAACAGCGGCCCATCCGCAAGCTCGGCAAGCGAGTGCATGAAGGCCGGCTTCTCTTTTGCCTTTTGCAGCACCTGCCGCGAGGATCGATTGAGCGCGAGCGCCGCGAACGCCTTGCCG
>WNFV01012299.1_pt1 | contig 14547 bp, 19 predicted proteins | sample 5400101 | NCBI WGS metagenome assembly WNFV01 (sample SAMN13153361, study PRJNA577476) | soil metagenome | isolation source: 115 cm soil or saprolite under grassland replicate 1 | place: USA:California | collected 2016-06-15 | reverse complement strand
TGTGATCCGGCGCGAACATGGCGCCGAAAGTCGAGATCACACGGTCGAAGCTTTCGTCGGCGAACGGCAGGTCCTGAGCGTCGCCCTCCACCCACTCGATGTCGACACCGGCCTCGGCCGCGCGACGCCGGGCGTGCTCGAAGAGCTCGGGCGCGATGTCCGACGCTAACAGGCGACGGGGGACAGGACTAGGGTCGTAGACATCGGGAGGACGTGGACTTAAGGGGGCCGGCGGAAGATTCGGTTCAGCAGCCGCTGCCAGAGCGTCTGGGGCTGCGGGCGGCTCTCGGGATCGGTGAAGACGTCGGCGACGCGATCGACGATGCTCGGCTTGTCGCTCTCGAGCTCGAGGCTCGCCGGGGGCTCCTTGAACTCGCCCAGCCGGTGCAGCTCGTCGGCCGTCAGGCCCAAACGGACCCGGCCCTCGGTGATCTCCTGCACCCGCTCCGAGGGCACATAGCGCGGGCGCCTGGAGAGGCCGGTCGAGACTCCGAGCCCGTTGAAGATGTCCTCGCCGCTGTCGCCGACGACCTCCTCGACGTGGCCGATCTCCTTCCCGGCCTGGTCGACGACTTTCCAGCCCGGCTCGATCAGGAACCAGGAGACTGGATCGCTCATACCGACCGCCCCTCCACGTACCAGACGGGCCCCTGCGTGGAGACGGGATCGGTGTCCGAGAGGACGCGCAGGATGCGGAGCTCGCCGCGAATCCCCTCGTTGTCGACGCGCTCGAGGCAACGTCTCGTCATCGCGGCCGACGCGCCGTAGCCGAAAAGCCGTGCGACCCGGAAGCGGAAGCCGGGTTTGCCTCCATACCGTCCCGGATTGAGGGGCGCCATCAGCAGCGCGGCGCGGTCGAGCCAGTCGGTCGAGACGAGCTCGACTTCGGCGTAGAGGTCGCTCCAGTCCGGCGGCAGCGCCTCGGCAGCGGTATCCCACGAGCCCGCGAGCGTTGCCTGGTGGAGCACCGGCTCGGGCGCCGCCTCGCCCGCGCCGACGAGCTCGAGTTGGCCCTTGATTCGCTCCTCGTCGAGTCGGCGCAGGAGGCGCTCGATCAGGTCGGGGGAGGGACCGGCTCCGCGTCGCGCCGTGTAGAAGCGGATCAGCTTGTCGCGCCGCCCAGGGTTCAATGGGCCCAGCACCGCAGCCGCCCGCTCGCAGTCGCCTTCGTCCTCGATTGTCAGCCGGAGACGGGCGTCCGCCCAGGCCTCGGGGAGCTCCCGCACGATCTCCCGCCACTGTCCGACGAGGCTCATGAGCCTGAGCATAAACTCAAAGCCAAGGTGGCCAAGGTCGAGAAGAAGGGCGCAGTTTCGGAAGAGCTCTTGCGCGAGTTCTTCCGCGAGATGCTGCTGGTCCGGCGCTTCGAGGAAAAGGTCGAGGAGCGCTTCCGCGCGGGCGAGCTCCCCGGCTTTCTCCATGTCGCGATCGGACAAGAGGCCTGCGCCGTCGGCGTCTGTCGCGCGCTCGACGAGGGCGACGTCATCGCCTCGACGCACCGCGCGCACGGACACACGCTCGCCAAGGGGACTCACCCGAACGAGGTCATGGCCGAGCTCTACGGGAAGCTCGAGGGCTGCTCCCACGGGTACGGCGGGTCGATGCACCTCTACGACGTCGAGCGCGGCAACCTGGGCGCGAACGCGGTCGTCGGCGGCGGACTGCCGGCGACGGTCGGCGCCGCGCTCGCCTTCAAGCTCCGCGACGAGCCGCGCGTCGCCGTCGCTTTCTTCGGCGACGGTGCGACGAACATCGGCACCTTCCACGAGTCGCTCAACCTAGCCCAGCTCTGGCAGGTGCCTGCCGTCTTCGTGTGCGAGAACAACCGCTGGGCCGAGTCGACGCCGGCGCGCCAGCATCTGCCGATCGAGGACCTCAGCAAGCGCGCGGTCGCCTATGGAATGGAGGCGATCCGCGCCGACGGACAGGACGTCGAGGAGGTCTACCGCGCCGCGCTCGCGTCGCTGGATCACGCGCGCGAGGGCCGTGGGCCCGTCTTCCTGCTCCTCGAGACCTACCGGCTGACGGGGCACTACATCGGCGATCCGCAGGTCTACCGCCCGAAGGACGAGGTCAAGCAGCTACGCGAGACGCAGGATCCGATCACGAAGCTCCGCGAGCGCCTGGAGCTCTCCGACGAGGAGTTCGAAGAAGCCGACCGCGAAGCCGTCGAGCTTGTCGAGGCCTCCGTCGAGTTCGCGAAGAACGGCACCGACCCGAAGCCCGAGGACGCGCTCAAGAACGTCTATGCCTAAATCCGACATGTCCAGGTGCCAGGCACCAAGCCATGGCCAGAACACCCCTGTCCAGGGCCAGGCCCTGGACATCGCCCCTGCGGGCCTGTCTGGAGAAGCCGTTGCCTGAGCTGTCCTACCGCGAGGCGGTGCGCGACGCGCTCTCGACCGCGATGCGCAAGGACGGGGACGTCTTCATTATGGGCGAGGACATCGCCGAGATGGGCGGCTCAATGGGCGTCACGCAGGGCATGCTCGACGAGTTCGGCGCCGACCGTGTGCGGAACACGCCGATCTCGGAGATGGCGCTCGTCGGCGCGGGCATTGGCGCCGCGTTGCAGGGCATGCGACCCGTGGTCGAGGTCATGTACGAGGACTTTCTGACGCTCTCAGCCGAGCAGATCGTCAACCAGGCCGCGAAGCACCGCTACATGTCCGGGGGCCAGGTGAAGGTGCCGCTGACGATCCGCACACAGGGTGGCGCCGGCTGGTCGCCCGGAGCCCAGCACGCGCAGCAGCTCGAGGCCTGGTTCGTCCACATCCCGGGACTCAAGGTCGTCTTCGCGTCGACCCCGACCGACGTCCGCGGCCTGCTCTGGTCGGCGATCTACGACGACAACCCGGTCCTCTTCTTCGAGCACCGCACGCTCTACGGGCTCAAGGAAGAGGTGCCCGACGAGCTCGAGCCGATCCCGATCGGGCAGGCGCGCGTCCATCGCGAGGGCGAAGACGTGACGGTCGTCGCCACAGGCCGGCTCGTCCACGAGGCGCTCGGCGCGGCGAAGGAGGCGGAGGAGCAGGGCGTCTCGGTCGAGGTCGTCGACCCGCGCACGCTGCAGCCGCTCGACGAGCAGACGATCGTCGACTCGGTGAAGAAGACGAACCGCGCCGTCGTCGCGCACGAGGCCGTGACGAAGATGGGATACGGGGCCGAGGTCGCGTCCGTCATCCAGCACCAGGCCTTCGACTGGCTCGACGCGCCGGTCGAACGCGTCGGCGCGAAGTTCGTGCCGATCCCGTTCGCCCCGGTGATGGAGGAGTACGTCGTCCCACACCAGGCCGAGGTCTACGAGGCGATCATGCGAACAGTGGGCCGCGATGGCAACTGAGCTGACACTCCCCCGGCTCGGGCAAGGCATGGAGTCGGGGACGATCGTCCGCTGGCTGAAGCAAGAGGGCGACCAGGTCGAGAAGGGCGAGCCGCTCTACGAGCTCGACACCGAGAAGGTGACCCAGGAGGTCGAGGCCGATGCGAGCGGCGTCCTGCTCAAGATCCTCGCCGGCGAGGGCGAGGAGATCGAGGTCGGCAAGCGGATCGCGGTCATCGGCGAAGAGGGCGAGGAGGTTGCGATCGAAGTCGACGAGGACGAGCAGGAAGAGAGCTCTCAAGCCCCCGCGCGCGAGGAGGAGCGGGAGCGCGGCCGCGAGGCCGACACGAAGGAGCCGGAGGCCGAGGCCAAGGAGACCGAGCCCGCGCGCTTGGACGGCCGCGTCAAGGCCTCGCCACTCGCGCGCCGCATCGCCAGAGAGCGCGGCATCGACCTGCGCAGCCTCACGGGCACCGGGCCCGAGGGGCGGGTCGTCGCCGAGGACGTCGAGCGCGCAGCCGCGACCCCGGCGCACGCGACCGTCGGCGCCGCGCCCCTCGAAGCCGAGATCCAGAAGCTCTCCTCAGTGAGACGCACGATCGCGCGCCGCCTGACGGAGGCGTGGCAAGCCCCGGTCTTCCAGATCTCGATGTCGGCCGACATGACGCGCTCACTCGCCCTCCGGGAGCACCTGCGCGACGAGAAGGTGACCGTGACCGACGTCCTGACGAAGCTCTGCGCGATCGCGCTCCTGCGCCACCGGGAGGTGAACGTCCATTTCGCCGACGACGAGATCCGCATCTTCCCGTGCGCGCACATCGGGATTGCGGTGGCGACCGAGCGCGGCCTGCTCGTCCCGGTCCTCCGCGAGTGCGAGCGCAAGTCGCTCGTCCAACTCGCTGCCGAGCGCGCCGAGCTTGTTGCACGCACCCGCGAGGGCAAGCTCTCGCAGGAAGACCTCGAAGGCGGCACATTCACGATCTCCAACCTCGGTATGTACGGCGTCGAGAACTTCATCGCCGTGCTCAACCCGCCGCAGGCTGCAATCCTCGCCGTCGGCGCGGTCGAGGAGCGGCCCGTTGCGCAAGGCGGCGACCTCCTCGTCCGCCCCCTGATGTCGCTGACGCTGACCTGCGATCACCGCGCCGTCGACGGGGCCACGGCGGCCGAATTCCTGCGCGAACTGAAGACGCTCCTCGAGGAGCCCGGGCTCGCCCTGTGACGAGGGTCTGGTACCACGTCCGCGACCTCGACGCGGCGCGCGTCTTCTACCGAGACACGCTCGGCTTCACCGAGACGTACGCCGGCGAGGACGGCTGGGCGAAGTTCGAGCACGGCGAGATGCACATCGCGCTGGCCGAGGGTGACCCGCAAGCGGAAGGCCCGGTCGCCAGCGTCGACGTCGACGACGTCAAAGCCGAGGTCGAGCGCCTCCGCGGGGCGCAGGTCGAGGTCGGCACCGTGCTCGAGCTGCACGAGGAGGTCCGCGTCGTCGACGTCTTCGACCCGGACGGGAACAGGCTTCAGCTCGTCCAGCAGCTCCGGCAGTGATCCGGCCGGGCACGCCGCAGGACGTCCGCTTCCTCCGTGACATGCTCCGGCACGCGTATTACTGGCGCTCGAGCGGGGTCGAGGAGGAAAGCGGCCTGCATCCGATGCGCTACGTCGAGAATTGGGGACGGCGCGGCGACGCTGCCGTGATCGCGCTCGACGAAGGCTTCCCGGTCGGCGCCGCCTGGTACCGGCTCTTCAAACGCGACGCGCCCGGGTACGGGTTCGTCGACGAGGAGACCCCCGAGCTCTCGATCGCCGTCGTCCCCAGCCGGCGCGGCCACGGGTTCGGCGGCGAGCTGATGGACGCGCTCCTGGCCCGCGCGCGGGCGGACGGCTACACCTCGATCAGCCTCAGCGTCGCCAGCGACAGCCCAGCGGTCGCGCTCTACGAGCGGTACGGCTTCGAGAAGGTCGAAAAGAGCGACGGCGCATGGACGATGCGCGCACAGCTCTAGCCGGCCGGCTCGGTGTCCGTCCGCTCAGGCGGTCGACAGGCGGCTACACGCTCATGGAGCGCTGGCTCGTCGAGCTCCCGGACGGGGCCCGCGGCTTCGCCAAGGTAGCCGTCGACGAGCCGACGGCCGGCTTCCTGCGCGACGAGCACCGGGTCTACTCGCAGGTCGAGCAGACATTTCTTCCGCGGCTTCTTGCCTGGGAGGACGACGGCGAGCGCCCGATTCTCCTCGTCGAGGATCTGAGCGATGCCCACTGGCCGCCGCCCTGGCGCCCGGGCGACGTCGAGGCCGTGCTCGAGACGCTCGACAGGCTCCACGGGACGCCACCGCCCGCCGCCCTGCCGCCGCTGACGATCGACGAGCTGCACACGTGGCGAGAAGTCGAGGCCGACTCCGAGCCGTTCCAGTCGCTCGGCCTCTGCTCGCGCGGGTGGCTCGAGCGTTCCCTGCCGGAACTGCTCGCTGCGACCGACCGCTGCGAGGTGCGCGGCGATGCCTTCCTGCACCTGGACACCCGCAGCGACAACATCTGCATCCGGGACGGCGAGGCTCTTCTCGTCGACTGGAACTGGGCGAGCGTCGGGAATGCGATGGTCGACGTGGCGTTCTGGCTTCCGAGCCTCTTCATCGAGGGCGGCCCGGCGCCGGCCGAGATCTTGCCTGACGCCGGGGAGCTGACCGCGGTCGTCAGCGGCTTCCTCGCTCCGGTCTCCGGTCTCCCGCCACCCGCCGGCGCGCCGACCGTGCGGGCGCTGCAGCTCGCGCAGTTGAAGGTCGCGCTCCCGTGGGCCGTCGACGTCCTCGGGCTACCTCCGCTCGACCGGTAGCCCTCGCCGCAGTGCGCCGACGTACACGCCGGCGAGGACGAGCGAGCCGCCGAGCAGCAGCCCCGCCCTGATTGGCTCGTCGTCGAGCCAGGCAGAGAGCACGACGGTGACCACCGGGACGAGCACGAAGGTGTAGGCGGCGCGCGACGCGGTCCAGTGGCGGAGCACGAAGATATAGAGCACGAACACCACGACCGAGCCGACCACGATCAGGTAGCCGAGGGCAAGCCAGGTTTCGACGCTCCGGGGCAGCGCAATTGGCTCGCCGAACAGCACGGCGCCGGGGATCAGCATTAGCGCGGCGCTCATCATGCCGACGGCGTTCGTCGTCACTGGATGGACGGGTGGAAAGTGGCGGACGAGGATGGCAGCTTGGGCAAAGCACACCGCGCTTCCGAGCAGGGCGAGGAGCGAGAGGAGCGGGACCGCCTCCTGGAGCGGCGCGCGCGAGAGCACGCCGATCCCCGCGACGGCCAGGACCGCACCGGCAATCGCACCGACGCGGAATCGCTCCTGGCGCTGAGACACGGCGAGGAGCAGCGTCAGGAGCGGGACGAGGGCGAGCAGCGTCTGCCCAAGTCCGGCGTGTACGCGGACAAGCCCGTAATAGGCGAGGGCGAACGCGAGGCCAAAATTCAGCGCGCCGTAGAGCGATGCACCGGCGAGAGCACGACCGCGCGGGAGCGTGAGTCCGAGCGCGGCCATGGCCGCGACGAGCAGCGCAGCCGCCAGCAGGAAGCGCAGGCCTGCTCCCCACGGCGGAGCGAGCTCCCGATTGCTGAAACGCACGCCGACGGCGTTGCCCCCGGCCAGCACAGAGCCGGTCACGAACGCGGCGAGCGCGGCTCGTTCCCCGCTGACACTCACAGCGGCACATTACGTCGCTAGGATCGGCGCATGGACTGTGACGTTGCCGTCCTCGGCGGCGGACCCGGCGGCTACACGGCTGCGATTCGCGCCGCGCAGCTTGGCGCGAAGGCCGTCTGTATCGAGAAGGAGCCGGAGCTCGGCGGCACCTGCCTGCGCGTCGGGTGCATTCCGACCAAGGCCTGGGTCCAGACCGCATTCGCGATCAAGGAGGCCGAGGAGACCTTCGGCAAGCTCGGTGTCCAGGTCGGCGAGCCGCAGCTCGACTTCGGTACCGCGAACCAGTGGAAGGATCAGGTCGTCAAGCAGATGACCCAGGGCGTCGCCGGCCTCTTCAAGGCGAACGGCGTCGAGTGGGTCAAGGGCGAGGGCCGGTTCAAGGACGCGAACACGATCGCGGTCGACGGGGCCGAGGACGTCTCCTTCCGCTCGGCGGTCGTCGCCACCGGCTCGTTCCCGCTGCGCCCGCCGATCGAAGGGCTCGACTCGGTGCGCTGTGTCGACTCGACCGGGCTGCTCGCGCAGTCGCAGGTGCCGCGCCGGCTCGTCGTCCTCGGCGGGGGGATCATCGGCTGCGAGTTCGCCTCCATCCTGCGCCGCTTCGGCTCCGAGGTGACGATCATCGAGATGCTGCCGAAGCTGATCCCGATGGAGGACGACGACGCGGCCGCCGAGCTCTCGAAGCAGTTCGGCAAGCGCGGGATCGCGCTCCATCTCGAGAAGCAGTGCACGAAGGTCGAGGAGACCGGCGACGGGTTGCGCGTCTATTTCGGCGACGGCGAGACCGTCGAGTGCGACCTGATGCTCGTCTCGGTCGGGCGCGGCCCGCTCGTCGAGGGGCTCGGGCTCGAGGAGATCGGCGTCGAGCTCGACCGGCGCAAGGGCATCGCGGCCGACGAGCACCGGCGCACGACCGTCCCGCACGTCTACGCGGTCGGCGACTGCGCCGGCTACTGGCAGCTCGCGCACACAGCGTTCCGCGAGGGCGAGGTCGCGGCCGAGAACGCGATGGGGCATGAAGCCGTCGTCGACAACCGCGGCGTACCGCGGCCGATCTACACCGATCCGGAGATCGCCGGCGTCGGGTTGACCGAGGCCGAGGCGCGCGAGCAGTACGGCGACGACGTCGCGACCGGGATGTTCCCCTGGGTCGCGAACGCGCGCGCGGTCATGCAGAACGACACCACTGGCTGGGTGAAGTCGATCCACGAGGCGCGCTACGGCGAGCTGCTGGGGATCGTCATGGTCGGGCCGCACGTGACCGACCTGATCGAAGCCGGCGTCGTCGCGCTCGACGCCGAGGCCACGGTCGAGACGGTCGCGGACGGGATGGCCGCGCATCCGACTCTCTCGGAGGCGGTCAAGGAAGCCGGGCTGGTCGCCCTCGGCCGCCCGATCCACATCCCGCCGAAGCGCCGCGCCGCCGCCAAGACCTAGGGTCTCGCGCTCTCGAGGTCAGGGCCGCCAGGCGACGGCTTCGACCTCGATCAGCAAGTCGGGGTCGAAGAGCCCCGCAACCTGGACGAGTGAGCTCGTCGGGGGGCGCGCGGTGTCGACGAACTCGTCCCGGACCGCGCGGATCGTCTGCAAGTCCGAGACGTCGACGACGAAGAACGTCAGCTTGACGACGTCGGGCCACTCGGCGCCGGCGGCTCGCAGGGCCTTGCCGACATTCGTGAAGGCCATCCGCGTCTGCTCTTCCCAGCCCCGGCCTGAGGCGATTGTCCGGTCCGCCTCCATCGCCACCTGGCCGGACGTCCAGACGAGGGTTCCGGACGGAATGCTGACCACGTGGCTGTAGCCGGTCGGCGGCGCCAGGTTGTCGGGCGAAGAGAAGACAGGCCTGCGATCGGACACGGCCGCAGATACTAAGAGCGCTCTCCGTCTTTCCACCCGCCACCCGCACCGAGCGTACCGCGAAAAATCGTGCGCCAGAGTGACAAAACCGCACCAAAACGGCAAGATGAGAACAGCGGTCGGTATCCGCCGGCCCAAGTCGCCCGTTCTAACGCCGTGGCCCAGCCAAAGCGCAAGAAATCGCAGCAAAGGGGATCTAACCAACAGTGAGCCCCGTACTCGCGCAGCGACCCCGCGCTGACCGTGCGTTCGAACGCCTCTACAAGAAGCACGTCCACGCCGTCTACCGCTACACGCTCGCCGTCCTCCACAACGAGGCCGATGCCGAAGACGTTACGCAAACGACCTTCCTCAGCGCCTACCGCGCCTTCCAGCGGGGCGAGCGCCCGGAGCGCCCCCACAACTGGCTGATCAAGATCGCGCACAACGCCTGCCGGCAGCGCTTCCGCGACTCCTCGCGCCGCCCGCAGGAGGTCGCCTTCGACGAGACGCTCGCCGCCGCCGCCACCGACGACCCCGACGTCCCGACCGCCTCCGAGATCCGCCGCGCCCTCGGCTTCCTCGGTTTCAACCAGCGCGCCGCGCTCGTCATGCGCGAGCTCGAAGGACGCTCGTACTCCGAGATCGCCCAGATCCTCGACGTCTCGGTCGGCGCCGTCGAGACCCTGATTTTCCGCGCCCGCCGCGCCCTGCGCGAACAGCTCGAGGGCGGCCTCACCTGCCATGAGGTCGAGCTCACGCTGTCACGCCTGAACGAGCGCAAGCTCTCGAGCGGCGAACGAGGAGCCCTGCGCGCCCACCTGCGCGAGTGCAAGGACTGCGCGGTGCTCGAGCGCCGCAACCGGGCGCAGCGCGCGGCAATCAAGGGCCTGGGGACGATCCCGCTCCCGCCCTCGCTCACGACCTTCTTCGGCAGCGGTGCCCTCGGTGGCGCCACCGCGGCGACCGGAGCCGGGTTCGGCGCCAAGCTCGCGATCGTGCTCACGGCGGGCGCGCTCGTCGGCGGCCTCGGCCACGAGGTGGTCAAAGCCGTCGCGGCCAAAGATCCGGCCACGCGTCCCGACGGCTCATCGCGCGTCAAGGGTCAAAGCGAGCAAACTGGCGAAGAGCCGCAGGATGGCGAGGACGGGCCACGGCGCGAAGTCCGCCTCGAGCCATCCGGGCGCGGGCGCGAGCGCGGGCTCGGGCTCGGGCTCCGCCGCAGCACAGGGTCCGTCAGCTTCCCAGAACGGAGTCACCGGAACCGTGCAGAACATCGTCGATCCGCTCGTGCCGAGCGTCCCCGTCGTGCCGCCGATCGAGGTTCCGCAGCTCCCGGCACTCCCGCCGCCGCCCACGATCCAGGTTCCGCCGCTCCCACCGGTGCCGCCGCTCCCGCCGCTTCCTCCGCCGCCGCCGCTCCCGGTGCTCCCACCGCCGCCGCCGCTCCCACCGCCGCCGCCGCTCCCGTAGCGGTCGCACCGCAAGAAAACCGGCTCGACGGCATCTTCTAGGCGATGACGCACCTGCTTGCGCAGCGGTCGCGCACGGACCGGGCATTCGAGCGGCTCTACCGGCAGCACGTCCGGGAGGTGTACCGCTACGCACTTGCCGTCCTGCGCAGCCCGGAGGATGCCGAGGACGTCACGCAGACGGCCTTTCTCAATGCGTACCGTGCCTGCGAGCGCGGCGAGCGCCCGCGCTCGGCACGCAACTGGCTGATCGCGATCGCGCACGAGCTCTGCCAGCAACGCGTCCGCCAGGAAGCGCGCCTCCAGGGGGGCGCCTACGAGGAGCACCTGGAGGAGACCGTCCCCGACGAGGAGCCACCGACCCAGGAGGACGTTCGCCGCGCGCTCGGAAACCTCGCCTTCAACGAGCGGGCCGCGCTCGTCATGCGCGAGGTCGAGGGCCGCTCCTACGCGGAGATCGCCGAGATCCAGAACGTCTCGGTCGGCGCCGTCGAGACCTTCATCTTCCGGGCCCGGCGTGCGCTGCGCGAAGAGCTCGAAGGAGCGCTCAGCTGCCACGAGGCGGAGCGGGCGATCTCACGCCGGCTCGACGACCAACTCGCGCGCGCCGAGCGCCGCCCGTTGCGCCGCCACCTGCGCGGATGCGGCGACTGCGCCCGCTTCGACCACAGCCAGCGCACCCAGCGCGCTGCTCTACGCTCGCTGGCGAACGTCCCCTTGCCGAGCTCGCTGTCCTCGTTCTTCGCGGCTGCCGGCGCCGGAGTCGGCTCGACGAGCAAGGCGTAGGTTTCGCAGCCCACCGGCATCTCTTGGTATGTGGGTCGGTCCGGGCCTCTTTCTCCTCCTTCGGCTCGGATCTTTCCCCTCTCTCCACAGGACGTCGCTTCGGGGAGCGACGTCCTGTGTTCGAATGGCCGCCGCGTTGGGTACGCTCGAGGTATGGCACTCCTGAACAAGCGCAACGCTGTCCTCGGCTGGACGGTCTGGAAGGTCGGTAAGCGCGTCGCGAAGCGGAAGGCGAAGGACGCGGTGCCCGGCCGGGTCGACGACTCGATGCGGCCGAACAAGAGCGCGATCGCAACGGGGCTCGCCACGCTCGGCGGCGTGTTCTGGTTCTGGCGCCGCCGCCGGAGCGACTCCCCACCGAGCTGATCTCCGCTCTTTGCGCAAACTTCTTGCGCGGCTGATTTTGCGATCTCGCAAAGAGCGCAAATTTTCGTACCCGAGGAGCTTGCAACCTCCCCCGATTAGCCCTAGGTTGCCGTTTGCGCCGAGCACGGAGCGCGAGTAGGTCGAAACTGAACCGGAGGACTGTAGGCGCAAGCCGAAAGTCAGACGGTTGAGTGGACGAAAGCGCAACCGGCTCGGCGAATCTTTGGTCCCGTTCAGGAAGGCTTGGCGGGACGCGCGTCCGGAGCCTGCCGGCCTGGAAAGTAGCGCCAGGCGACTGCGCCGACCAGGAGCAGGGCCGCCTCGACGATCGTGATCGTCAGCCGGTTCAGGACGGTGACGCCGAGCGCGACGCCGTTCGAGCTGACCGCGAGCAGCAGGCCGTACATCGAGGCCTCGCGCACGCCGAGCCCGGAAGGCGTGATTAGCGAGAGGAAGGCGACGATCGCCGACACCGCGGCGACCCCGCCCAGGTAGGGGATGTCCTCGACGGCGGGATCACCGCCCAGCGAGCGCAGCAGGAAGAAGAGCGCGGTACCGCCGACGAGCCACGTGCAGCAGTAGTAGGCGAGCAGGCCGAGGAGCGTCGAGTAGCGGAGGCGCGGCAGCAGGGTCGCTCCGAACGGGCGCAGGACCCGTCGGATACCCGGCGTGAAGACGCGCGGATGGAGCCCGACGATCGCGATCACCGCGAGCACGAGCAAGGGGACGACCGGCGCAGCGCTGAAGCCGACGGTCGTCAGGCTGACGAAGAAGACGATCATGCCGGCGAGCCCCGAGAGCCCCGCCTCCATCACCATCGAGCTCAGCACGAGCGGCGTGTCGCGCACAGCGGCGCGCCGCAGGGACGCGATCCGCGCGGCCGGGATCCAGACCGTGCCCGGCACGTACTTGGCGAGAATCGACGCCATCTCCGCCTGGAGCGCGATGAAGTACGGGATGCGCAGGCCCCAGGCGGCGAGCATCCGCTGCCAGGCGACCGTGAAGAGCAGGTAGTAGGCGGCGAGGATCGCAGTCGAGACAACGAGGTCGGTGAAGTTCGCGTCTTCCAGGCGCGGCCGCGCGTCGTGCCAGGCCCCGCGGAAGGCCCAGCCGAGGAAGAAGAGCAGTACGCCGACCGCCGTCAGCTGGATCGCGATCAGCGCCCAGCGGCGGCGCGTCAGCGCCTCGAATGCCCTCCGCAGCCTCCCCACGGGTGCAGTGTCGCCAAACCGGCACACTCCAGGCACAGACACGTGTGCCCGCCGCTGCTTCGATAGTCACGGTGGAGAAGCGCGGCAAGCCCACGGTACGGCAGGTGTACGCCCTCGCGGCCGCGCTCTGCGAGCGGATGGGCGAGGAGTTCCCCGAGTCGCGCGGCGCGGCCTCGGAGCTGATCGAGCGCCTGCGCATCGAGAACGGGCACCCGGCGCCACGGTTCGAGGACACTCGGTCAAACTGAGACCCGTGATCGTCTCGCTCCACGTCGCAACCGGCGCAGCCGGGGGCGCGCTCACGCGCTCGCGGCCTGCGGCGATCGCGCTCGGCCTCGTCCTGCACGCGCTCGGCGACTACATGCCGCACCAGGACATCGCCTCGCGACGCTTCGAGGTGCGGAGCGGCGTCGTCTGCATGCTGGCGCTCATCGCCCGCCATGGTCTACTGAGCCCCGTCACCCTCGGCGCGCTCGCCTCCTCGGTGCCCGACGTCGAGCACGTCTTCCACCTCCCGCGCCCGGGCGGGCGCAAGCTCTTCCCGAGCCATCGCATCCCCGGCTGGCATCGGGAGGGCGGCGTGCCCGCGTGGGCGCAGCTGCTCGCGGCGGGCGTGATCCTCGGCGTCGTGCTCGGCTCGCGCCGTTGAGAGCGTTCGCGCTCGCCGTCCTAGTCGCGGTCGTCCTCGCGGCCTTCCTCTGGTTCCGCCGCGACGCCTCCTCGTCCTCGAGCGCGGTCGTCGCGCGGGTGCTCGACGGCGACACGATCGTCCTCACCGGCGGCGAGCGCGTCCGCCTCGTCCAGATCGACTCGCCCGAGAAGGGCAGCGAGTGCTACGGCGAGGCCGCAAGCTCGCTCACCCGCCGGCTGCTCCCCCCGGGCACGCGCGTGCGCATCGAGACCGACCCGAGCCTCGATCGGGTCGACCGCTACGGCCGCGAGCTCGCGTACGTGTGGACAGGCGACGAGGATGTCAATCTCACGCTCGTGCGCGAAGGCGCGGCCGGGGTCTGGTTCTTCGACGGCAAGCGCGGCCGCTACGCGAACGCCCTCCTGCAGGCAGCCGAGCGTGCCCGCGCCGACCGCGAGGGCCAGCCGAGCGTGCCCGCGCCGACCGCGAGGGCCTGTGGGGCACCTGTCCGCTCGCGCGCTTCGATCCGACCGCTTCGCTCGCGAGCGGCCCGCCCTAGGCGATCACCGCTTCTGATCGCCGGTAGAGGAGCAGGCTGACAACGATCACCCAGAGCGGGAAGGCGGAGATGAGCGCGGCCCAGCCGATCGGCGGGATCAGGAGCCAGAGTCCGATGCCCAGGCTGACCCAGCCGAGCCAGACGGGCAGGGCGCGGGTCCGCAGGACGACCATTCCGGTCGCGAGGATGAGGACGCCCACGGCGGGCTCGGTCGCATAGAAGAACGCGTCGCCGAGCCCGCGGTACACCTGCGCCGCCTCCGGGGAGAGGTTGGCCTTGTTGAGGGCTCCGGCCGCCTGCGTACTGCCCATGAAGAGCAGAGAAGCCGCAGCGACCAGACCGCCGGCGTAGCCGGTCCCGGTCAGTCTCCGGGTGCCGCCCTCGGCCAGGTAGAGCCGCGCCCTCAGGGCGCCGACGAACCAGAGGAAGAAGACCGCGCCGAGCATGAAGAAGAAGGTGCCGGCGAGGATCGCGTGCTCCTCGCCTTCAAAGTAGGCGAGGGCGCGCGCCGGGGTCGCATTCGTGCCCGGCTGGTCGGCGATCGTCTCGAGGACGACGAGGCCGACCACCCAGAGGGCAACAGCCGTGATCCCCGTCAGCGCCGCTGATCGCTCCCGGCGATCGGTCATGACGTCTCCTTTTGCTCGCAGGGAGAGCGATC
>WNFV01010621.1_pt1 | contig 14550 bp, 14 predicted proteins | sample 5400101 | NCBI WGS metagenome assembly WNFV01 (sample SAMN13153361, study PRJNA577476) | soil metagenome | isolation source: 115 cm soil or saprolite under grassland replicate 1 | place: USA:California | collected 2016-06-15 | reverse complement strand
GCGTCAACGTCTTGAGCGCCTACTCCCTATGGCCGGTTTTGAGGTGTCGACCTATGGCCGGTTTTGGGTGTCGACCGAGGCCCAATCAGATGATCTATGGCTTCTTGAAGGAGCGCGGAGTTAGTCCGAAGCGCCTCGAACACGCGCACACGATTGCCGGACAGATAGTCGAACTCGACAGGCATTCACATCGGGATCCTAGTGGTGCGATTCCCGCGATGGCAGAAGCCGTTCGCCTTCGGCGCTTCGACGATGAAGCAGTTCTGAACGCTGTCCGAAGCAGTCGGATGGTTGTTATGGCGAGTGTCGCCGACGATGCTCTCCCGTCGATTTTGAAGGCACAGATTTCTCGTGTTCGCACAGAGGGGGCCCGCACTGTTGGTGTGTTTGGCCACTCCAATGAGGGGGTAGCAACCCTTAGCGCTGCTCTCACTGCCATCGGCCTCGATCACGTCCTAGTCGGGATCGGGGAGGCCCATGCTGAGGCCCTCAAGGCGATGGCGACGCTCTGTGGATATGGGGCAGGACTCAAGACCGAATCCGAAGTCCGAGTGGCATTCGCGATTTTCCTTACCGCCTGCACGCGGGGCCCACGCGCCCCGGCGCTCGCCATCCAGCTCTCCACAGGCAAAACCTTGCCGCCAGTGCTGGAGAAACGACTGGGCGAGTTGATGACGGCTCTTCGAAATGCGCACGACGAGTCCTTTGCGAATCTCGTTTCGACAGCAGGTCAGGGTTGGGAGGCAATCGGCATTGTGGGAGGAGCACGACCGTGGCGGCGGGCATCCATAGACTTCGGATTGCTGGCCCGACAGGTATCGGGTCTGCCCACCGAGGCGGCGGCCCTTATCGCGATCGCCGAACGACACGTTTCTTCCATCCTCGTCGAGTTCGATCCGACTAAGACGGGCCCCGTCCAATTGATGAACTTTCACCAGACGAAAGGTCGAGAGGCTGACGCTGTGATTCTCGTATATCGAACTGGCGACTATCTTTCAAATCGAAGCGATTCCGAGCCCTACGAAGAATCTTCCCGAGTCCTGTTCGTCTCTCTCACCCGTGCAAGGAACCAAGTTATTGTGGTCTTGCCCCATGACCCGCACCCGCTCGTCGCACCTTTTGCGGGGTTGGCTCTGTGACAGGCTATGCAAAACGTTGACCGGGCGGTAACGGAAGGAAGAGTCGGCGAACGGGAGACGCGCGGCCATCCAAGGGACGTGGCTTGCTCGGGCTCATCCCGCGGTGGAAGGTACCCTTGCGGCGGTGAGGATTTGCAAACACCGGGGTGACGCCTGAGCCCGAGTAGGCCCGATGGCTGCTATCAGGAGCGTGGGCGGGGGTGGTTAGTGCATCCCCGCTCACTTCACTTCAGATCAGCAGCTCTCTGTGACGGTTTGCGCTTTCGGGCAGGGGGTCGTGGCCCCTGCCGTCACCCATGACGCCGCCCCGTCCGTCCTGTCTGCGGCGCCTCCAGAACAGCCGGCAGTCCCCATGCGACCTTGTAGCTCGGCAGCAGAGGCCGTGGGCCCGACCAGCAGCGAACGTGTGCTCTGCGGCTACCTGGGGCCCCGGTGGAGACTTCCCACACCCAGCAGCAAAGCTCCGGTTTGACTGACCTTCCCGACACGCTCTGGCAGGCCCGGCGCGAGCTGGGAAGGGCGTTTTGTCCCCGCTGCGCCAAGGCAAGAGCCTCGGCCCCGGGACGCCATGACCGAGTGCGGATCGTATGCGTGAGCCAGACCCTACGCGACGACTGCCGCCTAGGCCGCGCGACACCGTTTGTCCTGGCTACGCTCCTTGACCACCCCTCGGCTCATCCCCTACACTTACCGTCACAATCCCAGGAGGGCATGCAACACGTGCAGCACCTGATTGTATTCGTTCCAGGCCTAATGGGATCCAACCTTCTCTACGTGGGGCCGGGGCCTGCAGGGAATCGTGTCGAGGAAGAGATATGGAGCGAAGACCTAGCGGCTCTTGTGGCGGAGCGGAACCTCGATCGACTGATCTACCCCACGCCTTCGCCGGCCACTATACACGCGAGCTACATCCTTGAACGTGTCACCTATCTTTCGCAGCTATTCGGTTCTGATCTCTACGGTCCCCTGCTCCAGCATCTTCGAGTGCGTGCGAGTGAAAGTCACTCGCCATTGCTCGAATTCCCGTACGACTGGCGAGCTAGCATCAGAGACTCGGCTCACAACCTTGCCTTAAAGATTCAAGCTCTCCTTTCACGCTATCACCTTCATTCTTTCACTATTGTGAGTCACAGCAAGGGTGGTCTGGTTGCACGTCTCGCTCTTGCTAAAAATAGCCAGCTACAAGGCAGAGTGCACCGCGTGATTCACATCGCTAGTCCACTTCGTGGCTCAATCGTAACTCCTCGCTAATCCCCGTCTAGCGTCGGACGCGAAGTCGCGGCATCGTGAGGCCAACGAAAGGAGGCCCACGATGGACGACCGGGTTCGACGGCTTCGCTCCCGCCTGGAGGCCCGCAGTCGCGGCAGGGCGCCAAGAGGCGTCCGGTATCCCGCGGAAGTCCGTACCGAGGTGGTCGCGCTGGCCCGCGAGGCGCCTGGGGCTGGCAGAAGGGCCGGCGCCCTGGCCAAGCAGCTCGGGCTCCCGCCGGGCACGATCACGCGGGGGGGGCGCCACGGTCCCCGCCAGCGTGTGCGACGGATCAGGATTGTGCCGACGCTACCCGCGATGGGGGCGCCGCCCGCGGCGCCGGTGCTCGTGACACCGCAGGGCTGGCGGATCGAAGGGCTCGACGTCGCCATGCTCCTGCGCGTGCTCCAGCTCGGCACGTGATCGGCTCCACGCGCCAGGTCGGCGTCTACGCCTACGGCGCCCCGGTCGACAGGCGCAAGGGCTTCGACGGTCTGAGCGCACTGGTGACCGCGGGCCTCGGGCGCGATCCGCTCTCGGGCGACTGCTATCTCTTCGCGAATCGTCCCCGGACGAGGGCCACGGTCCTGATGTGGGACGGCACGGGCCTGTGCATTTACGCCAAGCGGCTCGAGCAGGGACGGTTCGCGGCGCTGTGGCGCGAGGAGCACGCCGCCACCCTGACGCTGACGATGAGCGAACTGCAGCTGTGCCTCGAGGGCAGCGCGCTCGTCGGCCGTCTCACGCTGTCGCCGGCGCCGTTCGTGGTGCGATCTGCGCAAGAAAAGCTTGCATCGCGTGCGCGTGGATGATTGAATGCGATCGTGCTGTGTCTAGAGCAGATTCAGGATCCTGAACTGCTACGACAAGCCGCCCGCCTCCTCGATCGCGAAAATCAGCGCCGCCACGAAAAGATCAAGAGCCTGCTCGCCGAACTCGCGCGCCTGCGCGGCGAGGACAGCGCGGCGCTGCAGCATGAGCTCACCTTCCTGCAGGAGCTCCTGGCCCAGCGGAATCAGGCGCTGTTCGGTCCGTCGAGCGAGAAGCGGCCCGCGCCGGCGGGCGAGCCCGCCGCGCCGCCGGCGCCCCGTCCCGGGCACGGGCCCCGCGTGCAACCCCGACTGCCCGTCGTCGATCAGGTCCACGAACTCGACGCGGCGGATCGCCAGTGCGGCCCGCAGTGCGGGGAGCCACTGGATACGATGCCCAGCCCGTTCGAGGACTCCGAAGAGGTGACCGTGATCGAACGACGGTTCGGCCTCGTCCGGCATCGCCGGCAGAAGTATCGCTGCCGGTGTAACGGGCACGTCGAGGCCGCGGCGGCGCCCCCGCGGCTGACGGCGCGGGAGGACGCGCGCGGCCATCGCTACGCTGTCGAGTGCGCCGTGGAGGTCGCCACCCAGAAGTACCTCGATCATTTGCCGTTGGAACGACAGGTGCGGATCATGCGCCGGGAAGGTCTCGAGATCGACTCCCAGACCCTGTGGGATCAGATCAACGCCTTGGCGCAGGTGCTGGAACGCTCCCAGGCGGCCGTGACTCGGTATGTGCTGAGCGCCGAGCAGCTCGGCGCCGATGAGACGTGGTGGCGGATGATGGTGCAGCCCAAGGCCAAGCGCTGGTGGGCCTGGACGCTGGCCCGGGAGGATGCCGTGGTGTACCGCATTCTCGACAGCCGCTCGCAGGAGGCGGCGCGGCAGGTGCTCGGCGGCTACCAGGGCATCGTCATGGCCGATGGCTATGGCGCCTACGACGCGCTGGCGCGTGGGAGTCCGGGGTTTGCGCTGGCGCATTGCTGGGCGCATGTGCGACGCAAGTACGTCGAGGCCGAGCCCTTTGCCCCGGGCCCGTGCCAGCGGGTCCTGGACCTCATCGGGCGGCTGTACGCCGTCGAGGCCCAGGTCCCGGGGCTGCGCGTCGCCGCGAGGCCCGAAGATCGGGCCGACACGCTGGCGCTCCGCGCCCAGCTGCGCATCGAGCAGTCCCGGGGCATCGTCGGCGAGATCCGCGCCTGGGCCCACGAGCAGCGCGCGCTCCCGCGGAGCCTGCTCGGCAGTGCGATCACCTACATGCTGGGGCTGTGGCCCGGGCTCACGCGCTTTCTCGATGATCCCCGCATTCCGCTCGACAACAACCAGACCAATAACCGGGAGGGCGAGGAGTTACGCTCAATCAAGGCTTTTCGAACGCTCAAAATAGCTCCCGCTCTGAATCCACCCGTAGATGTCGTAATTCGAGTCTTTCTTGCGATTCGGGACGTTGCACGTGCGCTCGGCGGTAGAGCGAGTCTCAATGACAAGTTTATGCAGGCAATCCGAACATTCCCATCACTATATGAGCTATTACCGCCGGAGGATGTCCGGCCCTTATTGTCAGATAAGGGAGCTAGATATAGTTGCGTTGACCGGGCTGTGTGGCCGCCTCCTCTCCAGCCCCTCGTAGATGAGGCGAGATCCACTCATCGACAACTCGTGGCGGCTTCGGCGCTCGCTCTTCCTTTTTCCATCATATATTCGGCAGCGTTGGAAACGGACGTCGAGTACCAAATTCATGATCATCAACCCTACAATCTTGACGTCGAACGCCTTCCTATCGAAGCACAAGGCGATAACACGGTCACCGTCGACAGTGCTACTTGGTTCGCGCCACCAGCCGCTCAATACTGTCAGGTAAACGGGCCGAACTCACACATGGCCCTCTGCCGAAATCGCGCGGTGTTACGGCAGCTCGACCAATACCTCCCCCGCCCATGAGTCCAATTCGGCGCATCAACTGCTGCTAGCTTCACCTCCCGTCTCGCCCGACCAGGCAGTCGTGTCGATTTTGTCGCATCTGCGCAAGTCACTGATCCACACCCATCTTCGATTACCGGACGCCTTCGAGACCCCAGCGGGGAGATCGTGAGCGAAGCCGATATTCACGTGGCTCCTTCTCGCCTCTTCGGTGTCGTCGATATCCCATCACGCGCGCGAGATGGCGTCTACGAGTTCTCTATCGAACTCACGAACTCCCCACAGATCGTCGCCCCGCTCGTCGTCCTATCAGAGATCGTCCAGAGGAATCTCCTTAACGTCGAAGGTGCCGAGCAAAATCGCATTCACGCATATCGCCATTTGAGTGATGGCAACACTCAACAGGCTCTGAGCGAATTACTTAGCGCAGAGGGCGCGTATGACGACGCCGGCTGGGAACACGACGCAGTAGATACCATGCTGGAACGCGCCTTTATACTCGGTCCATTGAAACCTGCCGAGGCGAGAGACATATCGCGGCACGCTCTTGGGAGGCTCAATCGTCTTGGCCTAGCATGCCGACGCATTGGTTCCTGGGGCCGTGCCGGTATCTATTTTCGGCGGGCTAAATCTCTCGCCGAGGAACTCAAGGATGCCAAGGAAATCGCGATCAACACGAATAACATTGGAGAGGTCCTGCTATATCTCAGATTCACGGACGAACATCTCATTGACGAGGCAGAATCGAACTTCCGCTCTGTCCTCGAGTATGCTCAGAAAGCAAATGACGAAGCCATTGCAGCAATAGCACACGAGAATCTCGCAACTATTGGAGGTTTACGTCAACAGTTTCCATCAGCTATCCAAGAACTCAGGATTGCCAGAGGTCTAATGAAGGAACCCCATGATGCCGTGGGCATTCGTCGCATAGATCAAAAGCTCCAAGTACTATCGGCTGCTCTTGAAACAGGCCAGCAAGTGCCTGTCACAATCGATCCGCGCGCGCGAACACTGAATGAAGCCATCCAGCAAATTGTGAACCGCGTGCGGCCCCTAGCAGATCGTCAAGATCTAGATCTTCGGACCGACTCACCTGAGGATGTTCCGTTGGCGCAATTCGATGCCTCGCAGCTCGTTCGTAGTTTGGATGTCCTTTTGACGAACGCCCTGGCCTTTGCTTCACCGGGAGCAACGCTTATGGTGATCACTCGGATAGAACCCCAGGGAGATCGAATGGGTGTTCGCATTCGTGTCACGGGATGCGATAGACACATATCCTCCGAGGATTTTCGGAGAGTCTTTGAGAACCTGCCATTTTTCGAGCGGCCCGTTCATAATCAAGAGCTGTCACTCTGGATTCCTGCAAGGCAAGCGTAAGCTTCCGCGCTTGGTAGATAGTTCAAAGGTGGACTTTCGTCGGGTAGATGCGGGGCAGTCCATGCGGAAGTGCCGCTTCTCGGAGAACTATTGATACCTGTATAATTAATATCCTATTCAGGAGTGTATTAGTCAAGCCATTGCCTGCGCAGTGCGGGCGGTGATCTTGAGTTCGCACACTCGCTCAGCTGGGGTCTTGCCGGCGAGGGCGAGATGGGGACGGCGATGGTTGTACTCGTGTTCCCAGGACGTGTGACTGAGAACGAGATGTGCCTCGGTGGACATAAACATTGTCCGAGTGGGTTGGAGACATTGCAAGGCCTATTGCCCCGCATAGGTTTTCACCCAGGCGTTCATTCTGCGCTGGACTAATATGGTTGTGGGTACATCTCTGGGGAGGTCAATTTGGCGAGGCGGGCCATGGCTGACAAAAGGGGGGGTTCTGTTACTACGCTGTGCCCCATGTCCATCCTAATGAGGAATACACATGAAGCGTCTCGAAGGCAAATCGGCAGTCGTCACCGGCGCGGCGAGCGGCATCGGCCGCGCGAGCAGTATTTTATTTGCACAACATGGTGCCAGCGTCGTGTGCGTGGATCGCTCGCCGGAAGTTGAAGTCACTGCCGCTGCCATTCGCAATGCAGGCGGTCGTGCAACCGCGCTCATCAAAGACGCATCAAACGAACGCGATGTCGCCGAGATGATGGACACCGCAGTGAAGCAACATGGCGGGTTGGATGTGTGCTATGCCAATGCAGGTATTAGCGGCGGCATACCGGTGTACGACGAGCTGACAGCCGATGACTGGATGGCAATCCTCAAGATTAATTTGATCGGGGTTTTCCTTGCGGTCAAACACGCGGCGCGCGTAATGATCCCTCAACATCGCGGTTCGATTATCTGCACGGCATCGGTTGCAGGTTTGCGCTCAGGCGCCGGCGGTCCCCCGTACAGCGCCAGCAAAGCAGGCGTTATCAGCTTGGTACAAACCAGTGCCAATACATTCGGCGGCTCGGGTGTGCGCGTGAATGCCATTTGCCCGGGCTCATCGAAACCGGGATGACCAAACCCATCTTCGATCGCGCACGCGCTCGCGGCACTGACAAGAAGATCGGCCAATTGAATCCGCTGCGTCGCCACGGCGTGCCGGAAGAAATTGCCTACGCTGCGTTGTTCTTAGCATCGGACGAAGCGTCATATGTGAACGGACAAGCGTTGCCTGTAGACGGTGGCTTATCGAGCTCGTTGCCGGTGGTGCCGCCGAAGATGTGAGAAGTAGTATCCCTCTCTCCTTGAGAGAGAGGGCAGGGCGACCTAAAGTTTTTCAACGGGCACTCACGGCATGCAACGCCTCGTGAGGGTTGCACGGAGGACCGCCTACCGTGGCGACGACCGACCTCACTTCAACTGACGTCTTGCGTGCGCTTCATTCCCGGTTCAGCCCGACTCCAATCAACGACAACTATCGTGAGTGGCAAGACCGTCTCGTGATCTTCCTTGACTGGGTGAAGAAGGTTCCAGAATCCGAACGATCAAGTGTGGATTTCCAGACTCGCCTATGGGACGATAACCCGGTTAGCTCCGCCGGGAGAGGAACCATTCCCGTCGACCAGGTACTCAGGGACGGAGAGTTCCGTAACTGGCTGGCCCGCGTCTCGATCGAACCGGTGCCGGATCCCGTCGACCGAGCAACCCCGCATCTGGACGCGCTCTACCGGGAAATCGTCGACCGGATGAAGCCTCACTCCCCAAAGATCCCCCACCTCAAGATTTTTCGGGTCCTCGCGGCTTTGTTCCCCCGGCACTTCACCACGGTCTGCGATCGATACGAATTGGAGCGTCTGCACCGCCAGATGTTCGGCAGCAAGGGAGAAAGCCCTGTCGCGCGTCACGCAAACGTTCTTCGGCGGTTGGAAGAAGTTCTCGGGCCGGCTCCGCATGAGACGCGCGGGCTTGTCACCCGGATGACGTTCCCGTGGTACCTGCTTGAGGTGACGGCCACCGAGGAACCGGATGACCTTCCTCCCCTCAATCCGGCCGTTTCCGGTCCGGAACGTCTTGTTCCATTGGCCGCCAGCCGCCGCCGACGAGGCCTGACGGCCTTGCGGGGTTATCTCACAACGGTCGTGGGTGCTCTCGAGTTCATTCAGGATGGGGTGTCGCGGGAAGAACTTCTTGCCTTCCTCCGTGCCCAGCATCCTGATTTGAAGGATAGTTCCCTTCCCGCGATCATCAATGTGCTTCAGGGTGAACTGGCCGTGATTCGCCGCGACGGTGACAAGTACGTCCTGAATCGGCGGGGCCAGTCCCTACTTGAGTCCGACGATCCAACAATTCTTACCCCCTGGCTCCTGACGAGAGTCCTGGGCGTCGATCACGCGCTGGTTGCTCTGCGTGATCACCGCGGCGGCTTGCCCAGAGCCACGCTCCTGGCCACCATTCGCGCGGCGAACCCGGGATGGACGTCCGGCTGGATGCCGACCTCGATGCTTGCTTGGCTCCGGTCCTGTGGACTACTCGACCTCACTGACGACAAACTTGTTCGGCTGACCCCGGCAGGAGCGCAGTGGGCGGCGAGAATAGACTGGATCCCCGAGCCCCTCGCTCCGGAAGAGGCGCCTCCCCTTCCGACTGACACCGGGGTGGCCGCACTGCACCACGCAGAGCCCACGGTCATGGCCGTCCCTCCCTTTGAGGAGATTTACGAGCACATAGCCCGGCGCGGAACGTTCGACAAACTCCTGGTCGCGAGCCTCCATGCGGGGCTCTGGGCTAACTCGCGTCGCCCATTTCGCGATCCTCACCGGTCTATCAGGCGCTGGGAAAACGCTCCTCGCGATAGCCTACGCCGAAGCTGTCACGGCCCGGACGCCGACCGAGCGTCAACCCATCCGTGCGGTCCCCGTTCAGCCTGGATGGTCCGATTCAACTTCTCTGGTCGGGTACGTGAATCCTCTGCGCCCGGATACGTATGTTCGGACTCCCTTTCTCGATTTCCTCCTTTCGGCGGCCGCTGATCCCGAACACCCCTACGTCGCCGTCCTCGATGAGATGAATCTCTCCCATCCAGAGCAGTATCTGGCTCCACTCCTGTCGGCCATGGAGACCCCGGGCGCTTCGATCGACCTCCATCGGGAAGGCGATGTCTTCGACGGTGTTCCCGCCAGCATTCCGTATCCCTCCAATCTTGTCCTGATCGGCACCGTCAATATGGATGAGACGACTCACGGCCTTTCGGATAAAGTGCTTGATCGCGCCCTCACCCTCGAGTTCTGGGACATCAACATCGACGCCTACCCGCGGTGGGGCCAGCACGGCCTACCGGCGGATGCCGAATCGAAAGCTCGCCAGGTTCTGAAGGATCTTGGAGAGCTACTGGCCCCCGCCCGACTCCACTTCGGGTGGCGCGTCATCGACGATGTCCTGAACTTCCTTGCCAAGAGCTTGGACACGGCGCCGGGCGCTTCTCATTCCGATGTCCTCGACGTGATCGTCCTCGCCAAGATCGTCCCCAAGCTGCGCGGTGACGACTCCGCCCGATTCCGGGATGCCCTGACGGGCTGCGATGACATCCTTCGTCGCCACGACTTGAACAGAGCGGCCAACCGAGTCGCCGATCTTCTCGACGATCTCAAAACCACTGGCACGGCCAGATTCTGGAGATGAGGCCGGATCGGCACGAATCCACCTCGTTCGTCCTACAGGCCCATGTGGCCGGCCCGGCGCCGACTGTACGACGTCTCCTTCACCCGGCCCCCCATATCAACCCCGGCTTCCAGGAGCAGCAGCCAGTTCACATCGAGCAACCCCCAGGAGCAGGCTGGTCCTTTCGAGTTGACGATGAGCCTCTCATCAACGCGCCGGCCCCGTCCATCACCTGGGTATGGACGCCTGGCTTCTACGCTGGAGAGGTCACGGCCGAACTCGTGGCTCCGGACGGCACCGTGGCGAGCACCTATCTGCTCGACGTGTCGCCCGATCCACGGAAGCTCGGGCACGATTTCTTCTCTGAAATGGTCCAAGAGATCTGGGATGAACAGCCTGAGCTGGTCATCGGCGTTGAACCGGCACGGGCCCGAATTGGTGAACTCGGCGCGGGCGAGAATCCTCTCATTTCCTTCTCCCGCCTCCGCCAATACGGCCCAACCCTCGTCCTTGCCCTGCATGCCATTGCACGGCATCCGCTCTGGACCGTCCGCTCGCGGCGCGAACTAGTTCCGCTACACCGTGTTCGGAAGGCAGACCGTCTGACCGCCCTGGCCGCCCTCCGCGACCCGACGGCGCTCGCGGTACTCGCCGCATCGCCTGCGGACGACAAGACTCAGTCGATAACCTCCCAGGGGCAACTCGACGTACCTGTGGCCGAACAGCACTTCGACGGCGCCGCGAATCGTTGCCTTGTTGCCTTCGCCCGTGCGGTCCTGAACAGGATCCGCTGGGTAACGGACGAATTAGAACAGCGCGTTTCGGACGATGTACCATCGAAGACGAGGACGGCACTGGCCCCGCGATGGCCAGTACGCAGAGACTTCCTGGCGAGGCTCCATCAGGAGATCTTCTGGATCCTCAGACGCGAGCCGTTCAGTCGTGTCACCCGCCCCGAGATCACTGGTGCTGGGCTTAACGCAACAGCCGCAGACCCCTTCTATGCTCGGGCCCAGGGTCTAGCGTGGCGCATACTCCGGCTGGGCCTGGCTGGCCCCCCGATTGATGAGCGCCTCTGGATAAGTCCTACCTGGGAAATCTATGAGCGGTGGTGTTTCGTCAGGATCGCCCGGATGCTGCGATCAAGGTATCAAGGCTGGACCTGGAACCCCGTGGATCGCCACCCAACAAGGGCCCTCGCAGCCTGGCGCGGTAGTCGCGGTCCCATCTCGTTGGAGCTTCTTCTTCAGCCCGGCTTTCCCAGCTGGGACCAAGCTCGGGGACGCTGGCGGTCGCTATCCGGCCAACGGCTGCCGGACTTGGTGATCACCTACGAGAGCCCTGAGCACACGAGATTTATCGTACTCGACGCGAAGTACCGAGTGCACCGCAGTTGGGTGCTTGACGGAATGGCCTCCGCCCACCTGTACCATGACGCCCTCCGACGCGATGGCAAGGTTCCCGATCTGTCGCTGCTTCTAATCCCCGCACCATCTGAAGCACACTGGTTGGAGGAGGCCTCCTTCCACGCGGAGCATCGAGTGGGTGCCACAGTCCTCGGACCACACCAGACCGATCCATCGCCCGGCTTCCTCAGTTACCTTGCCGACAGGTCCTGCGAGCGTTGAGCTCCAGCGCGAGGAGCCCGCGCAACTGCCAAAGTGATGAGGAGAAGCCTATGCCTGACACGCAAGGAATAGTCCCAATGATGTTCGGGCTCGCGGAAGAGCAGCAACACTTCCGTGAGAGAAACCTGAAGTTCATCGAAGTGTTTCCACGCATAAGCAACCGAATGGATCAGATGTTTGGCAGAGCATTCAAGTCGCCCAACAAGATTCAGCAGATGGTGTTTACTTTCGGCTGCGTCATTGTTGAAGATTTCAGGGAAATCCTTTTGAATTGCGCGAACGGGTACGGCATAGCAGGGCTCAAGCTGCTTCGGCCGATGTTCGAGGCAACCGTCACTTCTATCTATCTCGCGCGACATCCTGAGGAACTGGAAGCATTCCTCGAGTATGACTGCGTGCACCAGCGTAAGGGACTCCAACACGCAGAGTCCCTTGGTATCGACGTGTCTAGGTGGCTGTCGAAGGATGAGCAGATCGAGATCGAGGCCAACTATAAAGCAATCAGGGGCCGCTATCGCCAAGTCTGCCCTAAGTGTGGCCACAGCCGAGAACAACCGTCGTGGACGAAAATGGACCCAATTGCCATGGCTCGAGATATTGGGATTGAGAAAGCTTCACTTAGTTTCTATTTCTTCACGACTCTCCTCATCCACACGACCGTTACAGGTATCTCGATCGAGCGTGCGCCACAGCGTTCCCAAGCAGACGACGCGGTCGCCGCTGCTCACCGTCTGATGGTGCTCGTCTTGGAATACCATAATCGTTACTTCGGTCTCGGGATCAGCGGTCTCAGAGAGGAATTACTACGGGACGTTGAGTACGCTTGGAGGGGATAGGCCTTCCCTGAACGAGTGGCGATAGGTGACCTGACTGAGATTTTGTACCAAGCAGAGTGAGAGTCTACATCACCGCCAGGGACTGCGGAATGGCGTTCGTAGAAATGACGGGATGATAGGTCGCCCGCGCCGGCGGATGGACGCCAATGTTAGATGCCCCCAGCGTCTTTGCACAGATGTGGCCGGATCAGAAACCGTTCGCATCAAGCCAGGCGATGAGTTGTTCGTTTGTCTTACCAGTTAGCTCGGCAGCTTTGCGGGCGAATGTCTTAGCAGACGAAAGAACCGAAGAACTTCCGGCAAGGACACTGTGTCCCAGCAGTGCCTGACAGCCCAGCCGAAGCTGAGCCCAAGATCGGTTACCGTCTCGCTTCAGCGCGCGGAGGCTAGCGAGGTGGGGATCCGTGTCATGACCGGGCGCCTGCCCCTCTATCTCAGCGTGACCCGTCTTGCTCACGGGAATCGGGGGACGCCCGTCGCGGACTGGATGGTGAAGTTCAACCACCTGGCCGTTGAACGGCTGGCCGGTGAGAACGCAGGTTGACGCGACTTGCCGCCACACCTGCCGAGCAGTGCCGCCAAGGAGGTACCGATCGGTAGCCGCCTGCTCCGCTGACACCCACTGCTTCAGGGCGTTCAGGGCCAGGCAGAATGCTCGGAACTCGTCTGGGAGCAGCCCTTTCAAGGCCTCAGGCAGCGGGTTGGTGTCGAGGAAATCTCGGACTGGGCCACGTTCCTCGGCAGCCTTGGCAGACGTGTCAAGCAAGAGGGTGCCAACCTGAGCAAGCAGTTGATCATAAGCTTCGCGAGGTACCTTGACGTTCAGTGACGCCGGACTCTGCTTCGCCAAGCAGCGGTAGTCCTCGAAGTACTGAGAAAGCAGATTCAACTTCTCCGCTCTGGTCAACCGCGCTTTGCTCTTTGGACGACAGTAAGCCATGCGTGCCCTCCTCGTCTCGTTATCAGGCGCGTCTAGCGGCATCGGATCAGCTGCAAGGCCACTAGAAGTCATTTCAAAACTTCGGATTGAGGGGGAGGGGCCGGTAACGTGAGGGCATGGCCTGGCGAGCGCTCACCGACGCGCAGTGGGAGCGGATCCGACCGCATCTGCCTCGCGAGAAGCGTCGACCCCAAGGAGGCCGGCCTCGGGCCGACCCCCGCCGGTGTTTCGAGGGGATCCTGTGGGTGCTCTGGACGGGGGCCCCATGGAGCGAGCTGCCGCCCCGATACGGCAGCCCCACCACCTGCTGGCGCCGGCTCCGGCAGTGGGAGGAGAGTGGCGTACTGTTGGCACTGTGGCGAGCGTTCCTCAACGAGCTCAACGATCGCCAGAAGATCCGGTGGAATGAGTGCTTCGTGGATGGCAGCTTTGCCCCGGCGAAAAAAAGGGGCGCCAAAATCGGCCCTACCAAGCGCGGCAAGGGCACAAAGTGGATGGTACTGGTCGATGGCGCGGGTACTCCGCTGGGAGCATACCTGGACGCGGCGTCCCCGGCGGAGGTCACGCTCCTCGAGACAACCGAGTTTCTGCATCGTGACTGCGGCGAACATCCGCCGATGAAGGCCTGCCACCGGGCTATCGCGGCGGATGCGGACGTCGCTCCGAAACCCGGCTTCTAGATTCAAGGACCCCCCGCCGCACCGCTTCTACTGTACCCATCCCGTGTCATTATCGCTGCCCCAAGGTGATCTACCAGCCGCTATCTTAGTCCAACGCAGCGGGGCGAGTTCGAGTAACAAGGAGGTCCGTTAGGTCGAAGTATTCTCGAAGTCCTGAGACTCGCGAGAGGTTTCTCCCACTCGGTCCCGATCGATAGCTTCCCCGGACGCAACGGGTCTAGGCCCTCGGGAACATTGAGCTAGAGCGACGCTACGATATCGGAGGGAATCGCGAGCGAGAGATAGTCGACCGCTTTAGAAGGCCGATGCTCTATCCACCTGAGC
>WNFV01009814.1_pt1 | contig 14550 bp, 15 predicted proteins | sample 5400101 | NCBI WGS metagenome assembly WNFV01 (sample SAMN13153361, study PRJNA577476) | soil metagenome | isolation source: 115 cm soil or saprolite under grassland replicate 1 | place: USA:California | collected 2016-06-15 | reverse complement strand
TCTCCTTCATACCGTTGAGGTCGATCACCAGGACGGACAGCGGGCGCTGGAAACCTCTCGCTGTCTCGAGCTCGCGCTCCAACCGTTCGAATAGGTGACGCCGGTTAAACAGATGTGTCAGGTTGTCTCGCGTCGCCATGCTCTCGAGTTCCATATTGCGCATGATCAGGCCGAGGCGCAGTCTCTTCTCGAGGCTCATTGTGTCGCGCCGCGCATTGTGGGCGACGAAGAAGGCGTAGCCGCCGAGAGCCGTGAACACAAGTGTGTCGAGGAAAAATCGCGGTGATCCGAAGTGTGGAAGGGTGAAGTAGGCCCAGCCCGCAATGAAAAGAGCCGCTCCAAGGCAGCGCATCAGCCACAAGTTTCGGTTCAGGCTGAGGAACGCCCCTGGCCTTTCTGAGCCGAGGGACGCCTGCGGGGGCGCTTCAGTCTTCGATTCGATCAATTGCTCGTCCTTCTGACCCGGCGTAGCCGGGTCTGACTCCACCAGTTGAGACGTTGCTTCTTGACACCCCGTTACAGGGCGGAGACGTAGGGAGTCGTTCAGCGCGGTTCATAGGCCGCGAAACCGGGATATACTAATCCTTGTCTGGGGCCCGTAGCTCAAGGGCAGAGCGTCCGGCTCATAACCGGTTGGTTCCAGGTTCGAATCCTGGCGGGCCCACCACTCTACCGCTTCGCATGCTTCAGGAACGGATTCAGGCCTACATCTCGGCCAAGCTCGGCGCGCCTGGTGGAGTCGTGATCTCAAACTTGCGACGGATACCGGGTGGCGCCTCCCGTGAAACGTGGTCCTTCGACGCTCACTGGCGCGAGAACGGCCGCGAATCAGCTCGTGGATTCGTGATGCGCCGCGACCCGGATGCGAGTCTCCTTGTCACAGACCGCGACGTGGAGTTTCGCGTTATGGACGCCGTCGCGGCCCACGGCGTGCCGGCTCCGAAGATGTACTGGCTGGAGCGCGACGGGTCGCTGCTCGACCGGCCTTTCTTCGTCATGGAGCGAATCGACGGATGCGAAACGAGTCCGACCAAGGTCTTGATGGAGCCCCCGTTCTTCGCCGTCAGACACCGTCTCGCGCAGCAGTTCGTCGATGTCCTGGCCCGCATCCATACACTCGATTGGGAAGCCGGCGGGCTCGACTTCCTGGGCGCGCCTGCGAGCGAAGCAGACTGCGCCATTACGGAGATCGAGAAGTGGGAGGCAGTGGTCGATCGCGATGCGTTGGAGCCGGAGCCCGTCCTGAGGGCAGCTTTCCGCTGGTTGCGGCGGAATCTGCCACCGCCAGCCCAGCGCATAGTGCTCGTGCACGCGGACTTCCGTACGGGCAACCTCCTGTGTAGCGAAGAAGGCGAGATCAGGGGCGTGCTCGACTGGGAGATGACTCACCTTGGAGACCCAATGGAGGATATCGCCTGGGCCAGTATCCGGCCATGGCGCTGGCTGGGCGATGAGCAGATCAGCGGTCTCATGGACAGAGGCGAATTCTACCACGCCTATGAAAGTGCCAGCGGCTTCACCGTCAGCGAGGATGCGGTCCGCTTTTGGGAGGTCCTCGGCAATTTGAAGCTGGCCGCCATCTTCATCACCGGTGCGCGCTCGTTCTGCGACGGACGCACTCGCAGTCCGATGATGGCCTTCCTGGGTCGCAACATCGCTCGATTAGAGCTGGAGATAATGGACTTGATGGGAGTCTAGCGATGCGCCCGACCGGAATCGAATCCATCCGCGCGATTCAAGCGGCTCTGGCGGAGGCGATCGCTCCCGAGTTGACCTCCGCGTTCGCGCAGGACGCGGCACAGACCCTTCAGATGCTGCTGGAGTCGATCGCGAGCGAGTGGGATACAGCGGCCGAGTGCCTGAGGCAAGACAACGAGACGCTGAGCGCGCTGCTTTCGGCGTCTCGCGACCCAATGATGAGGGCCTCAGGCCGTAACGAAAGGCTGGCGTCAATCGTCACAGAAATCGAAAGTCGTCTTCGGGAGGATGCGGAAGACTCTGTCGGACTGTCGCGCCTGACCTCGCGCAATAACGCGCTCAGGGCGACGCTCGAGAGCATCCTCGTGGCATTCGAGGATTTGACAGGAGAAGCGGATTGCCAGGAGGTCGATGAGGTGCGCCGAAGCATCTACGCTCACCTGGGGGACGTCGCGAGTAGAGGTTGGTCTTTCTGGGACGTGTCCAGCTTCAGGGGACGTATGGCCGCGGTCCGCTCGGCGGCGGCCGGAGGTGACGCGCGTGGACGCGTCGGGGTAGAATGAGTTCTGACATGGTTTCCGAAGAGAGTCCGGATCGTATCCTCAACGCCATCGCGGAGTACACCCCACGTCACGTCGAGCATCCGGACGCCTCGCCCGCCGCGGTCCTTGTCCTCGTTTCCGATCGCGAAGGGGAGCCGCATGTGGTCTTCACCGAGCGGACCACCCATGTTGAGCATCACAAAGGGCAGATCTGTTTTCCGGGAGGCGCCTGCGACGAGGCTGATGATTGCCTCGAGACAACGGCTCTTCGCGAAACGTATGAGGAGATCGGCGTCCGCCCGGACGACGTCCGCATCGTCGGTCAGTTGGACGACATGGTCACGATCAGCAACTTCCGTGTCACCCCCTATGTCGGCATGCTAACGACGCAGCCCGATTACCCGTACTCGATCAACGATTACGAAGTGGCGCAGGTCGTGGAAGTGCCGCTTGCCTTTCTTATGGACGAGCGCAACATGGAGCTGGAGGTGCGCCTGCATCAGGGGCGCCAGGTGCTCGTCCCCGCCTTCTCTTACAACGGTCACCGAATCTGGGGCGCGACCGCGCGCATCTTGCACCAGTTCATCGAGCTCCTCCGGTAGTTGAGCGATCCCGACGGCCTCTCACCGGCATCAACCGGTCAGAATCCTCCCTGTAAACGCTGCGGCGGTTCTTCTTGGGCGGTCGAGCTGCGCGAGAAGTCGCGGTTACGCTGGCTCATCGAGACCGCATTCGCCGCGCCCGACGTTTGGATCTTCCAGAGCGAATCTGCGGGCTGGCCTGGCAGGCAGTACCAGCTTTGGACCTGCCGGACCTGCGGGCGACGCGCCCGGGTATCCTGAGGCATGCGCCTGCTCTTGGTCCGCCACGCTGAGTCCCTGGGCAATGCCGAGCGGCGCCTACAGGGGCGCCGCGAATTTCCACTGACCGCGCGCGGTGTCGCGCAAGCCCAAGCGCTGGCGGAACGGCTGGCATCAATGTCCATCGCCGCCGTCTACACGAGCACGGTCGGGCGGGCTATGGAAACGGCAGAGATCATCGCCCTGAAGTCTGGGCTGGATGTTATCCCCGAGCCTCGATTCCAGGAGTACGACTTCGGTGAGGCCGTCTCAGGCCTGACGTGGGAGGAGATCGCCGATACGCAGCCCAAAATCGTCGAGGCGCTGAGAAGCGATCCCGCCGGCTTTCCCCGCTATCCCGGCGAGGAGGGCCGCGATGCCTTCCAGGACCGTGTCCGCGCCGGTATGCGCGATCTCATTGAACGTCACGATGGCCAGCAGAACGTTGCCGTTATCACGCACGCCGGCCCCATCGCGGTCTTTCTGCTGGACGTACTCGGCCGGGACTATGTCCGGCCCATTCCTTTCGTTCTCGACAACGCATCTGTCACTACGGTCGAAGTCAACGATCCGGCGGTCCGTCACCTGCCGACAATGATCGTGACCAGCATCAACGACGCGTGTCACGTTAACCATATCCAGTCGGAAGACAGGACAGGCGGCGCATGACCGACGCGACCGTCAGCGAGCTCATAATCCGCGGCATCGTCGTCGGCGTCTTCGCCGAGAACTGCTGGGTGATCGGCAACCGCCGCACCGGCGAAGCGATCGCCATCGACCCCGGCGATCAGCCTGAGGAGATTCTGGCGATGGCACGGGACATGGGCGTCAAGATCAAGCTCATCGCCAACTCGCACGCGCATGTTGACCACATCCTCGGCGTGCGCGGGGTGCAGGCGGCGACCGGGGCGAGGTTCCACATGCACGAAAGCGAGAGACCGATTGCGGCCCAGGCGGCACGCAGCGCGCTGATGTTCACGGGCCAGGAAGTCGAGCCACCGCCCGATCCCGACGCGTATCTCGCAGACGGCGACGAGATCGATGTCGAAGGCGTGACGCTGAAGGTGATTCACACCCCCGGTCACACGCCGGGCAGCCTATCGTTCTACACGGAAGGAATGCTCTTCAGCGGCGACACGCTCTTCCAGGGCTCGATCGGCCGAACGGACCTACCCGGCGGCGACTACGACCAGGAGATGGCCAGCATCGTCGAAAAGCTGCTGACGCTGCCGGACGAAACGATCGTGCTCCCCGGCCATATGCAAGAGACGCGCATCGGCTTCGAGAGACAGGCGAACCCGTTCGTGCTCCAGGAACTCGCCCGCCGGCGGGGAACGTAGCCCCATTCGTGCTTCCTGCCCGCCGAGGCGGGAGCTTGTCGAAGCATCCACCCCTCACGGGTCGGGGCTCTGAGACCTGGCAGAATTGGGGCTTCGATCTTCAGACCTAGTTCAGCATCAACCGCATCAGGTCCCGCCCCACTGTAATCCTGCCGCCAAAGATCTTATCCAGCCCAACCGTGAACTGCGCCTCCTGCTCCGGTGGGACCGGCGGCATGACGTGAGAGATCACTAGATGCTTCACGCCCGCTTGCTGAGCGGTCTCGGCCATTCCCTCGATCGGCGCGTGGTACGTGTGGGCGTCCGCCAGAAGCGCCGCCTGGATCTCGTTGCCCGCCGTTCGTAGTTGGTTCTCGAGCACCTTCATCATCCCTTCGTTCATCGAATCGCAGACCATGATATCTGCGTCCTTCGACCCTTTCAGCAGCCCGGGACAGGGATTCGTGTCGCCGGAGATCGTGATCGCTCTCCCCTCGTGTTCGAGCCTGAACCCGTATGCGGGCTTCACCGGATAGTGGTCCACTTCGAAGGCTTTCACCGTGATCTCCCCCACCTGGGAGACTACGATAGGTTCGTCGCCGGCCTGAAACTCGATCACATTCGCCGCAAGCCCGCCGGACCACAGCTTCTCGCCATGGTGGTCCAGCCGGTACTTCGTGTCCGCGGCCATCGCCTCTTGGAAGCCCTTCACCATGCGGGATGTGCCCATTGGCCCGTAGATCGACATCGGGCCCCGGATGCCGCCCACCCAGCGCATCACTAGGAAGTCGGCCAGGTCCGTCGTATGGTCCGAGTGCAGGTGGGTAATGAACAGCGCATCGATCGTCTGGGGCGGCATGTTTGCCTGGTAGAGCCGGAGCGTCGACCCCCAACCCACGTCGATCATGATCCTCGTTCGGCCGTCGGTGATCACCTGTGACGGTCCGAAACGGTGCGGCGTGTGGATCGGGCTGCTCGTGCCGAGAAGAACGAGTTCGAGAGCGGAGGCCATGGCTGCGTGCAAGAGTATCGCCTGCGCGCGCAAGAAGTCCAGCGGCTGAACGCACGCCCGGCTGATGGCTCATAATAGAGATTGAGCGGGCGGTCCTGGGTTCTCGGCGCCGGTTCGTCGCGAAAAGGAGGCGATTACATTGGCAGCCTGGGAATACAAGATCGCGTATGTAGACCCCCGAGGGAGAATCTCCTCGGAGGGAGTGGAGTTCATCAGACAGCAGGGAGAGCACCGGACCAGCTTCGTCACCCGCTACCTCAACGCCCTTGGCCAGGAGGGGTGGGAAGTCGCTGCGGTGCACCCCTTGATCCGTATGGAATCGAGCTACTTCGTTCTGAAGCGACCGGCGACGGAAGCCAAGACCGAAGGTTAGCTCACAAGCGACCGGCTTATAGTCGAAGTGGCATGATACGCGGCTGACGGCGCCAAAGCCCCGGTCGCCCGCTCTCACCGCTCTCAACCATAGGTGATCGGTTGACCGTTACGCCAGTGTGGCCGTCGCGAAGAGCACGGCAAACGCCTTGCACCAGACGACGGCGCTTCTGAACTGCGAGACGTCCGTGCCGGGCGGAACCTCATAGTTAAAGGCTCCGTCTGTCCCCTTGAGTTCGCCCAGCTCAAGCGAGCCATCCCCGTAACCGTTCGGGTCCGGCGAGAGGTACACGAAGAGGCTCGGACCGTTGCGGACTGAGAACTCCTCGAAGCGTAGCACGTACGTACTCGGCGCCGTCTCGATCAGGAGCGCTTTGCCCCGCCCGAAATGAAAGTCGTCCGCGCCCTCGAACTCCCCCTCTCTGATCACCCTCGGCTCGAGCGACGCCGCAGTGGGTTCCGGCGGCGTCTCCGGCGCGCTCGTTGAGGTGGGTCGGCCGGTGGCCTCCGGCGCCTGAGTGGGCATCGCACCGGCTGCAACTGCGACATCATCACACTTCTCTGACCCCACCCCAGCTCCCGCGATCGGGCTCGCTTCGCACACTGTCTCGCGCTCGAACAGCGGCGATATCGTGTACCAGCCGGCGGGGACGCTGACGGCCAGAATTACCGCCAATACGCCGCCGCTTATCAGCGGGTGCCGCGACGCCACCGCGAGCCAGCCCATCCGGAAGGCCATGTAGAGGGCCACTCCTGTCAGAAGGATGCATCCCACGAGCCAGAGGGGCCAAACGGGATAGACAACGTCACTGAAGAACTCCTCGAAGCGCCCCAGCTCCTCGGTTATCGCCAGCGTCATCTCACTACCCTCACAGCGGTATTGTCGCCATCTTCGCCACGAATCTTACTTGGTTTACGAAGCAGAAGGGTCGCTTGGATCAGGAACCGGTGGGCGTTGAAACGGGCGCTCAGGATGCGCGCGCGGCTTCGACGCAGGTCACGCCCTCAGGCCCGACCAGAGCGGAATGTATCGTGCCGGGCGGGATGTCTAGGCGGTCACCGGCCCGCAGGTCGAAGCTCTCGCCCGAATCCGGAAGATCGAACCGGATGCTTCCGCGCGCGCAGTAGAGAACCTTGTGATAGCGATGACTGTGAGCGCCGTACCGGTCACCGGGCCCATTGGACCACCAGCGCGGAGAGAGATCTTCCTCGCGGAGGCACGACTCCAGCTTCGCGTCGGACGGAGCTTCCCCGGGAGGCCAGCGTTTCAGAACAGCGGCCAATTGGAAGCTGAGAGCTGATAGCTGATAGCTGACAGCTTCTCTTACGCCTTCTCCGTTACCTTGTACTCAAGCCGTTTGCCCAGGGCAAGCCTGAACTGTGCATCCAGAGCAGGAGCCGCGGACGAGAAGAAGGTGATGATAGCCATAACAAACCACTGAGCATACTGAAACGGGAAGTGCCACCAGCGGAAGGATGCAGGACGCTTTGGTCTCATGAGGGCGTCAAGGATAAGAAACAGCAAGAGGGGCCCTCCGCAGGGTAACAGGAGCCACTTTGAGATTAGCGGGAACCATTCAGGCATGACCACGATACCCAGGGAAGCTAGGCTGACCGGGACAACGCGTCCGGCGGTGACCAAGAACCACTGTGTTGACCAGAGAAAGTGCGCTTCGCTGAGTGCCCACAGGCGACGCAGGCGGGAAGCCAGCGGCATCTCGGGGTGGCTAATGGTCTGCTCGACGGCGTAGGGAATATCAGTACATCCCCAGGCATGCCGCCGCGCCTGGTTGAAGTGACTCATGAACGTTCGCAGGTAGGTCCTGGAGCGGATGCCGTCCATGTAAATCGGAGCGTAGATCGGCTCGACGTCAACCGCGCCGCCGAGACGGTAGTAGCACTTCAGAAACATGTGCCAGTCCTCGGGGATGATTTCCGGGTCCCAGTAGTCCACTTCGTGTGCCATCTTGAGACTAAGGGAATAGGTCGAGACGGGCCATCTCATCCGCAAGAAGCCTCGAGTGAGCCTGCCCATTTGCGTCATCCCCGCCAGGGCGTGGGTGAAACGCAACGGGGCGGGGATATGCCAGATGTTGTTATAGAAGAAGAAGGGTGCCTGCCAGAAGCGACGATGGCGATTGGCGTCGGTTGCGAAATGGTACGTCAGCGCGGCGAAGTAGTTTCGATCGAAGACGGAGTCGGCGTCGCAACTCGTGACGGTGACTAAGTCGATGGCGTGACCGAGGCGATCGACCAGGTACTCCTTAGCGCGGCGCGCGGCCCAGTTCTCATTCGATGACTTGCCGGCCACTTCGCCCGGGATGCCCCAGGGATGATACGTGGCGAAGATGCCGCCTAGACGGCCCTGGAATTCGCTCTTAAGCGTGTCCGCGCGGCGCCTGGCTTGTTGGCCCTCGCGTTCCTCCATCGCCAGGACAGCGATAATGTGAGGAGCCTCTGGCGACTCAGCCAGAGAGTTGAGGCAAGGCCGCACCTTCTCGGCGGTTTCTGTGTAATTCGGAATGATAACTATGTGCCGGATGTCGTCCCATTCCAGGACGTCCTTACCCTCGGCGCGCTGCTGATATTCGGCGCGCCAGTCGGTTTTCTTGTGGCGGCGTAGGAGCAGAAACCCCTTAAGCGCGTGGATCCCGTTCATGTGGGCTCGCCACAGCCAGTAGGCGTGAAAGGCGAGGATGCAGATAGCAAACGGCACCGGCGCGACGACCGGTCCCCAGATGAGCGACGAAATAACAGTAAGGGCGACGACGGCCGGAACGATCTCGATGAGCCGTTTCAGCAGCGCTCGCCGCCTGCCGAGCGAGATAAACGGTAGCTCGGTCGTTCGCTCAACTCGACGCGGGAGATCGAGCGTGATAGCGCGCACGTCTGGCCCCAACCCGGCTGCGACCGACCGGACCGGGACGGGGGGAGCATCGACCGAAGTAATGAGGTTTAGGACGGCAGGGCTGACGTCCACCTCGACCGGAATCGCCGAAAGCTGCCTGCCGTTGAGCGGCTTATGCGGGTCTATGCCTTTCCTCCTCTTCGCGTTCCGGATGGCTCACGATTCGGGCATAAAATAAGCCGACCCCAAATCGCGGATCGACTTTCCCACGCCTGCGAGGTTAGCTGACGGGTTGGGGCTGGAAAGTAGCCCCGCCGCCTACAGCGGCTTCACCCCTTGTTTGGTTCCCCCGGTTCGCAAGAGCGAATTCGGCGTGTGGATTTTACGTTTGTTGAGATTCTATGGAGGCTCTGGCCCTGTGTCAACCGGTCGCGGTTCCAAACGATGTTGCAGTTACCTATTATCGATGCGCGTGGCGTCTCACCAAGCTCAGCTGGCTTGACCGCCAATGGTAAAGGGGTCGTCGATGACCATCCGCCAGGTGCCGTCTGCTTGACGTCGCGCAACCTCCACCGCGTAGCCAGACATGCCCTGATCGGGCATCTTCCATTCGTTGTGGATCAGGGCAATGTCGCCGGTCTGGATAACCTTCTTGATGTTCATCTGGATCGTCGGCTTCATGGCAGCGAACGGTGCCATCTCCTGTCGCACAGCCTCGAGTCCTACCTTCACTTCCCCTTGAGGATTCGGGAATGCTGCGTCCGGCTCGTACAGTCCCATCAGGGCGTCGAGGTCGCCGGCCTTGATGGCCTTTTCGAATAGCTGGTCTATCTCTTCTGGCGTGTTCACGGGCATTGGCTCCTCCTCCTGTGCTTTCTCGCTAAGACGACCGTCATCCTATCCGCCGGTACCAAGACGGGTCAAGCCCGATTCGTGCATGCTAGTATTCTCCCTGAGTGGGTTCCGGAAGGAGGCAAAATGGCACGCCCGGTCGTTCACTTTGAGATTCGCGGCAAAGACCCGAAGCGTCTGGCCGAGTTCTACGGGGCGCTCTTCGGATGGAACATCGATGCCGGCAACCCCATGGGTATCATGGGCATAGAGCACGGCATCGGCGGGCCGGTGGACGGCGTCGGCGGCCACATCAGGGCGGCAGAGACGCCGGGCGTCAGCATCTTCGTCCAGGTGGTCGATCTCCATGAGACTCTGCGGAAGGCAGAGGCGATGGGAGGCCGGGCCGTGATGCAGCCGTTAGACGTGCCCGGCGGCCCGACGGTGGCGCAGATGGCGGACCCGGAAGGAAACCTGGTCGGCCTGGTCAAGCAGTAGCCTGGCCGGTCGATTGTGCTGCGAATTTGCCGTGCCGAGCTTGATTGCTTCGAAAAAAAACGCGTGGTTGGGGGGTTAACGGGCGCGTTCCGTGTGTAATCAGGCAGCACCCCCTTGATTGTCTTCAAGATGATCGTTTCCGCCTTCACCTCCGCCGCCTATCTGCTGCATCTTCCACATACAGAGTAACGCTAGAGAAGTGCGATCACGAAGAGGAAGATGTCAGTAGTGCGGGGAGTGCCGTGCGCGTGGAAGGCCGGAAGAGGAGTGGTACTGCCTTCAAGAGGTAGTTCAGGTTCGCTTGAGAAGCGACTCGAACTCTTCCACCGTCATTGCCGCCAACCGGAGAATTGAGCGCAGCGTCCCCGCCGGCAGGTCTCGATTTCCGTGAACAGGGATCGGGTACGATCGGCCCGGCCCCAGGCCGCGCGGAAGGAGATGCCCTCCTTCCCGGCAGCCTCGATGTATCCCAGGATGAGTTCTTTGGTGTTATCAAGCGCCTCTTCACGGCTCGCGCCAAACGTGGAGATGTGATCAAGGGCGGGGACATACGTAACCCAGGCGCGTGCTTCTTCGTCGAATTCAAGCAAGACCTTGTAACGTCGCGTATCGATTGCCACGAGATCAGTTTAACACTGCGAGGCGCCGCCTTCAGGATTTCCACCGGCGGTCAAGCAGCAGAATCAGACTCCGCCTCAAGCCTGCGCATGACCTCATCCACGGTTTCTTGCGGCGTCTGACCGCTGTTATCGATCCAGATGCCGACGCTGGCCATCGTCCCCCGCAGCGCGCCGTCGAGGTAGCGCGCCCACTTCTCGCCCAGCACCCGCTTGCCGCGACCCACGTCCCTCTCGGTAGCGACGAGGTCGGGCGACGGCGCGAGGACCACGCGGGTGAACCGCACGCCGTCGAGATCAGCCTTCAGGTGCTCCCAGCGGTCGCCGATGACGATGTCGTCGATGACCGGCGTGAACCGCGCCTCGAAGAACGAGCGCGCAGGCAGGCAGGCGTTGTGCAGGGCAGCCGCAGTTGCTGCTCGGCCTCGGCGCTCATCACGCCGGGCTCCGCCACCCACTCGCCGGCGGAGACGATCATCCGCTGAAGGACGTCTGCCTCGATGTGCACTCCCCGCTCGAAGCGCTCCGCGAGCAGCCTTGCGAGGGTGGACTTGCCCGCCGCTTGGATGCCGGTGACGACTGATTCGGGGTAGCTTCACGGGTCGCTAGAAGACTTACCCCGCAGCCGCTCCATCCACTCCCGAATCCGCTCCTCATACCCCAACTCGCCCGGCACGTAGTACGTGCGCCTTTGCAGCGAGTCCGGCAGGTGCTGCTGGCCGGAGTAGTGGCCGGGGAAGGCGTGATCGTACTGGTAGTCGCGGCCGTGGCCGAAGCTGCGCATGAGCGGCGTGGGCGCGTTGCGGAGGTGGAGCGGCACGGGTTCCGCCAGCGTCATCTGCGCGTCCTGGAGGGCGCGCGCATAAGCCTCGCCCACCGAGTTCGACTTCGGCGCCGTCGCCAGGTAGATTGTCGCCTCGGCGAGCGGGAAGAATCCCTCGGGCATGCCGATGAAGTGGACCGCCTGCTGCGCGGCGATCGCCACCTGTAGCGCCTGAGGGTCCGCCAGCCCGACGTCCTCCGATGCGAGTATGACCAGACGCCGCGCGACGAAGAGCGGGTCCTCTCCGCCTTCGAGTATACGGGCGAGCCAGTAGAGCGCGGCGTCTGGATCGGAGCCGCGCAGCGACTTGATGAAGGCGGAGATGATGTCGTAGTGCCAGTCGCCGGCGCGGTCGTAGAGGGCGGCGCGGTGCTGGAGCGCCTCCTCGATGCGCTCGACCGTCACATTCCGGATGCCTTTGTCGTCCGGTGGCGTAGTCTGGACCGCCAGCTCGAGCGCGTTGAGGGCGATGCGCACATCGCCGCCGACGACGCCGGCGAGGGCGGCCAGCGTCTCGTCCGCGATCTCGACGCGCATCGAGGCGAGGCCGCGCTCCTCGTCGGCCAACGCGGTGCGCAGGATGCCTTCGATCTGCTCCGGCGACAGCGGCTCGAGCTTGAAGACGCGGGACCGGGAGAGAAGTGGTGAGATCACCTCGAACGACGGGTTTTCGGTGGTTGCGCCGATGAGCGTAATCGTGCTGGCCTCGACATAAGGCAAGACCACGTCCTGCTGGGCCTTGTTGAAGCGGTGGATCTCGTCGATGAAGAGGATCGTGCGCTGGCCCTGCTCGCCGAGCCGGTCGCGTGCTTCCGCCACCACCCGCCGGAGGTCCGCCACGCCTGAGGCGACAGCCGAGACGGGCTCGAAATGCGACTGCGTGAGCGACGCGATGATACGTGCGAGCGTGGTCTTGCCGGAGCCGGGCGGCCCCCAGAAGACCATCGAGGGGAGCTGGTCGGCGTCGATCGCGCGGCGGAGGACGCGTCCTTCGCCGACGAGGTGCTCCTGGCCGACGAACTCCTCGAGCGAACGAGGCCGCATACGCGCCGCCAGCGGCGCGTGGCGCTCAGCACGCGTGCGGGCCGCCTCAGCGAAGAGGCTCAGTGGGTTGCGGCGTCCGGCGCGCGAGGGCGTTTTTCGCGGCATGATGGAACTATTATCGCACCGCCCGCGTTAAGCTTGTGGCGGTGATACGAGATGGCCGCATCGCAGGTCGTTCGTCTTGAGATGGCGCTTGGCGTCTTGGTTTTGCTGGCGCTTGGGTCGTTCACTTCGAGCGAATTGGCGCCTCGTGCGCTCGCCCACGGAGTCGCAGATCAAGTCAACGAAGGAAGGATCCTTGGTCCAGGAGACGTGCCGTCGAGCTCGGTCAACACGATCGATGGGGTTGAGCGGCTCGGCCAGGAGTTCACGCCATCTGCGACAAGCGTGACTGCGGTGGATCTCCGTTTGGTCCCGGTGAACGAACCGCATGCGAGCTCGATCACTGTCCGAATAAGGCAAGGGCCGGCAGAGCAGTGTGGAATCGGGGAAAGTGGCCTTCTCGAATGCCCCGTTGGCTTTGGAGGCGCAATCCTTGCCCAGTCAACGCACGATGTCGCTCAGGTGGATGGCTGGGTCCATTTCGACTTTCCGTCGCCAGCTGCCGTCGTGCCCGGCAACGTCTATCTGATAAGCGTCCAATCAACGAACTTTGGCTACGGTTGGTGGAGGGACGAAGGGAACCACTACACCGGCGGGCAGGCCGCCCCTGGCTTTCCGGGCAATGGGACGGACTTCCTGTTCAGGACGTTCGCAGCACCGGAGTCTCCACCGGTGACCGTCACCCCATCATCGCCGTCACCGAAGCCCTCGCTCTCACCGTCTCTGAGCGCGACGCCGGCATTGGACCCGTGTGCCGAGCCGTCACCGAGCGCAGCCTCGTTCTCGGGCACTCCGCCTGCGGTCACGCAGGTCCCGGCGCCTGCCGATGAGCCGGCGACGGCAACGGCCTCGCCCTCAAGGCCGACCGAGACTGACACGCCGGTTGCCTCGGCCACTGTCACCCCGATGCCGGAGGCTTCGGTCAATGCGACCGATGCCGCAACTGCGGCTCCGCCAACACTCGAGCCCATGGAATCACCGAGCCCAACGCCCGAGGTGGAATGCGACCTCGATGAGTCGGCGCCGATCGGCACGACGGAGCAGGCCATCGCTCTGGCGGCGGTCGGTGCGCTCGTGGCGGGTTCCGCGATTGCGCTTCCGGCGGCGGCGCTTCGGCGTGCGCGCCGCAAGCCTTAGGTTTGCGGACTCTGGGCCTCGCTCTGCGGTCCTTACGGCCACGCCACAAACACCGACCCATCCCCATACTCCCGCACGAGCGGCTCGTAACGTGCGATAACCTCTCGCAACCGCCCGGATCGATAATCGCGCCGGATAGCCTCGAGGCCCGGAGCGAGTTCGTCCGGCGGCAGGCGCTTGAGGGTTGCTGTGTTCAAGATCCGGTCGTTGTCCAGGAAGACCTCGGGGTGATGCTTTAGCGCCTGGAGCGAGCCGTCCACTGAGTCGGTGTAGCGGACGCGGCTCAACTCTAAGCGCGAGAACCCCGCCTCGCGGAGAGCCTCGACGATCACGGCTTCCGGTTGGTAGTGGTGCGCCGGGGCATGGTCGCGGATGCCGGGAAGGTATTCGACGACCCAGTTGGCCTCGAGGGTCTCGTGCGTGGAAGCCTTCATCACGAACGGGCCGCCGCGCACGACGCTGCGTGCCTCTCGCAGCATCGCGTTCCAGTCCGCGACGTGTCCAAGCACGTTCACCGAGATCGCGCAGTCGAACGGCGCATCTCGGAAAGGGAGGTGCGCTGCGTCAGCGACCGCGACCCCAGCGCCGTTGAGTTTGCCGAGCGCGCGTCTTGCCATCTCCGGCGAATAATCGCACAGCGTCACGCTGAAGCCGGCCTCGGAGAGCGCTTCGGCGTAGTTGCCGGTGCCCCCGCCTATGTCGAGGAGAGTGCGGCCGTTCGCTGATCCCAGGGCTTTGGCGAGTGATCGAAGGACGTTGGGGCTGGCGCCGCGGGTGTCGTCGTACTTCTTGGCCCAGGCGTCATAATCGATCGCGGTCATGGCCGGATTATCGCACGCAATGAACTGTGACGGCGGTCACACCCGCG
>WNFV01005998.1_pt1 | contig 14550 bp, 19 predicted proteins | sample 5400101 | NCBI WGS metagenome assembly WNFV01 (sample SAMN13153361, study PRJNA577476) | soil metagenome | isolation source: 115 cm soil or saprolite under grassland replicate 1 | place: USA:California | collected 2016-06-15 | reverse complement strand
AGGCTCTCGGGCGCCCGTACGAGGTCCACTACGCCGGCCGCGAGCTACAGACGATGGCCTTCGTGCGACGTCTGGAGCGCGACCACGACGGCCACGTCACCTTCTATCCGTCAGCGAGTGGTGAACGGCTTGACATCGACCGCCTCCTGTCGCGGCCGCGTCCAGGAGTCCAGGTCTACGCTTGCGGCCCGCATCGGCTGATCGAGGCAATCGAATCGGCGACGAGAGAATGGCCAGAAGAGGCCCTGCGGGTAGAGCACTTCGTCTCCCAGCTCAAGAAGCTCGACCCGAGTGTCGAGCATGACTTTGACGTGAGCCTCCAAGACTCCGGCCTGACGCTGCGTGTCCGCGCGGACCAAACGGTTCTGGACGCGCTCCGCGAGGCGAACATCGACGTGCAGAGCGACTGCGAGGAGGGACTCTGCGGAGCGTGCGAGGTTCCTGTTCTGGGTGGCGAGATCGACCACCGCGACATGGTTCTGACCAAGGCAGAACGTGCGGCTGGGAATCTGATGATGACTTGTTGCTCACGGGCAGCCGGCGACCGGCTGTCACTCCAGATCTGACTGGTCGACTCGGCGTAGTGTTCGCAGTGTGACGGTCGACACCACGTCGGCCGGGGCCGAATGTGGGGCTCGGAGTTGAGGCGCGTGCAACGGCTGGCGTCCGAGGACATGGCGGGCCGCATCGGCCACGCCCGTCCGGTGCCGGACTCCGTGCTACTCGTGCTGTCGCGCTCGGAGGACGAGCGCGTGACTTGGATGCAGGATGCTTGCGAGCAATGGGGGTGGTCCAGCCGTGTCATCACCACCACCGAACGCATGCAGTGGGCTGCCTCCGTCCTGCGGCCGGCTGCTGTCGTGCTTCTTGACGGCGGCAAAGAGTGGAACATCGAGGTCATAGAGACAGTGCGTCCATCCACAGCGGCGCCCATGGTGATCTTGGGCGCGCTGACCGCTGACCGTGCCCTCCTCGCCCTGCGGCGCGGAGTCGACGCCATCGTCCCGTCCGGGCTCTCGGCGGAGGAAACGCTCGCGCGCATCTATGCCATGATCCGACGCTCGACCGAAATACTGGCGCCGAGCACGCGTTACCTGGACGCGGGGCCGATTCGTCTGGACCTCTGGCGCAGCGTGCTCTTCCTTGACGGCACGCCAGTGCACCTCACCACGATCGAGATCAAGTTGCTCGCCTTCTTGATGCGGAATGCCGGTACCACTCTCCATCCGCACCGAATCATCGACCACGTCTGGCAGCAGTCACATGGGGTTGGGGGCGAGAACGCATTGCGGATCGCTGTTCGCCGACTACGCCAGAAATTGCGAGATGACGCCAGGCATCCCGCGGTGATCGAGGCGGTTCGTGGCCGCGGGTACAGATTCCTACCGACGGTCGTCGAGGTTGCCGACGAAGCTCGCGCTTCATCGGTACGCCACGAGCAGGTGGAACTGCTCGACGATATCGCCTCGCTTGCCAGCAAGATCGCTTCCCACAAAGATCGCCGCCACATATCGGCTCTCCTTGTCGAGCACCTCGTGGCTAGTGGGTTTGCCGACGCTGCCGCCGTCCACGAGGTCAGCGGTGACCACTTGGTATTGCGAGCGCACCGTGGCCTTTCGGAAGCTTGGATCGAGTCCGTCCGTGAGGTGCCTCTGGACGAGGGTTATGCAACTGCGAGGGTCGTGAGCGCGGGCGAACCAGTGCAGCTCTCAGCCTCCGTGAAGTCATACCGGATGACTCGCGCGGTCCTCAAGGGCGAGGACCCCGGCACCTACCTCTTCCTGCCAATCGAAGTCAGCGGCGAAGTCCGGGCGTGTGTCGGCGTGGTCCGGAGATCGTCTCGGAACTTCGACACAGGAAGCCTGGCCTATCTCAGAGCCGCTCTCGCTGTGATCGCAGCGGGCTGGACTCCCCAATCAGCGCAGCCGCTGATCGAGTAGCCCCGATTCGGTATCGCGTAGGCGCCCTTCGTCGCGTAGAGCTTTGCTTCGCTTGCCTCGTGCTCGGCGATCTCCGTCAGCCACGTCTGGTTCGGGGTTCGGCGGTGAACTCCCGCTTCGAGCTGGTCGTAGATCGGAGTCCCGCTCCGTTAGCCTGAATCCACGGTGTGGTCGGAAGGGGCCGCTGAGCGAAGAGGGTGCTCCTGACCTGCACGGTCGCCGTTGCCACGCCGACGTTCGTCGCAGTTCGAAGGAGCACCCTCTTGGTGACGAGGTCTTCCACGCGACCGGGTTGATGTGCCGCTGATGATGCCAACGGAGTGTCCGATGCGGCCTCTTGATCCCGGCCACGCTGGGACAGCGGCTCGGGCTGGATTCACTGCTGCAAGAGTGCCTCACGGTGCCCGGCAGTGCGGGCGCGAATCCGGATCAGGAGTGCCTGACCGTGATCCACTCGCTGCTGGCCGGTGGCGATCGCATCGACGACGTCGACGCGCTCCGCGCGGGTTCGACTACCGCCGCGGTGCTGGGTCACCGGGTCGCGGCGCCCTCGACGGTGGGCACGTTCTTGCGGGCACTTGGGTTCGCCCATGCGCGACAGCTCGACGCGGTCCCTCGGCGGCTCCTGGCCCGCGCGGTGGCTGCCAGCGCACCCCGGGTCGGCCGAGTCGGTGACCGTGGACATCCACTCCACGCTGTGTGAGACGCACGGACTCGGTAAGGACGGTGCCCGAGAGGTGATGCGCACGGCGCCGTGGCTACCGCCCGCTGTTGCGGTGATCGCGGGCACCGGCGACATCGCTCATGCCCGGCTCCGACGCGGCCGCTCAACGACGCCACCGCGGCACCGATCTCGTCAAGGAGACCGTCAACCGGCTCCGCGGGCCGGTGAGATCGTGCGGCGCGCCGATTCCGGGTTCTACCTCCATGACGTCATGGATACCTGCCGCAAGAACATGTCCGGTCTTCTATCGGCGCGCGGATGATCGGCGGCCTGCCGGAGAGCGCCACGCTGCACGCCAACTCGGCCCGCGAGGCGGTGGAGAAGATGTGCACGTTTCCGTTGCTGGCCGGGCCAAGCAGGGAAGCAGGGAGCCTTGCCGAAGATCACAACGACCTCGTCCGGTACTCCCCGCTCAGATCGCTGAACGGGTGGAGTACTGGCTAGTGACGCGGAGCGAGGCTTTGCGCCGGCCGGCAGGGGCAGCGACCGTCGTCGAGCTGAAAGCCTCGGCGTCGGCCGCTTTCCCCGAGACGACGTCGGCGGACTGATCTGCTCAGCTGATCCTGGTCATCACTGGAACGGCATTCTGCATCTCACAAGACACCGTGTCACCCAAACGAATCGGTCGTGGTGATGCCGCGGCTCCTGTCATCACCACGTCGCCGGCGCAAAGGTCCGTGCCTTGACTAGTGACCGCATTAGCAAGCCACGTCAACGCCTCACATGGGTCGCCAAGAGCGTTGGCGCCGACGCCCTCGGACACGACCTCGCCATTGATTCGCAGTACGACTCGCATATTCTTCAGCTCGCCGAAAGACCACCCCTGGATTGGATCGCCGAGAACGAAATACGCCGAGCAGGCTAGATCCGCCACCAGCTGGGCCTCGCCCGCCGCTGTCACGTCTGCGAACCGGCAGTCCGGCACTTCAATCGCCGGCAGGGCCTCAGATACCGCCTGAAGTACGGTGGGGCGGTCGTACGGGCGCCCGCGGGAAGGCAGGTCTGCGCCGAGTCTAAAGGCGATCTCCGGCTCGACAGACGCCATCGAGGTCAGTGGCACACTTTCGCCGGAGCCGCGAACGCCTGCGGCCAGTAGGGGGCCAGCGATCGGGCCCGCCACGCCGATGTGCCGCTGACCGGCCGCACTGCTGGCAGCGACCTTCCACCCTATCCGGGGCCCGGCCAGCTTCGTAAGCTCGGCTTGTACGTCCCACGCTTCGGCAAGGGTGGCCGGACGAATATCAGGTGCCAGAGGACCATCGGGAGACTGGGTCTGCCAGCGCTGCCACAGCGCCGCAGCGGCGCGTTGTGCCCTGGTCTCCCGGTTCGTCGTCACGCGCCTGTTGAAACCTTCAGCACGACCTTGCCCAGATGCGAGTCCGCGGCCACGGCGTTCTGAGCGTCGAGCACCTGGCTCCAAGGCAGCGCCCGGTCGATCAGTGGGCTAAGCCGGCCCTCGGCGAGCCCAGCAGCGAGATCCGAGGGGACACCGGCTGCGATGGCCGCCTTCTCATCAGCGTCCCGGGTGCGGAACGTGACACACACGATCTCCAGACGTTTCCGGGCAAGGGTGTCCATGTCGAGCGTCACAAGCGGGCCGCCCAGCCGACCGACCCCGACGATGCGGCCCTTCAACGCGGCCGCGTCGACGTGGTCGGCCAAGTACGGCCCGCCCACATGGTCGACAATCACGTCAACACCCCCGAGCCGTCCGTGGCGGCCATTACGGCCTCAGCGAAACCAGGGGATCCGGTCTCGATGATGACCTCCGCGCCCAGGTCGCGGAGCGGCGTCTCCTCACACATCGAGCGCACAGCCGCAAGCACCCCGCCCGCGCCGAGTTCACGAGCGATCCGCACAGTCGCCTGTCCCACACCCGAGCGAGCGGCGGCCAGAACGGACTCGCCGGCGGCGAGCCGACCGGCGGCGCTCAGCGCGTTGTGCGCAGTCATCAGGGGCAACACCGCTGCGGCACCTGATTCATAGGACCATGTTCCCGGCAGTCGAATCCGCAGGCGAGCATCGTCTCATCGAGCGTCTGCTCCGACATGCGGACCACCGCCTACTCTCCCGCCGTCGTTCCTTCGTCATGGCAGGTGCCTGGTCAACTGAACGCCTTGGTCGGCCTGCCGGCTCCTGCGTCGATGTAGTCCTGACGCAGCGGGAAGAAGACCTCGAGCACGGTTGCTCCCTCGGGGCCCGACCTTGCACCGTGGGGGTGATTGCCTGCCACGACGTAGCCCTGCATCGGACCAAGCACGTGCTCCACGCCGTCGACCATGAACATCTCGGTCCCACGAAGCACGATGCTCAACTGCTCCTGCGGGTGCGTGTGCACCGGAGCGACGGTGTCGGGCTCGAATTCGACCAAGGTGAGCTGGGCGTGCTGACCGAAGAGGGCCCGCCCGACGATCCCATCGGCCGGGGAGAAGCCGGCGAGGTCGGCGAAATCGACGACCTCGAAGTTGCCGTTCATGCCCCGGCCCCCACGGTCACCACGAGCTTGCCGATGTGGGCGTCAGCCGCCATGGCGGCGTGGACCTCGTCGATCGCGGCCAGCTCTGCGATCTTCCACACCTCTGGTCTCCACGACGAAGCCAGGTCGTCGAGGTCGAGCTCCGTGGTCATCGCTTGGACCACGGCCACCTTCTCCGCGACTGATCGCGTCCGGAACGTGACGCCGATGAGCTCGAGACGCTTGTACGCCAGCGTCTCCATGTCGAGAACCCCGCGGGCTCCTCCGAGGCGCCCGACCCCCACGAGGCGAGCCCCGATCGCGGCGGCCCGGACGTTCTCCTCCAGGTAGGGACCGCCGACGTGGTCGACGATCAGGTCGGCGCCACGACCATCGGTGAGCTCGAGGACCGTGTCGCTGAACGTGTCTTGGTCGGCCCGGACCACATGGTCGACCCCGTGTCGTGCGAGGACGTCTGTCGCGCGGTCGCTGCGAACAGATCCGAGGATCAGCCCGGCGCCCATCTGCTTGGCCACACGGGCACCGACCAACCCCACGCCTGAAGCTGCCGCATGCACCATCACGTGCTCACCCGCTCGCAGACGACCGGCAGTTCTCAACGCGTTGTGCTCGGTCAGCAGTGCGAGAACCGCGGCGGCACCCTCGACGTAGGTCCACGGCGCAGGAATCGGCACGACCATGCCTGCGTCGACGACGACCTGCTCCGCCATGCCGCCGGCGGCCAGGGCCATCACCCGGTCACCGACACGGAAGGCATCGACCTCGGACCCGACCTCGACGACGTCACCAGCCGCATCCAGGCCGGCGATCAGCACGTCGTCACTGGGAGTCTGGTGAGTTCCGGCCAGCTGGGCCAGGTCGGCGCGGTTCGCCGAAGCGGCTCTCACGCTGATTCGCACCTGGTGTGGGCCGAGTACCGGAGCTGGTACGTCGAGGAGAGTGATCCCGCCTGGGGGACTGAGCACGGCGGCCTGCATGAGTTGGTCCTTCACATTGGGGCGTGGCGGCCACGACGGCGGCGATGACTTGCTCGGACGGTGAGGGATCAGGCCCTCCCGCGTGAGGCGGGCCTCAGGGCCGGCCCGCCTCACCGACGCCGGCGCGATGAGTCACGCTGGCGATCGTCAGGCGAGGCCGGTGCTGGCCTCTGTCGGGCTAGGTGTCGAAGCCGATTTGCTCGTCTCATGTGCAGTTGTCTGGAATAGGTCCCGACCAGACGGCTCGCGGACGAAGGAAACCGTGACGAGCGATACCAGGCATAGTCCAGCGATGTAGAGCCCGATCGGGAACGTCGATCCGGTGACCTCCAGCAAGCTCTCAGCGACGAGCGGCGCGAAGGCGCCGCCGAGAATGGCGCCGATCGCGTACCCGATCGAGATGCCTGAGAAGCGGACCTCCGCGGGGAACATCTCGGCGAACATCGCGGACATCGGTCCGTAAGCGATACCGAGGCCTACGGAATAGATGACGATCCCGATGGCGAAGAGCCTGATGTTTGCTGTGTCGAGTACCGCGAAGAGCGGAACTGTGGCAGCGATGATGAGGACGTAGCCGAACTGTGTTGTCCGGACTCGGCCACGTCGATCAGAGAGCCGGCCTCCCCACAGGGTGAATACGAGCCAGCTCGCGGCAGCCAAGCTGGTCACCAGCAGGACCGAAGAGCTGTCGAATCCCCGCGCCCGGATAGCGAAGGAGGCGAAGAAGGCTATGACCATATATCCAGCCGCGATGACACCCAGGAATACGAAAGCCACCAAGAACACGCCCTTGATGTCTGTACGGAACAGGGCAGCGAGAGGCCTGGACTCGCGTCGACGCTCGGCGATCTCTGCGAAGACAGGGCTCTCGGCGACGGACCGGCGGATGTAGTAGCCCACACAGATGAGAACGGCGGACACCAGGAACGGGATGCGCCAACCCCACGCGACGAACTGTTGCGGCGTGGTGGCTGCTGTCACAACCGCGATCACGCCTCCCGCGAGAATGACGGCAGCCGGCACGCCCATTTGAGGGTAGGCGCCGAAGGCCCCACGACGATCGCGAGGGGCATGTTCGACCGCCATGAGCGCCGCGCCACCCCATTCGCCCCCGGCTGAGAACCCCTGAAGGATCCTCAGCAGCACGAGGAGAACTGGGGCCCATACGCCGATTTGGTCATAGGTGGGCAGGAACCCGATCGCGGTCGTGGCGCCGCCCATCAGGAGCAGGGTCGCCACCAGCACGGCGCGACGCCCATAGCGGTCACCAAAGTGCCCCGCTGCGATGCCTCCAAGTGGGCGAACCAGAAAACTGATGCCGAGGGTGGCCCAGGAGACCAGTTGTGGAACGACGGAGTCACTACCTGCCGGTGCGAAAAACAGTTGGGCAAACACCAGCCCCGCGGCCATCGCGTAGGTGATGAAGTCGTACCACTCGATCGTGGTGCCCACGAGCGTTGCCATGCGGACTCTGTTTCCCTCCGCCCTCGTTAGTCGCGAAGGTTGGGCGCGTTGTGCCGTGCTAGACATGGGACTCCTTTGAGTGCCTGACAGGGAACGGGTGGGCAGCGACTATGCGATCGGCGTGCTACTGGCCCGAGGCCCTGAAATGCTGGTCACCACCGGCGGGCCCGGTGTGACGCACATCATTCCGGGGCCTGCATGTCGGTGAGGTTTCGATATTGGGCGGCGAGGGAGTTCGGGTCCTCTGGGGCTTGTCCGAGTCGCCGGTTCGGGTGATGTCACGGGCGCAAGATGATCTTGCGGTGCCCAGCGGAGGCCAATCGCTGCCATGCTGTCGCGACCTCCGTCAGCGGCACTTCGTCGACGTCGATGCGCAGATCGCCGCTGAGGGCGAGGGCAGCCATCTCTGCATAGGCGGAGCGGACGAGACCAAACGGAGCGTGCCGCGTCGTGTATCCGAGCAGGCTCACCATCCGCTCTCGTAGGAGGGGAGCATGGAACGAGACCAGGGGGCCTGCGAGGTTGCCGACTTGGATGTAGCGCGCATGAGGGGCGCACGCTGGCAGGCAAAGCTTCAAGAGGCTGCCGCCTAGGAGGTCGATGACTACATTTGCGCCTGTCCCGACCGCGTCCTTGAGCCCTTGAGCAACCGCCGTCTCGTCGCTGGTGAGCGCGACGGTTGCGTCGGCCCCGAGTCGTTCGGTGAGCTCCCGGCCGCTCGGACTTCGGGCCAGAACAACCACGCGACCGGCACCCTGCAACCGGGCTGCCTGAACAGCGATCTGCCCGACCACGCCTGATCCGCCAAGGATGAGGACCGTTTCGTTGGGGCTCAAGCCCGCGCGCCAACTGAGCGAAAGCCACGCGGCGAGCCCGGCGATCCCGATTGCGATCGCCTTTCCATCGTCGAGCTGTTCGGGGACGGTGAACGTCTTGTCAGGATCGATGAGCGTGCGATCGGCCATCGAGCCGAATGGCGCCACGGGTCCATCGAAGTACACTCGGCGCCCCTCGAATATGCCTACGCCCTCTCGCCCTGCGACGAAGGGTAGTGTCGGCGTCTCCGCGAGCCCACCGCGGGCTGTGACGGCGTCGACGTTGTTCAAGCCCGCTGCGACAACCTCCAAGATGGCGTACTTGTCGCTGACTGAGGGCTCCTCAAAGTCGCCGTAGCGAGGTACGCCGAACGTGTGCACGACTGCTGCCTTCACGACTCCTCCTCTTCTATGACTGGCCGGTCTTCGACGCCGCGGCGTGTGTAATCGGCACGGATGGGGGCAGGGTTAGCTCGAGGATGCGGTTGCCACGGTGCTTGTTGTCGGTCGCCCGCGCGAAGGAGGCCGGTGTCCAACGGTCGTCCGACCGCCGACTCTGCGAACCGGGCCGCGCTGAGCAACGCCGAGAGGTCCAGACCCGTCTCGATGCCGGTGTCACGGCACAAGTACGCGAGTTCTTCCGTCGCAAGATTCCCACTCGCACCCGGCGCGAAGGGACATCCCCCAAGACCGCCGATCGACGCATCGACCTGCGTGATGCCGAGCTGGAGCCCGATCAGCAGCGTGGCCAGTGCGGCCCCCCGGGTGTCGTGCAGGTGGAGGCCGATGGGGATGCCGTGATTCGCGACCTGGATCCCACGGACGAGCGTGGCCATTCGGCCGGGCGTCGTCGTGCCAATGGTGTCGCCCAAGCACAGCGAGTCAGCGCCCAGCCGCACCGCTGTGGTGGCAAGATCGATGACCCGCTCGGGCTCGACAGGACCGTCGAACGGGCAGTCCCAGGAGGTGGCCATGATGACCTCGCACGACCCTCCGTGGCAGTGCACCATCTTGGCGATCGCGGCTACCTCTTCGAGCGCCTCAGCGGTTGAGCGTCCGGCATTGGCTTGACTGTGCCCGTCGGCAGCAGACACGACGTACTCGAGGTCTCGCAAGCCGGCGGCGAGCGCACGCTCGGCGCCGCGGACGTTGGCGACCAACGCACTGAACCGGACGCCGGGGAATTGCGTGACGGCAGCGGCCACTGCTTCGGCGTCGGCGAGCGCGGGCACTGCCCGTGGTGAGACGAAGCCGGTGACTTCGATGCGCCGGGCGCCTGCCTCGACGAGTGCCGCGAGCAGCTCGAGCTTCGCCTCGGTGGGAATCGGTCGCTCGATCTGGAGTCCGTCTCGCAAGCCAACCTCTCGGACGTCCAGGCGATCTGGCAGGCCGAGTTGGGATGGCGTGACTGGCATCGCCATGGTCGCTGTCATCCTCGACGGCTCGGGGCTGCTGACACTCACAGCACGCCGCCCGCCGCCAACGAGGCCAGATCGTCGGCGTCCAGGCCGAGCCACTCTCCGTAGACCTCGGCATTGTGCGCTCCTGGCGACGGTGGCCCGGCCCAGCGCACGGAACCAGGAGTCTCGGAGAAGATCGGGACGACACCCGGGCCGAGGACGTCTTCGCCGAGCCGCTCGTCGTGGTGCGGGACAAGCATCCCGCGGTCCTGGAACTGTGGGTCGGAGACGATGTCGGCGGCTGTGTAGACCGCTCCCACCACCACGCCGGCGGCCTCGAGCACATGGCTTGCCTCGGCCGCGGTCCTTTGCGCCACCCATTCTCCGACCACCCCGTCGAGATCGTCTTGGTGTTGGCCGCGCGCGACATGATCGACGTACCGGGGATCGTCGATGAGGTCTTCACGGCCCATGACGCGACACAATCGAGCGAACACGGTGTCCTGGTTCGCTGCGACGATGAGCCAGCAGCCGTCGCGGGTCTCGTAGAGGTTGGAGGGCGCGATCCCGTCCAGTCGGGTCCCGGAAGGTTGGCGGACGTGGCCCGCTCGGTCGAACTCCGGAAGCAACGACTCGGTCATCGCCAGGCATGCCTCGGTCAACGCCACGTCGACTACTTGCCCTCGACCGGTGCGCTCGCGGGCATAAAGCGCAGCCAATACGCCCTGCACAGCGAAGAGTCCGCCCAACGAGTCGCCGAGCGAGAACGCCATCCTCGGCGGCGCCTGCCCCGGATAGCCGTTGACGGCCCGAAGGCCTCCCATGGCTTCGGCGACCGACGCGTAGCCGGCACGCCCGGTGTACGGTCCGGTCTGTCCGTATCCGGACACCCTGGCTAGCACCAGGCGCGGGTTGCGGTGCGAGAGTTCGTCCCAACCGAGCGACCAGCGCTCGAGCGTTCCCGGGCGAAAGTTCTCGACGACCACATCCGCGGTCTCGACCATGTCGAGGAACAGCGCCCGTCCCCGAGGCGTGCGCAGGTCGAGGGTCACACATCGCTTGTTGCGGGCATGAACCGTCCACCACAGACGCTCGCCGCGATACGTGGCCTGCCCCCATACGCGGAGCGGATCCGGCCGGTCGGGCGACTCGATCTTGACGACGTCCGCGCCGTAGTCCGCCAGAAGCCTTCCAGCAAAGGGCCCGGCGACGACCGAGCCCAGTTCGAGGACCCGCAAGCCGGCAAGTGGCCCAGATCTGGTCGCGCTGGTCGCGCTGGTTGCGCCGGGGCGTTCCTCGGCATGCACCGAGGCGGCGTCTCGTTCGTGTGCTGGATACGTGACTTGTGTCATGAGTCAGGCGGGGGTCTCGCCGTGTGCCTGCGAGCGCTCGGACTGGATGTACTTCAGCAGCGCCTCCGACACATCCTGGTTCTGCTCGGCCGCGGCGTTCTTGACGTCCAGCCAGCCGGCGAGATCCCGCTTGGCCTGGTCGACCCGGTCGTTCCAGTTCTCGACCATGGGCGTGGTGATCTCCAAGCGGATGTTGTTGACCGGGTCCTGGAAGTAGATGCTGTAGATGATCTTGTGGTCCGTCGGCCCCACGACGGGGATGCCGTTGGAGACCAACCACTCGTGCCATGTGTCGACGGCGTCCGGGCCGTCGACCTCGAACGCCAAGTGCTCGAAGATGGCGTAGGCCGCGTGGCCACGAGGGTTCGCCGGGGGTAGGCCAGGTGCCTCGAAGAAGGCAAGTGTGGATCCGTCGCCGAGCCTGAAGAAGACGTGGAAGTAGGGGAAGTCGTCGCCGGTGGAGGGGACGCGGTCTCCGATGACGGTGCTGACCATGGGCATGCCGAGCACCCGCTCATAGAAGTCGACCGTCGCCGCCACGTCGTGAGTGACATAGGCAAGGTGGTTGAGCATCTTGGGGCCGCCCGGAAGTGCAGGGGCCGGACGGGCGTCGAGAGGTTGGTTCTCAGAGATCGTCATGATTGCTTCCCTTCTGCGGTTCTTCGGTTGATTCCTATGCGGGCGTCAGATGATCCGAGTGGGACTCGGGATCATCCGCCCAGCTGGCCAGCGCCTCGCAGGCCTGATCGAGCAGCCCTGGCTGTCCGGCGAAGTAGTGGGTTGCGCCCGCGATGGCTGTCAGCCGTCGAGGACCCTGCCGAACCGCGGCGTACATGTCGGTCGAGTGGGCCGGGAGGGCGGCGTTGTCGGCCGTCCCGTAGATGACATGGACAGGGACGGACAGATCCGGCAGCCAGCGGAGGGCATCACCCAGGGAATGGTCGATCGACCACTGGTTCAGCCAGGCACGTGCTGTCGTGTAGCGCCCGAGGGCAGCCGGGTGGTGGTTGGTCGCCGCTGGCGGACCCCACAGCGAAACGCCGATCTCCCGATCGCTGGGCTCGATCGCACCGTCGAGAATTCGCGGGTCCGCGTAGGTTCCGTGGACCACGAAGGGGAGGTCGTCGAGGCCACTTGGTCCCCGTGCTTCGAGGCTCGCTATCGCTGCCTCGGCCCAACGAGTGATGCGTCGATTGCGCGCCAACTGGGCCGCGCGATAGCGCTCGAGGAACGCGGCGCTGAAGGGCGGCTCGTTCTGTCCGTCGTAAATGTCCAGTTCCGGATCACGGTCGAACGGCCTCGTCTCGTCGTAGATGGCGGGGTCGAGCCACTCGGTGATGAGTCTTGCTCGTCCCGAGTGGGCCATCAGCATGCAGACGGCGTCGACCGGTGGAAGGTCGGCGACGGTGAGGTCAGGCCCTCCGCCTGGGGGATCGGTGACGGTCGGTGCGACCGCCTGTGCCTGGTAGTAGGGCGCGATCGAGGCGCCCCCGGAGTTGCCGACGAGGACGATGCGGGTGTACCCCCGCTCGCGGAGGTGGGCCACCATCACGCCAATGTCGAGCAGGCAGTTCTCGATGCGCATGTTGGAGTCGTTGCCGACGTAGCGAGTCGCGAGGCCGATCGCGGCAACGCCGCGCGTGGCCATCGGAGCCAGGGCGTAGTGGCCGAGGAAGTTTGCTGTCGGATGAGCAAAGATCACCGCCGTCTCGGGTCGCGTTCCCTTGGCCCGTACCTCGGTCGCCCAGACAGTGGAGGCGAGCCGAGCGACACCTGAGTAGACCTCGACCTTGGTGGTGGCGGCCTGCGGGGCCGCCAGAAGGGTGCGCTCCAGCGTCTCGGGCAACTGCGTCATGCGAATCTGTCCTTCCGATTGCGTGGGGCTTCGATCTCATACGTCTGTCGCGGTATCTCGGGCGAGGCCGAGCCGCGCATGCAGACCGCGCGCAAGACGATGAGAGACCGCTGCGTTCGCCGGCTCGCAGTCACGGCCTGGTTCGAACGTTCTGAGAGTCGCATGCCTGAGGTGTCGGCCATGTGTCGATCGGCTGGCCGGGCCGACACCTGGAAGATGGCTTCCGCACACGTTGCGGTCGCGACCAGGAATAGGCGACATGCCACTTACCGGGTCCGCCGCTCCAGAACGCTGACGTAGTTCGCGATGGCGAGTCCACCCATGTTGTGAACAGCCGCACGACCGGCGTTCTCGAGCTGCAATTCGCCGGCGGTGTCAGTCAGCTGCATCGCCGCCATCACATGCTGTGAGACCCCGGTCGCCCCTACAGGGTGGCCTTTTGACTTCAAGCCGCCTGAGACGTCGGCGGGCAATGTCCGCTCCGGATACACGGTTCCATTCGCAAGGAGCGGGTCCAAGACGAGCCGTCCTACCAGCGCGTCCGGCAGCAGCTTCTCGCCCATCGCCTCGAGGTCGACCCCGAGGAGGCGGCCGAAGTGGTGCGAGTCATCCATGTGCTCGACCCGCGCAACCAGGCGTATCAGGAGTCGCTGGTCCGGCCGGAGCACGATGCTCTTGGAGCGACCGTTGACCAGGTCTGGCGCGTTTGCTCCGTCGGTCCAACCGGTTCTCCCACCTAGACCCCGCCGTGTTCCTGGATCCGGAAGTCACCGACGACGAGTACGTGGCTCCGTACGGAAGCCAATTTGGCAGCGACACCACGGCGTAGATGGCGATAGCACGTCGAGGGGTCGATTGCGCAGCATCGACATACTCCCGAAACCGTAGGCCTGCGAGGCTGACCCGGTGCTAAAGGGAGAGAGTCCTCACACGCGAGCAGTTGCCGACACCTTCGGGCAGATGTGGGACCAGGCAGTGGCCGACCACGCAAATGCGCCGTTCCTGATCTTTCGAAGCGCCGCGGGCGCCACCAATCGTTGGACCTACCGAGACTTCGACGAAGCAGTCGCTCGCGTGGCAGGGACGCTCCAATCGGCCGGTGTCGGTCGAGGCGATGCCGTGCACATCGTCCTGCGCAATTCCCCAGGGTTCATTGCCGCATGGCTTGCCATCGCCAGACTCGGCGCCTGGATGGTGCCCGTCGACCCGGCTTCCAGTGCTCGCGACATCAGCCATCAGGTACGGCGGGTACGACCAACGGTGGCGCTGATCGCTGCCGACAACGCCGACGACGGACGGTCGACGACCTACCGGCAAGGGGCCGACGGGCGTGTCGTGAGGATCATCGAGCTGGCCGAGGATGCACGCGACCTCCGACCCGGGTCACCCCTCGTGGATGCCAAACCGGTGCGTGACCAGGCTTCGGCATGTGATGACCGTCTTGCGGTGATGTTCACGTCCGGCACAACCAGTGAGCCCAAGGGTGTCGAGCTGACGCAGGCGTGCTACGCCCACGTCGCAAGGACCATGGCCAAGGCAGCCGGCCT
>WNFV01012135.1_pt1 | contig 14553 bp, 10 predicted proteins | sample 5400101 | NCBI WGS metagenome assembly WNFV01 (sample SAMN13153361, study PRJNA577476) | soil metagenome | isolation source: 115 cm soil or saprolite under grassland replicate 1 | place: USA:California | collected 2016-06-15 | reverse complement strand
TTGGAGGAGGGGACGCGACCGTCATTGCGCCTCTCGACAAATCGAATAAAGAGGCGCGTGTCTACTCATTGAACAGATGGCTCGATTCCAATGGCGACGGCAAGATCACCAAAGGAGAGCTCGCGCTCGTGGCCCTCAGCGTCGGCAGATTCCAACCGGCTGCGCTGCGTTCCGACAAGAGCCTCCATTGCAATCCTGCGTATACCGCTGATCGTAAGCCTGAGCCACGCCGAACTCGCTCGATCTATGTTGGCTCGCTTGATCCTCAGCAATAGGCGCGAGGCTCCGCGACTGTGAACCGCCGTTGGCTGTACATATTCACTTCATCATCCTTTGAGTGTTTCCGCGCCTGCCGGCTTGCCATAATTCCACAGCGGCAAAACTGTGATTCCGCCTCTCCGCCACAATCCCCAAATTACCGCTGAGAGCGGCAACGGCTGCGGCTGCATGGATACCAGTTTGATCTGGCAGACACTCCAAACTTCTCTCCGACTGTCGGAGAGTCCGACACATGGTGTCGGAAGGCCCGACACTTCGATCTCCGCAGGCGAAGTGTCGCGATAAATAAAGGGCTTATGCTAACAGGAGGTGTCGGATCTTCCGACGCCCCAATATCTAGTGCAAATTGATTCGGTCCGATCACAACTAATTGTGTCTATACCGCCCGGTTCATTTCTCGCCTTCAACATAGCCTCTGCGCAGGGCTATTACTTTACCATCGATATCCGGGAGTTCGCTGCAGGATTTTCTATATTGAAGTGAGTCTGGCTTTACCTCGCAAATACACGCCTGTGACAGGTGTTACTGCGCTCTCCTTCCATCAGTCAACGATCGCTCGCGCACGGCGTGGCACGTCGCTTGTTTAGCGTCTCGATCAGGTATTCACACTACTTTAGTCTGGGAGGAGCCTTACAAGATGAACGATGCCGGAGTGCTGATAAAGGATTACCTGGGAGACTTCGTCGCCAATCACGTCGATCTGAACGACGGCAGAGTGGCGCTGAAAGTCTCGTCGAGAGAGGTGGAGATACTCGGCGAGTCGCTGGTCAAGGAAGTGATCGGCTGGGCGATGGAGTCCAAAAGCTCGCCCTGGCCTGAATACGGCAATTACGAGGCCGATTTTCTAGCCGGCCTTAACGCAGGGCATCGAGACGCCGGCGAGGACGATGTTTTGGTCAGGTTCACGTCCAGGGACGTCCTGGCGCTCGGCCAATTCTTTGTGCTGTCGATGCTCAAGTGGGTGCAGAGTGTGCAAATCGCGCGGCGGCGCGCTCAGAAGCTCAGAGAAGCCATTCTGGCGAAGATGGGGGCCGAGTTGGAATACGGCGAATATGATGACGAGGAAATCCTGATTAACTGAAGCCTGAAGTGGAGGGAACTATATGAATGACGCTCAAACCATAGAAATTCCTCCGGGTATCGACGTGGCCGCCGGCGAAGCAGGCGCGCTCGAATCGAGTCAGATTATTGATGAACGCGAAGCGGCCGTCACGCAATCGTCTCTTCAAACCCTCTACCGTGACCCTGCCGATGTCAGAACCATCCTGAGCATGGCCTGGACTGGAACGCTGCTGGTCTTGCTGCTGTTCGCGAGCGTCGCGTTCAACATCTGGCAATACTGGCGGCGTCCCGACCGCATCGTCGTGGATCGTTCTTCGGGCAGAGTCCTGATGATCAACGACCGCGAGTACGGCGAGACGGAAGCCGTGAAGCTAGGTCCTGACAGGCTCACCAACGCGGACAAGCAATACCTGGCAGGAGAGTTCGTCAAGGCCATCTATCAGGTCGATCCCGCCACCCGCCCCCGCGACGTAGAAAGGGCGCTGCGAATGATGGCCCCTGCGAGCGCCCTTCTATTCGCCCGCTACCTCAAACAAACGGGAATTCTCGACAAACAACGATCCGAATCGTGGCAAGCGGTCTGGACGCCGCAAGACATTTCAGTCGACGGGGTGGATCCCTACTCGGTGCGCGTCATCGGCAAGCAGGAGATCACGAAGGTGGTTGCGGGAGCCACTCAACAAGAGACGCGCCAATTGAGCCTGACTCTCAAACTCGTGGCCGACCCGCAAAGGCGGGCGGATCGCAACCTGCGCTCGGGATTTCTCGTGGCCTCGTTCGACTACAAGGAGATCGGAACGCCGGCGTCATCTGAGGCGCCGGCGTCTCAATAAGCCAAGAGCAAAGGAGAAGACCATGTTAAACCACAGGCGCTACGTCATCACTCTGGTCGCGCTAGCAATCGTCCTCTCCGCGCCCTCCGCGAAAGGACAGGTAAAAACAATGCGCGACAATGCGACGGAAACGACGAAGAAGGAGAGTCGACAATCCCACCGACGAGAACCGAAACGAGAGAACGCCGCAGTCGCCCCGTCCCCGGTCACGCTCGTCGAGCCGCCAAGGGCCGATTACCTTTCAGGCGAGGCCAACGTGGCGGTGAGCGGCAATCAGAATCCGGTCATCAGGCTCGGGCTGTCGCCGAACGGCGTAACCATAATCGAATTTCCCGCCGCCGACCGTTTCTTCGCGCTTCATCCGGGCAACAGCGACTTGGTGACGATCGACGAGTCTCCGACAAAGGGGACCGATCATTTTCTGGTCGTGCGGACGGGCAGCGGTTTCGCCTCCCCGGCGAACATGGCCAACGCCCGCCGCGCCCCTGTCACTTCGATCATCACGCAGATGCAATCGGGGCTGGTCGTGACCTTTCTCTTCTACCCTGTCCAGCAACTCGCCGAGCAGGCGCATCGCGTCGTGGTTACTTACGACCGGAATGAGGTGATCGCCGCTCGCCGCGCCGCGGGATTGGCTGTCAATCTTGACGGCGCGGAAGAAAAGCGCGCGGGCGCCACGTCGCTGCGCGTCTCCCCGCCGCCCGCAGCCACGCCGGATGAAACGGCGTCCGCTCACGCACGAACGACGTCCGCTCCAAAACTTGTGACCGATACGGCCGAGATCGACACAACACAGCCTCCTGTAAAAAGCGATCTCAGGAGCAGCGATCCGGCCCGCGTCGCCAGCCTCGCGCTGAGCGAAGCGACCAGGTCGCCGCGAAGCTTCAAGAAATGGAGCGACTCCGTGCATGGGCTATCGCTCTCGATCACGCCAGTGCAGGACGTGGGCAAGAATGCCCAACTGGTTGTCATCGCGGCCCGCAACAAGAAGAAGTCCGATGCGCGCATCGTGCCCGGACAGCCTGACATCTACCTGGAGACGGTCGACGGCAAAGGCAGACCGCTTCAGATCGAGCCGGTCAGAGAGCTAGCGACTGATACGACGGCGACTGATGGAGTGATCCCCCGCGGCGAGACCAGGTACTTCGCGCTCGTCTACGAGGCTCAGGTGATGGGCGCCAGGCAGCGACTACGCGCCGTCGTCGGCCAGACGACATCGGCCGACGAACCGGCGACCGCTAACCTGAAATCGTCCAAACGTTGACCCGTCGTTAACTCACAGAAGGGAGCTAGGGATGAATCGCAACGGAGACAGTTGGAAACCTGACATTGCTGTGGGCGTCGCGGAGCACGATACCAGCGCCACGAAGGGAGAACCACACACATATCTTTCTCTCGACGACGAAGAGGTTGATAAGGGGGAACCTCTGGGCGATCCGTCACGGCGGCGCCCGGCCAGCAGGCGCAAGCGGATCGCGGGCGCATCACTCTTCCTACTGGTCTTGATCGCCGCGGGAGCGGGTTTGTGGATGCTGTTCGGCGGCGGCTCCGGGACGAGAGTCAACGTGCCTGTTCGTGACAACGCTCGGAGAACCGATCAGGGGGCGCGCGGCGGCGACGATGTGACGGCGCAGGCCATCGCCGAAGTCCGCAGCGCGACCGCCTCCCCGACGCCAGCCACGAGCGCTTCGTCAACGATAGGGACAGCAGGAGCGACAGGAGAAACGAGAACGATCGTCGTGCCTACCACACCGGTCACCGTCCCCATAGAAACAGCCTCATCGTCAGCGACGGAAGCAGGAGCAGGGCAGCGGGGCGGCGCGTCTCAAACACAGGCGGGCGCAACGGCAAGACCGATGGGAATCGTTTCCGAACGCAATCCCGAGCGCTCGATCCGCTGCGCTCCCGCACCGGTTCCTGTTTCAGCGCGTCAACTAGTCGCTGTCGCTTCTACGAACGCAAAGCTGTCTGAGCAGGCTGCGCCTGCCGTTCTCAAGGGCGCCGAGCCTCGTGTCGTGTTACCTCCATTCGGCGTGATGCTGCCGATCAGGACGATGGGCGCTCTCTACACGCTGCGCCCTGGCCTCGCGCGCTTCGAACTCATGCGCGACGTGCGCGGGCAGGGCTGGCAGATGCGAAAAGGCACGACGCTCATCGGCCAACAACAGGGCGGTGAATACGACCGGGCTTACGTCTCGCTCCTTGGCTTCATCGATCCCGAATCGAAGCGGTTCGTCAAAGCGCCGGGCGAAGTGTTGGGCGCGGACGGCGCTCCTGGATTGCAGGGCAAGCGGAGGCAGGTCAGCAGCCGATGGGCGCGCGTTTTGGGGCGAGTGGCGACCAGCGCCGTATCGCTGGGACAGGCCGCGCTCTCGCGTGGAAACTCGACGACAGTCGTGCTGCCCGGCGCGGTCGCGCCTGAATTGACTCCGAGCGTGGCCAGCCGCCGCGAGTTTGTCGAGGCGCCGGCCGGCACTCCCGGTTTCGTGATAATCACCGATCTGCCGAAAGAGGCGCAGGCTGTAGACGCTGATCCGCTCGCCGAAGGAAGTGGAGAGACGCTCACGGACGAAGAACTCGCCGAGATTCTTTCTTCGGATTCGCCTGAGAAGATTCGCTCCGCAATGCCCCGTATGACGCCGGAATTGCGACGCATCGCCGAAGCCGTGTTGAAGGAGCAGAACAGATGATTCAGAAGAACCTATCCAAACCGAGCATAGATCCACGCGAAGTGCTAGAGCGCGAGGGCATCGATGCGCTCGCGGAGTTGCTCACTGACGCAAGATACGTCATCCAGCGCCGCGCCCTCATCGACCTCGCCCACGCGCTCCGCAGCCGCAAGCCGCTGCTCATCGAGGGGCCGCGCGGCGGCGGCAAGACCGCGCTGGCCGAATCTCTGGCGCAAGGCTGCAACCTGACCAGCTTCTATCTGCAAGGTATGGACGATCTGACGATGGCCGACGTGCTCTATTCGTGGGATCGCGAAGCCCAAACGCAGATGGTCAGGCAGGAACTGGTCGCGGGAACTTCGCTCAGGGATGCGCAGGCGAGACAGTTCTCACGCGAATACCTGATCCTCGGAGAGGCGCTGGCGGCCTTCGATTACGCGGACATGTACTTCGATCCGCCGGTGTTGATCATCGACGAGGCCGACAAGCTCACAGAGAAGATTGAGGACATGCTGCTGCAACTGCTCGGTCGCGGCCTGGCTCGACCCGCCGACGCCGCGCGAGGAAGTGCGGATCCTGCATGCGCGCGCTCCGTTGGCCTCGCCCAATCTGGTCGGCGCCGTAATCAGGCTTATCAACTGCGTACGGCGCGACATGCCGGCTGTCCGCGACAAGCCGGGGCTGCGTGAATCAATCGATTTGTTGGAGGCGCTGGTGAGAGACGGCGTCTGGGCGCTTACGGCGGATGTGATCGATCGATACCTGTGCTTCCTGGGCAAGCGGCATAAAGAGTTACTCAATCTGCGCCAGGGACTGGCAAGACTGGAGGCGGCCGCTCGCAGGTCTGATGACGAGATAAACGAGTGGGTGGAGTGGGCTTTTGCGAACGAGGCTTACGTGCTCGAAGAAGCTGCGTGACGGGCCATAAAGATGATCACACAACATTCAAAACCGTGGCCATTATTGATTGCCGTGTCAGCGGCGGCGCTCTTCATTGCCGCCACTTTCGTCACGAATTATTTCGGGCTGCGAGCGATCGATCCGCGTGTGACGGTGGAATTCGGCGAAGGAGCGAGCGTTAAACAAGCGTCCGCCCGACAAACCGTCATCGCCACGACGATTGACGGCGAGGTGGCGCGCACGGCGGAGCGCATCGGCGAAGCGACGGCCCTGGCGCTCTCGGCAAGCCTTTACGCCGCGAGCGAGCAAATCAAAGGCCGCTCGCCGCTCGCCGCGCAAGACCTGCTCGCCGGAATCGCGGCGCAGAACCTCCTGCCCCCAGGCCTCGAATTCACTCGAGGCGGCGCGCTCGTCTCCGCATACAGCTCTCTGTCTATCCGCTATCGCCCGGCGCCGCTCGGCGTTGAGGTCGTCTCCGTAGGTCACAGGCCGGAGGACGGCCCCGCTTTGATAGTGCGAATACCGGATGAGCTTTCGGACAAGGGCGAGACCAAACTATTCATCGCCCGCTCCCTGAGCGATGTAAAGCTGCCCACGCCGTTCGCGCCGGCGGCAGAGGTAATCGCGCTGGGCTGGTCTCCTGAGACCTTGCGTTCACTCAAATGACTCCGACGTCGAGGCTGTGATGTCGCTCGATCAATTCTTCAAACGGATAGACGCCCGCTACCGAATACCGCGTCCCGCGAACGCCTTGCACCTGGACGCGTACCAGGCCGGGTTCCGCCTGCTGCACGATGTCGCCGAAGGGCTGGCGCTCGTCACATCCGGGTTCGCCACGTCGTTCGTACTGTGGAAGATTGCCGACGTCCTACAGCGAATGGGCGTCGAGACACACCTTTATATGATGTTCGGCATGGCCCTCGCCGTGCTCATAGGGTTGGCCGAAGCCTCGACGCTTGTGATTCCTTACTACCGCATCTCACAGCGGTTGACGCACGGTTCCGCACGTTGGGCGGACGTGCCCACTATGAAGGGTTTGGGGCTTGCTCACGATAACCGGCTGCCGCTACCCGCCGGCGCGCTTCGCCTGGGAAGGTTGACGCATCGATACGACCTCGCCTTGCCTTTTGAAAAGGCGCTCACTCATCTCGCGATCTTCGGCCCCCCAGGGAGCGGTAAGTCTTCGAGCTTCATCATGTCGATGGCCAAAGACTGGTCGAGGAACGGGTCGGCGATTTTTCTGGATCCCAAAGGCGAGCTTTTCAAATATACCGCGCGCCATTTCAGGCGAATCTATCGCCTCGACCTGGCCGACCCTCGGATGTCAGACCGCTGGAACTTCATGCCGGCTTGCAGAGGAGACGCCGAACTCTCCCACGAGATCGCGTCTATTGTGGTGGGCTTCGACTTCAACAAACACTACAACGGCGATCCCTTCTGGCCGCAGGCTGAAACCGCGCTGATGACCTCGTTGCTCCTGCACCTGCCGCAGATAGCGGAAAACCCCACTCCCGCGATGGTCGCCGAGTTCATCGCGGCGCGCGGCTTCGACGAGATCAACCACGAGATGAAGGCGTCGCCGGACGCCGAAGCGCAGGTTCAGTGGGGCATCTTCAAAAAAGCGGACAGGGAGAAGACTCAGGGCGGGGTCTTCGTCGGCCTGGGGACGAAACTCGCGCCGCTGCGATCGCCTCACTCGATGGCGGTGATGCAGTCGGTTACGGAAGAAGAGCGCGAGCGCGGCCTCCGCGAGATCGATCTTTACAGGCTGCGCGATCCGGGCACGGGCGTCTACGTCATCATCCCGGAGGGCGATGCGACGCGTTACCGGATCGTGCTTTCGATCCTGTTCGGGCTGGCGGCCTCGATCACGCGCAAGACGAGCGACAACGAGAACGGCGCGCCGGTGCTGCTCGCATTGGATGAGGCGGGCAACATCCCACTTCATAACCTCAGCGAGGCCCTCGGCGTCGGGCGCGGGCGTAGATGCGGAATCGTGCTCGGCTACCAGAACATCGGACAACTCTACAAACAACATGGGCGAGATGGCGCGCAGGCGATCCTCGGTTCGATCGGGACGATAGTCTTCCTTCCGGGGCTGGACGCGGAAACGGCCCAGTACGCGGCAAAGCGGATCGGGCGCACGACCGTCCTGCAATATTCGGTCGTCGATGCGACGGGCGACGTGTACGACCACGACCGCTTGTCTGAGACCGGGCGCGACCTGCTCGACGCGGCAGAGCTGCGGCAGATGGCAGAGCACACGCAGGCGGTGGGGATAATCGGAAGCGCGCCTCCTGTCAGGTTCGGCTTTCCGCACTGTGCCAAAACCGGGTCCCTCGCTCACCCGCTGCCTCGCGAAATAGCTCAGCCGGTGTCACTCGCGGACGCCGAAGCCGCATTTGCGAATCGCAGGACGGACGAGACTGAGAAAACTAAGGATGAGCCTGCGACAAGCGAAGTTTCGCCCATGCCTGATCCTGAGGACGATTGGATTGAAGAAGTCAAAGAAGAGGTCATCCCGCAGGATCCGATTCTCTTTCCTCTGATCCAGGAGCGGCGATTGATCGAGGAGCAGCGGTTGGAACTCTCGCCGACCGCCCCGTCAGTTCCGCCCAAACCGGCGCCGGCTGACGCCGTCCTGAAGCGCATCAATGAGTAGGAGGAGAAGGCGTGAACGCATTCGGCAAAACCAGGCTGCGAATCTCCTTCTTTCTGCTCGGCTCGACGCTCGCCGCGCTCGTCGTCTGCTTCGCTTCCGCCGCAGTGATCGAGGTGTGGTGGGCGCGCCAGCAAACGCCGCGCCTCGCCGCCGACAGCCTAGTAAAGGCGCTTCGGACTCATCACCGGCAGACCGGAAGATTCCCCGCCGATTTCCGCGAGTTGGAAGCGCGCGTTTGGAAACACAAGAAGTCCCCCGACTTCGGAGCCGACGGACGCAGCTTATCTGTCGCCAACTACCACTATATCTACCATCCTGCCAGCGCCGGTGTCTGCACAATCTGGATCATCCCCACAGGGTCGCGTCGCGACGAAGGCGCCACTCATTTCCTCTTGCTTTACCCCGATAGCCTGCGCCGCTGGAAGGGCGCTCCGTTATCGCTCGACGAGATCAAGGCGCTGCCGCCGGTCCCGCAGTACCGTGAGATGGCGCTCTTCGGAATGACCGAACAGCCGCAGACAAGGCTGGTCAGGAGGTAGCGCGGGAAGTTATGCGCGCCGTGGTCAAGGTCAAACCGATGGGAGGTAGTGGCGCTTCACGCGTCGCTCGCTACATCGCTGAGAGCAAGCTCGATCCAGCTCGCGAGGGCAAGAGACGCCCGCTGTTTTCGGACCGCGAGGACGATCTGGTTGTGGGCGACGACCGGACCTACCGCAAGGCCGATCAGTACTTGAGCGGCGGGCGTGGCGCCCCGCTCAAGAAGGACCTCATCCACTTCTCGGTCAGCTTCCGCGAAGAGGATTTCGAGCGCCTGGGCGCGGGCGACGGTGAAAGCAAAGAGCGATTGCGCGAGGCGACACGTGAAGCGATGGCCGAGATTCAGGCCGATCTGAACGTGGCCGGTTGGAGATGGATCGCGGGCATTCATCTCAACACCCCTCATCCGCACGTTCACATAGTCATTCACAAAGAGGTCACGGATCGCAAGACGGCGCTGCCGCGCCGCCTGGGAAATCTGCCCAAAAGGATGCTGCCTCACAGCAAACGAGGCGCTGACGGCGCAATCCGGCCAGGCGACGGGGGTGTCGCCGGACATTTCATCGCGGCGCTGGAACGCGCGCAACGGCGGGCACGCGAGGCCGCAGCGCGCCAGGAGGATGCTGCTATGGCTCTCACACAGACTAAAAAGCCGATAACGCGTGAAGAAATAAGGGAGATAAAGGCCGAGGTCTTCAGGAAGGCGGAGGCGCACAGACGCGCTGTGCCTCCCTGGCTCGATCGCATGCTGGAGGTCGCCTCCCGCAACCCGTCGCTTGCAGGGCGAGAACTGGCGTTGGAAATCCTCGGGCGAGAGTCGAAGCTGGAGCCGAAGCCCGTGGATGAGCCGGCGCCAGCCAACGACGTCCAGGAAGAGCTGAAGCCGACCGGCGATATCCGATACGCTCTTGCCAACAATAGTCTGGACGATACCGACTACCGGATGCCGCTGGAACAGGCCGGGTGGTTGGGCGAGTACAGTAAGGATTTGCGCGACCTCTACGAACGTGGCGCAGAGGTGAAAGGCGACACGCTCATCATCCCCGCCGAGGAGCATGAGGTTCCGGACGAGCGCGATCACATCCGCGTCATCAACATCTCGCACACATTCGAGAAATTCGAGAAGATTCGAGACCCGAAGGCAGCCGTCGAGTTTCATTCCCTCGCCCGCGCCATCGCCGGGGAGACTGCCGACACCGCAACAGAAATCAAAGTATTCAAGCACTACTACGATCTGATCGAGCGCGACGCCGAAGGACGCAGGCTCGACCGCCACGGCGATGATTACGAGCGAGAGCGCGCCGCGGCGCTCGACCGGACGCTAGCGGAGATGCGCATACTGGCCGTGGAGATGGCGAGACAGGAAACGAGAGAGAGCATCGACATCGTTCCATCGATCACTGAGCGATCTCACGTACACAGGCATATTCAGGACTATGAGCGCGCATCCGAGTTTTATTCGCTTGCCCTGGCGATCGCCGGGCCTGACGCCGATATGCAAAGAGAGACTCAGGTCTTCATCTATTACTACGGCAAGCTCGAGAGAGACGAAGAGGGGCACAGACTGGCTCCTGATAACGAGGCCGGAAGGATCGAGGCTGTCGAGCGGACGCTCACGGAGATGCGCCAGGTTGCCGAGCAGAGGATGGAGATCCCTGAATATGCCAGTATCGTTCGGGCCGTCGTCTCACTCGATGAAGCGGCGGGGCGCGGGCGCCGACCCGCAGACATGGAGCGCGGGGACAGTCCCGAAGACGAGGAAGAGCATTCATTCATCGACGATGCGCCTGACTTCGAGGCCGGCGATGACACGGACGATCTCGGCGGACCGGAATACGAATACACTCTCGAAGAAGCGTACGGCGAGCGCGAAGCGGAGGCGGCGGCCTGGCGATTCAACACCGCCGCTCGCAAAGCCAACCTCAGCAGCGAGCAGCTGCGCTTTCCCGCAGGGCTGACTGCCACGACCAAAGAATGGCTCATCGAGGTCAAGCTGCCAGAGATCGACAGGCGGATCGAGAACGGCGCCAGTCTCTATGACAAAAGAGACAAGGACGGCGCCGTGCGGGAAAAAGGCGTATTGTCAGACATCGACCGTCTGATCCGTCCCGAGCGCGACGAGATGTTGCGCAGAGTGTCGGAGGCGGCGGGGCTGGCTGGAGACGAGCCGCAGGTTCGCCCTCCCGGTCCCGACGAACTCGTCGAAGCCAGGCGCATACTCATCGAACTCTGCGCTCACGAGAAGATGGAGCTGGAGCGCAGGCGTGAACTGCGCTCAAGGCTTGAGATCAACGATAGACGTGATTCAGAAGAAGGCCGGGTAAGAGAGGCGCCGGATCATTCACACATCTTCAACGACCATACGGTCGGCCGCCTGGGGCGGATCGAGAAGTTGATCGAGGGGCTTCAGAAGAACCAGGGCGGCGCCGGCGCGGAGCGAGGATCGTCCCCTTCTTCGGATTCCAGGCTCTATGTGAGCCTCTCGAATGGCGCCGGCGCGCCTCGCCAGCAAACCGGCGACATCCGCGTCTACGACGCGATCGAGAGAATGGCGACCGGGGCGAAGCTCAAGTTGTCCACATGGATCGGCAAAGACGGCCCAGCCCTCATCAACGGGTTTACGGAGAAGGAATGCGATTATCGAGTGATGGTCGCCGGGCTCCTCAAAAGTTACATCCACGAACGCCTCCGTGACACCGAAACTCGCCTCATCCACGACAACGAAATCTTTCGCAACGCCCACAGGGCGCTCGACCGGGCCCAGACTCCTGAAGAACTCAACCGCGCGGCTTACGATTTCATGAGCAGAAACGAGCGCCAGGGGAAGCCGCTCGGAGAGCGGGATCGATGGCTGCTCTTTCACGGACGCGCTCCGGACCATTACACGCCGGAGATGGTAGAACTGCGGCTGACCTGGGGCTTGCCGAGAGAAGGGCGCGAACAGGCGTTGCGCGACGGGCGACTTCCGCCATCGCCGACGCTAAAGGCCATGCTCGATGAGCTTGAATCGCGCCGCACCGTCGAGTCGGTGCGCCAGTATCAAAAATCTTTGGTGACTCCACCCGAAGAGATGCGCAATCCGGGCAGGCTGCCCCTGTACCAGACGCATAAAAAACTTCTAGGGCACGAACGCGACTACGTCTTCCATCTGGCCGAAGAGATGAAACAGCTACTGCCGGGCAAAGAGCCTCCGGTTCGCGCAGACGCAAAAGCCCGCGAAGATTCGGCGATGGGGCGCTCATTCGGCGAAGCCCCTCACGAGAGCAGGTCATACAAGGAATACATAGCCGCGCTCGGCGAGATAAAGCGGCGGCTGCTCGACGAAGCCCTCTCGCGCTCGAACAATGGCGCTGGCGTGATCAACTCTGCCGAGCAGATCAGAATTCATAACCGCGCCTGCGACCTCGCCTGGGAACGGCTCGCGACCGAGGAAGTCTTCTCGTCGCGTCCCTCCGAGCAAGCGCTGCGATTGAGCGATGCAATAGCGAAACTCCAGGAAGAGGCGCAGCCTCGCGCCAGACTGGCCGCTCAAGTGTTAGACGAGTTCAGTAAAGAGAACATTCCTTCTTACGCAAATGGCCGGGTTTCCAAGGACGCTCTGTACAGGCTGAATCCGTCCATCAAGGAGCGCTATGAACAGCTCAAGGACTATGCCGGCAGGAGCCGCGAAGATCTGTATCGCGGCTTTGAAGAGATCGACGGCTTGCGGCGAGAGATTGAAAAATCCCGCGCCGAAGAGCGGATGAATGACCGGGTCGCCCTGGGCAATGTGATCGTCGCCGAAGCGCGGTATGAATGCGCGAGGCTCGACTACGAGACGGCGCGCGATCATGGCGAGACCTTCCGCTTTCGGATTCGTGACGTGAGCCTGCAATCGGACCGCCGGATTTCCGCGTTCGACGTCGGGCGTCGGGCGGACGCACGGGGAACAAGAGCCGCCGATGAGCGCGGGGCCGAACGCGCGGAGGAACGGCGCGACATCAGGCGGGAGGTTTCCGCCATCGACCTTACCAATCATGCGGAAACCTTGCGGGAGCACGGCGTGGTTCAGAGAAACCTCGTCAACAAACTAAGGGCGGAAGCGGAGAGGGCGGCGAGCGAGCGCCTGCAGGCCCAGGAGCGTGCGCAGGATGTCACGAGGAAGTATCAGGAACGCGGAGAGCAGATTCCTGCCCCCTTCATCAGCAGAAAGACTCTGACCGAAACACAGGAGCAGGCCGTCAAGCGAGGCGGCGCCGTTCAAACCGAGACGCTCGAACGCATCCGCGTCGCGCAATCGGGGGAATTCAACCGGCCTGCGCGAACAGAGACGGAAGCCGCCAGACTCCGTGGGCAGTTTTTCGTCGCCAGAACCGATCTTCAGGCGAGAGAGGAACGCGCCTCGCGCTTTGATCGCACGCGACACCTAAGACAGTGGGAGATTGGCGGCGAGAAATGGTCTCTGGCCGATGTCGACCGGAGAATCGAACGCCAATCCGACGAGGCTCAGATATTCGGCAGATACCATCTCCACCTCGCCTCCGGCGGGCGCAAATCGGCGAGGGATGAGATCGAGCGCCTGACCGCGATCAGGGAACAGATCGTCTCGAAGACCGCCGAGCAGCGGAACGAGCTGCGCGATAAGGTTGGTGAAGCAGGCAAACTTGTCGAGATACTTTCACAGGCACACGAGCGCGAATCGGAGCGTCGCGCGCATTTGGGTCAAGCGATGCCGGAGCCGAAATTCACCCGCGACGAGTTCGAGCGCATTGCGGACAACGCAGCCACGACGCGTGACGCGGCGATGCTCAGACGACTCCATCAGTTCGAGCGACAATTCAATTCATATGCCGATCCGAAAGAGCGCGTCTCGCCCGATCGCCGGCTTGCGCGCGCGCTCGGACGCGAAGCGATGGCGGAAGTCTTCCTTCACGAGAGCGCCGAGAGGCTGGCGAACTTCCGAGACAGGAAGGAAATTCAGCCCCTTCTGGTCGAAATGCCTGACGGGCGGATCGCCACTCACAGTTTCAAGGACACGGAACCGAGGTCGATCATCGAGCGAATAGCCCGCCCGCTCGTCGAGGCGCCGTCGGAGCGCGAACTCCGCGAAGCGGCGCAAACGGCCCTACAAAATCAGCAACTCCACCTGATAGGTGATCTGGAGAAGAGCCGTGTCTACTATGAAGCGGCGCGCGAGATCGCCGGAGAGCTTTCGCCGGGAAGAAACCAGAGGGGCCTCGGGAGCCTACCAGCGCCGGAGTTCTCGCCGAAAGAAGAGATGAACATCGAGATCTACGCCGAGCGGCTGACCGACGAGAGACGGAGAGACCATTACCTGAGATTGCTCGATCCGGAGCGCGCCGCCGCTCCGTCCCGCCACGATTCACGTGACAATTCTGATCATTCGAGGGAAGCCGCGACGCCCACCCCGGATGCGCCGGCGCTCGGCGCGGGGCGCGGACGCTGAACCGATTTCGACCATGGAGGTGAATTATGAACGGTAACTCCCACAATCGCCTGCTCGCATCACAATCGTCTTCATTCCGCCAGTATGCGGAAAACTATGACGAGATAATAAAGATTTGCGAAGAGACAGGACGGAAGCCGGCCGAGATTTTGCGGGATGCCATAG
>WNFV01005994.1_pt1 | contig 14561 bp, 6 predicted proteins | sample 5400101 | NCBI WGS metagenome assembly WNFV01 (sample SAMN13153361, study PRJNA577476) | soil metagenome | isolation source: 115 cm soil or saprolite under grassland replicate 1 | place: USA:California | collected 2016-06-15 | reverse complement strand
GTAGAGGAAGCGGGCGGCCCCTGTGACTTGGGGAAGACGTTCCACTTTCGCCGGATCGAAGGTGGCGATCCCTGGGTCCGGGTAGTTCGTGACGAGCACGTCCCACCCGCGCGACGTCCTGACGAGGCGATCGTAGGACGTATCGGTCCTGCGGCCCCCGACAGCCCCCGCGATCACGAAGCCACCGCCCAGACCGACCAGGATCGCCAGGGCAATCCACGAGCGCACGCCCGCCCGAAGCTCCGAGCGCGCACGGATCAAGACCGGCTTCATCATTCCGTCCTCAGGATCGCTGCCGGTTGGGTGCGGGAGGCCACCCGGCCGGGCACGGCGGCGATGAGGTTGGCCAACAGAAGCGTCGCTGGCACGGCCAGCAGAATGACTGGGAGGTTGACCACCGGCTCGGGTGGGACGCCGAGCTGATCGGCGAACACCGTCCAGATCCATCTGCCCACCGCGATGCCGATGGGTAGGCCCAGTGCGAGGGCCACCACGGCGAAGGTCGTGGCCTGCCAGGCCACCGTGGCGGAGACCTGCCGTCGGACGAAGCCGAGCGTCTTTAGGATGGCAAGGTCGTGGCGTCGCCGCCTCACCGACGTGACCAGGGCGTGCCCGATCATGGCGGCGGCGATCACGGCAAGCAGTCCGGCCAGGATCAACGGCGTGGCCCGAACGCGGGCGTAATTGGCGATGTCGGCCGGTCGTTCCACCGGCCGGGGGAAACAGATACTCACTTGATCGCTGCACCCCGGAACCGATGTAGCAAGAAATGCCTGGAGTCGACGGCCGAACGCGTCGCGGTCTGTACCGGGCTCGAGCCGGATGAGGATGAAGTTGTAGACCTGGTCAGGGCGCACGAATGACGGAGCGAAGCTTCTCGCCGTGAGCATCGCACCTTCACCAAGCCCGGTCGGGGTGAACGATCCCCGTCCCATGGGCGGAAACACGGCCCGTCCGACGACGCGCATTCGCTGGGGATTGTCGTTGACGGTCACCGTGATGGTGTCCCCCATCTTCGCGTGCGCCGCTCGAAGCGTCGATCTGCCGAGGACGATCTCCTCGGGCGCGAATGGTGGCCGCCCGTCCACCATCGTGGGGAACACTTCTTGCTTGATGGGCGTGATCCCGACGGCAGGCACCAGCCTTCCCTGGATGGCGATGCTGCCATTGGCTCCATAGGTCCCGGCTGACAACGCGGCGATCGATCGGTCAGCTGAGACCTCCCGGATGGAAGACAGGGTGCCGATGGGTCCAAAGCCGACGTCGACGAACATGTCCCAGTTCCAGCCGTAGAGCCGCGGCGTGCTCACCAGGCGGTTCAGGCTGGTGCTGTAGGTGAAGGCCGCAGCGACGGCGGCGATAGCCGCGATCAGGCCGACGAAAGCCGTTTGCACCGGCACCGCGGTCCGCCCGCGGCCCGGCTCGAGGGCCATTCGGAGCCCGGTGGACATCGTGGGCGGGGCGGAGGTTCGCGCTGCCGCATTCGCCACGCGGGATGGACGCTCCGAACCCCGCACCTCCCCCGCTCCAAGCACGCCAGCCGCCGCCGTCGCCCCTCGCCATGCCGGATAGCTAGCGACCGCGATCAGTGCGAGGACGATGCCTGCGAATCCCAGGCCGAGGATCGCGGCATTGGCCGAGAAGCCGGGGTTGGTCTCGGCCAGCCTTGCGGGGCCGATTGGGAAGATCGGGGAGGCGAGGAACGCCACAACGACCGCGATGACCGCCCCAGCGACCCCGATGAGGATCACCCGCAGCATGGCCAAGGTCATCAGCTCGGTTCGGGTCATCCCGAGGCCGCGAAGGATCGGATGGTCGCTCGAGTCGACGAAGAGCTGCCGCGACAGGATCTGGCCGATGGCGAGCAAGGCTGCGGCAGCGGTCAGGAGGGCAAACAGCGCCAGCGCGATCGACTGCGGCCGGATCGCCCGCTCTACCCGGGCGTTGTGGTCGGACTCGTCGGCGAAGAAGTAGTTGCCGCCGATCTCCTCTTGGTGCCGCGAAGCGATCTCGTCGACCTTCTGGTGGAACCGTTTCACGGTGGCTCCCTGCTTCAAGCGGACGAACAGCCCATCGAACGCAAGCGAGTTCGGGTCGGCGTACGTGCGGAAGTAGGCAGGCGTGGCCAGGAGTTGCGGAAGGGAATCGAGCTGCGCCACGGGGACCACGTCGGTAGGGAGCACTCCGACACCCGTGATCGTGAACGTGAGCCTGACGTAATCGGAGGGCCGGACCTTCGACTGGTCGAGAGGCGGCTGCTCCCTGAAGGAGATGAGAGAGAGCTTGCTACCGGCGTGAAGGTGCAGGCGCTCCGCCAGGAAACGGTTGGCGAGGCCCTCGGTCGGGTCTTTGGGATCGGGGAGCCTTCCTTCGATCAGCCTCGGCCGATCGACCGTGTAGCCGAGTCGTCCGTCCACCGAATCGAAGGTTGTGACAAGGCTGGGATCGATCTGGCCCGACGGCGAAAGGTAGAACAGGAATACACCGGCCGCCGCCCCGGTCCTCTCGACCTCCGGCAGGCGTCCGATGTCGGCGTAGAATCCCTTCAGTCCGGTTGCCTGAGGCGAGATGAGGACCTGGCCCGCGTGTGATGCCTCCAGGAACCGGGGAAATGCGGTGTCGGTTCGACCCGCGCCAGCCGCGGTCGCCAGGACGGCCCCACCTGCGACACCGATGAGCAGGACCAGGGCGACCGTCGCGACGAAGTGCGAGCGGATCTCGGTTCGAAGACGCATGACGATCGCAGGCATCATTCAGACCTCAAGACGAGCGCGGGCTGGGTTCGGGCAGCGATGCGCGCGGGAAGGGCCGCCACCACGTTCGCCAGGATGAGCCCGGCCGGGAGCAGAGCGCCGATCAAGGCGAGCGGGACAACCGGGTCAGGAACGATGCCCGTCCGGGCCGCGAACAGCGTCCACCACCACCGCCCGGCTGCGATCCCCAGCGGGATACCGAGGATGAGCGCCGCCGTCGTGAACGCGGTTGCCTGCCACGCCACGGTGGCCTGGACCTGGCCGCGAACGAACCCGATGGTCTTGAGGATGGCCAGGTCGCGGCGACGCCTCTGCACGGCCGACATCAGAACGTGGGCGAGCGTGGCCACCGCCGCCAGCGCCAGAAGGGATCCGAGGGCCAGCGGGACCCGCTCGACGCGGGAGTAGAGCTCGATATCGGTTCCGCCGAGAGGTCCGTTGACGATGCCGTCGATCGGTCGAGTGCGGTTGAGCCGGGCGATGGTTGACTGCACGTCGGTGCCCGGTCGGAACCGAACGAGGAAGGCCCTCTCCTCGGCTGTGGGGACGAGGCGCTTAGCTCCCTCTAACGTGAAGCCGGCCCCAACCCCCAGCCCGGGCGAGAGAGCGTCCCCGAGCTCCAGGAACACCGCTTGGCCGACGACGCGCATCGACGCCGTCCCGCTGTTGGTACGGAGCACGATCCGTTCGCCGACGTGCGCGCCCAGGACGCGCATGGTATCGGATCCCAAGGCAACCTCATCGGGAACCGACGGCCATCGTCCTTCCACGACCGGAGGAAGCACCGAGCCCCTGACGGAATCGATCCCCCACACGTTCACCTCCACGGGCGCGTGGCGTCCACTGACAAGCCGGATCGCCGGGACGATGGTGCCCGCCGACCACGCTTCAGTCGCTTTGGTCTGACCGAGGATCTTGGCCACCGCCTGAGGTGTGGCATCGGGAGCGCCGAACGCCCCTCCGATGGTCGCGTCCCAGTTCCATCCGTACAGGCGGGGGGTCGCCCGCCAGTGCCCGTAGCTCGCGATGAATGCCATGTTCGTTCCGAGGGCCAGCGTCGAGATGACCACGGCGGCGAGCGCCGTTCGGACGGGAACCGCGGTTCGGCCTCGTCCCGGCTCGAACGCCATCCTCACCCCGGTAACAAGGGAGGGCCGGCCTCCCCTTCGGGCCAGAACGCCGGCGATCGTGCCGGGGCGAGCGGACCCTCCGACCTCGCCCGCGGCGAGGACTCCGGCTTCGGACGCCCTCGCCGCGATGATCGCGGGGATGGCGGCCAGGACGAAGATCATCGCGGCGAGGAGCGCCGCCCCGCCCCCGACAACGAGCCCGTCTACGGAGATTCCTCGGTTCGGTTCAGCGAGACGGGCCAGGCCGACCGGCATGAGGGGGGAGGCGGCCACCGCCAGTAGCACGGAGACGACCGCTCCGACCGCGCTGACCACCACGGCCCTGGTCATGGCCACAGCGAAGAGCTGGCCCCGGGTCATGCCGAGCGTCCGGAGGATCGGGTTCTCGGTCGACTCGAGGAACGTGAAACGGGCCAACGTCTGCCCGAGGATCAGGAGTCCAGCCAGGCCCGCCAGGCCCGCGAACATCCACAATGTCAGCCCCTGGAGGTGCGTGACTCGCTCCATGACGACCTTGTTGTCGTATCCAGCCGCGGGGCCCACCGAGGATGCTCCGGCCCCCACCCGGTCCGCCGCTCGCTCGAACTCGGCCACGTCGCTCTGCCCGTGCTTCAGCTTGACCAGGAGGGTGGGAACCTGGCCGTACTTGCCCGCGTACTGGCGGAAGAATGCCGGGGTGAAAAGGACCTGGACGAATTCCGGAGCGGCGGGGAGCATCCCCGGAAGGGCCACCACTCCGACCAGCCTCATCGTGAAGAGTGGGCCCGGCTGGAAGGTGGTGGCGTCGAAGAGGGCCATCTGGACGACGGTTCCCGGTGTGAGGCCCTCGCGTCGAGCAAACGGCTCCCCAATGACGAACTCGTCGGAGCGTGTGGGATCGGAGAGCCGTCCGGACACGATGCGCGGTCGGTTGAAGTCATCGCCCCAGTAGGGGAGGGGGCCGGCGACACCGCCGGCATCGCCGAACGCCGTGAACTCCTTGCCGGCCTTGGTCCTCGCTCCGTAATTCACGTAGACGAACTCCCTGGCCTCCGCCACCTGAGGGAGGTGGGCGGCCTTCGCCAGGTCGAAGGTCTTGGAGTTCACCAAACCGCTGCTCACGGAGAGTTCGGGTGCCCGGGCGTCCGCGAGGAACCGCGAGTAGGCCGAGTCGGTTCGCCGGGCGCCGGCCGCCGCCGTCATCACGACGCCTCCCAACAGGCCAGCCAGCAGCCCGAGTCCAACCAGGGTTCGCCACCGGGCGCCGATCTCGTTCCGAACCCGCATCCACACCGCGCTCATCTCCTGATCACTCGCTCCTCAGAACGATGGCGGGCTGGGTCCTGGCGGCCGAACGAGCAGGGAGGGCCGCGATCAGGTTTGTCGCAACGAGTGCGACGGGGATGGCGAGGAACACGCTGGTCACCGGAACGACAGGCGCACTCACCACGCCCAGCTCGTTCGCGAGGCTCGCCCACAACCACCGACCGACTGCGACACCGACGGGGAGCCCGATGGCCAGTGCGATCGCGGTGAGTGTCGTTGCCTGGACGCCGACCGAACGGCGGACCTGCCCCCGGACGAAGCCCAGCGTCTTCAGGATGGCGAGGTCCCGGCGCCTTCGTCGAACGGCGCTGACCAGGGTATGGACCAGCGTCGCCGCGGCGAACAGCGCCAGGACCCCGGCCAGGAGCTCGGGCATGTTGCGGATCCGTCCGAAGCTGACGACGTCACTCGCCGTCGCCACGGGCGGCTCGAACAGGTCCTCGTCGACCTTCGTGCCCAGATAGTCCGCCATCCGCTGAAGGAACGGGCCGTGGGCCACGCCCGGCCGGAGGTCCAGGAACGCTGAATTCGGAGCGGCCTCTTGCGATGAGGGATCAAGCCCGGCGAGCTCGATCCCGGCCTGGTAAGAGACCCACGCCCCGTCCCCGATCCGAGTCGATTCATTGAACGACGGGAGGACGCCCCGCCCCACCACTTTGACCTGGACCGGCAGATCGAGTTCCAAGAGCCGACCCGGGACGACCTGGCCGATCCGAAGGCCCAGCCTGCTCATGACCCGTGTCCCGAGGACGGCCTCAAGAGTCCTGTCTGCAGGGACGTGAACGGAGGGACCGCGGCCTTCCAGGATCGCCGGAACGACCCGGGTCCCCGCGACCGGATCGAACGCGGTAGTCCCGATGTCCTGCCCCTTGATCGTGATCGTGAGACCCCAGCGTCCGACGGAGACGCCGCGAACTTCGGGGAGCGAGAGGAGCCGGGCACCGACGACGGCGAAGTTAGTTTGGACCTCCTCGTCGTCGCTGCTCGTTACCGTCATGTCCCACGGGACGCCGTACAGGCGCGGGACGTCCAAGAGGTGGTGGAGGCCGGCGCCGAACGTTGCGGCGGCGGCGAGGACGGTGATGCCGAGCGAGACGGAGGCGATGGACGACCTCACGGGGATCGCCGTTCGTCCCCGGCCCCGCTCGAGTGCGAGACGGACCCCGGCGACGCTTGAGGGACCAAAGCCGGCCTTGGCGGCGAGACGGGACATCGCCGACGAACGGGTGGCGGGTTCCCGATCCCGGCCCTCCAGGGTCCTGCTTGCCAGTGCGGCCGCTCGCCGCGCGGGAATCGCAGCGAACGCCAACACCAGGAGGATGGTGACGGGGACGCCGAGACCCAGGATCGTCCAGTCGGCGAGAAGGCCCGGTGTGGGTTCGGCCGTTCGGGCCAGTCCGATCGGAGAGAACGTGGAGAGGGCCAGTGCGACGGGGAGGCCAACAAGTGCACCGGCCGCCGCGGGCGCTGCGGCTCGGATCAGGCCGAGTCCCCAGAGCTGCCCTCGGCTCATCCCCAGCGCGGACAGGGCCGGATACTCGTCGGCCTCGAGGAAGCTCTGCCTGGCCAGCGTCTGGGACAGGATGAGCAGGAACGCCAGCGAGGCCATGGCGGCCAGCAGCCACAGGGCCAGTGCCTGGAGGTGGAAGGAACGCTGGACGTTGGCGTCCTGATTGCCGCGTTCCAGGACGTGGAACGGGATGTTCCGGCTCGCGATGACGCGTTCGATGCCCGCCTCGAACGCAGGGAGGTCGGCCGGGCCTCGTTTCAGCCTGATGAGCAACGAGTTCGGCGTCGCGTCGTACCCGTTCGGATACCGCTGGAAGAAGGCCGGCGTCAGGTAGAAGAGTGGGCTGATCTCGCTGACCTGCGGCGGGAACCCGCCCGGAGCGGCCGCCACCCCCACGACCCGCATCCGGAGTGGCGCTTTCTTCAGTCCAGTGGCGAAGTCGTTGAACGGCGGCGCGCCAGTTGGAAGGCTTGCCGGGAAGCTCTCGCCCAGTCGCAGGCCCGCCTCACGGCCGCGCAGCGAGACCAAAACTTCTCCAGGGTCATGCGGATCCGCCGCCCGTCCCTGGACGATCTTGAATCGATCGACAGAGCTCGTTGTCGGATCCTCCGAGCGGACCAGGCCCGGAACGAACTTGCCCCTGACGATGAAGAACGCCCACTTGACGGGCTCGGCGAATGCGACCTGGGGCAGCTTGGAGACCGGTTCGGGGTGAACACCGGGAACCTCGTCCGCCGATGGAGTGAGGAAGAAGAAATCGGCGCCACGCTGGGCGCGAAGGAACCGCGGATATGCGCTGTCGGTCCGCCGGGCGGCCGCCCCCGCGGCCATCACCACGGTCGCCCCCAAGGCGACCAGGACTGCAAGGGACACCATCGATCGCCGGAAGGTTCGAAGCTCGCTCCGGGCCCGCATCAACACCGCGCTCATGTCACTCCGACCTCAGGATTCGAGCGGCCTCGGTCCGGGCGGCGATCCGGCCGGGAACTAGGGCGATCAGGTTGGCAAGGGCAATCACGCCGGGGACGATGAGTGCGACTGCAACCCAGGGGATCTTGGGCACCGGCAGGACCGAGACGTTCTCGGCGAAGGCCCGCCACCCCCACCGTCCCGCTGCGATTCCGAGTGGGACCCCGATGAGCAGCGAGACGACGACGAGAACGGTGGCCTGCCACGCCACCGCCGCGCGGATCTGCCTTCCGAGAAAGCCAAGGGTCTTCAGGATCGCCAGGTCGCGGCGGCGCCTTCGGATGGCGCTCACCAGGGCGTGGACGAGGGTCCCTGCGGCGATGGCCGCCACCAGCCCTGAAAGGAGAACCGGGACTCTGGCGATCCGGCTGAGGCTGGCCAGGTCACCGGAGCGCTGGGACGTGAACTGGAACGCATCCGGGAACTTCTGGAGGAGGCGGGAGACCGCGCGATCCCGATCAACGTCCGGCCGGAACCGGATCAGGTAGGGGAGTTCGTCGCTGGTCTCGGGATGGAAACGGAGGTAGCCGTCCCAGGTCAGCGCGGCCCCGGCTCCCTGCTCGGCGGTACCGAACGGCGATGAGGGGATGATGGCCTCCCCCACCACTGTCATCTGCACGCGCGGCCCCGACGGGCCGCCGTTCTCATCGAGTCGCACATCGATAGTTCTCCCGATGGCGGTATGAAGGGACCGCAGGGTGGCGGGGCCCAGGGCGATCTCTTGTCCGGACGAGGGCGCCCTTCCGTCCGCGATGACCGGCTCGATCCCTCCCTTCCCGTCGACGAGGAACCCGAACACCGAGCTCCGGGCCAGGTTCAGGTTCACGAATCCGCCGGGGAAGGAGTAACCGGCCACGTCGGGATCCGACCGGATCACCGATGTGGCGGTCTTCCCCTGGTCCGGCCCCACGACGAGGAACATGTCCCACGCGGCACCCGAGAGGCGGGGGGTCGCCAGGAGGTATGTCAGGCTCGTTCCGAAGAGGAGCGAGGCCACGAGCGCGGCGATGCCCAGGGTCCCTCCCAGCGCTGCCGACCGGACGGGCACGGAGCTCCGCCCTCGCCCGGGATCGAGGGCCAGGCGCGTTCCCGCCGAGACTGCGGGCGGAAGGGAGACCCGCCCCGCGAATCGTGCCGTCCAGTTCGCCGTCCAGACCGGCCCGGAACCTTCAAGGCGAGCCGCCGATCGGGCCGCCAGCCACGCCGGCCCGGCAGATGCCAGGATCACGAGAACGGCCGTAAGGGCTGCTCCGGCTGCCACGATGAGGCCGTCCACGGCCATGCCCGGGTTGGGTTCGGCGATGCGGGCCAGGCCGATGGGGGTGAGCGGCGAGAGGAGGATGGCCACGACCACCGCGGCGAGGGCGCCGACGACGGCGATGATCGTCGCCCTGATCAGCCCGAGCGCGACCAGCTGCCGCCGGGAAAGGCCCACGGCACGGAGCACCGGGTAATCGGTCGACTCGAGAACCGTCTGCCGGGCCAGGGACTGCCCCACGATGGCCAGTGCGGCGATGGCGATCAATGCAGAAAGGATCCACAGCGCTCGAGACTCGAACCGGATCGACTTCTGGACCGCGGCGGTGGCGACCGGTTCGACGTACGGGATGTCCACGTCGCCGAGCCCGGCCTTGTTCATGTCACGTTGGAAGGCCGCGATGTCGGCCGAACCCCGGCGAAGCTGGATGAGTAGCGAAGCGTTCGTGGGATCGAGCTCGACGTGGTGGGTCCGAACGAACGCGGGCGTCAGGGCGATGCTGGCGGTGCTGAACGAGCCCACCGCGGGGAAACTGCCCGGGCTTGCCACGATCCCGACAACCCGAACCGGGACGAACGAGGCGGACTGGCGCGGCCCCGCCACCATGACGCCGAGCCGGCTTCCCACGGACAGGCGGTAGCGCTCGGCAGTGGTGAAGTCGATGACCGCTTCTTCCGGTGCGGAGGGACGATACAGGCGGCCCGACAGGACCTTGACGCGATTGAAGGCAAGTCCCACCTTCGCCTGCATGTCGGTCGCGGCCGCCACATCGGGGAGGCCGATGACCGCCCCGTCCGGCAGCCTGACTTGAGGTGAGACCAGGTCGATCCGGGCCCACTCGAGCACTTCGGGGAACCGCTCGATCTTGGCGAAGGCCTGTTCCATGTCGATGCTCTCCGGACCTCCACCCGTGTACAGGTGCGCTGCTTTCTGCAGCTTCAGGAACCTTGGATACGCGCTCTCCGAGCGGCGGGCTCCCGCGGCTGCGGCCAAGGCCGCACCTCCGCCCACGCCGACCAGCAGCGCGAGGGCCAGCCAGGACCGCCACCGAGCGCGAAGCTCGGACCGCAATCGAAGGAAGACGGCGCTCACGTCACTCGGTCCTCAGGACGGTGGCAGGCCGCATCCGGCTAGCGATCCGGCCCGGGAGCAGGGAGACGACGACGGCGAGGAGCACCGTGGCCGGGACCAGGAGCATCACGGCCGTGATCGGCACGGCCGGCGACGGGATGACTCCCAGCTGATCGGTGAAGAGCCTCCAGGCCCACCGCCCAGCGGCCACCCCCACCGGGATCCCAACCACCAGGGAAATGACTGCCACCGTCGAGGCCTGCCACGCGACGGCGGCGCCAACCTGCCGGCGGACGAAGCCGAGCGTCTTGAGGATGGCCAGGTCTCGACGCCGCCGGCGGATCGAGGTCAGCAAGGTGTGGACCAGCATCGCGGCGCCCATGGTCGCCAGGATCCCGGCGAGGACGAGGGGCACGTTGTAGACCCTTCGCATGTCGGCCAAGTCCTGACCGTCGCGGCGAGGCAGCACGAAGAGCCCGAGGTTCCGCAAGTGTCCCAGCCCGGTTCGGAACGACACCGAAGGGGCGAAGCGGACGAAGAAAGTATCCGCGACGAAGCGTGGACTGAAGGCTTTCGCCCCGGCCAAGGAGAGCGCAACTCCCTCGCCCGGTTGATTGCCGGTGAAGAAGAAGGTCGGCATGGCCACGCGTCCCACGATCCGCATCAGCACGCCACCGGTCCTCGTCGGTCCGCCCCCGACGAGGATCCGGGCCCCGAGCCTGGCGCCGACCTTCCGGAACGTGTCCGACCCGAGAGCGATCTCGTCGGGGGTAACAGGGGCGCGTCCCTCGATGACCGAAAAGCCGACCGACCCCCTGACCGGGGTTGAGGCCAGGCCGTACGTGGTGAGGGATCCGATGTGGACGTCCAGCAAGGTCCCAGTGGCGAAGGCGCCGACGGTGCGGTCGCTCTTCAGCATGCTCTCCGCGCGGGCCAACGAAGAAGGTGTGGCCTCTCCCTGGGGGCCGGTCAGAGCGTCGAAGCTCCAGCCGTACAGCGCAGGCGTGTTCACCAAGCGATGGAGGCTCGTGCTGAAGGTGAGGGCGGCGATAAGCGCAACGATGCCGAAGGTGGTGCCCGCGATCGTCGTGCGAACCGGGACCGAGGTCCGGCCGCTCCCGGGCTCGAGAGCCATGCGCACGCCCAGGACCGTGGTTGGTGGCAGTCCCGCCCCGGCCAGTGCGATACCAGCTCGCGACGCACGCTTCTCGTCCGGGAGTGCCATGTTCCCCCTCGCTCTCGCCTCGAGCGCTCCCGAGCGCCAAGCGGGGATGGCGGTCAGCAGGGCGACGAGAGCCAGCGTCAACGTGGCGCCCACCCCGATCACGAACCAGTCGAACCGCACTCCGGGATTGGGCTCGACCGGGCGAACGATGCCGATAGGGGTGAGTGGCGAGAGGGCCACATCGACGATCACCCCGATGACGGCGGCCAGGACTCCGATCCCAGCAGCACGAACCAAAGCGGACGCGAGAAGCTGCGGCCGGCTCACGCCGAGCGCCAGGAGAACCGGGTCCTCGGTGGACTCCCAGAACGCCTGCCGGGCAAGGGCCTGGCCGAAGATACCGATCGCCGTGACTGCGGTGAGACCCGAGATCAGCCACAGCGCCCACCACTGGAAATGGCTGGACCGCTGGACCGCGCTCTCCTGCTGCGCGCCGGTGAAGAACATCGTCAGGTCGGTGATCCCCTCGGCATCGAATCGCTTCTGCAGCCCGGCCTGGGTGACGCCGGGCTGGGTCCGCACGATCGCCGTCTTCTCCAGGGGATAAAGCAGATCTGGATGGACCCGCGCGAACGCGGGGCTCAGATGCAAGGCCGGCAGGTTCTGTCCGGACAGCACCGGCAGCTCACCCGGAGCGATCTCCACCCCGACCACCTTCAGAGGGACCGAGAGGACCGTGCGGTCTCCGATCTCCCCTTGAGTGTCTTCGAAGAGGACGTCGAACCTGACCCGGCTGCCGGGTCGAACGCCCAGCCTGGCGGCAATTGGGGAGCTGACCACGACCTCGTCCGGCCGACCGGGATCCAGTGCCCGGCCGGACAGGATCTTCCAGCGGTTGATGGTGACGCCGAATCGGTGGGCCGGATCGATGAGGGGGAAGACGTCGGGAAAGCCCAGCTGGGCGTGGGGCGCAACGATGGTGCCCGGAATCATCCACGCGGTCGTCGAGTCGATGACTTCGGGAAGGCGAGGGACCCTCTCCAGGTACGGAAGCGCCGCCCGGTGGCCGGCAGAGATGGTGAAGCTGAGGGCCCGCTGCGCCCGCTCGAACCTGGGGTAGGCGCTGTCGGTTCGCCGGGCGCCGGCGGCGGCTGCGAACACGACGCCCGAGGCCACCCCGATCAGCGATGCCAGCGCAAGCCACGCCCGCCATCGTTCGCGGAGCTGGGCTCGAGCCCGAAACCAGACCGCGGTCACGCGAGGCTGTCGGGGGGAGTCCCCAGAACCGGACCGAAGGTGACTGCCTGGCGCTCGGCAAGGGCTTCCTCGGGTTCCGTCCCCACGATGCGACCGTCCCGCATCTGAACGATCCGGTCTGCCGACGCCGCCACGCCATCGTCGTGAGTGACCAGCAGGATGGACTGGCCGTCCTTGTGAAGCCGGCGGAATAGCTCCATGACCTCCTCGCCACCGGCCGAATCCAGCGCACCGGTCGGTTCGTCCGCCAGGACCAGCGTGGGCTTGTTCGCCAGTGATCTGGCGATGGCCAGGCGCTGCCGCTGGCCACCGGAGAGGACCCCGGGTGCCTTGCCGGCCTTGTCGGAGAGCCCCAGCAGGTCCAGTAAGTCACGGGCCCTGGTCTCAGCCTGCTTCCTCGAAGAGCCGGCCACGATGGCCGGCAGGGTGACGTTCTCCAGCACGCTCATGCCCTCGAGCAGGTTGAAGAACTGGAACACGATCCCGATGTGCTTCCGCCGCATCCTGGCAAGATCGTTCTCGTCCTTGCCGGCCAGCGACTCGCCGGCCACGAGGATCTCTCCCTCGCTCGGGGTGTCCAGCCCGGCGACGAGGTTCAGGAGCGTGGACTTCCCGCATCCGGATGGCCCCATCACCGCCACGAACTCGCCGCCCTCCATGGCGAGATCCACCCCCCGCAGCGCACGGACGGGCGCCCCCTCCGCTTCTGAGCTCTCGTAGATCTTGCGAAGCGCTCGAACCTCCAGTACATCCACGACGCTACCCCCCCTTTGAGAATGTCTGCCGATTGTCCGCGGGGCAACGGTCGCCGACAATAGCGGCTGCCCGAATTCCTAGCGGGTGCCAGCACCACCGACGGCGTGGGGTGTTCCGCAGCATGGATTCGGTTGTTGCCCATGCAATGGCGGGAGCCGTCCAATGTACTAGGCTCGATTCTCCTAACGGGGGGTGATGTGATCAAGCGGATCCTTGTGGCGACCGACCGGTCCGAGAGCGCCAATCGCGCGGTCCAGTGGGCTGCGTCGATGGCAGAGCGCTACGAGGCCGAGCTCCTCCTGCTCCAGGTGCTGGTTCCGCAGAGCCAGGCAGGGACCGAGGCCGGTGCGGCCGAGGCGACCCGAGCCGGCTTCGCTGCGGAGGACCTCACGCAGTTCGCCGCACGCGTGGCCGGACCGAGGGGTCGGGCCCGGGTGGTGGTCGACGAGGATCCCGCCCGGGCCATCGTGGAGGCTGCGGAGGACGCGGAGGTCGACGTGGTGGTGGTGGGCAACGTCGGCATGAGCGGCAGGAAGGAATTCCTCCTGGGAAACGTGCCCAATCGCGTCTCCCACAACGCTCGGTGCACGGTGATCATCGTGAACACGGCTCTTCTGGACGGAGACGGCCGGGCGCGGGTAATCCCGTCCAGGATCGAGTCACGGGCCGAGGCCGAGGAGGTCCGGGTGGAGGGTCACCTGCTCGGCCGGGCCACCGAGATCGCCGCGATCATGGCCAAGACGGGTCTTCGGGAGCTGTTCGGAAGGTCACGGACCGGGGACGAGGAGTCGGCCAGAGCCAGGGCAAGGAGGCTCCGGGGGGCGCTCGAGGATCTGGGCCCCACCTTCGCCAAGCTCGGGCAGATCCTGTCCACCCGGCCGGACCTCCTCCCCCCCGAGTTCATCGAGGAGCTGGCCACCCTCCAGGACAACGTGCCGCCCCTCACCCAGGAACAGGTCGTCCAGGTCATGGAGGAAGAGCTCGGTGTGCCCTGGGAGGACGTCTTCGAGTCGATCGCCCCTGAGCCCATGGCCGCGGGAACCATCGCCGAAGTCCATCGGACCGTCCTTGCCACCGGCGAGCGGGCGGTGGTGAAGGTCCAACGACCCACTGCTCGCGAAGACATCATGCGGGACCTCGGCCTGCTCAGGCTGTTCGCTGAGAAGACGGCTGATCGCCCCGGGTTCAGGCAGGTCGTGGACATGGGGGCGATCTTCGAGCACCTGTCGGCCTCACTCCAGCGGGAGCTCGATTTCCGACAGGAGGCCTCGAACATCGAGCGGATGGGGCAGGTGATGCACGGCTACCCACGGCTCGACGTTCCCAAGGTGTACGAGGACTTCTCGAGCCAGCGGCTCCTGGTGATGGAAGAGATCCAGGGCGTCCC